>Ga0209640_10001355_pt1 | contig 20652 bp, 15 predicted proteins | sample RifCSP10_1_FD_184018 | JGI IMG/M metagenome (GOLD analysis project Ga0209640, IMG submission 184018) | Soil microbial communities from Rifle, Colorado - Rifle CSP2_sed 10_1 (SPAdes) (version 2) | ecosystem: Environmental > Terrestrial > Deep subsurface > Rock core/Sediment | place: Rifle...
GGCAGTGCTCGTGGCCGTCTTCCTGCCGGTGGGATTCATGGAGGGCAATAGCGGCCGCCTGTTCCGCGAACTCTCGGTGGTGCTGGCCAGTGCGGTGGCCATTTCCGCCTTCGTGGCGCTGACGCTCACGCCGATGATGTCGTCGAAACTGATCCGTCCGCACACCGAGCCGCGCGGGATGAACGCCTGGGTTCACGGTCAGCTGACGAGGTTGTCCGTGGGCTACAAGCGGCGGGTCGAACGCACCATCGGCAGACCCGTGCTATTCGGCACGGTGCTCGTCGCGAGCGCGATCCTGAGCCTGGTGCTGTTCCAGGCCGTGCCGAAGGAGCTCGCACCGGACGAGGATCGCGGCGCGTTCTTCATCCTGTTCGAAGGCCCGGAGGGCGCCGGCTTCGACTACACGGTGAGCCAGATCCAGAAAGTCGAGAGCCTGATGCAGCCGAGCATCGGCGACGACAAGCCGATCCAGCGCGTCAACACCCGCGTGCCCGGCGGCTTCGGCGCGGGCGAGGAAATGCACACCGGGCAGGCGATCGTATTCCTGCAGGACTGGGATCAACGCCAGGTCTCGACCGCGGAAGTCGTGGACCAGTTGCGCGCGGAGCTGGCCGCGATCCCGACGATCCGCGCGATCCCTCGCATACGGACCGGCCTCGTCAGGAGCGGCGGCTCGCCGCTGCAGGTCGTGCTGGGCGGCCCCGACTACGCCGAGCTCGTCGAATGGCGCGATCGGATGCTGGTGCGGATGGCGGAGAATCCGGGCCTGCGCGAAGCGGATTCCGATTACAAGGCCACGCGTCCGCAACTGCACATCGAGATCAATCTCGAACGCGCAGCCGATCTCGGCGTATCGACGGCGGAAATCGGCAGCACGCTCGAAACCATGATGGGTTCGCGCCGTGTCACCACGTTCGTGGAGGACGGCGAGGAGTACGACGTCGTGCTGCAGGCGGAGCCGGATGATCGCGCCTCACCGTCGAGTCTCGAGAAACTCTACGTGCGTTCGCAACGCAGCGGCCAGCTGGTGCCGCTGTCGAGCCTCGTGACGCTCTCTGAAGTGGCCGAGCCCGGCAGCCTCAATCGCTTCAACCGTCTGCGCGCCATCACGCTTTCGGCCAACCTGGCACCCGGTTACACGCTTGGCGAGGCATTGACCTGGATGACGCGCGCTGCTGCCGAGGAACTGCCCGAGATCGCGCAACTCGACTACAAGGGGCAATCGCGCGAGTACCGGAAAGCGGGTGGCGCCGTGCTTTTCACGTTTGCGATGGCGCTCCTGATCGTCTACCTGGTGCTGGCCGCCCAGTTCGAGAGCTTCATCCACCCGTTCGTGATCATGCTGACCGTGCCGCTGGCCGTGCTCGGGGCCCTGATCGGGCTGTGGGTGTCCGGCGGCACGCTCAACCTGTTCAGCCAGATCGGCATCGTGATGCTGGTCGGCCTCGCGGCCAAGAACGGCATCCTGATCGTGGATTTCGCCAATCAACTTCGGGACGAGGGACGAACGGTGCGGCAAGCCATCGTCGAGGCGGCAGCGGTGCGCCTGCGGCCGATCCTCATGACATCGATTGCCACGATCATGGGCGCGATGCCGCTGGTACTCTCGGGCGGCCCGGGATCGGCGAGCCGCTCGACGATCGGCGTGGTCGTGATCTCCGGCGTCGCTTTCTCGACGCTGCTGTCCCTTTTTGTCGTCCCTTCCTTTTATGCGCTGCTCGCGCCCTTCACCGGTTCGCCCGATGCGCTTGCCAGAAAGCTCGAGAAGCTCGAACTGGAGACACCCCAGGCGACCGGGCGCGCCTGAGGCGGCGCCCGGCGGGCCACGGCCGGTGTCAAGCCAAGCCGGTTCCGTCCAAGCCTTTGAAAAACAACACTGTTTCGTGCCACCAAGCGGGATTTCAGGTCCCGGGCTGGTAGAATCAGCGGTCGAAAAACAGGTCCTGCAGATCCTGCGGGGCGGAAATCAAGGGGCCCGGCAAGCCGGTCCCCGGTCGATACCAGGGGGCGATTGGCACCGCCCGCGACCGGCATGGCCCACCGCCATTCCCGGCGGCAAAAGGAGCGGCAGGTGGCGACGGCGAGCCCGTATCAACAGCTCGAGCAGGAGTTCCGCAGGCTGCACGCCTTCCGCGGCGTGCTCGCGCTGTTGCGCTGGGACGCCGCGGTCACGATGCCGCGCGCGAGCGCCGACGTGCGCGGCGACCAGCTGGCGGTGCTACAGATCGAGTGCCATACGCTGCTGGTCTCTCCGCGCATTTCCAGGCTGCTCGACCGCGCCGACGCCAACGCGCGCGGCCTCGAGGGCTGGCAGGCCGCCAACCTGCGCGAAATGCGGCGCCTGCACGATCACGCGATCGCGACGCCGCCGTCGCTGGTCGCGCGCATGGCCAAGGCCTTTGCGCAGGCGGAGTCGCGCTGGCGCGAGGCGCGCGAAGCCAATGATTTCGGCGTGCTGGCGCCGCAGCTCGAGGAGACGATCAAGCTCGTGCGCAGCAAGGCCGAACTGCTCGCGCAGCGTTTCTCGCTCGATCCCTGGGACGCGCTCGCCGACGAATTCACGCCAGGGCTCCTGTCGCGCGACATCGAGGCGATCTTCACGCCGCTGACGCAGCGGCTGCCGGGGCTCGTGACCGAGGCCATCGACCTGCAGGCGGCGGCACCGGCGCTGCGCATCGAGGGCCGTTTTTCCGTGAGCCGGCAGCGCGGCCTGTGCACCGACGTCATGAAATCCCTCGGATTCCCGTTCGACCGCGGCCGCTTCGACGAGAGCGACCACCCGTTCACCGAAGGCGTGCCGGGCGACATCCGCGTCACCACGCGCTTCAAGCTGAAGGATCCGTTCCAGGGCCTGCTCGGCGCGCTGCATGAAACCGGCCAGGCGCTCTACGACCTCGGTCTGCCATCGGAATGGGTCGACCAGCCGGTCGGCCAGGACCGCGGCATGGCGATGGACGAGAGCCAGTCGCTGCTGCTCGAGATGATGATCGGACGCAGCCGCGCATTCGTTACCTTCCTGCGCCCGCTGCTGGAGAAGCACTACGGCGCCGCCGGCCCGGAATGGTCCGAAGAAAACCTGTACCGGCACCTCAATCGCGTCGCGCGCGGCACCAATCGCATGGACGCGGACGAGCTGACCTATCAGACCCACATCTGGATGCGTTACGAACTCGAGCGCCGCCTGCTGTCCGGCGAACTCGCGGTGAAGGACCTGCGCGACGCCTGGAATGCGTTGTCGTCGGACCGGCTCGGCTTGGTGCCCGCCAGCGATCTCGAGGGCTGCCTGCAGGACATCCACTGGGCGGTCGGCTCTTTCGGCCACTTTCCTTCCTATGGGGTCGGGGCGGTGATCGCCGGCCAGCTCTGGGAGACGATCCGCGAGCAACTGCCGGGCGTGGAGGCCGAGATCGCGAGCGGCCAGTTCGCCGGCCTGTTCGCGTGGCTGCGCGAGCGTGTGCACGCGATGGGCGCCAGCATGGGCGTGCCGCAGCTGGTCGGGCATGCGACCGGCCGCCCGCTGTCCGCGACGCCGTTCCTGCGCTATCTCGAGCGCAAGTACGTTTCCGAAATCTAGGGTGCCGGCATGATTCCCGCCCGCAGCGAGACTTCCGCCAATTTCCGCCGCCTCGCCGCCCGCCTGCGCGGGCTGGTCGGCAAGGCAATCGCCGACTTCGGGATGATCGGCGAGAGCGACCGCGTCATGGTCTGCCTCTCGGGCGGCAAGGACTCTTACACGCTGCTCGACATGCTGCTGTCGCTGCAGCGCGCGGCGCCGGTGAAGTTCGAGCTCGCCGCCGTCAATCTCGACCAGAAGCAGCCGGGCTTTCCGGAGCGCGTGCTGCCGGACTACCTCGAGTCGCTCGGCGTCCCGTATCACGTCATCGAGCAGGACACCTACAGCGTCGTGCGGCGCGTGATACCCGAGGGCCGCACCCAATGCGGTCTCTGCAGCCGGCTGCGCCGCGGCGCCCTGTACCGGTTCGCGCGCGAGCGCGGCTACACGCGGATTGCACTCGGCCATCACCGCGACGACCTCATCGAGACCTTGTTCCTGAACCTGTTTCATGGCGGCCGGCTGAAAGCGATGCCGCCGAAACTGCTCTCCGACGACGGCAGCAATGTCGTGATCCGCCCGCTGTGCTACGTGCCGGAGCGCGAGATCGAGCGCTACGCGCGCGCTCGCGGATTCCCGATCATTCCCTGCACGCTGTGCGGCTCGCAGCCGAACCTGCAGCGCGTGGCGATCGCGGGCATGCTGGCGAAGTGGGAACGCGAGAACCCGGGCCGCGTCGATTCGATCTTCACGGCCCTCTGCAATGTCGATGCATCGCACCTGGCTGATCCGGAGGCGTTCGATTTCGCCGGACTCGAGCGCGCGCCCGCAAACCCCGGCCCCTGAAGTGTCGTCACTGCAGCCGCCATTGCCGAACAGCTACTGGGTCGAGCCCGACCGCATTCTCGCCGGCGAACACCCGGCCGGCGGCAGCAAGGAGGCGACGCTCGATCGTCTGCGGCGGCTGCTCGCCGCCGGCATCAATTGCTTCATCGACCTGACGGAGCCCGGCGAACTGGATTCCTACGAGAAATTCCTGCCGGGCCCGGCCGCGCGCGATCCGGTCACCTACCTGCGCAAGCCGATCCGCGACCACGGCCTGCCGGAATCCGCGGAACAGATGCAGGAAATCCTGGACGCACTGAGTGCGGGGCTGGCCGAAGGCGGCCGCATCTACCTGCATTGCCGCGCCGGCATCGGCCGCACCAATCTGGTCGCCGGCTGCTGGTTCGCGAGCTCGGGCGAGGGTGGTGACGCGGCGCTCGCCCGGCTGAATGCGCGCTGGCAGAGCAGCGCACGCTCGCGGTCCTGGCCGACGGTCCCCGAAACCGAGGCGCAAAACGATTATGTGCGGGACTGGCGGCCGATGCGGCCGATGCAAACGCCGCAGCCGGCGATGGCCGCGGCGGCCAGCGACCGGCGCGACCGGTTTCGCGGCCTGCTGATCGGGCTGGCGGCCGGGGACGCACTCGGTCACGCCGCGCATGGCCTGCCCGCGGGCGCCTGGGCCGACAAGACCGCGATGGCTCTGTGTCTCGCCGAGAGTCTCGTGGCCAGGCAGGGTCACGACGCCGCCGACCAGGTCGAGAGTTACTGCGCATGGCAACACACCGGGCGCTGGTCCAGCACCGGCGCCTGCATCGGCATCAGTGCCGCCACGAGCCGGGCGCTCGCAACCGCGCGATGGACCGGCAAGCCCTGCGCGGGTTCGCACGATCCTGCGCACGCGGACCCGGAACCGCTGGCGCGCATCGGTCCCGCGGTCGCCTGGCATCTCGCCGATCCGCGTGCCGCGATCGACGCGGCCATCCGCTGTGCGCGGGTCACGCACCAGGCGCCGCAGACCCTCGATGCCGTGCGCTATTTCGCCGCGCTCTTGGCCGGCGCGCTAGCCGGGGCGGACAAGAGCGAACTGCTGACGCCGATGTACAGCCCGCTGCCCGGGTACTGGGGCACGGCCCTGTTGCAGACGCGGGTCATGGAGGTTGCGGGCGGTTCCTGGCGCGGCCGCATGCCGCGCAGCATCGTGTCCGGCAGGAATGCGGCGGCCGCTGCGCTCGAAGCGGCGCTGTGGGCATTTGAAAGCGGGCACGACCTGTCGCAGTGCCTGGAGGCCGCCGCGAGCCGTGGCAGCGACCCGAATACGGTCGCCGCCATGGTCGGCCAGCTGGCGGGCGCGCACTACGGCGCTTCCGGATTGCCGTCCGCGTGGCGCGGAAGCCTGGCGCGCGGTGCCGAGGTCGAGGCGCTGGCCGACGCCTTGCACGATGCGGTCGCGGGCCAGGCCGGCGGCTGAAGAGCGATGGCGAAGCAGCGCGTCCTGGTCCTGGTCCATGAAACGCTGGTGCCGCCGGAGTCGCTCGAGGGCGTCCGGGACCAGGACGCCGCGGAATACCGCACCGAGTTCGACGTGATCAGTTGCCTGCGCGCGTCGGGACATGACGTGCGGCCGATCGGAATCGGCGACAGCCTCACGGAGCTGCGCGCGACCATCCAGGACTGGCAGCCGCAGATCTGCTTCAACCTGCTGGAGGAATTCGGCGGCATCGTCACCTACGACCAGCACGTCGTCGCCTATCTCGAACTGCTGCGCCAGTCCTACACCGGCTGCAATCCGCGCGGCATGATGCTGTCCCGCGACAAGGTGCTCTCGAAGCAGATCCTTTCGTATCACCGCATTCCGACACCGCAGTTCGCGGTATTCCGGCGCGGCGGCGCGATACGGATTCCGGCGAGACTGCGCTGTCCGCTGTTCGTGAAATCGGCGACCGAAGACGCCTCGCTCGGCATTTCGCAAGCCTCGGTCGTCGAGGACGCCGCGCGGCTGCGGGAACGCATCGCGTTCATCCACGAGCACACGATGACGGACGCGCTGGTCGAGGAATACATCGAAGGGCGCGAACTGTACGTCGGGGTGCTCGGCAACGAGCGCATCCGCACCCTGACGCCCTGGGAATTCATCTTCGGCGAACTGAAGGCGGGCCGGGCGGCGATCGCGACGCGCAAGGCCAAGTGGGACCGCGCGTACCAGGCGCGGCACGGCATCACGAGCGACAAGGCGTTGAACCTGCCGCCGGGACTGGCCGAGCGGCTCGACCGGTTCGCGCGGCGCGTCTATCGCGCGCTGCACATGACCGGGTACGCGCGCATCGATTTTCGCGTGCGCGCCGATGGGACGCCGCTCGTGCTCGAGGCCAATGCCAATCCGAACCTGGAGCAGGCCGAGGATTTCGCGGACGCAGCGCGGCACGACGGCGTCGCGTATCCCGAATTGCTGAAGCGGATCGTCTCGCTGGGGCGCGCCTACCGCGCCGAGTGGCGGCAGGATTGATCGGGATTGATGGTGCCGGTGCGCACTTTCGTCGAGTCGCACGCTTGCGAGGAGATTGCGATTAACTGGTGAAAGTGCGCACCGGCACCATCAATGCAGGTGCTTGTCCAGCCAGCCGAGCACCTCGGCGTGCCACTGCAGGCTGTTGGCCGGTTTCGAGATCCAGTGATTCTCGTCCGGAAAGAACAGGAACCGGCTCTCGATCCCTCGCCGCTGCAGCGCCGTGAAGGTCGCGAGACCCTGGGAGTAGGGCACGCGGTAGTCGAGCGCGCCGTGGATCACGAGCATCGGCGTCTTCCAGGCCAGCACGTGATTCGCCGGGTTGGATGCCTCGTGAGCCGCGGGATTGTCGTGATACGGCCCGCCGTGATCCCACTCCGGGAACCACAGCTCCTCGGTCGTGTAATACATCGAGCGGTGATCGAAAAGCCCGGCGTGATTGACCAGACAGCGGAACCGGTCCGGCCAGTTGCCGGCAATCCAGTTGATCATGTAACCGCCGTACGATGCGCCGAGCGCGCAGGCGCGGTCGCCATCGAGCCACGGGTAGTGCTCGAGCGCGGCCGCGAGTCCCTTTTGCAGGTCCACGAGCGGCTTGCCGCCCCAGTCGCCGCTGATCGAGTCGGTGAATGCCTGGCCATAGCCGGTCGAGCCGTGGAAGTCGATGAACACGACTCCGTAACCGGCGCCGGAATAGATCTGCGGGTTCCAGCGATAGCTCCAGGTGTTGGCGAAGCTGGACTGCGGCCCGCCATGCACGACGAAGGCGACCGGATATTGTTTTCCCGCTTCCCAGTTCCAGGGCTTGACCGTGTAACCGTAGACCCTCGCGCCATCCGCGCCGGCGAAGGTGAACTGCTCGGCTTCGCCGAACCGCACGTCGGCGAGGCGCGCGGCATTCACGTCGGTGAGGCGCCGCGGCGCCGCCGTGCCGTCGATCAGGTGCAGATCCGCCGGCGCGCTGACGCCCTGCATCGCGAACACGATGCGATCGCGCGCGACATCGAACTCCGCAACATTGCCGGACTGCGTCAACATCTCTCGCGCGCCGTCGGCGAGGGCGATGAACCACAGGGGACGCTGGCCGAGGTGGTCGGTGAGCGCATAGACCGATCTGCTGTCGGCGGAAAAACGGAATGCGCCGATCGAGCGGTCCCAGTCGCGCGTGGTGAAGCGGATGGCGCCGGTCCTGGCGTCACGCACGACCAGCTGGAAACGGTCCGCCTCGAAACCGGGCCGTTGCATCACCAGGTGCGCCAGCAGCCGGCCGTCCGGCGAGAATGCCGGCTGCGCATCCCAGGCCGGGTTGTCCGCGGTCAGGTTGACCGGCGCCCCGCTACCGTCGGCCGGCACGCGCCAGATGTCGAAATTCGTGGAGCTGGGCTCGATGTGCCCGCGGATCCGCGCCGCGAACACGATCTCGGCGCCATCGGGGCTGAAACCGTAGTCAGCGCGCCCACCGAAAGGCTTCGACGGCACGTCGGCGTCGAGCGCAGCCGTCAGCGGAACCGGTCCGCCCGCGGCCCGCTGTTCCCGGTCGATTGCGATCGAGAACAGCTGTGAAATCCGTCCGTCCTTCCACTTGTCCCAATGGCGCATGAACAGCCGGTCATAGGCCTGGCCGCGCTGTTTCTCCGCCTTGCGATCGTCGAGACGCTTGCGCGTGCAATCGAGATCAGCGCAGTCCGGAAATACCTCGATGGCGACAACCAGGCGGTCGCCCCGCGGCGATATGCGAAATCCCGCGACGTCAAGCGGCAACCGCGTGACCTGCGTGGCCTCGCCGCCGGCGATTGCCAGGTACCAGACCTGCGGAGAGCCGGAACGCGACGACAGGAAATAGACGCCCTGGCCGTCCGGTGCCCATTCTGCCGCGCTGTCGTTTTCCTCGCTGCTCGTCAGGCGATGCGGCGCCGATTCGCCATCGACATCCTGCAGCCAAAGGTCGGTGCGTCCGCGATCGGCCGTGAGGTCCGTCTCGCGCAGGGTGAAGACGACCTGGCGGCCGTTCGGCGAAAGCTCGGGTTCGCTGATACGCGCCAGCGAAGCGAGATCGGCCGCGGTGAAACCGCGCGGTTCGGCCGACGAACAGAACGGAATTGCCGCCACCAGGGCGGCCAGCAACCAGCGTCGCATGGCGGGTGTCTCCGGGAATGATGCGCGCCGGATTCTATCAGGCGCCCGCGGCGATCCGCGGCCTGATCAGGCCGAACACGCTGGTGTATCCGTGCACGAATGTCGCTCCCTGGATCGGGGCGATCTCGCCGGCGCAGAACATGCCGGTGACCGGAATATCGATCTTGCGGCGCAGCATGCCGGAATCGTGCCCGGTGACGCCGAACAGGTTGCGTCCGCGGCCCGCACAGGCGAACAGCAGCGCCGCCTGCGGCGGCAGGCGGCCGTGCAGCGAATCCCCGAGGCGCGCCTCGAGTTCCTGCGCGGCGGATGTGCCGTCGCGCAAGTGGAACTGCACGACCGTGTTGCGCGCGATGCGCGAACCGATCCACAAGGCACCGGTCTCCGGGTCGAGGCCGAGGACGTTTCGCATCAGGAAATCGCCGGTGCCGACGATTTGCCGCGGGCCCGGCAATGCGATGCCGATGCACAGCGCATCACCGAAGCGCGCGCGGTCCGCCTCGTCGAGCGTCGCGAACAGGGAGGTCAGCAGGTCCTTCGGGCGGCGTCCGTCGAGCTCGTTCACCAGGTTGCCTTCGCAGGCGGTGACGAACAGCGGGTCGCCGATCGGCCGACAACCCTGCGCCACCACCGGATCGACCACGACGTTGCCGCTCAGTGCCAGCAGGATGCCGCCCGAACGGTGCATTCCGTCGCCGGTCAGCAGCCGCGCGGTACCCGGTTCCAGCGCGCCGCTCGCGAGTCCCCCGATCACCGTCGAGCCGGGGAACGCGCGATCGATGCCGCGGGCGCAGGCTTCCGCGTCGATCGTCCCAGGGTCGGCGAGCAGCACGAAACTCGCGCCGGATTCCGCGCCGAGGTCCAGCAGGCGCCACCAGCTCTCGCGCGAGGTGGAAAGCGGCGGCAATGTCGCCTGCTCGAGATGCACCGCCGAGAGCGACGTGTCGGGCAGGCGGCCGCACAGGAGCGCAAGCCCGGGCTCTTCTTCTTCCTCGGTTCCGCCGCCGATCAGTCCGCCCGCATTGCAGCCGAACAGCAGGCCGTCGCCGAGCAATGGCCGCAGGAGCTGCGGCAGGCGCTCGATGGCCGCGCCATAGGCAGCCGAGACGAATGCCACGATGAGGTCGGGTTGATCGACAGCGGGATCCCGCCGGAGCTGTTCCTCTGCTTCGGCGACAGCTTCCTCGAGCCGCGCGGCGAGGCCGATCGCGCTCGACCAGGACATCGTCGGCGCCGATTCAGGCGCCGGCACCGACTTCCTCGTGCGGTATGACGATCGTCTCCTCCGCGGCGGATTGCATCCAGTCACGCAGGTGATGGTCGGCGAGCATCGTTTCCTGGTACTGCGCGGCCAGGCCGGACAACGGCAGCCCATAGCTGCGGACGCGCAGCACGACCGGCGCGAACATCGCATCGACGATGCTGAAGCCGCCGAACAGGTACCGACCCTGCTCGCCGTGATCGCGGCGGCAGCCGGACCAGATCGCGTCGACACGGCGCAGGTCCCGCTCGAGCGGCGGCGTCATCGGCACGCGCCGCCCGGTCGCGCGCGCATTCATCGGGCAATCGGCGCGGAGTGCCAGGAATCCGGCATGCATCTCCGTCGCGACCGAGCGCGCGGTGGCGCGCAGCCCCGCGTCCGTCGGCCAGCCGCGGCCGCCGGCGAGTTCGGATGCGTATTCGCAGATCGCAAGCGATTCCCAGACGCGCCGCTCTCCGTGAATCAGCACCGGCACCAGGCGCGTCGGCGACAGCTTCGGCACCTCGCTTTCGAACTCGCGCGTGCCGAAGTGGAACTGCCGGGCGGTGAATTCCAGGCCGAGGTGCCGCAGCAGCAGCCAGGGGCGCAAAGACCAGGAACTGTAATTGCAGGTGCCGAACACCAGCGTCAATGCGCTCATGCGCGCGAGCGTGCGCGTCCCGCTATGGGCGGTCAACAGGCGTTACTTGCCCTTCGGCTTGCGGGTCTTGATCCAGTCGGACAGCTTTCGCAGGTCCTTATTCTTCTTCCATTCCTTCTTGACCAGCAGGCCGCTGTCGTAGGGGTCGTAACCCTTCTTCACGCCCTGCTGGTTCTGTTCGATACGCTTCTGCGTGCCGTGCGAGTACTCGTTGCTGAACGCCAGGCTCGGGTCGTCGAGCAGGCGCCGCATGACGTCTTCGCCGGTCGCGCCGCTGAACGGCACCCAGATCGCATTGCCGAGTTCATCGAATTCGATGCGGCCATGCCCCAGGCGCTGCTCCTCGGCGTAACGCGACATCTCCTTCGCATCGGTCGGGATCTTCCTGATTTTGTCGGCGTCGCCCATCGGGTTTCCGGCTTCCTGCGGGTACTCCTCGCCCAGATAAAACGATAGCGGACGGCCGCCCGCCAATCCGCGAAAAGCTTCACATAATCAGGTCGGTCGGCGCGCGGCGGCCCGTCGGGGAGGACTGGATGAATATACAGTCGGCCGGTAGGATGACCGGGTGATGCAGGCGGCCACGCTCCAGGTACTCAACGACGCGCAGCGCGCTGCGGCAGATTTCGGCCGGGGCGATGCCGCGGCGCCGGCGCTGCTCGTGATCGCCGGCGCCGGAACCGGGAAGACCGCGACCCTTGCGCATCGCGTCGCCGGTCTCGTGCTGGGCGGGCTCGATCCGGCGCGCATCTTGCTGCTGACATTCACACGCCGCGCCGCGCTCGATATGACGCGCCGCGCCGAGCGGATCGTCGCGGAGGTGCTGCGCACTCGCGCTCGTTCCACGCCGCCGGCCGTGCGGCTGCCGTGGTCCGGCACGTTTCACTCCGTCGCCAACCGGTTGCTGCGCGAGTTCGCCGTCAATCTCGGCCTCGCGCCGGATTTCAGCGTACTGGACCGCGGCGATTCGGCCGACTTGATGGACCTGCTGCGCCACGAGCAAGGACTGTCGACCCAGAGGCGGCGGTTTCCGCGCAAGGAAACCTGCCTCGCGATCTACTCCTATCGCGTCAACAGCGGCCGCCCGCTCGAGGACGTGCTGCAGCAGGGGTTCCCGTGGTGCGGGGAGTGGATGCGGGAACTGTCGGGACTGTTCCTTGCCTACACGGAACGGAAGCAGACGCACGCTGTCCTCGACTACGACGACCTGCTGCTGTACTGGCACGCGCTGATGCAGGAGCCGCAGCTCGCAGCCGCCGTCGGCGGCCGCTTCGACCACGTGCTGGTCGATGAATACCAGGACGTGAACCGGCTGCAGGCCGACATCGTGCTGGCGCTGAAGCCGGGCGGCGCCGGAATTACGGTGGTCGGCGACGATGCGCAATCCATCTATTCCTTCCGCGCGGCCTCGGTGGACAACATCCTGGAATTTCCGGCGCGCTGCCGTCCGCCGGCCGCGGTCATCGCACTCGAATGCAATTACCGATCGACCCAGCCGGTGCTGGACGCCGCCAACGCCCTGATCGCGGGAGCGGATCGCGGCTATCGCAAGACGCTGGTGGCGTCGCGCGGTGGCGGCTTGCGGCCACGCCTCGTCACGGTGCAGGACGATCGCCGGCAGGCCGACTACGTAATCCGATCGGTGCTGAGGCGGCGCGAGGAGGGCACGCCGCTGTCGCGTCAGGCCGTGCTGTTCCGCAGCTCCGATCACAGCGACTGGCTCGAGATCGAGCTGATGCGCGCCAACATTCCCTACGTCAAGTACGGCGGGCTGCGCTTTCTCGAGGCCGCGCACGTCAAGGACCTGCTGGCGATCCTGCGTTGGGCCGACAATCCGCGAAATGGCCTCGCGGCATTTCGCGTATTGCAGCTGCTGCCCGGCATGGGACCCGCGAATGCGGCGCGATGCTGGGAGCAGGTGGTCGAGGCGGGATTCCGGCTGGTTGCGCTCGCGGATTTCCGCGCGCCCGCGGCGGTCGCCGAAAGCTGGACGGCGTTTGCGGCCCTGATGGCGGATCTCTCCGCCAACCGTGTGGCCTGGCCGGGCCAGGTCGGCCGGGTCCGCAGCTGGTATGAGCCGCAGCTCGAGCGGCTGTACGAGTCATCCGGCGTGCGCGCGGCCGATCTCGACAGGCTGGACCAGCTCTCCGGCCAGTACGCGGGCCGCGAGCGCTTCCTGACCGAGCTGACGCTGGACCCACCGGGCGCGAGCGGCGATCTCGCGGGCCCGCCGCTGGTGGACGAGGATTATCTCGTGCTGTCCACGGTGCATTCGGCAAAAGGCCAGGAATGGGATTCCGTGCACGTGCTGAACGTCACCGACGGCAATTTTCCGAATGAATTCGCGGCGGGCAGTCCCGCCGGCATCGACGAGGAGCGGCGGCTGCTCTATGTCGCGATGACCCGAGCGCGCGACGAACTGCACCTGCTCGAGCCGCTGCGCTATTACGTGACGCAGCAGGCGGGCGCCGGCGACCGCCATGTCTATGGCGCGCGCAGCCGCTTCCTCGACCGAGCGGTGCTCGCGATGCTGGACCAGGCGGGCTGGCCGGAAGAACCCGAGGCCGCCGCGGCGCAGGGCGCGGCCTGCGCCGTCCGCGTCGACGTCGGCGCGAGCCTTCGCGCGCTCTGGTGACGGGTTAGCGCGCCGGCTTGCGGAAACGCAGCGTGAAGCGGTCGCTCTCGCCGATCGCGGCGAAGCGTCCGCGATCCGCGTCACCGCCGCGGAATGTCGGCGGCAGCGACCAGACCCCGTGCGGGTGGTCCTTGGTGTCGCGCGGATTGGCATTGACCTCGCTCTGGCCGATCAGTTCGAATCCCGCCTTCTCGGCGAGAGCGATTGCGTGGTCGGTGCGCACATAGCCCGACTTGGCGAGCGGATCCTGCGGCAGCCCGGGCGCGCCGCGATGTTCGACCATGCCGAGCGCACCGCCCGGCTTCAGCGAGGCGTACATCGCCGCCAGCATCTTGTCCGCCGCTTCGCGCGACATCCAGTTGTGCAGGTTGCGGAACGTCAGGACCATGTCCACGCTGCCAGGCTCGACCGGCCGCAATTCGTTCGGGTCCTGCAGCGCCGCGATCGTCACGCGGTCATAGAGGTCCGGACGCGCGGCCAGTTTGGCCGCGAAGGCCTTCATGTTGTCCTGCACGTACTGGCTTTCGGCCTTCGGGTCCCAGCTCGCCGCGATGTAACGGCCGTGATCGCGCAGCACGGGGGCCAGCACCTCCGTGTACCAGCCGCCGCCGCCGGGCCAGACTTCCATGACCGTCATGTCCTGGCGCAATCCGAGGAATGCAAGGGTCTCCTTCGGATGCCGCCAGGCGTCCCGGGCGCGATTCGCCTCGGAACGATGATCGCCCGCGAGCACGCGGTCGATGGTGGCGAGCGTCGCGGCGTCGGCTTCCGTGGATGCGGCGGCGGCGGGCGCGACCGGCTGGCCGCCGCAGGCGGCGAACACCGCGGCGGCACCGGCCAGGGCCGGCAGGATTCCGTGAATACGCATGAGTTTGCTCCTAGCTGCCGCGTTCACGCGGCGCCATCCGGTTCGAGGTAAGTGTAACCGGCGAGTTCCGATTCGTAGAAGCGTTTCAGTGCCTGACCCTCGGCGACCGACAGGCGCCCGTCCCGCATGGCGCGCTCGCAGTCCCGCGCGAATCGCGGGTAAAGCTCGTCGGTGTCGTACTGCATGTAGCCGAGCACCGTGCTCGCGCTGTCGCCCTTGACGATTTCCTCGATCCACCAGCCATGCTCGTCGTCGAGCCGGATGTGCACGACATGCGTGTCGCCGAACAGGTTGTGGAGGTCGCCGAGCGTCTCCTGATAGGCGCCGACCAGGAACGCGGCGAGGAAATAGTCCTCGCCGGCCTGCAGCTCGTGGACTTCGAGGGAGCGTTTGATGTCGCGCGGCGACACGAACCGGTCGATCTTGCCGTCGGAATCGCAGGTGATGTCGGCCAGCACCGAACTGCGCGTCGGGCGCTCGTCGAGCCGGTGCAGCGGCATGATCGGGAACAACTGGTCGATCGCCCAGCTGTCCGGCAGGGACTGGAACACCGACATGTTGCAGAAATAGATGTCGGACAGCACCGCTTCGAGATTCTCGAGCTCCTCGGGGATGCGGCCCAGCTTGCGCGTCAGGTCGCGCACCTTCGCGCAGGTGGCCCAGTACAGCCGCTCGGCGAGGCTGCGCATCTCGATGCTGAGGTAGCCGAGGCTGAACATCTGCTGCACCTGCTCGCGCGCCTGCTGCGCATCGTGCCAGCACTCGACGAGGCGCCGCTCGCTGACGGTCGCGTGCGCCTCGTACAGGTCGGCGACCGGCTGCGGCAGATGGCCGTCGTCGACGGTCGCGCGGTCCGGGACGCTGAACAGGTCGAGCCGCGCGGCGCCCAGCACGTTGAAAACCAGCACACTGTGATGCGCGGCAATCGCGCGGCCGGATTCGCTGATGATCACCGGATGCGCCAGGCCGCGCGCGTTGCAGACGCTCGCGACGCGGTAGACCACGTCGCTCGCGTACTCGCGCAGCGAATAATTGGTGGACGACTCGAAGTTGGTGCGCGAGCCGTCGTAGTCGACGCCGAGGCCGCCGCCGATGTCGATGTACTCGAGCCCGGCGCCGAGCCGAGCCAGTTCGGCGTAGACCTGCGCGAGTTCGTTGACCGCATCCTTGACGCGGCGGATGTCGTGCAGCTGCGAGCCCGGGTGGCAGTGCACCAGCTTCAGGCAGTCGAGCATGCCGTGCGAGCGCAGCACCTCGACCAGTTCGAGCATTTCGGTCGTGAACAGGCCGAACTTCGAGCGGTCGCCGGCCGATTCGCGCCAGCGGCCCGCGCCCTCGGCGGCGAGCTTGACGCGCACGCCGATCTGCGGCCGTACCTGGTACTTCTCGGCGTGGCGCAGGATGTAGCCGAGTTCGGAGAAATTCTCGACCACCGGGATGATCGTGCGGCCGAGCTTGGTTGCGAGGATCACGGCCTCGATGTAGCTGTCGTCCTTGAAGCCGTTGCAGATGATCAGGCGCTTCGGCGCGTCCTCGGTCATGGCCATCACGGCGAGCAGCTCGGGCTTGCTGCCGCATTCGAGCCCGAATCCGAGTTCCGCGCTGCCGCGATAGACCTCCTCGACGACCAGGCGCTGCTGGTTGACCTTGATCGGAAACACCGCCGCGTAGCGGTTGCGGTAGTCGTTCTCCGCAATCGCCGCTGCAAACGCATCGTGCAGCGAACGCAGGCGGTCACGCAGGATGTCGGAGAATCGCAGCACCATCGGCGCGGTCAGGTCGCGCGCGCCGAGCTGCCGCACGACTTCGTAGAGGTCGATTTCGCGCTTGTCGTCGCGGCTCGGGTGGCAGACGACATGGCCCTCGGCATTGATGCCGAAGTAGCCCCCACCCCAGGAGCGGACGGCGTAGGTGTCGTTGGAGTCTTCGATGCTCCAGGCTGGCCGCGGCGTCGCCGCACCACGCGTCACGCTGTCCAAGTCAGCATTCCTGTTCGACGGCGACAGGGCGCGGACGATACCAGAATGGCGCGGGATGTAAATCAGGCGCCGCGGGCGACAGGCCGTGCCGGATCGCGGATCCACTCGCTCCAGGAACCGGCATAGAGCCGGGCGCCGGCGATGCCGGCCGCCTCGAGGGCGAGCAGTTGCTGGCAGGCGGTGACGCCCGAGCCGCACATGCAGATGGCCGCGCGCCCATCGGTATTGCCGGTGCGCCTGCGCCAGCGTTCGGCGAGCGCCGCCGGCGGCAGGAAGCGCCCGCGCTCATCGATATTTTCCAGGTACGGCAGGTTGATGGCGCCCGGCACGTGGCCCGCCACCGTATCGAGCGGCTCGACCGCGCCTGCAAATCGCTCGGCGCCGCGCACGTCCACCAGCAGTTCCCCGCGCGCCAGGGCCCTGGCGACGCCGGCGGCGTCGATGAGCATTTCAGGGCGCGGCCGCGCGACGAATCGCGACGGCACGCGCGCCACCGGCCGGCTGGACACCGGACGGCCTTCCTCGACCCAAGCGGCGAATCCGCCATCGAGCACCGCCGCCGCTTCATGGCCCATGTATCGAAGCATCCACCACAGCCGCGCGGCGTAGGCGCCGCTGCCGCCGTCGTAACAGACGACTTGTGTCCGGTCCGATACGCCGATGCGTGACAGGGTCGCCGCGAAGTCCTCGATCACCGGCAGCGGGTGGCGGCCGGTCGTCGCGGTAACGGGCGCCGAGAGGTCGCGCTCGAGATCGACGTAGATTGCACCGGGAACATGGCCGGTACGCCAGGCCTGAATGCCGGCATCGGGCTTGCCGAGTTCGAAGCGGCAGTCAGCGACGAGCCATGCCGGATCTGAGAACCTGGCGGCCAGTTCCGCGGGCGTGATGAGGGTCGCGTGCGCCAAGGGCTGTCCCCGTCGGAATGTCTGCAACCAATCTCCAGCCGGCTGCATCTTACCTGCGATGGATGAGGCGACGCAGGCCGAGGATCCGGACGCGCGCGCGGCGCCGCTTGAGGCGCCGGAGCGACGCACGCTGCCGCCGGTCAGCAACGCGGAACGCGCCTTCTGGCGCCGAGCGGTGGACCTTGAGCGCGCCCGTATCCAGCGCGGCCAGCCCGCACAGGCAGCGCGTCACGACGCCTGAATCACGCCAGGTCGCCCGGTGGCGGCCCGATCGCGAGCCGGCGACAGCCGGCTCTTTTTTCACCGGCGCCGGATGGGCAGCCGGCCGGCCGCGGCAATCAGCGACATCATGATCGCCCCGCCCGCGAGCGCGAGCGCCATGTCCTTCTGGCCGTCCCAGATGTCTCCCTGCGTCCCGAGATAGGCCTGGCCCAGGTCGCCGCCGAACACGATCGCAGCGGCCCATTCGATCAGCTCGTAGATGACGGAATGTGACGCCATGAATAGCCACGGAAAGAGGAACGCCCAGCTCCTCGGATAGCGCCCGTAGTGCGCGAAGATCTCGACTGCCGCCGGCGTCACCAGCAGCCCGTAGAGGAAGTGCACGACGCGATCGTAATGATTGCGGCCCTCGAGCGTCACGCCGGTCAGCATCCGGAACCACTCGTCGTAGGGTACGAGCGAGTAGGTGTAGTGCGCGCCGATCGCGTGGAACAGGAAGAACACGAACAGGCAGGTGTAGGCGAAGTGGCTGAAGCGCAGGCGCTTCGCGGTCAGCACCAGGATCGGCACCGCGACGAGTACGATCGCATTCTCCAGCAGCCAGTCCTGGCGGAACACCGGATCGATTGCGAGCGCGAGCCAGAACACGCCGTAGACGGCGAGCAGGGTCAGCGGATAGCGCCACATCGGCATGAATTTACGGTACATTCTGCGCCCTTGCTTTCAACGATAATGGAAACTCCGACATCATGAGCGAGCACCCGAACCACACGCATTTTCCGGGCCAGTTGATCTTCATCGGGTTCGGCAGCGTCGGCCAGGGCGTCCTGCCGCTGATCCTGCGCCATGTCGGGGGGCTCACCGCGGACCGCATCACGATCGTGACCGCGGACGATGCCGGGCGCGACGAAGCCGGCAAGTACGGCATCAAGTTCATTAACCACCCGCTGACGCGCGAGAACTTCCGGCACGTGCTCGATCCGCTGGTCGGACGCGGCGATTTCCTGCTGAACCTCTCGGTGGACGTGTCGAGCATCGCCCTGATCAAGCTGTGCCATGAAAAAGGTGCGCTGTACCTCGATACCTGCATCGAGCCCTGGCCCGGCGGCTACACGGATCCGAACATCCCGGCGAGCCGGCGCACCAATTATGCGCTGCGCGAGGAAGTGCTCGAGCTGCGCAAGGCATGGACCAATGGCCCGACGGCCGTGATCACGCACGGCGCCAATCCCGGGCTGGTCTCGCATTTCGTCAAGCAGGCGCTGCTGGACGTCGCCGTGGGCTGCGGCCGCGACGCGGGCGACCCGAAGAGCCGTGAGGACTGGGCGACGCTCGCGAAGGACCTCGGCGTCAGGGTAATCCACATCGCGGAGCGCGACACCCAGGTCTCCAACCGCCCCAAGATGCCGGGCGAGTTCGTCAACACCTGGTCGGTCGACGGCTTCGTCAGCGAGGGCAGCCAGCCCGCGGAACTCGGCTGGGGCACGCACGAGAGGCACTTCCCGCGCGACGGGCGCCAGCATGATTTCGGGCGCAAGAGCGCGATCTTCCTGACGCAGCCCGGATGCGCGACCCGCGTGCGCACCTGGACGCCGGAAGCGAAGCACTTCCACGGCTTCCTGATCACGCACGGCGAGTCGATCTCGATCTCCGATTTCCTGACGGTCCGGCAGAACGACCGGGTGCTGTATCGCCCGACCGTCCATTACGCGTATCACCCGTCGGACAACGCCGTGCTGTCGGTGCACGAGTTCTGCGGACGCAATTTCCAGCTGCAGGAACACAAGCGCATCATGATGGACGACATCACGTCCGGTATCGACGAGCTCGGCGTGCTGCTCGCGGGCCACCCGAAGAACGCGTACTGGTACGGCTCGCAGTTGTCGATCGATGAAGCACGCAAGCTTGCGCCCTACAACAGCGCGACTTCGCTGCAGGTCACGGTCGCCGCGCTTTCCGGCATGATCTGGGCGATCGAGAACCCGGCGATGGGCATCTGCGAGCCGGACGAAATCGACTTCCGCCGCAACCTCGAGATCTGCATGCCGTATCTCGGGCCGGTGGTCGGCAGATACACGGACTGGACGCCGCTCTATGATCGCGGCCGGCTGTTCCCGGAAGACCTCGACGAAAGCGACCCCTGGCAGTTCAAGAACATCCGGGTCATCTGAAAAGGGGACATCTCCATTCAAGAAGGGACGTTTCCCTTTTCCTTCGGTCCTTCGGGAAAAGGGAAACGTCCCTTCTTGAATGGAGATGTCCCCTCTTTAGTACTCGATTGACTTGATCGTCACGGCGAGCGCGCCGGCCGGCAGCTCGATCTCGACCGAGTCGCCGATCCGCTTGCCGAGCAGGGCGCGGCCGAGCGGCGAATCCATGCTGATGTAACCGGGTGCGCGGTCGAATTCGTCCGGGCCGACAATGCGGTGACGCCGCCGCGCGCCGGCAGCCGCCTCGATCGTCACCCAGGCGCCGAAGAACACGCGGCCGCGATCGGACGGCGGCTCCGAGACGATCTTCATCCCGTGCAGGCGCTCGCGCAGGAACCGGACCCGGCGGTCGATCTCCCGCAACCGGCGCTTCCCATAAATGTATTCGGCGTTCTCGGAGCGGTCGCCCTGTGCCGCGGCTTCGGCGACGGCGCGCGTGACCGTGGGACGCTCGACGCTCCAGAGCGCATCGAGCTCCTCGCGCAGCCGGCACGCCCCCTCGGGGGTCGCGTACTTGGATCCCCCTTTTTTAACCATATGAATAATAAGACTTTTCCGATGGACAGGGTCAAGGTGCCGCAAACTGTGGCGCGGTTCACGCACGTCGGCCGCCCCCGGCGCTAGTCTTCAAGCCGGTAGTTTTGTCTACGTCAGTATCCCCTAGCGGACTTCCTTCCCTTCACCGAAAGTCCGCACTTCAGCCCCGGGACTCAAAATCCCGGGGTCTTTTTTTGCCCCGCTACAATCGCGCGATAGCGACTCCTGCGGCGTTCCAGGACCATTTTTCGGGCCATTCGGAAGCCTATGAAAGGTACCGGCCGGACTATCCGCCGGCGCTCTACGCGTGGCTCGCGGAACAATCGCCCGCGCGGCGCCTGGCGGTGGATGTCGCGACGGGTAACAGCCAGG
>Ga0209640_10001357_pt1 | contig 20648 bp, 20 predicted proteins | sample RifCSP10_1_FD_184018 | JGI IMG/M metagenome (GOLD analysis project Ga0209640, IMG submission 184018) | Soil microbial communities from Rifle, Colorado - Rifle CSP2_sed 10_1 (SPAdes) (version 2) | ecosystem: Environmental > Terrestrial > Deep subsurface > Rock core/Sediment | place: Rifle...
GAAAAGAACTACAGGGCAATCTGGAGAAAAATCTGGCTAGCTTTAGCAGAGGCACAGCAGCAATACGGACTATTGACAACAGAGGAGTTACAAAACATCAAAAAATATTCCGCAGAATCCTATATTGATCTAAAGAGAGCCCACGAAATAGAGAAAGAAATCGGTCATGATCTAATGGCTGAATTGAAAACGTTTGCAGAGCAGGCAAAGGTAGGAGGAGGAAAGCTACACCTCGGAGCAACTTCAGCAGACATTGAGGACAACGCTGATATCATCAGAATTAAATCCACTTTAGCAATTATCAGAGCCAATATAATTAAAGTTCTTGCAGAGCTCGCAAAAAAGATCAAGCAGAACAGTTCAGTACCGTGCATGGGCTGGACACATTTACAGCCTGCAGAGCCAACAACATTAGGATACAGGTTCGCTGCTTATGCTCAAGACTTGCTATTAGACCTGAAAATACTTGATTTCATGAATGAAAATATTGTAAAGGGAAAAGGAATGAAGGGAGCAGTAGGCACAGCAGCATCATACACTGCACTCCTTAAAGGCAAAGCAGAGAATTTGGAAGATAGAGTCATGAAAAAGCTGGGAATAGAAGCTCACCCAATTTCCGGACAAACATATCCTCGAAAAATCGATCTTGCAATACTCTCCTTGCTCGCAAGTATAGCCCAGAGCGTCCACAAGTTCTGCTTAGACGTTAGAATCTTGCAATCTCCTCCATTCGGAGAACTCTCCGAACCGTTTGGCACAAAGCAAGTAGGTTCCAGTGCAATGCCATTCAAGAGAAACCCCGTCTCTGCAGAGAGAGCCTGCTCTTTAGCAAGATATGTTTCGACACTGCCAAACGTGGCATTTTCAAACGCATCAGCATCAATATTCGAAAGAACATTAGACGATTCTGCTAACAGGAGAATCATTATACCAGAAGCATTTCTAGCGATAGATGAATGCTTGAAACAGTACAGAAGGATAGTTCAAGGAATGGAAATCTCCTACGCAAAGATCAAAGCCAATCTACAAAATTACGCTTCATTCGCATCGATAGAGCCGATCATGATGGAAACTGCAAAGAAGGGAGCAGACAGGCAGAAGATGCACGAAAAGTTTAGATCAATTTCAGCCGAAGCGTGGAAGGCCATACAGACAGGAAAGAAGAACACTTTAGCAGAGATAATAAAGAAGGATAAAGAGGTTTCAAAGTATCTAACAGCGAAGAGGATTGATGAATTGATGAGTGTCCAGAAGCATGTAGGCAACGCACCGAAGAGGGCCATGGACTTGTTGAAGAATCAGATAGAGCCTACTCTGAAGAGTTCAAAAAGAAAATAGTCTTACGTTAAATAGGATCTTAGCCATTAACATCACCTCATCATCAACAACATTAACAGCTTGCTTCATTCTGCGATCCCCCGTCATCTTTTGCACGCAGGGCTGGCTCCAGAAAAGGGTTAAAACACTCCAAAAAGAAAGCATGAGCAGATAGTCTTGCGAATAGCCATCGTAGGTCTTGGAGTAGCAGGTTCGTACCTTGCCTATCAGCTTAGAGATCAGCACAAGGTAGTTGCCTTTGACAAGCTTCCAGCCTCCAAGTTCGACGCGGTATGCGCTTGGGGCACATCAAAGGATGGAATAGCCAAGTTCGCCAAGGATTGCGGATTAAATTTCGACGATTATATCATGCACAACGGAGAAAGGATGCTCGTCGATATAGGGAAGGAAATCTTTGACATCCCGTTGAAGGGCCTGGTATGTTTTGATAAGTTAAAGTTCATTCAGGACAGTGCGGACAAGCCAGAAACCCATTTCAGCTCTTGGGTTAACAGATCAAATTTTAAGAACGACTTTGATATGGTCGTCGACGCGACAGGGCTCAGCAGGCCATTACTCCCAAGAATTCATGGTGATAAATTGATACCCTGTGTTCAGTACAAGGTAAAGTACAAAGATCCTCCTTTCGACGATTTTTACATAAAACCGTTTGACGATCTGTCTGGATATTTCTGGTATTTCCCTCTTGGGAATGGATATGCGCACGTAGGTGCAGGGGACTATAACAAAAGACACAACGAATCCCTCCAGAGATTCCTCAAGGAACACGACGGGCAAGTGATCAGCAAGACAGGCAGGCCTATCAGGATAACCCCTCCAGCGATGTGCGAGCCATTTTTCGAGGGAAATGTTGTCGGCGTAGGAGAGAGTATAGGCACCGTCTATCCATTGCTGGGCGAAGGTATTATACCGAGCCTGCAGTGTGCATCCTTCTTCAAAGACTACATAGAAAACATGAACGCTTACAGAGCTCAGGTTTTGCAGCATTTTAAAATATACGAAACGGTCTACAAGTTCATCAAGACAAAGATTGATGGCAAGTTTGACATGAAGACGCAGTTCTTTGGACTAATGTCTATGTTCTTCCACATGAGGTTCAACGAAAAACGCTATGGATTGCAAATTAGATTATCGGACATGCTGAAAGTGCTAAGGGCATAGATGTAATTACTGCTCCACGTAGATCAAATAAAATTAACATAAAATATTATTCGCATCGCAATTGCGTGGCCGAGTGTATTGATACAATACAGCAAAGCGTCCGATGTCAGAGACCTCGCATACTCGATAGTAGATAGGCTAAACTTAATGCATGTAAAGAAAGATAGACTGTTGTTCTATAGGTCGATGGGTTCCAGATCAGAACATACCCGAGCAAGGATACACGGATTGTCGAGAATATGGAACGATGCCTTGGAGATTGACCCAATTTATGTTATAGAAGTGATAAGCGAAAGATACGATAACCTTCCAGATCATGAAAAGGAGAAGGTTGTCATACATGAACTATTGCATGTCCCAAAAGGTTTCAGCGGAGGTTTTGTTTCGCACGGCCCAGCCATATCTAAGCACAGAATAGAGAGTCTGCATCAGGCTTATCACGAGTCTTTCAGGGAGTAAATTCCTGTTTTAGTAGTTCCAAGAACTCCGGTATTTTTGGAGTCGGGATCCTTATCCCGCTAGCCTTTGCGTGCCCTCCTCCAGCGCCCCCTAGTTTCTTGGCAACTCTATTGGCAATTTCTCCAAGATGATGTTTATCATTATAATGTCCTCGCATGGAAACTTCGCTGAAATTGTTGGGCTCCTTGCGCAGAGCCACGCCAACAGGAACTTGAAACTCTCCTATTAGCAGGTTTGCAACCAGACCAAGAGAGTATTCTTTTGATTCTGCATACGCGAAGGTTTTGTAATTCTTTCCCGCCTTGCCTATTAACTGGAGCATCCTGCTGATGTTCTCAGCCTGCCTTTGCGCAAACTCTACAACGCCTTCTATTTGATGAGGGGCCTTTAGCTCTGCCAGAGAGTTAACTATTTTCATCAGAAAGTCTTGGTTGCCTCCGCTGTAAGATATGGCGTAAGCGAGCATCGTCGATTCCATAAGTACAAACTGCCTGTCAAAACCTCCTATCAACTCTCTAGCAATTGGTCCATGATCCATGTAGTCGGTCACGGCAGCATAGCATGCCAGCAGAGCCGCTCTTCTGGGAAGCTTTTTCTTTAGGTGCCAGTAAGTATGGACACCAGCACATTCCCGAGGAGAATTTACCACCTTTGCACCTGCATCTGCAATTTCCTTTCTTAATGAATCAGAAAGGGGATGATGGTCTATGTAAACGACCTTCCCTTTTGACGATAACCTTCTGACCTCTTTTACAAACCCCTTTGTAATAGTTTCGTTCATCCCAAGATCGCAGATGTAAACGTCGCTACCTTGCTTGACCTTGGGCAGAATGCTAAGAATTTCTCCGTAATCTGTAAGATGGACGATAGCGTTTGTAGCCATTTTCACTAGTGCCGCTGATGATAAGCCATCGACATCCTTGCTGTGCGAAATGCAGACTACCTTTGGCATTCTAACCTACTCTAAAATGCAATGTACAAAAGGTTGCTGTAAAAAAAAAGACGCTCACTAGGAGCGTCAATTTGCTATGGAGGAACTGGAGCGCCTTCGATCCCTATCTCTACCTTCGCCACGCCCGGCCCTGCACCCGGTAATCTTGGCCTGTTTCCAGGTTCGTTAGCATCTCCACCGAACGCAGCAGGAGCAGCTTCGAAATCTGCATTAGCTATGTATACTATTTTGCCCACTATGACAAGGCTTGCTGGAGCCTCCAGAGGGCCTTTGTTATCATTCTTTGCTACATCTATGACCTTCTTGTCGGGAGTCACTGCAACCAAAGCGTTTCTGGCGTTTGCAACTACCCATATATTTCCTGCAGAATCTACCTGCAGGCCATCTCCACCTACCAGTTTTGGATCTCTGACATATTCTGCCACATTCTTAAGAGTGCCATCCGCATTGAGCTCTATTCTCCAGATACTTGCATTTCTGGTGCTTACAACGTACATTATGTTGTTCTGGTCGAAAGCTATGCCATTCGGCGTGCCGAGCTTCTGGGCAAAGACCTTAGCTTCTCCTCCGGTGGGAGGCACCATATAGATTATTCCAGCGGCGAATGTGGAAACGTAAAGATTGCCGTTCTTGTCGAACGCTATTCCGTTAGCTCCAGGCACCCCAGTCGCCCATACTGTAGCGTTGCCTGGATTAGTTGGATTAAGTTTGCTTGCATCCACTCTGAGTATGAAGCCCAAGGGCTTTGCTGGATCCTGACCTGGCAGTCCAGAAGTTGCTATGTACAAATTGCCCTGCTTGTCGAATGTCATTCCTAATACACTGGGGATGACCAAGTTCTTCCTCCCATCTCTTGTTGTAGCTTCCATCCTTGGAATCTTTGCCACTGTGACCAGTTTCGGGTCCTTCGGATCTACCATGTATACCTCTCCCATCGTCACTCTATCAGCAAGGAACAGTCTTCCCTGCTTGTCGGCTGCTATGCCTTCGCTGCTCAATGCTTTATTGGCTGCTGTAATGTTGATGTCTCCTCTTGGGTTCAGTGCTATTACGAGTGAAGCTGACAGGCCTTCTTGAGGGATTATTGGTTTTGGAGGTTCTGGAGGCTTAACTTCTTCCTGTGGAGGCTGATCTACAGGCTTGGGTGCCATAGATTGTTCGGGTGCTGGTTGCTGCATCAGGAAGACGCCCGCGCCTATAGCAATCACAACCACTATTGCTACTGCAAGAATAGTTTTGCTGACCATACCTTGCGAATATCTATAGCCTACTAATTACCGTTTCCAAAACAGTTTCTGGTAACTCTGCGATAGCTTCCTTTGTACCGCTTGTTCATACAGTTTCTACAAACAGGGTACTATGAGCGTATGGCCCCCTATGTTTTGACTGGGGCCTAGGGGGATTAGGGGTATAAGAAGCGGGTAAACGGATCTCTCGAAGAGTTGCCATCGTCTCAAAACAGCTGGAGACTATCTGCCCGCCCCTGCATGCAAATTGATGACAGGGGTTACATATAAAGCGACAATAGTAGAGTACTATAGTGGTTTATTGTTTTAGTAGGTCATGACAAACCTTTTACAAAACTTTAGAGTAGAACAATTATGCTACGGCCTGAACTTTGCAGTCTTCGGTTGACAGGGCGTGAAATTTCTTCGTCATCAACCGACAACTTCACAGAACCTGAGCTAACAACATTCATATACGGTAAAATTCTGCGGATTAGTAAAAGGTTTCAGCAATGAAGGTTCCAAAGGAGATTCGAACGTACTGCCCGAAGGACAAGAGACATACAATACATACCGTCTCACTTTACAAGAAGGGCAAGGAGCGCGCTTCAGCATTGGGCACAAGAAGGCACGAGGAAGATCGCAAGGGATACGGCGGGCAGAAGTTCCCTGAACTGGTCAGAACTGCAAAGACTACCAAGAAGCAGACTCTGAAACTGAAGTGCAAGGAATGCGGCTATGAAATAATGAGATACGGCATAAGACTCAGGAAATTGGAAATAGCAGCTTAAGTTGAAACATGATACGAGCAGTTATATTCGATGTAGATGGAGTCATACTCGATTCCACGCAGGCTATTTTCACAAACTTTCAGGAGACTGCAAAGAGACTCGGCGTAAGGGTACCTGCTGACAATGAAATTAGGAAACTTCTCGGCCAGCCCTCAAGCATCAACCTCCGAATACTGTTTGGCGAAAATCCAGAAGCCAGAAAAATCTATGATGAGGTTAACAAGGTAACTCACTCTAACCTGCAATTAGTCCCCAATGCTGAAACTGCTCTAAAACAAGTCAAATTAAAGAAAGCTATAGTAACTTCTAAAAGGCTTGCTTCATTGAAGGATCAGCTCAAAAACCACCTGAATTATTTTGACGCAATTGTAACTCCAGAGGACACCGTGAAGCAGAAGCCCGACCCTGAGCCATTGTTGCTTGCATGCAAAAGACTTGGTTTCCCACCAAAGGAAGTTATCTACATTGGGGACGCATTAAGAGACCTCGAGACTTCGAGAAATGCAGGAATAAAGTTCGTAGCGTTTGTCTATACTGGTGCGACTAGGGAAGAGTTCAGCAAAGCTGGTGCTGACACGATTATAGATTCTCTGCTAGACTTGAACAAGATCATCAAAGCAGGAAATAGTGAAGAGTTAAAAACTACCAAAAAGAGATGAGATTCGTGCAAAAGGAAAGAGTGTTGATACCGAAGCCGAAGAGCATGTTCGTGCTCGCTCAGTGTGCAGCGTGCGGCAACGAGCAAGTAATATTTTCACATACCACAATTGACATAAACTGCAAGTCCTGCGGCGCAGTATTGGCAAGCAGAACTGGCGGTAAGGCCGTTATAGAGGCCAAAACATCCAAGAAACTCGATCTCTAATGCCTCTAAGCTTAATAGAAGCACAAATTAGACTTCCACAATAGTGATAGCAAAATTAGTGATTATTGGTTCGGGACCGGCAGGTCTGACCGCTGCCATTTACGCAGCGAGGGCGAAACTGCACCCTATAGTCATCACAGGTTTTCAGTGGGGAGGGCAGCTCATGCTGACAACCGTCGTAGAGAACTTCCCGGGGTTTATTGAAGGACTAATGGGCCCGCAACTCATGGACCAGATGAGGAAGCAGGCAGAGCGCTTCGGGGCGGAATTTATTGATGACGATGTTTCAAAGGTCGAGCTGACCAATGGAACAAAGAAGGTTCACGTTGGCGACAAAGTCATCGAATCACATGCTATCATACTAGCTACAGGAGCTTCTGCACAATGGTTGGGGCTGGAGTCTGAAAAGAAACTCATAGGGAGGGGAGTTTCTTCGTGTGCTACATGCGACGCTTTCTTCTTTAAGGACAAGGAAGTTGTCGTTATTGGAGGTGGAGACTCTGCAATGGAAGATTCGTTATACTTGACAAAATTTGCCAGCAAAGTCACAATAATTCACAGGCGGGACAAGTTGAAGGCGAGCAAGATAATGCAGGACAGAGCATTTGCAAACCCTAAAATCTCATTCATCTGGAACAGTGCCGTGATCGATGTTCTGGGCAAGGACAAGCTAGAGGGAGTAGTTATACAGAATGTTGCTGATGGGAAGACCTCAACTATACAATGCCAAGGAATGTTTGTTGCAATAGGCCATAAACCAAATACAGACTTCGTTAAAGGCCAAATCGAGCTAGATCATAAGGGCTACGTTGTCAGGAAGAAATGGTCACAGACACATGTTGAGGGAGTCTTTGTTGCTGGAGATGTACATGATTACCGCTACAAGCAGGCGATAACTGCTGCAGGATATGGATGCGAAGCGGCACTGGACGCAGAAAAGTATCTCGAAGCCAAAGGAATAGAGTAAACGCACCTGAAAACCACAGAGAACAAACTGCAACTGCTGAATAAAGAAATCATTAGGTGCAGAGCATGCCCGAGGCTTGTATCCTACAGGGAACAAGTAGCAAGGAAGAAGGTCAGGAGGTTTCTTGATTGGGAGTACTGGGGCAGACCTCTTCCGGGTTTTGGAGATTTGAATGCAAAACTGCTCGTCATAGGGCTGGCACCGGCAGCGCATGGTGGCAACCGGACAGGCAGAATGTTCACAGGGGACGATTCGGGCAATTGGCTGGCAAAGGCTCTCAATGAAATTGGCTTTGCGAATAAACCCTTCAGCAATACAAAAGACGATGGCTTGCAGCTAAAAGGGGCCTACATAACCGCAGTAGCAAGGTGCGCTCCTCCTGATAACAAACCAACAAAAGAGGAGATCGGAAACTGCTCCCGCTACCTGAGAAGAGAGATGCAAATTCTAAAAAAATTGAAAGTGGTTTTAACTCTTGGCAAGATAGCATTCGATTCTTATCTCAAATATCTTAGTCTATCTCAAAAGCCCAAGTTCAAGCACGGCTCAGCGTACAAATGCGAAGGATTTCCAATTCTAATTGCATCATACCATCCGAGCAGGCAGAATACACAGACAAAGAAACTTACTTGGGAAATGTGGATTAAAGTCTTCAAAAAGGTGAGAGAACTAATCAAAAATTGAAAATAATTTTAATTATCACAAGAAATGTGAAGGTTCATTAACATGGCTTTGGGGTGGAATGCCTTATCCCCTAAAAGAGGTTTGGACGAATGACTTCAACATCTGACACCAGGCGGTCGACCGCATATCAGCTTGCTTTGTTCACGCTAGCTGTTATAGTAGGCGGAGCCATAATTCTCGTTTATCCAGACCCGAAGCCTGCCCCTCCTCCTCCTCTTCCAGCCAACGTGATTTCAATAGTTGCAATAACCAAAACGAGTCCCTTGGTAGGTTCTCCGCGCATAGCTCCAGCACCAGATGTTCCCGTGCAGTTCTTTGCAGTTGGAGAGCAGGGCCAAGTACCAGGAGTGACTGCTGAGGTCAGGACAAACAATAGCGGCTTGGCACAGGTCAGGCTCGAAAGAGGATTGTACGTTGTCAAGTACGGAGATTCCGGAGTTTACAACATTATAGTGACAAAGAATTCCACACTTACAATTACAAACTATGAGGTCGATAAAATCCCTCAGAACATCAAAGTTCTTTCGCTGACAAAGGACTGGCAGGTGGCTCCCTCAGATTACGTCTTAGTCACGTTCAAGAATAACATAAGCAAGAAGGTTCTTCTGACCGAAGCTCTAATAGACGGCAAGAAAGCGCAGTCGGTAAAATGCAGGCTCCAGGCAGGAGGCGAAGCAGAGTTGCCTGAATACGAAGGAGCAGCGGCTTCGTGCGATGTCAAAACAATAATCGAGCCTGCAGGAGACTGGGATAACATTTTAGCGGTACCTGGAGGAGTTTACCTTCCTTGGTCGCAGGTCAAAGAGACTTTGAACATGGCCTTGAGAATTTCCTACACAGATGTAGACTTCAAGCCTAACGACGAAGTTAAACCAAAGCAAGGTTGAAACCATGGCGGACCTTCTTAGCGAGCTTACTCTGATATTCAAACCGATAAGCACTTACTTGCTTGGAGGTCTAGCTGTAGCGCTCATTGCTGAGGCTGTAGTTTTGAAGATAAACCCCTTCAAGAAAAAGCAGATGCAGGGGCCTCTGTCAAAGTACGACATGAAATTCATGCGCGTTATGGATAGCCTGAAAAAGGCAGCAGTCGCTGCTGGGTTTAAGTACAAGAACTCCAGCACGGCTCGGGAGATGGTTTCATATCTTTCTGCAAAGTTCCCCGAGCAGAAGAAGATTCTGATACCAATTCTTACATCGATGGAATCCCATGCCTATGGGGATTCCCCTCTAACAACTGATGATTTTAGCAACTATTCAAGGTGGCTTGGCATAGCTCCTACATTACAGGCAGTCAAGAGCAGGGTGAAAGTTTGATCGAAGACGTAAAATCGATTTCTGAAATCAAGAAGATTACCGAAGCTATAGAAAACCAAGTTTCGTCCTATGTTGTCGGCTGGGAAGGCGTTACAAAATCTTTGATCATCGCTTTATTGACAGGGGGACATGTTCTCCTTGAAGGCGTACCTGGGACCGCAAAGACGTACTTGGCAAAGATATTTTCAGATTCTTTGAGCCTTGCATTCAAAAGGATTCAATCGACTCCAGACCTAATGCCTGCAGACATTACAGGCTCTCACATCTTCAACCCCAAATCTATGGACTTTGAGTTCAGGCCAGGACCTATATTTGCAAATGTGGTTTTGATGGATGAAATCAACAGAGCCCCTCCAAAGACTCAAGCTGCTCTGTTGGAATGCATGCAAGAAACTCAGGTTACAGTTGATGGTGTCACTACAAAGTTGAAGGAGCCTTTCATGTTGATTGCAACTAAGAACCCGATAGAGTTCGCAGGAACGTACCAGATGCCTCCCGCTCAGCTAGACAGGTTCATGTCAAGGCTGATAATGAACTACCCTCCAAGAGGAGCGTGGGTCGAAGTCCTGAAGAGGAAGAATGACAGAGGAGAGGCCGTTAATGTAAAACCTCTCGTCAAGGCGTCCGCATTGATCTCTGCTAGAGAGCTTATACAGGAGAAGATCAAGGTCAGCGACGATATTCTAGATTATATTGCTGAGATGGTAAGGGCAACAAGAAAGTTACCTCAGGCAGTTCTCGGAGCAAGTCCAACGGCAGCAGTTTCGCTATTGATGGCGTCAAAAGGTTATGCAGCAACAGTAGCAGGGAGAGATTATGTTACCAAGGAGGACGTGAGGGCAGTTGCGTTTGACATTCTTAATCATAGGCTAATGCTCAGGCAAGAAGGACCATCTACGCCATCAGAAGAATACGGTCTAGTTCGGATAAGGGGAGTAATAGAGCAGACGGTGAAGGCTGTAAGCTCTTAAGTGATCAAGATGATTGATTCGATAAAAACAATTCCTGAAATCAAGAAGATCGCAGACGAAGTCATCGGCGAAGTTAGCAAGCATCTGGTAGGTGTTGAAAACTACACGCGCTCCCTAATTACTGCACTGCTAGTGGGAGGGCATGTTCTCCTTGAAGGCGTGCCAGGAACTGCCAAGACTTCCCTTGCGAAAGTGTTTGCAGAGTCTCTGGGTCTGTCTATGAGGCGCATTCAGGCAACTCCCGACATGATGCCCGGGGATATTACAGGCACCAGGATTTACAATCCTAAAACATTGGAGTTCGAGTTCAGGCCCGGACCTATTTTTGCGAACGTTGTGCTCGTAGATGAAATCAACAGAGCCCCTCCAAAGACTCAAGCTGCTCTGTTGGAATGCATGCAAGAAACTCAGGTTACAGTTGACGGAATAACTTCAAAACTGCAACAGCCTTTTATGGTCATAGCAACAAAGAACCCAATAGAGACTGAAGGCACGTTCCCACTTTCTGCAGTTCAACTGGACAGGTTCATGTTCAGGCTTGTGCTGGATTATCAAGAGAAGAAGGATGAAGTTGAGATGCTTAAAAGGAAACTGGGCAAGAGGCAGAAGGTCCAAGCAGTAGTGAAGTCCTCTACATTGATTTCAGCCGCTAGTTTGATTCACTCAGATGTCAAGACCAACGATGAAGTTCTCGACTACATGGTGAAAGTTGTCCGTAAGACCAGAGGGTTTCCGCAGGCTATTCTTGGAGCTAGCCCGACAGCATCGGTAGCACTCCTCAACGCGGCAAAAGGTTATGCAGCATTAGTTGGAGGTAGAGACTACGTAACAATAGAGGATGTAAAGGCGGTTGCTTTTGACATCCTTAATCATAGAATAGTGCTAAAGCAGGAAGCCATGTATTCACCAGAGGAGAGGGACATAACCGGTATGCAGCAGATCAAGAGCATGTTAAGCTCGTCTATTGAGTCGATAAAGGTGTAGAAGATGATAGAGTCAGCAAAGGACACAAAAGACGTAAAGCAAATTGCTGATGCAATCATCAATGAAGTGCAGAAGCATGTCGTAGGATTCAGCGATGTTACTCGTTCACTAATCATTGCAACGCTTGTTGGAGGGCATGTCCTGATAGAAGGACTGCCTGGAACCGCGAAAACCCTATTGGCGACGGTATTTGCAAACTCTCTCGGTCTCTCGGTAAGGAGAATTCAATCGACTTCAGACTTAATGCCATCTGACATTACAGGAACAAGGATTTACAATCCTAAAACATTGGAGTTCGAGTTCAGACCAGGGCCGATATTTGCCAACGTAGTAGTCGTTGACGAAATCAACAGGGCTCCTCCAAAGACTCAAGCAGCTTTGTTGGAATGCATGCAGGAGAAGCAAGTTAGCGTGGACGGAATGACTACGAAGCTCGAAGAACCTTTTGCAGTAATTGCAACTAAAAATGCACTTGAATTTGAAGGTACATTCCCCCTCCCCGAAGCACAGCTCGACAGGTTCCTGTTCAGGCTCATCATGGATTATCCTGACGAAGCTGGAGAGATTGAGATAATCAAGAGAAAGTCTGCAAGAGAGATGAACATCGTGCCAGTTATCAGCAAGAATGCACTCTTAGCTGCAGGAGAGATAATACACTCCCAAGTGAAAGCCAAGGACGAAATCCTTGAATATATTGCAGATTTTGTCAGAGGCACAAATCAGGTGCCCAAAGTAGTGTTGGGTGCAAGCCCGAGAGCTTCGGTAGCCCTGCTCTACGCAGCGAAAGGCTATGCAGCCGTAACAGAGGCTAGAAAGTACGTCATCCCCGACGATGTAAAGGCAGTTGCTTTTGATGTTCTTAATCATAGATTAATGTTGGCTCAAGATGCTCTGTTCGATTCTCCAGAGGCGAGAGAGGGTCTCGGAATACAATTCATGAGGAACATTCTGATGCAGGCGATGGATCAAGTAGCAGTCCCAATCTGATCTCAAATGAGGAGTTACAACAGGCTCATACTGAATCTGTTCCTACTGCTGCTAATTGCAAGCCTAACCTTTCTAACGGACGCCACGCTTGCAGCGCTGAGCGTTTTCCTGAGCGTCTCTCTGAACATAGTAGTCTTTAGAATACTAAAACCGTTCAACAAATTCAACGTAAGGCGTGAGATTGACAAGACGCAGGTCGTACCTCCGGCCGAGCTCACAACAAGTCTGAAGATTAGATACGAAGGATCCTTCCCTGCAAACTCGAAGGTCGAGTTTTCATGCAAGACTCTGAACCTCGATATTAATACGGGCATAGTAGTCTTCAATCCCAGACAAGATTACAATCTTGTGAAATCGTTCAAAGTGACAAAGAGGGGCTTGCACAAACTCTCCAGAACTAAAGTCACAATAATGGACTGGCTGCTGATTTCTGGCAAGACTTTCATTTTCGACGACGAGCAGGAAATACTCGTTCTCCCGCACATCTACCCATTTACGACGGCCGCGGAATCACTCGGAGCTGGAATTATTGGAGTCGTCGCGCCAAACAAGAGAGGGAGGAGCAGCGAAATTTGGGGTATAAGGGACTATCAAGCTGGCGACGAGTACAAGGTAATTTCTTGGAAGGCAATGGCAAAGTCTCCAGATCATAAGCCTAAGACCAAGATCATGGCTGGAGAGGTGGGTTCGGCAATTACAGTAGTTCTCGACACTGGCAAGGACATGGGAGTGCAGAATGGGGAAGACACGAGTCTTGATGTAGGTGCAGACATAGCCGCTTCTCTGTGCTACAACTTTGTGCGTAGAGGCACGGATACAGGCCTTCTAATCTTCGACAATAGGTTGAGAACTCTGCTAAAGCCCGACAGGGGAGACGTGCACATCGATTCGCTATTACGCCATCTTGCACAGGTTCAGCCATCACTCGACAAGTTCATCATGACGAGCCTGACGAAGACTGTTCAGCAGCTCCCAGCAGAGTACGGCAGGAAGCTCGTTCTAGTACTTGGGAGGACTGATGACCTTTTGCTTGATTCGTACATACCTAGGCTCGCCCTGAACAAAGACCTCATAGTTGTAATAGTTCATACTGAGGTGAACAAGACAAGGGCTGAGCAGATACAGAAATCTGCAAAGAATGCTGGGGCGCCAGTAGTGCTTGCAACAGCAAACACCGTAAGACAGACGATGGATGCGTTGGAGAAGTGGTCATATGCAGCAATTGCGAGAGCTTAGAACATACGTTTCAGCACTGGCAACGATACCGATACTGATCATGCTAGCCAACCCTACAGTTGCAACCAGCATATCAGGCTTCGCGTTTTCATTCCCATTTCAATTTACGATTCTGATGCTGCTTCTGTACATCTTCCTCTGGGGAAGGGGCTACTTCCAGAGGCTCGGCCCTACAAGCGAGCTATTTGCTGAGAGCGCCATTCTTAATGGCCCGATAATTTATCCAACTGTGACAGTATTTCTAACAAACAACGCCTCAGACTTCGTGGGAGTCCTTTTGGCATATTTGTTTTTCGGCGTAATCGCATCGATATACCAGATAGTGCTTGGAAAGAGGCTCAGCGCGACTCAGAAAATAGTCTTCTTCGTCCTCGGCTACATGCTCGCATTGATCACCTACGCAGGATCGTTTGAGGGTCAGGCGCTCAAGGAAAGTTTCAACCTGATCAGGGCCTTCGACCACATTTCTGGAGGGCTGACTCTTTTGGGATATGTGGGGAGCACTGAGCCGCTCCCATTGTCAGGCTACGTCAGAATTGCCATGGCGATAGCGATACCGTCGATAACTTTCTCCGCCCTTGCAGCACAGGTAAGGTACACAGAGGTCAAAGAAAATCCCGCTGCGGAAGCCAAGATGGTGACATCACTCAGACCTGCAGTAGCACTGCTTACATTTGGCGGAGCGATATTGATGCTACCAGTGTTAGGAGCTTCGAGGGCAATTCAATTCCTTCCGTATCTTGTGACAGTTGTTCCTGCACTAGGCATAGGGATAGTACTCTTGATCATACTCCGGGCTACACAGGAGAAGGAAGAATGAAAATCGTCTATCTTTTGCTTCTAATTTTCATCGCGTCGAACCCTCTAGTTGCTGCGCAAGTGCCTCCACCTGCACAACCTCCTCAGCAACAACCAAGACAGTTAGCACCTGAAGGGATAGCCATGTTAGGATTCCAGAAAGGGCTGGGCAACATACCGATAGAAGGCACGACACTACCAGTATATACTGGAGAGTCTTTATGGGTAGTCGCAAAACAGGACGTTAGCGTTTCTTTTGGCCCTAAAGGACAACAAGCTGGGTCACAGCAGGTTAGGCAGGGCAGCGATCTGCAATTGATATTCCCAGCTATAGCCTGTTGCGGAAATACTCAGCAATTTGAACTGACTGTCACAAGCGGAAGCAGGTCTGAGAAGGCTAGCGTTATACTTGTCGGGGAAGAGCGGTTAAGCGACATGGATGCAAGTGTATCCGTCAGTGCTTTAGGGATAGATATAGTTCCAAAGAGCTCCGCGAAGACAGCAATAAGGCATATCGCACTGGTGAAACCAGGATCGGAAGAAGTCAGCGTTCAAGGGTTCCACGGCACGATAAGATATCATAACATAGTGAAGCCAAGAACGGCGCTCAAAATTCTGTATAGCCCACCGCCTCTAACAGACCCAACAAACACAAGGGCGTTTTTTGTGATTGAAAGCCCAAGGCTGTACACCAATCAAGGTGCCAACATAGCTATCAGCAAAAACGGAACCGTTGCAGTGATATCTGGGAACCTGTCCACTAACAGCAACCTTGCCGCAGAAGTCGGAATTCCTGAAGTTGGAAGCGTAGGCAGCAATGGAGATACGCCTCTAAGGCTCGGGCTGAACTACCTACACGTTTACCTTACGGAACAGAACGGGGAAGTCAAGATCTACACATACCTCCCTCTATTCGTACTCGAAGACGATAACTTCACGGTTTTGGACTTCACTGATTCGAAGAGCGGAGTCAGCCTTCCTCTTTCTGGCAAGCCTCCAATCAACCTTGCAGTATTTGCATCGACCGCAACGAATGGCATAACAACAGCGATAGCGTCAAAAGATATAGTTCTCCCAGTTTCCAGAATTAGTGTAACTGATGGAAAATCTCCCATTACCGAATATGCAGTATCCGTAGAGCCCGACGTGCCGAAGGCTAATGTGGGAGGAACAACTTACCTGTTGAGCACCAAGACAGACCTTACAGTGACTCTAACAAAAATCAAGGTGAGCAACTTTACGATAACCGATTTCAGCACAAACAGTTCAAGCTCCAACACGATAAAGTTCCCTCAAGACATACAAGTAATTACGAAAGTTCAACGGCTCAGGATTGACGCTACCGACGAATTTGGAGGCAACGTGATAGCGGCATCATTCAAGGTCAGGAAAAATGAAGAGCAATATGGAGGCGGCCTTCTGAGGACCCAAAGCCTATTGCTACCAAGCGGTACATATACGCTGGATGTTTCCGTTGGCGGAGTCTTGGCTCAGACCCAGACAGTTTCAATAGACTCTACTCCGCAGTCAGTCGCACTGGTCATAAATAGACTTTCCTCAACAGACAGAGGGATAACTGCAGCTATACTAGGTGAAGTTGTAGCTGTGGTAGTAGTTGCAGTACTCTTGGTAAGGCAGAGCAGGAAAAGCGAGATGGAAGAAGATTTTGACGGTTCTGACATCCCTCTGAAGCATGTAGACTAGTTTAAGAACAACTACATAGACGATTATCATACCAAAACTTTCATATACGCAGTTATTCTACCCTTCAAACAATAGAAATCGAAGTGAATATACGATGTTCGAAGGAGCATATACGGCAATCGTAACACCGTTTACGAAGAACGGCAGAGTTGACTATGAAGGTCTGAAGCGTCTTGTAGATTTCCAAATCGAGCAGGGCATCACAGGTATAGTGGTTGCAGGAACTACTGGAGAGAGCCCTACGCTATCTTGGGGCGAGCACGAAAAGGCCATAGAAGTTGTCCACGAGCATGTACCGAGCAAGTCCAGGGTAATTGCAGGAACAGGGAGCAACAGTAGCAAAGAGTGCGTGGAAGGGACAAGTTTTGCGGCAAAAATTGGTGTCGATTCCGTGCTCCTAGTTGACCCATATTACAACGGACCAAGTTCTCTTGAAATCAGGAGAGAGTACATAGAGCCTATAGCGAGGAAGTTTCCAAACCTGAACATCATTCCGTACGTAATCCCAGGCAGAACGGGAACCCAATTGTTGCCGCAAGACCTTGCCATACTTTCATCAACTTTCAGCAACGTAAATGCAGTGAAAGAAGCCACAGGGGACATTGCAAACATGAAATTGACTAGAAAGCTGTGCGGCAGAAACTTTACGATCCTATCTGGTGACGACGACAAGACCTTGACGATGATCCAGGATGCCGAGATAAGAGCATCTGGTGTAATCTCTGTAGCTTCGAACATAGCACCAAGCGGAGTAGCAAAGCTTGTAAAAACGGGAATGTCTGGAAACTCGAACTCAAAGGAATTACATGAACACCTTAGTCCTCTATTCGGATGTATAACGGTAAAGACCATGGAGCAGACAAAATTCGGAGAGGTTCAGGTTAGGGCAAGGAATCCTCTGGCGACGAAGACACTGATGAACATAATGGGAATGCCTTCTGGGCCGTGCAGGCAACCACTTGGAAAGATGACTAAAAAGGCAATAGAGTTTATAGTGAGCCAAGCAAGAAAGACCTACGAGCAACACCCAGAAATTCTGAAACCTGTAGAGGAGTTCTTCGATGTAGATCTGGGGGAGAGGCTCTACAAGGCAAAGTACATGGATTGGCTGTACTATGAATCCTATTAGGCTCTGCATAGTGGGCGCTACTGGCCGCTTCGGTAGCATCATCGTGAAAGAGATCAGCGGCAACTTCGAACTTGTTGGTGCTGTAGCATCGTCAAACAACAAGAACGCAGGCAAGAGCCTGCGAAGCATAGGGCTCAGAGATTCAGATACAATCCTTCATACCTCCTCATCAATTGCAGAAGCCGTTAAAGACGCTGATGTTGTAATATCGGTGACGAATCCAGTAGCAGAACTTGAAAATGCTTCAAAGATAGCAAAGGCAGGGAAGAAACTTGTAATCGGAACTACGGGATTCACGCCAGAGCAAAGCAGTAAGCTTAGAGCCTCTATAGAAAAAGTACCAGCACTAATAGCGTCAAACTTCTCTATAGGTATGAATTTCGTCTTCAACATCGCATCATTAACATCTAGCCTCCCGCGAGAATATGACACGAGCATAGTAGAAGCCCATCACACGGGCAAGGTAGATTCCCCAAGCGGCACAGCGATGACACTCGGCAACATAATCTCAAAAGCCAGAGGGTATTCAAAGACAATATTCGACAGAAGAGCAGCAGGAAAGAGGGGCAAAGAAGAGCTGGAAATACTGGCACAGAGACTTGGAGGAGTACCAGGAATACACGAAATCAATATAGCAGGGCCGTACGAAATGATACGGATAGAGCACATAGCGTTCTCAAGAAGCGTCTTTGCTCAGGGAGCCCTATTAGCTGCAAAATGGCTCCATGATGTAAAAAAGTCAGGAATCTACAGCATGCAAGACGTTTTAAAACCCAAGTAAGCTAGGTGCAGTCAGATTGTGGAAGATAGAACCACCATTAGAGAATAGAAAAGGTACTCTCTATATTGGAGGAGCTAATACAGTAGAGCTTGCAGAGAAGTTCGGCACTCCTCTTTACGTTACAGATGAAGGGAGGGTAAGGGAGAACGCAAGGCGATTGATCAGGGCGTTCAAACCGCATTACAGCAACTTCAAATTGAAATACGCAATAAAGGCCAACAACAACCTTTCGATATTGAGGATAATCAGAAGTGAGGATACAGGTGCAGACGCTTCCTGTGTCGAGGAGATTAAGCTTGCTAAAATGGCAGGCTTTGAAGCCCATGACATCAGCTATACGGGCAACTACAACAGCAGCAGCGAATTGAAATTCGCAACCAATTCTAACGTTATAATCAATTTGGATGACGCGGCGATACTTGCAAAGCTTCTCAAATTTGCTGTCCCTGAAACGATATCCTTCAGAATCAATCCCGGCGTAGGCAGGGGGAAATATTCGGGATTAGTCTTTGGGGGAGGCAAGACGAAATTCGGCATAAGCGCTGAAGATGCGATTAAAGGGTATTCTGCAGCTAAGAAAGCGGGAATCAAAAGGTTCGGCATACACATGATGACTGGTTCATGCGTCATGGAAGTCGATTACTTCAGCGAAATTACCGAGAAACTAGTTGATATTGCTGCGCAGGTCAAAAGAGAAGTCGGCATAAAGTTCGACTTTTTCAACATTGGAGGAGGCTTTGGTATATCGTACCAGCCTGGCGAAGAAGACTTGGACATTAATGCTTTAGGGAAGCAAGTTGCTCAGACTTTCAAAGACGGGACAAAGAAATACTCTCTTGGAGAGCCTGAACTGATGATAGAGCCAGGGAGGTACATAGTAGGAGATTCAGCCATCCTGCTGGCAAGGGTTCATCATATCAAACACAGTGCAAAAACCTATGTTGGAACGGATGTTGGGATGAACACCCTTCTAAGACCTGCATTGTACAAAGCCTACCATCAGATATTCATCGCTAATAGGTTAAATGAAAAATCGAAGCAAAGAGTCAACATCTGCGGCCAGATATGCGAGAATACCGATATGATAGCTGAAGATAGGGAGATGCCAGAAATCCGAGAGGGGGATGTACTTGCAATACTAAATGCTGGGGCGTACGGTTTTGCAATGAGCAGTCAATATAATAGCAGGCCAAGGGCTGCAGAAGTTCTAGTCAACAGAGGTTATGCCGAAATAATCAGGGAAAGGGAGAGCGTCTCTGATTTTATCATAAGGCAGAGGGTGCCTGCGAGGCTCATGAAATGAACTATTCTCGAAGGCTAAGTGCTCTACCTCCATATCCGTTTGCGGAGATGGAGAAGGTCATTGCAGAGAAGCAGAGAAAGGGCGAAGAGATAATCTCCTTTGGTATAGGAGATCCTGACCTCCCTCCTCCAAAATTTGTGCTCGATGCAATGGCAAAAGCGCTCAAGATGCCGGGCATGCACAATTACTCATCAAGTGAAGGGGAGAAGTTTTTCAGGGATACAGTTGCAGAATGGTTCGAGCAGAGGTTCAACATCAAGATCAATCCTGACACGCAGGTCTGTTCGTTAATAGGCTCTAAAGAAGGCCTTGCAAACTTCACTAGGGTAATATTGAACCCCGGAGACAAAATACTGTGCCCTAACCCTTCATATCCCGTGTACAGGCAAGCAGCGTCAATCCTTAACGACAATATTCCTATTGAAGTCTTATTGGATAGCGAGAACGGGTTCAAGCCTTCCATCGACGAAATTGCACAGTATGACTTTTCCTGCATGTTTCTAAATTATCCAAACAACCCTACAGGCGCAGTTGCCGATGCATCGTACCTTAAAAAAGTCCTCGATCTCTGCAGGGAAAAAGGCGCTTACCTGTGCTATGATAATGCATATTCAGAGATGACATACGAAAGTTTCAAAGCTCCGTCAATTCTACAAATTGACAAAAACATGGAAAGATCGATTGAATTCCATTCCTGCTCGAAGACATTCAACATGACGGGCTATAGGATAGGTTTCGCAGTTGGAAATGAGGATTTGATCAGAGGACTGAAGAAGGTCAAGAGCCAGATAGACTCTGGAGCTCCAAAGTTCGTACAGTATGCAGCATCGGAGGCGCTCAAGCAGTATTCCAATGGCAAGCCTCCCAAAGAAACCAGAGACACGATAGCGACGTATGAGAAAAGACTAGGGCTACTCGTCAATGGATTGAGGAAACTTGGGTATAAAACGGAGATGCCCCTGGGGACTTTCTACTTATGGGTAAATGTCGATGGA
>Ga0209640_10001359_pt1 | contig 20642 bp, 21 predicted proteins | sample RifCSP10_1_FD_184018 | JGI IMG/M metagenome (GOLD analysis project Ga0209640, IMG submission 184018) | Soil microbial communities from Rifle, Colorado - Rifle CSP2_sed 10_1 (SPAdes) (version 2) | ecosystem: Environmental > Terrestrial > Deep subsurface > Rock core/Sediment | place: Rifle...
ACTCTTGACTGCACGCCAATTGCCCTCAGGCCGGTGGAGATATTCCACGCCGAACCGGAAGGGAGTTGGTTCAATGATCTGCCGACAGTTTTTACTTTTATCGCGGCCACACTGTCGGTACTTGCTGCAACGAGCAGGCTCAAGATGAGCAATGCTGCGCAAAATGAAATCAAGTGCTTCATGGTGTGAATCCTTTTCGTTAAACGTTGGTGTAGTCCGGCATCCCTGGTGTTGCCGAATGCGGAAAGAACGGTGGGTAGAGCATTCTGAGGTATTGCGTGCTGACCAAAACTCGCTGTACGCGGTCAGTATATCTCCCCAATGTATGTGCCAACTCGGGCAGACAAATGAACAGGGAATCTGCTACCCATAATTATCAACTTTGACGTGTAAACCCTTGCCAAGCGTAGAAAAAGCAGGAAACCGTCTCTCTCCCTGATCAGCCAAGAGTTAACTCTTGTTACAATTGCGAAAGTGGCGTGCAGATGTGAGAATCGTTGAAAAATCCAACAGCGGAAAAACGGCAGAATAGCGGGGATGAACAGCCCAGAACCAGGGCTTGGAATTCCGGGCATCGTGAATTAGTGCCCGTCAGGTCGGCAACTACGGACTTAGAGATTCAGCCACCATACTCCCATGGCGAGTCCGCGACAAGGAGCGGCAGAACATCCTCCCGCACCTGCGCGTCAAGCACTTCAAGGAGAACCACAGCGTGGTCGCCGCCTTCCTCCATGATGTGGCGGAGACGACATTCCACGTATGCGGGCAGGTGCGAGAAGATGGGAACAGCGGTTGCTCCGAGAACGTAGGGCTCACCATTGATCGTACCGTTCTTCACGTCGGGAGGTGTGAGGAACTTGCGGGCGATTTCCTGCTGATGAGCGCCAAGCATGTGGATGACGGCAGCGCGACCTTCTTTTACACATTCGAGCAGGCTTCCGTCGCGTCGGATGGCAGCCACAATCATCGGTGGCTTGAATGACGCCTGCGAAAGCCAGGTGACTGTCGCTGCCCCAACCCGGTCGCCGGCGCGGGCCGTCATTATGTACATTCCGTTCGAAATCATGCGGAGCGCCTTCTGCTTGGCCTTGCTATCCATGGGTGCTTTGTGTGGGTATTCTGGGATGAACATAGCCAAAGGGGAATCGAGAATCAAGGAAGCACACGAATGGAAAACCCGCCCCGGAAGATCGTATATGGAGCGGGTGGACAGAGTGTTTCTAACTCTCCTTCACTCGGACTGTCGACGGCGCTTTTGAATCTCTCGCATGGCCTCGCGCAATTCCCGCTCGAAGTGCCTTTCGAACAGGAGAAACTTTCCTCGCTGCTTTGCAGAAAGTATGTCTTTCAGCCCTTCAAAGAACTTTTGATCCTCCTGTTGCATTCTTGCGTTAATCGCCGCCACGTCCGGAAAAACCTTCTCGAACTCCTGTTCGTCCGCATCATTGCGGATAAACTTCTCCACGCGATCCAGAAGATCCATCTTCTCCTTCATCAGGACTCGCTTGGTGCTCTCGTGCTCGTTGAGTCGTGCAAAGAATCGGACAGACTGCTCTTCCTTCATGTCGAGCAGCTCGATAAGACGGACTTTCTTGAACTGTTCCAGTTTTTCAGACGGTCGCTGGTCGCCCATGTGGAACGGTTGGGCAAGAAGAGAAGGGGTGAAACAGAAAAACAGCATTCCAACGAGAATGGCACGTCGTCTCATGAGATTCTCCGCGTTTAGTTCCGATGTGAACCAAGTGTTAAGAGCAGGTCGTTCACTTGCTGAGGCTCCATTGCTTCCAGCAGGGTCTGTGCATTTCCGGTGGTAATGAAGTACTCGGAAATCTGGGCATCTGAAAGCTTGAACATCTCTCCATGCAACTCCCCGGTCGTGATACTCTCCGTCAGATGTTCCGGCTCCAGAAGAAGCGAGTCAATCGTCTCCTCCGACAATGAGAGGACGACGGACGTGAGCGTGTTTTGGTCCTTCGGCCCCTGGGGGACATAATAGTGGAGCCCGATGAAGAAAAAGAGAATCGCAACCACGCCCGGGATGGCGACACGTGCCGCCCAGCTGATGGAGATTGCCTTGCCGCTTGATGCATCGTCAATTGCGTGGTTGGTCCGGATGATGTGGTTCGGCCAGTAGAAGTCCGGCGGAGCCGGCTCCGGCCCAACACCGCGTCGGTCAAGAAGCGCCTTCAATTCCTCCACCGCTTTCAGCTCGTCGGCGTCCGCTTGGAGCGATACCTGTTGCCTACGCTTCATTCTTCAAATACTCCTGTACTTTTTTGAGTGCATGAAAGTAGTTTGCTTTCAACCCTCCGACCGACGTTTTCATCACCTGAGAGATTTCTTCGTACGGCATCTCGTCGAAGTACCGCATCACAAATACCGCCCGTTGTTTTTCGGGCAACTCTTCGATCGCACGCTGCAGCAACGACTCAGTCTCTTTGAACTCCAGCTCTGTGGCCGGGGTCTCTTTCGCTGGAAGGATCCGGCTGAGGATTTCGCTCTGGCGAAGATATCCCATCACCTGCTGTTTCCTGACGGCGTTCAGAGACATGTTAACAGCAATCCGGTACAGCCACGTGAAGAAGCTCGAGTCTCCCCGGAAATCTCCTAGCGCAAGATATGCTTTTATGAACGTCTCCTGAGCAACATCATCCGCCTCCTCATGACTCCCTACGATCCGGCGTGCAACCCAGTACACTCGCTGTTGGTATCGCCGCATCAGCTCCGTGTATGCCTGACGCTTTCCGTTCCGAACCTCATTGACGAGTTCGTGGTCCGAGAGTTGGTGCATGCAACCGCAGTCAGTGAGAGTTCGACCGAATATTTGACAGCCCCACCAAAAAAACGTTTAATCGTGCCGGGGGCATTTCTAGAAGGCCTTCTGGAGCTTTTTCAACGTTACTTTCATGTCTTCGGAAATCACCTTTGTCTCTGCCAGAATCGGCATGAAGTTCGTGTCACCATTCCAGCGGGGAACGATATGGAAGTGGACATGATCGTCCACTCCCGCACCGGCAGTCCTTCCCAGGTTCGCCCCGAAGTTGTATCCCTGCGGTTTCATCACCTTGTTGAGCGCGGTGATTGCCCGCTGTACCGTGGTCATGATTTCGGTAAGCTCACCGGAAGTCAACTCGCCAATCTCGGCCGTTTGGCGATATGGGACGACCATCAGATGTCCGCTGTTGTAGGGATAGAGGTTCATGATGACAAAGCAATGCTTCCCACGCCAGACGATAAAATACTTGTCATCATCCTTTGCCCGAATGGCGGCGCTAAAAAGACTCTGGCCGTTCTTCTTTTTCTTCCGCGGCTGCTTGAACGTCTCGATATACTTTGACCGCCACGGCGACCACATCCGTTTCATGAAGACTCCCTGTTTGGTTCTCCGATGGAAACAAAAAAGGTTGGGCCCTGACGCTCAGACCCCAACCTTGAATTCAATGTTTCATTCCCGCATGAGCGCAGTGTGTCGGCAGCTCACGCCTCCTGTTCTTTGTGTTTATTTTTGTCGGAGGCCAGAATAACCTTGTCTGCCATTTCCTTCGGCATTTCCTCGTAATGCGACATGCTTGCAGTGAACATTCCGCGTCCACCTGTTTTCGAGCGGAGGATGGTCGCATACTTGTGAAGTTCGGCAGCAGGAACCTGTGCACGAACTATCTGGTAGTGACCCGCCGCCTCCATCCCGAGAATCTTCCCACGGCGGCCTGAAATATCTCCCATCACCTCGCCCATCGTGTCCTCCGGTACCTTCACTTCAAGATTGTAAATCGGCTCCAGGAGAATCGGTCTGGCTTCCATGAAACCTTTACGAAAGGCCTGGGAACCGGCGATCTTGAATGCCATTTCCGAGGAATCCACATCGTGGTACGAACCATAGTGGAGCGCCACCCGGACATCCACTACAGGATAGCCGGCGAGGACGCCTTCCTTCAACGTCTCTACAATTCCTTTCTCCACTGCGGGCACGAATTTACCCGGCACAACACCACCGACGATCTCATCCACAAACTCAAACCCCTGGCCACGCTTCAAGGGCTCGAGGCGAAGATGCACATGGCCGTACTGCCCATGACCACCCGACTGCTTTCTATGCTTATATTCTGCATCCTTTACGACTGCCTTGATAGTTTCGCGGTACAGGACTTTCGGCTCTATCAAGTCCACTTCCACGTTGAACTTCTGCTTCAGCCTTTTCACGATGATACTGAGATGCAACTCCCCTTGTCCACTGATGATCGTTTGGTGTATCTCGGGATCCACTCGAAACACGAAGGTGGGGTCCTCCTGATGGAGTGAGTGAAGACCCGTCGAGATCTTGTCTTCGTCACCCTTTGCTTTCGGGACGATGGCACAACTGTAGACGGGTGCCGGGAAAAGAATCGGGTGGTACACGATCGGGAATGCCTTGCTACTGAGCGTGTTGTTGGTGTGAGTATCTTTCAGCTTCACCACTGCTCCAAGATCACCCGTCCAGAGCTTCGCAACGTCCTTCCTGTCCTTGCCGTTCATTGCATACAGTTGTGCAAGGCGCTCGGGTTTCCCATTCGATTCATTGATGAGGTCCATTCCAGGGCTCACCGAGCCCGAACACACACGGAAATACGATAGCTCACCTACATGGGACTCGGAAACCGTCTTGAAAACGAAGAGAGATGGTGGCCCGTTGGGGTCCTGCTTCACCGTGATGTCAGTCTTGGCATCACCATTGTGCGCACCCGGCGCCGTGCCATGGAGGTCCCCCATGTCAATCGGCGACGGGCAGTAATCAATGAGGAAGTCCATCACACTGCTGACACCGACATTGCCCGTGGCAGACGCACAGAAAAGAGGAAACACCTTCCGATCACGGATACCTCCCCTCAATCCCTGTCGGAGTTCGTCTTCAGAAAGCCCTCCTTGCTCCAGGTATTTGTTCAGAAGGTTCTCATCCGTTTCAGCAACGAGTTCAATTAGCTGCTGCCGGAGCTCGTCGGCTTTGACTTTCAACTCAGCGGGGATCTCCTGTTCGACGTACTTGCCGTTGCCACCGGGGGAGAATTTCAACAACTTCATCCGAATGACGTCTACAACACTGTCGAAACCCAGTCCTTGTCTTACGGGAAACTGCACCGGGACGACATCGTGACTGATCGTCTCATGTGCCTGGCGCAACGCCTTGTCAAAATCCGCATTCTCATGGTCGAGTTTATTGACTACAAAGACGACTCCATTTCGTAACTCATTCGTGTACTTGCCGACGATCTCCGTTCCGACTTCGACTCCTTCGACAGCTTTGAGTAAAACGATAGCGGTATCCGAGACGCGCAGAGCCGCTTTAACTTCACCAGTGAAGTCTGTGTAACCGGGCGTATCGAGGATATTGATCTTGTGCGTCTTCCATTCACAAAAGAGAAGAGAGGTGTTAATGGAGATTTGTCGTTCAATTTCGTCGGGGTGATAGTCAGAGAGGGTATTACCTTCTTCAACTCTGCCGAGGCGGGTGGTGGAACCGACGGAAAAGAGCATCGCTTCGGCGAGCGATGTCTTCCCCGCACCTCCGTGGCCAATGAGACTCACGTTGCGCAGGTGGTCTGATGTGTACTCCTTCATAAGGGTGTCGCTGCCTCCAATTTGTGACACGCCACGCGAGTACCAATTCTGTGCAGCGTGTTGAATGAAGTTGGATCTGAATAGAACGATGTAGCGGTGATTGAAGCTAGACTGCGTGCAGGTGACGATGTGTCTTCAACGCGATTTGAACAATTCCCTCACACACGAACGCGGTCCACAAATGTGCGAACACCTTTGAACAACGCCGCAACAAACGCGACCGTATCAAGGATCGGTCCCTCGATCCGTTCCTGCACTTTTTGCTCCAGAGCAACGATGTTGTCTACAATTTCTTTCACGGACCCGATGGACTCGCGAACGATCATAACCTGGTCATCAATATTGTCCGCTATGCTCTTCACTCGGGAGGTGATGTATTCCATGTTGTCAAGAACTGGCAGCGCACGCGCCGACATTTCCTTGAAGTCCTTTTCAATCCCCGTGAGGATCTCCCGCACTCGCAAGAGGAAAAGAATCATGTAGACGCACAGGGCTGACAGACATACGAGAGCAACGATCAGGGCAATGACGAGGACGGGTTCCAAGGGAAGCTCCTTTGTGAAGTGAACAGATCGTTACGAACGGTTGCGTTCTTCCTTGAAGGCATCCATGCCAGCCTTGACTGCATTCTTGACGCGTGTCCCCTCTTCCACAATGGCGCCGGTTTTCTGCCGGGCTCCGGAAATCACACGTTCCGCATCTTCGAGGAGGGTGCCGGCCTTTTTTTGCGCATCCGAAATCAACTGGTCCGACCGTCGCTTGGCATCACTGACAATATCTCCCGCCTTGGATTTTGCCGCCTGCAAATATGCCTCGGCATCGTCCACGAGGTCCCCCGTTTTCTGCCTGATGTCGGCACGAAGTTCTTTCCCGCTCTTGGGGGCATACAGCAGTGCCAATACCGCACCAATGGCACTCCCTGCCAGCAGCCCAATCACCAATCCCTTCGTCATCCCATTATTCTGTTCCATAACCCGTCCCTGCTTTCTCTGTTAGACGTCTATTATGCTTAAAACATGATACAACCTTGGCCCCAAAAAATCAACCGCTCTATCTGCATCGGAACTTATGGTGGTGATACTCTGAAGAACAGCCATCCCGTCCACAGGACGGGATGCGCTCATTGTCTGGTGCATGATCTATTTCTTCTTGTGACGCATCTTCCTCAGTCGTTTCTTCCGTTTGTGTGTCGCCATCTTGTGCCGTTTCCGCTTTTTGCCGCTTGGCATGGATCCTCCTTTCGTGGTGACGAGTACTTCTGTTATGGTGGTGTGGTAACTATTGCAATGAGTGTTGTTCAAGGATTCGTTGCGCACGCTGCCCGAGCTCTGACTGCGGGTTCAATTCCATTGCTTTTTTCATCCACTTGTTGGATTGTTCCAGGTTACCGGCATTAAGATTTACAATGCCGAGGTTATATGCTGCCGGCTGGTGAGTGGGTGAAGACCGAAGCGCGCTCTCCATCTCTTGAATCGCTTTGTCGAATAGCTTTGCGCTGTTCGTGGAGTCCACACGACCCAGTTCAAAATAGCAAATGCCAAGATCGACGCGGGCATCCGGATTTGTGGGCTGCAGGGCCAGGTATTTCTGGTATGATTCAATCGCACGAAGGAGAAATCGGGAGTCGTGCAGGGCATTATCGTGGAGCACGTTGGCAAGGCGAAGGAGCGATGGGGCATCCGAGGGATTTGAGGCAACGATAGCCTGCAAGCGTTCGATCTCCTGCACGGATACTGCGGGAGGTGTTACATTATCGTGGACATGTGCTTCCCCTTTGGGTATGTCCTTAATCAACTCGGTATAGACAAAGAAAGCGATCAATGCAACGATCGCAATCCCGGCCATGACCTGCCAAGGCTCAAATCTCCTCGCAGAAGCCTTTTTTTTTGCCTTCAAGACTGGCTGACGATTCTTCTTTTGCTCGCGATGTGGCGTTGTAGAAGTCGCCGAAGAACCTGTAAGTCGCGATCCGCATGATTCGCAGTACCTCCCGGCGTGTTCATTCTCGTTTCCGCAGACGTCGCAGCGGCGCGACACCCCCGCGAACATCAGCGAAGGAGCAGAGGATGATTCGCCGGCACGTTCAAGTGGTGCTCCACATTGAGCACAGTGTCGGTCACCGGACGACACATCCGCCCCACAATCACTACACACCATTCGAGGGACAGCCATACAGTCGACCGTTACTTCATGATTTTTTGAAGGTTCTCATTGACGAGTCCCTTGACTTCTTTCGATACCTTGAAGAGCGGAACCCAATGTTCGCTCACCATTACCTGCTCCCCTGTCCGCGGATTGCGCGCCACTCGTCCCTTCCTCTTTTTCACTTTGAAGCTCCCGAACCCCCGGATCTCGATGTTCTTACCATCCTTCATCGCGTTGATGACAGTAGAAATAAACCCGTCCACCACTGCTTCGGTCTCTACTTTGGTTAATCCTGTCGCGGTCGCGATCGTGTCGACAATATCAGCTTTTGTCAACGGAAGACCTCCTGTGTTATGGTTAGTGATGGTCTGTAGGTGAAACGACGTCTGGCCGAAGACCAGACGTCAGGGGAATCAGTAGACGACGCGATCTGGCGCCAAGACTAAAATGGTCCGATGAATCGGAACGACAGCACCGGCCTGTTCTTGACTTCCTGCGTGAGATCTGAGAGACCTTCTGCGACGTCATCGAAGAATGAGTCGAACACCGACCTTCTCCTCCGTTCTTTCACAATTGCCGGTTCGCCTTCGATCCCGACAATCTCCGCCGTAATCGTTACGGCGTCTTCATAGGTGCCGAGTGTATCTACCAGTCCGTTGAGCACAGCCTGTTCTCCGGTGAAGACGCGACCGTCTGCCAGAGCTATTGCGTCTTCGTGGCTTATGCCGCGTTCAGTTTCCACCACGTGAATGAATTGCCCATGGACATCCTCCATCAACCCCTGAAAATACTGCTGGTCTTCTTCGGTCATTCTCCGTGTGCTTGATCCCGAGTCCTTAAGCTTGCCGCTCTTGATCGTCTTCACCCCGATGCCCAGTTTGTCCAGGGCGTCCTGTAACTGCAGAAACTCAGCGATGACGCCAATGCTTCCGGTCAACGTACCCTTGTTGGCCACCAGTCTTGAGCCGCCACACGCAACGTAGTACCCGCCGCTCGCAGCAAGAGAGCCCATCGAAATGACGACGGGCTTTCCGCCATCGCGTGTCTTCCGGACTTCTTCGTACATTTCCTGACTTGCAACCACGCCGCCGCCGGGCGAATCGACCCGGAGAAGGATTGCTTTGATGGAACTATTCTCTCTGTACTTCTTGACTTGTCGGACAATTTCATCAGATGATGTGATCAAACCCTTGAGTTCGACGACTGCGATCTTCCCTCCCGAGCCTATCGTTACCTCTTCAGTCCGGTTCCCCCCGCTTTTTATGATCGAGAAAAGAAGCGCTATAAAACCGACAATAAGAACGGCAAGGACGCCGAGGATTCCGAGGAACCATTTCGTCGACTTTGTCATAGCATACCCCTTGACTGCCGTAAGTAGTTGATTTTCCAATTGATTATACTAAACAAACAGCTGAATGTCAAACAACATTGTGGGGTCAAAAAGGCAGAATCGGTCCCGTCGCAACTTCCCGCTTCTGCAACGAGCCCGATTCCGGCAAACAAGTGTTCGATTTTCCTAGTTTACGGCCACTGCACTCAATTGCAATTCCTGCTTCGATTGTTCCTTTGATTCCTTCTCAGAAAGAAGAGCGAGGGAAAGCACATCGCTCATCTCTTTCACGAAATGGAATGTGATCCCATTCGCTTCTTCCAGAACGGACTTGGGGATCTCCTCCAGGTCAAACTTGTTCCGTTCCGGCAGCAGAATTGTCTTGATTCCCGCGCGATGTGCAGCGAGAACCTTTTCTTTCACGCCCCCAATGGGGAGGACCGACCCTCGGAGAGTGATCTCGCCGGTCATTGCGAGGTCGTTCCGCACAAGACGTTCCGTAAGAAGAGAGGTGAGTGCTGTCAGCATCGTCACACCTGCAGAGGGTCCATCCTTGGGAATTGCTCCCGCAGGCACGTGTACATGGATATCGACTTTTGATCGGAAATCTTCCGGAATGCCAAGCGCTTTCGCGTGCGAGGCAATGTAGCTGAGCGCTGCCTGGGCAGATTCTTTCATGACGTCGCCAAGCTGCCCTGTCAAGATGAGATTTCCCCTCCCTTTCATTTTCGTTGCTTCGATGAAGAGGATGTCGCCCCCGACCGGAGTCCACGCCAGACCTACTGCAATGCCCGGGCGATTGATCCTCTCGGCAACATCAGAGAAGAACTTCTGCTGACCAAGATACCTGGTCAACGAGTCCTTTTTCACCACACTCTTTTGGATCATCTCCTCAGCGATCTCCCGCGCGACGCCACGCGCAACCGTGGCAATTTTCCGCTCGAGGTTTCGCACACCCGCCTCCCTCGTGTACCCGGTGATGATGCCACGGAGTGCATCCTCTTCGATTTCAAGTTGACCAGGCTTCAGCCCATGTTCAGCCGCCTGTTTCGGAAGAAGAAACCGTTGAGCGATGTGCAGCTTCTCATCTTCGACGTAGCTCGGTATCTCGATGATCTCCATCCTGTCTCGCAGGGCAGGCGGAACGGGCTCGATCATGTTCGCCGTGGCAATAAACATCACCTTCGAAAGATCAAACGGAATCTCCAGATAGTGATCGCTGAATGAGAAATTCTGCTCGGGATCCAGCACTTCCAGAAGCGCTGATGATGGATCGCCGCGGAAGTCCTGCCCAATTTTGTCCACTTCATCCAACATGAAGACCGGGTTGTTCGAGCCGGCCTTCTTAAGCCCTTGAATGATCCGTCCCGGAAGTGCTCCGATGTATGTTCTCCGATGTCCGCGGATTTCTGCCTCGTCATGAACACCGCCCAGCGAGATCCGGAGGAACTTTCTCCCAAGAGCGTTCGCAATAGAGCGTCCGAGAGAGGTCTTCCCGACACCTGGCGGGCCAACGAATACCAGAATAGGCCCGCGCATATCGTTCTTCAGTTTGCGGACGGCGAGATACTCGAGTATTCTCTTCTTGACCTTGTCCAACCCATAGTGATCCTTCTCCAACACGTTTTTTGCCTTGGCGATGTCGAGGTTGTCTTCGGTACTCTCGCTCCATGGCAAATCCAGGATCCAATCAAGGTACGTGCGGCTGACCGTATATTCTGCCGACGCCTGGTTCATCTGGGAGAGACGCCTCAGTTCCTTTTGCGCAACTTTGAGTGCCTCTTCCGGCAACTTCGCCCCTTCGATCCGCTTTCGGAGTTCGTTCAGCTCAACATTCTCATCATCTTCCCCCAGCTCTTTTTTGATCGCTTTGAGCTGCTCGCGCAGGTAGTACTCCCGCTGCGACTTGTTGATTCCGTCCTGCACCTCCGACTGGATCTTGCTGCCAAGTTCAAGCTTTTGTACCAGCTTGGTCAAAACAACAGTTGTTTCTTCAAGCCGCTTGCGAACATCCAGCGTTTCCAGGATCTTCTGCTTCTCTTCGATTGACACCGGGATCATGGATGTCAACAGATCAGCAACGGCGTCCGGCTGGTCCATGTTGAGAATAATGGAGAGTTGCTCATCGCTCAGGTTGGGAGACAGATCCACCGCTTTCTTGAACAGACTCTTCAGATTCGTCGTCATTGCATCGATTTCAATTCCCTCGCCAGGTGTCTCCTCGCAATCCCGGACCACGGCTTTGATATAGGGGTCGGAATGAAGAACGGAGAGGATCTGCACACGATGCATACCCTGCATCAAGACAGCACGAGTACCATCAGCGAGCGTGAGAGTCTTCAGCACTTTGGCGACCGTACCAACCCAATGAATATCCTTCTCGGTCGGTTTCTCGATCGAGCCATCCGTTTGCGCTACAATAACGACGAGCCCATCATCCTTCAACGCCTCCTCTACCACCTTGATACTGCTTTCCCTCCCCACCGAAAGCGGCATCACTTGCCGGGGGAAGAACACGGAGTTGCGGAGTGGCAGCACCGCTATTGCCTGGGGAACTTTTGTTTTTGTCATTGATTACCGCCTTTCATATCTGTCCATTCACTCAACACTGTCCATCGCAAATTCGTTTCAACCAACGCAAAGAGCGGGCCCCTTTCACCTGCCTGCCCGACATTCTGGTGTCGGGCAGACGGGCGTTCAGGTACCCGCCCTCGATCCCGTGTAACTCGCCCACCGCGCTCACACCTCTTCCCCAGTCATTTTACCTTGACTTCAATCTGTTTCGGCTTCGCCTCTTCTGCTTTTGGCAGAGTGACGGTGAGGATACCGTCCTTGTAGGAAGCCTCGATCTTTTCGTTCTTCACATGCGTCGGCAGTGAAAAGGAGCGCTGGAACGATCCGTAAGACCGCTCGACACGATGGAAGTTCGAGTCCTTTGTTTCCGTCTCCTGTTTCTTCTCACCACGGATGGTCAGCACATTCTCCTGCATTGTGATCTTCACATCATCCTTGGTAACACCAGGAAGTTCGACCTTGACAACGTATTGGTTCTCGTGCTCGGCCACATCCACCGCCGGCGTCCACACCGAGGGAACCAGGCTTCCGTCATCCTGGGTGTCTCCACGGAAGAAACCATTGAACATCTTGTTGATCTCCCGCTGCATGTTCAGGATGTCGGTCGGAAACGCGGTAAGCTCGCGATTTGGATTCCAACACACTAGTGACATGGTATGCACTCCTTCAATTTGTTGCTCTATTACTTGATCTGAATTTCACGCGACTTCAACTCGTCGCTCTTGAAGAGCTTGACGGTCAATACGCCGTGTTCAAACTGGGCTTCAACGTTACTCCTGTCGATCCCTTCCCCGATATTGAATACACGGTAGTAGCTCGCATTCCGGAGCTCATTGAACAGCAGGAATGCATTCTCGCGGTGGTATGGTTTGACAGACCCCTTCACAATCAATGAACCTCGATCCATTGTCGCGCTAATGGACTCCTTTGATACGCCGGGCATGTCAAGTATAAGAACGAACGCTTCGGGGGTCTCACAAATATCGACGAACGGGACAACGATGTTCTCCTGTGCTTCGGGCCGCGTCATGGGCAGGCCGGTATTTTGCTGCATCACGGCGACCTCTGTATTCTTTGTCATGGATGAATCCTCCTTCATTATTTTACGCGAATCTCTCGTGGGAGAGCTGTCGCTGCTTTGGGAAGCACGATCCGCAACACACCGTTGGCCAGTTCCGCACCCACGGCGTTCAGATCCACTTCATGGGGTAATTGCACGGTACGGCTGAACTCTCCGGCGTGGCTTTCGTTCCGGAGCCACGTCGATTTTTCTGGTGTTGCCGTCTCCTTCCGAACACCGCTGATTGTCAGCGTTCCGTCCTGCACGGAGATCTTGACGTCTTCCCTTCGCACTCCGGGAAGCTCGGCAACAATCACCGACTCCCCTTCATACTCAGCTACGTCCAGAGCGGGGTACTGACGGCGCACAGCGCCCGTACCAAGGAAGCCTCCGAAGAGTTGATCGATCTCTTGCTCAAAGGTGGAAATGCTCTCGAACGGAGACGTAATCGCTGGATACCGTTGAATTCGTACGACCATTGTTGTTCCTCCTTGTCTAATATTGATTTTGTGTCCTTTTCTGTGACAAAAAGATTTCAATCTGTGTGCCACTTGTGCGTGCGACCTAAACTCCTTAAAAATGATGACCCTGGGGAGTGCTCACTTCAAGATCGCAAATTGCCGAATGTCAGATCGTCAGGCGTGTGTGAAAACTCTGCAGGCCGATATGAAACGAAGTCGCACGACTGTGACAAGTCGGCAAGGTCTACGGATGATGGAGTTCTTTGGTAGGTGAATCAGGTGGAGGGCATGCGGACGAGTACGTGCCCTGCAACGGTGCCGTTGAGGATACGGTCGATGTATTGGTCAAGTTCGTGAAGGGTTATTTCTGTCGTGATCTTTTCCATCACATCGAGTTTCCAGAGAGTAGAGAGTTTTCTCCAAATCTCGAGCCGCGTAGACATCGGGGTGAACGCGGATCCGATCCCCAGCAGACTGACACCTCGAAGAATGAACGGGTAGATGCTGACATGCAGGTCAGCCGAAGCAATGTTCCCGCAACATGCAACCACACCCTCAAACTTTGTATGTCTGATCGCGGTGTCGAGGAGGGACCCGCCGACGGTATCAACGACGCCTGCCCATCGTCCCACCAGAAGCGGTTTTCCACTCGCGTCTTTCGCATCGTCTCTCTCCACAACTTCCTTCGCGCCAAGAGAAAGAAGAAATTCTCTCTTGTCACTTTTGCCTGATACGGCAACAACATGAAATCCTTCACGCGCAAGAATCGCCACCGCGAGAGAGCCGACCCCACCGGTTGCGCCGGTCACCAATACCGGTCCATGGTCAGGTGTGACGTCATGCGTCATCAGCTTGTGAACAGCAAGGGCTGCAGTGAACCCGGCTGTCCCATACATCATGGTCTCGCGCAGCGAGAGTTCTGCAGGCCTCTTTACCACCCAGCTTGCAGGCACCCGGATGTATTCGGCGAACCCTCCATCCGTGTTGGACCCAAGATCGTATCCCGTAACAACGACTTCATCGCCAGGGTGAAAGTCCGCAACCCTGCTTTCTTCAACAATCCCGGCTGCATCCACGCCTGGTGTATGGGGGTATGTTCGCGTCACACCTTTGTTGCCTGTAGCTGAAAGGGCATCTTTGTAGTTCAGCGCTGAGTAGTGAACTTTGATCAGCACGTCTGCTTCAGGAAGATCCCCCACGGGTAGCGATGTGACCGCCCGGGCATAGGTACCCTTCGCTGTTTCCGTTACTCGTAGAGCTAGAAATGTTCTTTCATTCATTTTTCGTGCCCTGACTATTGACTCCTGCCGGAAGACACTCGCTCATGCGACACAGCAGATGGATGACCCCGCTATTGCGCGTCGCTCCCCGCTGGCATGGCCGGATCCGCCGTCAGATCTAGGCCATACTTCTCACTAATGTCAAGCGGTGGCATCGGGCCATTGAGAGGCTTCGCATCGCGGACGTACCAATCATACCATTCGATCGTCCGGTACAAAACATCAATGCGGCCGGGCTGCCTGCTATTGCCGTGCTTTTCACCGGGGTATTGAACAAGTCGCACAGCGGGATGGTTATGCACTTTCATCTGGCGGTAAAGCTCAAGGCTTTGTGATGGATGGACACGGGTATCGGCCAGGCCGCCCATGATCAGCGTCGCGGTTTCACTCTGGCTGACCCAGTAAATGGGGCTCCGCTTGAGTGCCAGATCCCACATTGCATCCAGGCGTTTGCCGGAATGGACGGCAAGTTCCTCGAGAGGAATGTCTGTCGATCCATGTCGGCTGATGAGGTCGCTCACTCCAACCGACATGCAGACTGCTTTCACATACTTGGTGTAATACGTGGCAAACCAGGCTGAGGCATAGCCACCATACGACCCACCCCCAAGCCCCACTCGTTCACGATCCGCAATCCCCTGTGCAACCAGATAGTCAATCCCGTCCGCGATATCATCAAACTCCTTCCCCGCCGGATCGCCAAATCCTTTCGTAGCGAACTCCACACCATATCCGGTGCTTGAGCGATAGTTCGGAAAAAAGACAACGTATCCCTTTCCAGCCAGCACCTGGGCAGGTTCAGAATATCTCCCCAGCCAACCGTTTGAGTAATGTGACTCGGGTCCCCCGTGCACAACTACAATGAGAGGGTATCGTTCTCCTTTCTTATAACCAATCGGATAGATGACGAGGCCTTCAATCTCAAGATTGTCACGCGCAGGGTATCGGATACCTTCCTGGCGCCCCAGTGCTCGCCAGTCGAGCCATGGATTCACAGTGGTCAATCGCTGCATGGCTCCTCCCGAGCCCCAGTAGTATGCCTCCCCCGGGATCGAAGGGGATTCGCCAACACATGCAATGTGTTTTCCGTTGCCCGATAGTGTGAGCCTGTCGAACACCACGCCGGTTCCCTGAGAGTTCAGCAGCACCTGCCGATCCCCGCCTCCGACTTTTACGGCACTCAATGTAGTTTGCACACCCTCCCCACACCGGTAAAGAACCGTCCCGTTGTCTCGCCATCCCACCCAGCTTACATGCCCACGGAATTTTGGAATGGTGAGATTCCTTGCCTCGCCGCCAGAAGTGCTGATGACAAATACCTGGCTTGCTTTATGATCGTTTCGCGAGATTGCAGCGTTATACGCGAGGTGCTTTCCGTCTGGACTGAACGCATAATTTCCCAGTTTGCCTGGATTATTCGTGATCTGCTTTCGTGTCTTGCTCGAAATAGTGAGAAGATAGATCTTCTGAAACATGTACTCATGATCCACGAGATTCTTCTCACTCACTGCCACGGCAACCGTTGCTCCGTCTGGTGCAAACTCGAACGTCCACACCGTTGCCTCGTTCGTCAGTTGAGTTACCGCACCCGCATTTCCCTCCACGTCCACTTCCAGAAGATAAAGATTGCGGTGCCTCAGGTCCTCCTCAAAGAGGACGAAATCATATCCGGCTTTCGCAAGCGCTTTTTCACGAGATGACTTCGGTGTTGCGGCAACGTAGCACAACGTCTTTCCATCCGGGCTCCAGCGAAAGACATTGACTTCCGTCTCTGACGATGTCAGCCGTTTCGGTGATCCACCGTCCGCGGATACCATCCACACCTGCGCTACGCGATCCGCTTCTCTCTTCGCAATAAATGCGATTGCCGAACCGTCTGGGCGCCAGGCAACAGAGGTTGCCCGTTCCTCTCCCACCACCAGCGGCCGGCTTATGTTTGCTGCCACGGACACGACATACAGCTCGCTATACGAATTGCCCGGTTGGGCTCCGGCCGGACGCATCACCTCAACTGTGTAGGCAACCCTGTCCCCTTTCGGGCTGATCACAGCACTCGTGACATCTCGTGTCCTTATCAGGTCACTCGCACTGTAGGGCTCAGCAGCCAGAACCGTGCAGGGGAAGAGAATGACCGCTGCCAGCATCCGAAAGAACGTCACTCGGCGCCGAAGATAGTGGATGGTGTATGACATGGAACCTCCGGAGAAAAAGAGACCAATGAAGGATTGAGGTCAGGAGAAAAAACAGAGTGGAATCAAGATACGAAAACTCCAGAAGGAATCAACGCACCCGGGTTGAGAGATCCGTTTCACAAGGGACCCCGTCGAGATAGAAGTGGAACAGAATAACTCTACTTGGTGAGGCTGCTTTGCGCTGATGAATTATCAGAAGAGCGAAGGACAAGATCAAAGTTAGCCTTCACCTGCCCACGCTCCTTCACCGTTACCTCCTGTACTAACTCGTATGGTTCTTCGAATTTGTACGCCTTCGGCTTGCCATTCTCCATCTCAGTTTTCACCACGACGACACCTTCGTGCCACATCTTCAACTCGTAGGTTCCCGGGGGAACGTTTTCGAGAATGAAGTTTCCGTTGACATCCGTCAGGGCGTAGTACGGATGCTCCGTGACCATGATGTACGCGTTCATCCAAGGATGGCCAGCATCGCACGTTGCGGAATACAGTCCCGGCCTCTTGAACTGCGTTTGCTTTATTGTAGTCCGTTGACCTTTGATGGGTTGGGCGATATTAAACAGCGTCTTTCCGGCATCGCTCTCGTCATAAGTGTGGACATTGTGCAGGATTGGGTCGCTATTCACAATATCCAGGGACGAGCCGTACGGCAAAAGGAGGACGTGGGGATTGTACTCACACTTGAACTGATCAAGTCTTAGCTGTTTGTTGTCACTCGTTGTACTCTTCCCTTCGGGAACATCTTCGAGCCACACAATGGCATTCTGCACTCCTCTTGATTTGCCAACCCGGAGACGAGGCGATGACTTTTTCCCCCCGCAGTAGTTAGCGTCTTTCGTAACCGCCAACTGGAGTATTCGTGGCATTTTTCCAGCAAGGCGAACGTCACCGCGTATCGTGCCACCGTTCGTCACAGCAACTTCCTTGTATTTCGCTTGAGCGCGCAATCCATCACCTCGCCCTCCGAAGAGAGCGAGGCAGATCATCATCGTTGATAAAGGATAGACCTTCATCATGTCATCCCTTTTCATTTTTTTGTTGGTCGCTTACTTCTTCGGCGCGCTCATCGTCGGCACACGCTCACCGGTCGGAGAGATTGGATCGGGGACGGCGTTCTCAATTGGTTTGAGTGACTTCAGATACGCGAAGATTGCTCTGAGGTCTGCATCTGTTGCTTGACCAATCATTTGCCACGGCATCGGTGGAAGGATGGCACGACCCTCTCCCATATCCTTGCCGGTTCGTAAGGCTTTGATGAAAATCTCTTCTGTCCAACTGCCGATACCAGTAGCGACATCAGGAGTAAGATTGCGCGCAAAGCTCACGCCCCACGGACCTGCCCATGCGGTGAGGTCGTTCGTTGTTATCGCTCCCCATTTCTCAGGAGCAAGTAGGTCCTTTGGCACTTCGGGTAACTTGTTCAACGACGGCGAACCAGACATAAGCCGTGTGGTATCGGGAATAGGGCCCATTGGCGTGAAAACTTTTGGAGAGTGGCAGTCATTGCAGCTGCCGAAGGTGACGAGGTATTTTCCTCGCTCGATCATCTTTTTTCCCGCCGCCGATTTCTGACTTGCAATGGCACTGCCGGGGTGGAGTAAACTGCAGCCCATCCCCACAACTGCGAGGGCAACAAGAACTCGTGACTTCATTTGACCTCCTTGTGATTTGTGATTGGTTCATATCCCTCAGGTGAGGGGGTGATTCCGTCGTAGTCGGACAGCGGCAACGGCAGCGAAACCTATGTCAATGACCAGTTAAGCGTTTGTTTGTTCTTTGCGATGACGAACGCTGAATCAATCGCGGCACAAACATACTAAATCGAATGAATCCACGCAACCACTTTTTGATGCAGGACGATATCCAACAGAAACGAGGTTTTTAATCGAAGTGTCGAAAATGGAGAGACCCCGGGAGAAAAACAACAACGCCTCCGACAAGGTCGGGGGCGTTACGATGATGTTGCCAGAAGTTTAGTCGTGTTGACTTTCCAACCACCGCTCGGCATCGATGGCGGCCATGCATCCTGTTCCGGCAGCGCTCACGGCCTGGCGATAGACGCTATCTGCAACATCACCTGCGGCGAAGACGCCGGGGATGTTTGTGCGCGTGCTGCGATCCCTTATGATGAGGTAGCCAACGCCATCCATATCGAGCTGCCCTTTGAAGAGGTCGGTGTTCGGTTTGTGCCCGATTCCCATAAAGACGCCGTCGGCTTGCACAGTCGACAGGCTGCCGGTCTTCACGTTGCGGAGACGGACACCAGTGACGGTTTTCTTTCCGTTTTCACTCCTGCCGAGAATTTCCTCCACAACCGAATCCCAGATGAATGCGATTTTCGGGTTCTTCTTCGCCTTGTCCTGCATGATCTTGGATGCTCGCAATGAGTCCCGCCTGTGGACAATGCTGACCTTGGAAGCGAACTTCGTCAGGAACGTCGCCTCCTCGATCGCGGTGTCGCCACCGCCGACCACGATCACTTCCTGATTCTTGAAGAAAAAGCCGTCGCACGTGGCACATGCCGAGACACCGTACCCCATGTACTCTTTTTCCGAAGGAAGATCGAGCAGCTTCGCAGAAGCTCCGGTCGAGACAATCACCACGTCGGCAAGATAGAGTTCATCGTCTGCCCATAGCTTGAAGGGACGCTTGGAGAAATCCACTTTCGTGATGTTTTTATAGAGCGAGCTGGCCCCGAAACGGTGTGCCTGCGCCCGCATGATCTCCATCAGCTCCGGTCCCATCACTCCTTTTTCGAAGCCGGGGTAGTTCTCAACCTCCGTTGTAATGGTAAGTTGTCCGCCGGGTTGGATGCCTTCAAAGACAACCGGGCTCAAGTTCGCACGACCGGCATAGAGAGCAGCTGTAAGTCCGGCAGGACCTGACCCTATGATGATAACCTTATGATGATTGGCGTCCGACATTCTTTTCTCCATTGATGGCATGCCGCAAAGACGCGAGCGCGCAATGCAGTTTGCCGTTTTTGTTTGCGCCTCTCACTACATATTAGATGCTAAAAAAGGGAGAATCGGGTCAAACAACTTCTAAGTCGTCACGAGAGTGTTCTAGAACGATCTTGACGTTGCGGACGAGCCCATCCCGCTTTGTCCGCTTTATCGGGCTCCCTTTAAACTTCTCGTTGAATTCATTATGTGGCATGTCTTGCCATTTGTCAAGATCAGGAGCCACATTCCATGGTCGCGGGAGGAATCCCTCCTCTGCTGCCGCAACGGAGAACTTGTGGTTCCACGGACAAACATCCTGGCAAATGTCACAGCCATAAATCCATCCTTCAAACTTTCCGGTCACATCCCCCGTGATCTCTCCACGATGTTCGATAGTAAGATACGAGAGGCAGCGGTTTGAATCAACGACGTATGGCTCGACTATCGCGCCTGTCGGGCACGCTTCGATGCAGAGTGTGCACGTGCCACAATGATCAGTTGCCGGTGCGTCAGGCTCGAGCTCAAGCGTGGTGATCAACTCACCGAGAAACACCCACGAGCCGAACTCCGGCGTGATGACATTCGAATGCTTTGCAATCCACCCGATCCCGGCCCGTTCCGCCCAGACCTTGTCCATCACCGGACCTGTATCCACATAGTACCTTCCCTCCACTCCGGGGAACTCCTGTTGCATCCACGCCCAGAGTTGTTTCAGACGATCGGTCAGGATCTTATGATAGTCATCTCCCCACGCGTAACGGGAGATTTTGCCAACCCCGGATAGATCATTGTGAGACGTTGGCGTATAGTAGTTCATCGCCACTGCTATGACCGACCTGGCATCAGGCACAACGATGCGCGGATCGGTCCTCTTTTCCGGATTCCGCTTCATCCATTCCATGGTTCCATGATAACCCCGACCGAGCCACTCCTGCAAGTGCACGGCTTCTTCGTCCAGCGCTTCAGCCGCGGCTATTCCAACCTTGGTGAAACCCAATTGCAGAGCCTTTTCCTTTATGCGCGTGGCGGGCGGGCTCATCGTTCACTACCAACTGCTCTTCGG
>Ga0209640_10001360_pt1 | contig 20637 bp, 22 predicted proteins | sample RifCSP10_1_FD_184018 | JGI IMG/M metagenome (GOLD analysis project Ga0209640, IMG submission 184018) | Soil microbial communities from Rifle, Colorado - Rifle CSP2_sed 10_1 (SPAdes) (version 2) | ecosystem: Environmental > Terrestrial > Deep subsurface > Rock core/Sediment | place: Rifle...
TCCTGCCGGGGGCGTCTGCGGCCAGGGATGGCCGCCGTCGACGGATTCGCCGGGAGCGAATCCGGTCGCACGCAGTGCGCCCGCAGGGTGTGGGCCAGGGATGGCCCACAACAACTACAGGGACGTACTTGTGGCGTCCCCCGGCAGGAGACACCGTCGCCGCCCACGGGTGAGTAGTTACGATTTGAAATCATAAGGTCGGGTTACAAAATAGCGGTAATTAGATGCATTCAGCTTTATCAATTGATAGAACTCAAATTTCAAGGCATGGCCGGTTCCAGCGGACACTGCTGTACGTTATGAAGTGGCTGCTGCTTGGCATGTGCTGGTTGCAACTGGTGGCCTGTGGTCCCTCCGACAATGCGCTGACGCCCGCCAATACGCCCGCCCCGGACATGTCATTTAAAAATTATATTGAGCGTGGCGATTTGCCGGCGTTACAGCAGCGCAAGAAACTGCGTGTGTTGCTGACGGATGTTAGTCTCGATGCTCCTTATCTGCCGAGGCAGGGACTGCCGGTCCATTTTGAAACCGAACTCATTGCACGGTTTGCCGGACAAATCGGGCTGGAACCGGAATGGATCTATGTCGATAACGTTAATGATCTATTACCGATGTTGCTGGAAGGCAAAGGTGATCTGGCTGCGGCGAATCTTACCATTACGGAATCACGCAAGCAGCAGGCGGCGTTCTCCGTTCCCGTTACGATCGTGACCGAGCAATTAATCACACGCACCGGCGATAATATAAAGTCCGTAAAGGAATTACAGGGGCGCACGGTTGCAGTGCAAAAGGGGAGTTCGTTTTGGGAGACCATGCAAACGCTGAAGCAGCAATTTCCCGGGATCAAATTGCTGGAGGTTGCCGATTCCCGATCCATTATCCAAATTATTGATGGGGTGGCTAACCACGAATTTGACGTAACGTTGGCCGACAGCAACCTGGCTGATGCAATCTTGCCCGTGCAACCAAAATTGAACGTGGCGTTTGATATTTCGAAACAACGTCCTATTGCCTGGGCGCTCAGGCCGGATGCCGTTTTGTTATTGCAGGAGGTTAACCGGTTTATTACGGCGGAAAATTTAACCGTAAAACGGCAGTTGGCGTACAAGGAGGATCTGGCCGGGATAAAAAAACGCAAGGTGCTGCGCGTCTTGACGCGCAACAATGCAGCCACGTATTTTTTGTGGCGTGGCGAACTGATGGGTTTTGAATACGAACTTGTCAGGCATTTTGCGCACAGCCAGGGTCTGCGCGTGGAGATGATTGTCGCTCCGTCCCGCGAAGCATTGACGCAATGGCTGTTGGAAGGCAAGGGCGATATGATTGCGGCATCCATTACCATAGCGAAAACCAGCAGCGATTCCACGCTGCGTTATTCACGTCCTTATGACAAGGTTTATGAAATCGTGGTGGGTAGAACGGCGGACAAAGACGTGGAGCATATTAAGCAACTCAAGGGCAGAAAGTTTTATGTGCGCAAGAGCAGTTCATATTGGCGCACCCTAACGGAATTAAATAAAGCTGGCGCCGGCCTCAAAATTAAACGGGTGCCCGAAAACATGGAAACCGAGGAAATTATTGCCAAGGTGGCGGCCGGTGAGTATGACCTTACGCTTTCTGACAGCAATATCCTGGATATTGAAATGACCTGGCGGGATGACATTAAGGGTTTGTTAAACCTGGGTGAGGAAATGTCACACGGCTGGATGGTGCGGAGAGATTCCCCGCATTTGCTCGATGCGATCAACCAATATATCGACAAGGAGTATCGTGGCGAATTTTACAACATCACCCGCAGTAAATATTTTACCGAAACTAAAAACATCAAACTTCGCCTCGAGGAGCGTGTGGACCGGGGAGCCGGTGGCAGGCTGTCGCCTTATGATGTTTTCGCCAGGGAAACCGCCGATCAATATAATTTTGATTGGCGCATGATTGTCGCGCAAATGTATCAGGAGAGCCGTTTTGATCCACAGGCAAAATCCTGGGCGGGCGCGCGGGGTTTGATGCAGGTGATGCCGCGTACCGCCGCGCAATTGGGAATTAAAAACCTGGAGGATCCCCAACAGTCCATCGTAGCCGGTGTGAAGTATCTGGATTGGTTGCGGGAGCGTTTTGAACCGGAATTGCCGGTGAAAGACCGTATGTGGTTAACGTTGGCGGCATACAATGCCGGAGCCGGTCATGTGCACGATGCCAGGAATCTGGCGTCGAAAATGGGTTGGGAGCGTAATCGCTGGTTTGGCAATGTGGAACGCGCAATGTTATTGCTGTCAAAAACCAAATATGCCAAGACTGCCAAACACGGTTATGTGCGCGGCAGTGAGCCGGTGAAATATGTTCAGGAGATTCGCGACCGTTATGACGCCTATGTCAAATTGACACAACTGGCACAGAACTAATGTTTATCCGCCGGTATTTGATATTTGGCGGCCGTTTGGTGAGACATGCGGGTTAGGCCCACCATTTATCATAGTGAATGTGATCTTCATTGATACCGAGTTTCCCGCGCAGTTCCTGCAGTACGTTCACGACGTTATCCACCATTGGCGGCGGACCACACAGGTAATAGTTGGCGTTTGCGGGCAGGTTGATCGCCCGCAACATTGCTGCATTAATTCTGCCGCTGAATTTTTCCTGATGCTGCGCCGAGCGGCTCACCGTGACGATGCAGCGAAAATCCGGATTGGTTTTTTCCAGGGATCGCAATTCTTTTTCAAATAAAAATTCTTCAGGCGCGCTGATGCTGTAAATTAACGTGACCGGTGTTTGCGGTTTGTTGATTTGTATATGCTGGATCATGCTGTATAAGGGCGTGATACCGACCCCGCCCGCGATAAATACATACGGCCCCGTAATCGCTTTTGTTAAATAAACGTCACCCTGGGCCTTTGATATAAACACCTTGTCGCCGGCCTTACTGGAATTATGCAGATACACAGTAAGTTTTAACTCGGGCGCCAGCTTAACAGCGACCTCAATGGTGTGACTGGACGATGGTATGGCGGTAATTGAATAACCGCAGGTATGGGTTTCATCGTCAATGCTCAGGTGTATGTCCACCCATTGGCCAGGGTAAAAATCGAAGTCTTGCGCGCCGTAATCCAGAGTAAACAGTTTTACACGGGGGGTTTTTTGCTGGATTGCTTTTATGTGGGCGGCATATTGCATGGGATTATTGATAGGCTGCGAATCTTGTTGGCAGCGTTCAAATGGATACCACAGAACCGGTCTCAACAGGTGTGTCCGGGTTGTTTCCCCAATCCGACCAGGCGCCGGGATACCCTTTCACATCCTTAAATCCCAAATGCTTTAAGGCAATGTAGGTAAGAGCGGATCGATGGTGGGATTGGCAATACACGACCGTGGTCTTATCCGGCGCCACGCCATGCTCGTTAAGTAACGCTTGTAGCTCTGTGTCACTTTTCAAGCGCAGGTTTTTCTGCCGGTCCATTAACAGCAACCAGTCGATGTTGAGCGCTCCTGGAATGTGACCGCCTTTATCGGCCATTTTTCTGGCTCCGGTGAATTCGCCGCTGGTACGTGTATCAATGAACTGAACTGAGTCATCATCAAGATGGCTGAGAATAAATTGCCGGGTTGCAATCGGCTGCTCTTGCAGGTTGGATTGATAATGGCTGGCCGGTTTGGTGTTAGGTGTGGATTCCAGGGGATAACCTTCGTTCGCCCAGGCATGCAATCCGCCGTTGAGTAAGGAATATTTGTCATGCCCCATTATATCCAGGGTATACAGCAGGCGCGCGGCTTTGCCGCCGCCTTCATCGTCATAAGCAATTATATGGCAAGCGGGCATCGCGCCGATTTGTGACAATACTCCATTCAGCTGCGCGATATCAGGGACCAGTCCCATTACCGGGGGCAGGGCGGTGACGATCCGGCTATAATCCAGATGCACAGCGCCTGGCACATGCGCCTGGAGGTAAGTTTCCGCTTTGCAAAGATCAACGATCAGAATGTTTGGCTGCTGTAGTACCGGCTGTAATTGCGCCGGTTCGATTAGCAGGGGTAATCGAGTATCGTTCATGATGTTTTTAGATACCGTTAATTATTTTGTACCGGCCGTAGACGTTGAGTCCTCAACATTGGCTGGCTTGGGTTTGGTTTTGTTATTTGCGCCTTGCCCTGAGAGCCGGATTTGCAGGCGCATATTGCTGACGGAGTTGGCGTAAACCAACGCCGTTTCTTCCGTAATTCTGCCGTTGCAGAATAAATGATACAAAGATTGGTCCAGGGTGCACATGCCGGAGTTGGTGTCTTTTTCCAGCACATCATGTAAGCCGCCAAACTGGCCGCGCGCGATCAGATCCGCAATGCGGGGTGTGTTGATCAGTAACTCCGTGGCAACAGTGCGTTTGCCGTCGATGGTGGGCACCAGTATCTGGGAAACCACCGCTTTGATGTTATGGGACAGGCCTATGCACAATTGCTCATGCTTGTCTTTGGGGAACATATGAATGATGCGGTCAAAGGCCTGGGCGGCATTATTCGAATGCAAAGTCGCCAGGCACAGGTGGCCGGTATCGGAAAACTCAAGCACATTTTCCATGATTTCCCGGCCGCGAATTTCGCCGACCATGATGACATCGGGCGACTGCCGTAAGGCGTTGATCAGGGCGTTATGATAAGAGTTGGTGTCGACGCCCAGTTCGCGCTGATTCACGATGCATCTTTTGTGTTCGATCACGTATTCGATGGGATCTTCAATAGTAATGATGTGGCTAATGTCATTGTGATTACGGTAATCAATCATGGATGCGAGTGTTGTGGATTTTCCCGAGCCGGAGGGTCCGACCACCAGCACCAGGCCACGTTTCATCATTACGATGTCGCGCAGCATGGACGGTATGCCCAGGGTTTCGAAATCCGGCACGCTGGACGGAACCGCGCGCACAACCATGGCGATTTCGTTGCGTTGCTTGAAGATGTTAAAGCGAAAACGGCCGATTCCCGGGATGGTGCAGCCGATATTCGCTTCGGGATTTGCATCAAAGCTTGCAAGTTGATCTTTATGCATAATCAATTGAGCCATCTGCGCTGTGCGGCCGCTGGTCAGGGGCGGGATGTTCACGGGGCGCAACTTTCCGTTAATGCGGAATGCCGGGACCGAACCGGTGCTTAAAAACAAATCCGACGCCCGGGTATTAATCATTTCTTTGAGTAATTTAGATAACAAGTCCATGGCACCGGCTCTTTAAGATTGAATAGCGTTCTATGGTTGAATAAACGTGTGAGATCCGCGTAAGGCGTATTTACTAAGGTAATTTCCGATGTATCGCTCGCTGCGCGCATTGAGGATCGCATTGAGAAAAAGGTCGCGACGCCAAAATACAACACGCAGCACACCGCATTCACCGCAGTGTATCAAAAAACCGGGTGAAATAAATAAGCGCCGCTTTAAGTAACTGAGTTATTGATTTTGAAGTATTTCCGCAGGGGGTTAATCGGGTTTGAATTTATGAATTTTAGATAGGTATCTGATGGCGTCGGCCGCAATGCGGTACGCCTGGGTCCCGACCTTGTGATGAGCGTATTGACGTGTGTAGGTCTGGCCGGTACCGGTGCGCGTGACGGAAAGAATATCAAAGGAGTTGAAATCGATATTATCCGCCATCGTGCGTGTAAACGCCTCGAGGTTGGATAATCCGCCGCTGATTTTAATTTCCAGCAACTTGTTTTTATTCAATACATTATCACGCATCTTGGACATGCCCGGTTACCGTCAACTAACTGCTGTACTGCTAGCTAATTAATCGGCTGCGGGCGCGATTTCTTAAATCCGCCCAAGTTATTGAAAAGGCGTTATTTCTTTAAATCCGAAGGTAAATGCGGTTGAATGAGGTCGAGCATGGGTTTTAGCAGCTTGGGGTTGGCTGCCACCACATTTCCCGTTGTCATGTAGTCATTGCGGCCCTCAAAATCCGACACAAAGCCGCCAGCCTCCTCGATCAGCAGGGCGCCGGCCGCCATATCCCAGGGGTTCAAGCCGATCTCCCAAAAGCCATCCAGACGGCCGGCGGCGACATACGCCAGATCCAGTGACGCGGCGCCGGCCCGCCGAATACCGGCGGTCATGGAAAACAAGGCCTTGAAAGTCGCCAGGTAAGCGTCCAGATAGTGTTGCTGTTTGAACGGGAAGCCGGTACCCAGCAGGGCGCCTTTGAGACTCGTGCGGGAGGTAACGCGAATGCGGCGATCATTCAAATGCGCGCCGCGGCCGCGCGAGGCGGTGAACAATTCCTGCCTTAGCGGATCGTAGACCACCGCCTGTTCCAAAGCCTGCCGGTGCTTTAATGCAATGGAAACGGCAAACTGCGGAAAACCGTGGACGTAATTCGTGGTGCCATCCAGTGGGTCGATTATCCAGACAAACTCGTCGCCTGAATGTGCACCGCTTTCTTCGGCGAGAATGCCATGGTTGGGGTATGCCTTGCGGATGGTGCGAATGATTTCCTGTTCCGCGGCTTTATCGACTTCGGTAACAAAATCATTTTCCGATTTGGATTGAACATTCAACCGGTCAATGTGTTCCAGGGAGCGAACAATAATATTACCGGCATTGCGTGCGGCGCGAACCGCGATATTGAGTATGGGGTGCATGTTATCGGCTACATCGTTGATTTAGTAAAGATCAGGGATTCAGTTACAATACGCGCGTGCAATGTAACAAATTTACTGAAAAATTGCGAATGGACTCCCCCGGTATAGAGCCAGGCGAGCCCCGGCGATTGGATCAACGCCCGCCGATTCTTGCAAAACCGCCATTTAAATGAAAAACAACGGTCCCAATATTCAAATCGTGCTCGTCAATACCTCGCATCCCGGTAACATCGGGGGGGTCGCGCGCGCCATGAAGAACATGTGCCTGGACCAGTTGACTCTGATCGATCCGGTGGACTACCCGCATGCCCAGGCCACCGCACGCGCATCCGGAGCGGATGATGTGCTGGCTAACGCCCGCGTTTATAAAACCCTGGCTGAAGGACTGGGTGACTGTGATCTGGTGTTCGGCGCCAGCGCGCGCATACGCCGGTTAAACTGGCCCCAAGTAGGACCGCGGGAGTTTGTCGAGCAAGTCTATTCGCAACCCCCCGATACCAAAATCGCAGTGGTTTTCGGGCGAGAACATTCGGGCCTGACCAACGATGAACTGGAGCGTTGCCACTATTTGCTGAATATTCCCAGCAATCCCGACTATAGTTCTTTGAATATTGCCGCGGCGGTTCAGGTGCTGGCCTACGAAATTCACATGCGCAGGCATTCACTGCAATCGGAAGCGCAGCAGCCCTCCAGGTTACCGGGTAGCCTGTCGCTGGATGACGAACCCTTCGCCAGCGCTGAAGATATGGAGCGCTTTTATGATCATCTTTACGTAATGCTGACACAAATTGGTTTCTTGCAGACCGAACACCCGCGTAAAATGATGCGGCGTTTACGCCGGCTATTTAACCGGGCCAGGATGGATCGCGTGGAGTTGAACATATTGCGTGGAATCCTGACCACGATTCAACGGCGCTTGAAATACTTGAAATAAATAGTAATGCAGCTCAATTTCCGCCTGCAGCAGGTAATCGACGACAACCAGAGAGGCTTATGTTTAAGCATTTAAAGGAAGATATCGAATGCGTATTCGACCGCGACCCAGCGGCGCGAAACTTCTTTGAAGTGTTGACCACGTATCCCGGTGTGCACGCAGTATTGTTCCATCGCATCAGTCATAGCCTTTGGAATCACGGCTTCAAGTGGTTGGCGCGGTTTTTATCGACCTTTGTGCGTTGGATTACCGGGATCGAGATTCATCCCGGCGCCGTGATTGGACGGCGATTTTTTATCGATCACGGCATGGGCGTGGTGATCGGGGAAACGGCGGAAATCGGGGACGATTGCACGCTTTATCACGGGGTAACACTGGGGGGGACCAGCTGGAAGAAAGGCAAACGTCATCCCACACTGGGCAGCGATGTGGTAGTTGGCGCGGGAGCCAAGGTATTGGGTCCGATAAAAATCGGCAATGGGGCGCGTATTGGCTCTAACGCGGTAGTCGTAAAAGACGTACCACCGGCGGCCACTGTGGTCGGTGTACCAGGACGTACCGTCAGTGCGGACCAACAAACCAAAGACCAGGAAAAACGCCGCCACGCCATGGCGCAAAAAATGGGATTCGATGCCTACGGAGTGACCCGTGACGCCCCGGATCCGGTTGCCCATGCCATCAATTGTATCCTCGACCATTCCCACGCCCTGGACGCCAAGGTGGAGAAAATGTGCGAGGCCATAAAAAGCATGAATGCAGAATTCAAAGATATTGAACTGCCCCAACTGGGTCCGTGCGAAATCGGCCCGCTTGCGGACGAAAAGCTGGAAGAGAACACCGACGCCAAAACGGATTGAACTTCTTCAGTTAATACTTGACTATATTAGTCGGATTATAAATACTTCGTACTAATACTTGACACGAATTGTCAAGATATCAATACTATACCAATAATCTTTACATGGATATTAAACACTAACCGGGAAGCTACAGCGGTTACCGAGTTGATCTTTATCGCTGTATCAACTGTTTAATCAAATTTAATCAAAGGGTTAAGCTATGAGATTAACAACCAAAGGCCGCTACGCGGTCACCGCCATGTTAGATCTTGCTGTACACGCCACCAAAGGCCCCATTACCCTCGCAGATATTTCGCAGCGGCAGGGTATTTCACTCTCCTATCTGGAACAATTATTTTCCAAATTGCGCAAACGGGAACTGGTTGCCAGTGCCAGGGGACCAGGTGGTGGTTATCGTTTAAGCCGGGGCGCTCATGAAATCAATGTTGCGGAAGTCATTTCCGCGGTTGACGAGAAAGTGGATGCCACGCGCTGTGCTGGACAAGGCAATTGCCAGAATGGCGAGGAATGTTTAACGCATCAATTGTGGACCGATCTCAGTGACCAATTGTACGACTTTCTCAATGGCATCAGTCTGGGGCAACTCGTTGAAAAACGTAATGTACAAGCAGTTGCGGCACGTCAGGATGAACGTCAGGAAAAAGAAAAGCACGCAGTTTCGTTTCAGTAACGGCGTGTGTTTTTCAGCATTAACTGAAAAAGCGTGTTCTTTAAGTTAGTTTCTTGACGAAAGGACTGTTTGAATCATGGCAATAGTTGCAGAGTGTTTGCCGTGAGTTTTTGTGATGGCGTTATTTGCCGGACGAAGCACGATAACAAAAGTCGCACTATCATAACCATGATAACCACGCAGTTTGAACTTGCGCGCGCCGGTTTGGTTCGGGCAAGCGCGAGGTTAATACATTAGGTTAATAAGTACTTTGTTAATAGGTACATGGTTAATAACTGAAGTTTAAAATAATATACCCGTTTTTATTTGATTGGAGTAAATGATGAGCCATCCCATTTACATGGACTATGCTGCCACAACCCCGATGGATCCGCGGGTAGCGGAAAAGATGATGCAGTATCTGACCATGGACGGCGAATTTGGTAATGCGGCATCCCGCTCCCATGTTTTCGGCTGGCATGCCGAAGAGGCTATTGAAACCGCCCGAAAGCATGTGGCGGATCTGATTAATGCCAATCCCAAAGAGATTGTGTGGACCTCCGGCGCAACTGAATCTGATAATCTGGCCATCAAGGGTACCGCTCATTTCTATAATAAGAAAGGCAAGCACATCATTACTTCCAAGTCGGAACACAAAGCCGTGCTGGATACCTGCCGCCAGCTGGAACGCGAAGGATTCGAAGTGACGTATCTGGACCCTGAACCCAATGGCTTGATCGATCTTGAAAAGCTAAAAGCCGCTATTCGTACTGATACCATTCTTGTGTCCATCATGCACGTCAATAATGAAATTGGCATCATTCAGGATATCGCGGCGATTGGAGAAATTACCCGGGGAAAAGGCATCATTTTTCACGTGGACGCCGCGCAAAGCGCAGGCAAGGTGCCTATTGACCTGGAAAAAACAAAAGTTGATCTGATGTCCTTTTCCGGCCACAAAATCTATGGTCCGAAAGGTATTGGTGCGCTCTATGTCAGGCGCAAGCCCCGGGTGCGCATTGAAGCGCAAATGCATGGCGGCGGTCATGAACGCGGTATGCGCTCGGGTACCCTGGCGACTCACCAAATCGCCGGTATGGGTGAAGCCTTTCGTATTGCCAAGGAGCAAATGGCGGAGGACAACCAGCGTATCACCCAGCTGCGTGACAAGCTCTACTACAGCCTGCAGGACATTGAGGAAGTCTACCTCAATGGCGATATTGAGCATCAGGTTCCCAATATATTAAATGTCAGTTTCAATTTCGTGGAAGGTGAATCGCTGATTATGGCGTTGAAAGGTATCGCGGTGTCTTCAGGCTCGGCATGCACGTCCGCCAGCCTCGAACCGTCTTATGTGTTGCGCGCCCTGGGCCGCAATGATGAGTTGGCGCATAGTTCGATCCGGTTCAGTATGGGCCGCTTTACCAGGGAAGAAGACATTGATTATGCCATCGAGCAGGTGCACAAGGCGATTGCCAAGCTACGTGAGCTGTCACCGTTATGGGATATGTATAAGGAAGGGATCGACTTGTCGAAGGTCCAGTGGGCGGCGCATTAAGCGTGGTGATGTTAAAATTTTTGATGCAGACGTTGAGTGAGAAAGTGAGTATTAATTATGGCCTATAGCGATAAAGTAATGGATCACTACAATGATCCGCGTAATGTGGGCGGTTTCGATGCCGCCGATCGTGCTGTTGGAACGGGTATGGTGGGTGCGCCGGCATGCGGTGACGTAATGCGCCTGCAAATCAAGGTGAATGCAGCCGGCATCATCGAAGACGCCCGTTTTAAAACCTACGGCTGTGGTTCCGCGATAGCCTCGAGTTCACTGTTAACCGAGTGGGTCAAAGGCAAAACACTGGATCAAGCCTCGGAAATCAAGAATTCACAGATTGCGGAAGAATTGGCTTTACCTCCTGTTAAAGTGCATTGTTCCGTGCTGGCGGAAGATGCGATAAAATCAGCCATCAATGACTACCGCCAAAAACAGGACGCAGTAGATTGAATCAGGCGGTGCTTCAAGTTTTTATTTCAGGGTTGATCGACTTATGAGTATCACCTTAACCGACGCGGCGGCGCAACACGTACGAGGATTTCTTGCGAATCGGGGCAAGGGCGTCGGTGTCCGCCTGGCTGTGAAAACCACCGGCTGTTCCGGCATGGCGTATGTTCTCGAATTTGCCGATGAAGTGACTCCCGAGGATAAGGTTTTTGAAGACCACGGCGTCAAAGTCATCGTGGATCCCAAAAGCCTGCTTTATCTCGATGGCACTGAACTGGATTATACCCGCGAAGGTTTGAATGAAGGATTCAGGTTTAATAATCCGAATGTTAAGGGTGAATGCGGTTGCGGCGAAAGTTTTACCGTGTAATCAGCGGACGTTGGAATAAACAATGACAACGGCTGGGTTGATGCAAAACTATTTTGAACTATTCAACCTGCCGGCAGCCTACGATCTCGACTTAACAGAACTCTCCACCCGTTATCGAAAACTCCAGGCAACTGTTCATCCTGATAAATTTGCCAACGCCACTGACCTTGAGCGGCGCCTGTCAATGCAGCAGTCTGCCTTGATTAACGAGGCGTATCAAACACTGAAAAATCCGCTGTTAAGGGCGCGTTACATGTTGCAACTCAAAGGTGTTGATTTGTCCAGTGAATCCAGCGTTAACATGGACTCTGAGTTTTTAATGCAACAAATGCGCTTGCGTGAGGAGCTGGAACGGGTTCGTGCCCAGAATAATCCAGAGGCAAAATTACTGGTGATAGCCAAGGAAATCGAGCAGGCGATAGCGGAGCAGATTACGGTATTGACGAGCCTGTTCGATGAGAGCAATGAAAAAAAAATACCGCAAATCGCCGATTATGTGCGCCGTATGCAGTTTATGGTGAAGCTGCAACATGAAACCGAGATGCTGGAAGAGGAATTGATGTCGTAAGCCTGCGCTGCATCCACCCCGGACACCGGCCTGCACGGTTCCGCGGCTTTCGAGTACGGCTTGGCGTGTTATTTATAATTAACGATAAACGTAAATTCATTTTTTCATGGCCTTAATACACATCAGTGAACCAGGTAAATCCACCGCGCCACACCAGCACCGTTTGGCCGTGGGTATCGATTTGGGTACCACGAATTCCCTGGTCGCCACCGTGCGCAGCGGTATGCCTGTCACCCTGCAGGATGAAAATGGCCGGAGCATTTTGCCTTCCGTGGTGCGTTATCTGCCCGGCGGCAGTAGCATCGCAGGCGAAGCAGCGAAGCTGGCCGCCGTTACTGATCCATTAAATACCATCAGTTCCGTGAAACGTTTTATGGGGCGTGGTATTGCGGACATCAACGCCAGCAGTGGTGATGTTCACTATGAATTTGTTGAGACTGAGTCCAAGGTTCCCCGTATCAAGACCGTCGCTGGCAATGTCAGTGCCGTCGAGGTTTCCGCGGAAATCCTCAGGCAGTTAAAACACCGCGCGGAAAAGGCTCTGGGCGGGGAGTTGACTGGCGCCGTCATTACGGTGCCGGCCTATTTCGATGACGCGCAGCGTCAGGCAACCAAGGATGCCGCCAGGCTGGCGGGCTTGAAGGTATTGCGCTTGCTGAATGAACCTACCGCAGCTGCAGTCGCCTATGGCCTGGACAAAAAAGCCGAAGGTGTGCATGTTATATATGACCTGGGTGGCGGTACCTTTGACGTGTCTATTTTGCGCTTGAATCGTGGCGTGTTCGAGGTGATGTCCACCGCGGGTAATTCAACCCTGGGTGGCGATGATTTTGATCGCGTCATTGCCCAATGGTTGAAACAACAGGCCGGAATTTCCAGCCACAATGACCAGTCGCTGGTTCGGCTGTTGATACAAAAGGCCTGCGATGCCAAAGAGGCGCTGACTGAATCAACCAGTGTGAGCATTGAGATTTCAGACAGCGCTCAGGGTGTTCACTGGCAAGGAGTGCTTACCCGTGAAATATTGCACCGTTTGATTGATCCGTTAATCAAACAAACCTTGCCGCCCTGCAAACGGGCATTGCGGGATGCCGGTATTAACCCGGACGACATCACGGATGTGGTGCTGGTAGGTGGTTCCACGCGCATGCCGCGCGTCAGGGAACTGGTGCGGGAATTTTTCCGGCGTGAGCTGCTGGTGGATGTTGATCCCGAACAAGTGGTTGCGATTGGCGCGGCGATTCAGGCGGATATCCTCGTGGGCAATAAGCCCGAAACTGAGATGTTACTGCTCGATGTAATTCCTCTGTCCCTGGGCATTGAAACCATGGGAGGCTTGGCGGAGAAAATCATCCACCGCAATACCACCATACCCGTTGCCCGCGCTCAGGAATTCACTACGTTCAAGGATGGTCAGACCGCCATGTCCTTTCACGTGGTGCAGGGTGAACGGGAACTGGTGAGTGACTGCCGTTCGCTGGCGAAATTTGAATTGCACGGTATTCCGCCGATGGTGGCGGCAGCGGCAAGAATCCGGGTAACGTTTCAGGTCGACGCCGACGGCCTGCTGTCCGTCAGCGCCAAAGAACTAACTACGGGTGCGGCAAGCAGTATCCAGGTGAAGCCTTCCTTTGGGCTGTCGGATTCCGAAATCGAACACATGTTGCGTGACTCCATGTCCTATGCTGAGCAGGATGTGGCAGCCCGCAATCTGCGTGAGCAACAGGTGGAAGCGGATCGCGTCATTCTCGCCGTGCAGGCGGCGTTAAAAGCTGATGGCGAGCGGCTGTTGTCAGCCGAAGAGATTCAACAACTGGAAACCAAGCTGGAAACGCTGCAAAAAACCCGGCAAGGCAATGACCACGTCGCTATCAAACACGCCATCAATGATTTGAACGAGGTCAGTATCGAATTCGCCGCGCGGCGTATGAATGAGAGTATCCGGTCGGCCATGGCAGGGCGCAAAGTTGATGACTTTGGCCAGTAAAACCGGTTGAGTACTATGGCAAACATTACTGATTGTCAGAGAAAACATCGCCAGAGAAATTCAAAATGCCACAATTGATTTTTTTACCCCATGAGGAAATATGCCCTGAAGGCGCTATCGTTCAGGCGGAGGCCGGCACCACCATTTGCGACGCCGCTCTGCAAAATGGCATTCCTATCGAGCATGCCTGTGAAAAATCCTGCGCCTGCACAACCTGTCATGTCATCATTCGGGAAGGTTTTGATTCACTCGCGGAAGCGGATGAAGCGGAAGAGGACCTGCTGGACAAGGCCTGGGGCCTGGAACCGGAGTCCCGGCTCAGTTGCCAGGCCAAGGTGGCGAATGAGGATCTGGTTATTGAGATTCCCAAATACACCATCAATATGGTGTCGGAAAATCATTAATTACGCAAAAGAGGGAGACCATTATGTCGCTGAAATGGACCGACAGCCTGGACGTCGCCATCGCCCTGGATGAGGCTCATCCTGATGTCGACCCGCAATACCTGCGTTTTACCGACTTAATGCAATGGTGCCTGGATCTGGATGGCTTTGACGATGATCCGGAGCATTGCGGCGAGAAAATTCTGGAAGCGATCCAGATGGCGTGGATCGACGAACGCGCCGGTTGATTTCTGTGCCAATGCCGTTTTTATATCTGAAGCTTGATCCAGGGCAAAACAGAACTGGCTTTTTAAGAATATAGTCCCCGACCTGGCCGGTATGCGGTACAATAACCGCGTTTTCATTTTTTGGCTTGATAGACGAGATTCTGTTTCCAGTATGTCACCACGCACCACTAATCAACTTGCTCAAATTTTCAAGCAGCAGGGATATGTCATTTTACAGCCCGGCGAAATCCCGTTGCCGGCTGAACAATGGCGCCAAATCCAAGCGCTGCTGGAGAAAATGGATTACGTCAAGGTGGTGGGCGGCGATACTGGTGACGCGCATTCCGTGTGGGTTGGCCGATTTGTGAACGACGTAGTAAAACCCCAGTCCTTGCATGCGTTGTCGGGTTCCTTGCTGGATATTGTGATGAACGAAGAGATGCATGCCTTTTTTGGACATGTGCTGGGGGATTACCCGCTGTGCATGCGCCGTTGCCAGGGTAATCGGCTGTTTTCACACGATTTTATTGGTTATCATGTCGACCGGGATACGACCCCGGATTATCTGGCGACCGCGGTTTTCCAATTCAGTGACACCTTTGAGGGCGGTGAGTTTGTCTTATACCACCCGGAAAGCGGCGAACAGGTATTGGAACTGACCAAGCACTCCGTGTTATTAATGCGCGGCGATATTCCTCATGAAGTCATGCCTGTCAGGGACGGGGTGCGGCAGACTCTGGCTTGCTTCTTTTCGACCAATTTTGGCGCGACGCGCAAGCCACGCTCGGAAATAAAAACACTCCCAAACACAGCGTCTTACTAGATCGCATCACGTAGCGGTTTACAATTTTTCAAGCCTCAATAAGATCAAATCCGTCTTTTGTAGGTCCTAACCACATTAATTGTTTGGTGCGAATTGTTTGGTGCGCGTAACTGGTTATTTGCTGCCAATACTAGTTATAATCGCCCGTTTAACTCTGTGATAACCGGCGGAATTGGCCGCCCGTGCATAGTTTGCGACAAAAGCTAAACCTTTGGAGAAATAGCCAAAATGGCGGTTGAACGAACCTTTTCCATCATCAAACCCGATGCCGTCGCGAAAAATGTGATTGGCGAGATTTATTCCCGCTTCGAAGCCGCCGGTTTGAAAATTATCGCGGCGAAAATGCTGCGCCTGACCAAAAAGCAAGCCGAAGGCTTTTATGCTATCCATAAAGAGCGTCCATTTTTCAATGACTTGGTGGCGTTTATGACGTCCGGGCCAGTAATGGTACAAGTGCTGGAGGGGGAAAATGCGATTGCCCGAAATCGCGCGATTATGGGGGCCACCAACCCGCAGCAAGCCGAACCCGGAACCATCCGGGCCGATTTCGCCACGACGATCGATGAAAATGCCGTGCACGGATCGGATGGACCGGATACCGCGAAAACCGAAATCGCGTTTTTCTTCCAGGACCAGGAGCTTTGTCCCCGCACCCGCTGAGTGAGCAATTACGCTAAACTCGTAGGGTGAAACAATAGTGTGAAAGAACTGAATTTCAGACAGAAGCACTGGCTGCCGCAACTGGCAACTAATACCACTAACAATACGCACCACTGACACGCACCACTGACCATCGACACTGAGAAAGAGATCCGGAACTTGCAAACCCTTGCCTCCAAAACCAATTTGCTGAACCTGGCGCGGCCTGGCATGGAGACGTTTTTCGCCGAGTTGGGAGAAAAACCGTTTCGCGCGACACAAATGCTGAAATGGCTTTATCAGTTCGGCGTGGATGATTTTGACGCCATGACCAATCTCAGCAAGAATCTGCGGGCGAAATTAAAAGAGCTCGCGGAAATCCGTGTGCCCAAGGTGGTGACCGATCAGCAATCCGGTGACGGTACCCACAAGTGGGTCCTGGAAATCGATTCCGGCAATCACATCGAAACCGTATTCATTCCGGAGCAGGGCCGCGGCACGCTGTGTGTATCATCCCAGGTGGGATGCGCCCTGGCTTGTTCGTTTTGTTCCACCGCGCAACAAGGCTTTAACCGCAATTTATCCACGGCGGAAATCATCGGACAAATCTGGGTTGCCAACCGATCCCTGGGATTTGACCCCAAGGGGGAGCGCATTGTCTCCAATGTCGTCTTGATGGGCATGGGTGAACCCCTGCTGAATTTCGACAATGTGGTCAAGGCAATGAATGTGATGATGGATGATTTCGCCTATGGTTTGTCAAAGCGCCGGGTGACGCTCAGTACCGCGGGTGTGGTGCCGGCCATCGAACGGTTGCGCGAAGTCAGCGATGTCAGCCTGGCCTTGTCGTTACACGCCCCCAACGACGCCCTGCGCAATGAGCTGGTCCCGCTCAACAAGAAATATCCGATTCAGGAAGTGTTGGCGGCATGCAAGCGCTACGTGGGGCAGGACCGGCGCCGTATCACTATAGAGTATGTCATGCTCGATGGCGTCAATGACAGCGCGGAACAAGCGCATGAACTGGTGCGTTTACTAAAAGACATGCCGGTGAAAGTGAACCTTATTCCGTTTAATCCTTTTCCGCAAACGCGCTATCGCCGCTCGTCGAAGCAGGCGCTGGACCGGTTTCGTGACATATTAATGCAACATAATTTAACGACCATTACCCGCAAAACGCGCGGTGACGATATCGACGCCGCCTGCGGTCAACTGGTCGGTAAAGTACTGGATAAAACCCGGCGCACTCAGCAAAAGTTCGGGCATATCGACACCTCGAGAGGCGTGTCCTGATGCGCAGGCTGACTACACCTTTATTGGTGATTGCGCTGGCAGTATTGGTGATTGCGCTGGCAGGCTGTGCCAGTATCGAACATTACAAGAACGAACAGGCAAAGAACGAACGCCTGGTCGAAACGCAGGTGCAACTCGGGGTTGGTTATTACGAACAGGGTAAATACGAAGTCGCCCTAGAGAAGCTGGAAAAAGCCTTGGAAGTCAAGTCCGACTACGGGCCTGCGCATAACGCGATCGCGCTGGTATACGAGCAGATCCAGAAATACGACCTGGCGGATGAGCATTACCGCCGGGCAATCAGTTTGAGCCCGGAAGATGGCGGCACGTATAACAATTATGGCGTATTTCTGTGTAAACAAAACCGCGCGAAACAAGCGGAGAATTACTTTATCAAAGCGGTGCAAATCCCGTTGTACGCCACCCCCGAGCTGGCCTACGAAAATGCCGGTGCTTGTGCCCGCCGGATCCCGGATGCCGTGAAAGCGGAAGCCTACTTGAACAAAGCGTTGGAGCTGAATCCCGATCTGCCCACGGCATTAATCAATATGGCGGAAATCCGTTTTGAGCAAGAGCGGTTTCTTTCTTCGCGCGGATTTTTGCAGCGCTATGAAGCCCTTTCCCCGCATAACGCGGAAAGTTTATGGCTTGCGATTCGTGTTGAACACAAGTTGGGTGATAAAAACGCCGAGGCGATTTATAAAAAACAACTGCAGTCGCAATTTCCAAAATCAGAACAATTCAGAATGATGCTTAACTCTCTGGAAAAGGATCAATCATGAACGATGTAGCGGAAGCGCAGGAATCCACCACCAAGGACTCCACCGGGGCCGCGCCGAAAATTGCGCCTTGGGAAAGATTACGCCAGGCCAGAGAAAAACAGAATCTGGCGCCAGCCGATATCGCAAAAGAATTAAAATTGGATATTCGTTTTGTCAATGCCCTGGAAGCCGGTCAGCTCGATCAGTTGCCGCAACCGGTTTATACCGCGGGTTATATCCGGGCTTACGCCAGGCTGGTTGGCCTGCCGCCGGATGATATTGTCGGCGATTATGCGTCGCAGGAAACAACCAGCATGCCCGGGATCATCCAGTCCCGGGAAAAAATCCCGGCCCGTTACCGTCACGTCAACCATACTTTGCCGAAAAGTTTTTCCGTATCGCAAGGCCAGGGGGACAAAAAAACCATACGGCTATTTATTGCCGCGTTGGTTATTGCGGTTGTGCTGGCCATTGTCTGGCAAGTCTATAGCAATTTGCAGGCGCCGGAGCCGGAATTGCCTTTGGGTGCAACACTTGATTCGTCGGCGCCGGATGCCGCTGGAAACGTTGGGCAAGCGCCGGCGCCGGAACAGGAAACACCGAAACAAAAATCCGTGAAACTGGCTATCCCCGGGCAATCGACCGAGGTGGCGGGCGCAAGCGGAAACCTGCGCAAAGAGCCGGAAAAGCTGGTCAGCATTACCCTGAATTATTCCCAGGATTCCTGGATCGATGTTCGGGACGCCACGGGTAAAGCGCTGATCCGGCGCCTGGGCAAGGCAGGCGGCAGTACCACGGTCGAGGGTTTGCCGCCCTTTGATGTGTTGTTGGGCTTTAGTCCGGGCGTCAGCATTGAGTATGATGGAAAACCCTATGATATATCCCACGTTCAAACCAGGCCGACGGCCCGGTTTATATTGGATGGCAGTAAGCCGCCCGCCTTGGTACGTGATCCCAGCGCGGTAACCGGCGGTTCAGCGGCATCGGGTGCGGTGAAAGCAACGGAATAATTAGCAAGTAAACCAGCAGCCAATAAACACGATGAGAAATAATTGCAATGAGCCAGCCTGTTTTTAAAATCAAACGCCGGCAATCACGGCAAATCATGGTGGGAAATGTGCCGGTTGGCGGTAACGCGCCGATTGCGGTGCAGAGCATGACGAATGCCGAAACAACCGACGTCGAAAGCACCGTCAGGCAGATTAAAGCGCTTGAGGCGGTGGGCGCCGACATTGTGCGCGTATCCGTGCCCACCATGGAAGCCGCTGAGGCGTTTGGCAAAATCAAACAGCGGGTCAGCGTGCCCTTGATCAGTGATATTCACTTTGACTATAAGATTGCCTTGCGTGTCGCTGAGCTGGGCGCCGATTGTTTGCGGATCAATCCGGGCAACATCGGCCGCGAAGACCGGGTGCGAGCCGTGGTCGAGTCGGCAAGGGATCGTAATATTCCCATTCGTATCGGTGTGAATGCCGGTTCACTGGAAAAGGACTTGCAGAAAAAATACGGCGAACCCACACCGCAGGCGCTGGTGGAATCGGCGAAACGCCATATCGACATTTTGGACCGGCTGGATTTTCAGAACTTCAAGGTCAGTCTGAAAGCCTCGGATGTATTCATGACCGTGCTGGCCTACCGGGAACTTGCAACACAGATTGAGCAACCCCTGCATTTGGGAATTACCGAAGCGGGTGGTATGCGTTCGGGTTCGGTCAAGTCAGCCATTGGTTTGGGTATGCTGCTCGCCGAAGGTATCGGCGATACGATTCGTGTATCGCTTGCGGCTGATCCGGTGGAGGAAATCAAGGTGGGCTTCGATATACTCAAAAGCCTGCATATTCGCAGCAAGGGTATTAACTTTATTGCGTGCCCGTCATGTTCGCGGCAAAATTTTGATGTGATTTCGACCGTGAATGCCCTGGAAGCGCGCCTGGAGGATATTCTGGTGCCGATGGATGTGGCGATTATTGGTTGTGTCGTGAACGGCCCGGGTGAGGCGCGGGAGGCGGATGTCGGTTTGGCGGGCGGCTCACCCAATTTGTTGTATGTGAACGGTAAACCCGACCATAAAGTGGATAACGAGCATTTGGTGGCGGAAATGGAAAAAGTGGTGCGCGCCGAAGTGGAAAAGCGCGTGCAAAATAATCCTGAAACCACGCCGGCGGTTACCCTGCGTGTGTCGGAAAACGGCGTGACCGCCGCGGTCAATCCCGGCCAGACAGTGTCTGTTCAGAAGTTGACGGGATAACCGCGATAAAGACCGCAACCGGCGCGGCGTTCGTGTTCATCGGAGCAGGGATATCGGCACGCACGGGTTGTTAAATTCTAACGAGCTCTACTTTCGTTACTTTAATTTATGTTTATGAACAATCTCGCACGGGAAGCGGAGGTGTCTGGCAAGACACGCCGTAAATGCATCCATGCAGGCTCGATGGCGGCATGGCCCAGGCCAGCTTCTCGACCCGTTCCGGGTCTCACCTTCTCCCTGCCGCCAACGGTCTTGCCAGACACCTCCGCCTC
>Ga0209640_10001361_pt1 | contig 20633 bp, 23 predicted proteins | sample RifCSP10_1_FD_184018 | JGI IMG/M metagenome (GOLD analysis project Ga0209640, IMG submission 184018) | Soil microbial communities from Rifle, Colorado - Rifle CSP2_sed 10_1 (SPAdes) (version 2) | ecosystem: Environmental > Terrestrial > Deep subsurface > Rock core/Sediment | place: Rifle...
CAACGTACGCGCATCTCTTCACCCGCGAGAACATCGCACTCGTGCGCCGCGTGAAGGACGCAGAACGGGATTCTGTCCAGAAGAAGCGTCTCCGGTACTTCCGCCGCTACCTGACCACAGAGTATCTCTCCAAAGAAAACGCGAAGCTGAACGACAGGATCAGCAACCTGGAGGCAAGCCTTGTTGTGCAATGCCAAGGGAAGGATATCCCGTATAGACAGGTCTCCACTCTTCTTTCGAACGAAAAGAACCAGACCCGGCGCGAAGCACTATACCTTGCACTCGACCCAGCCCTCGATTCTCTCAACCAACTGTATTTTCAAGTCGAGCAACAAAATCTTCGACTTGCCAGGGACCTCGGCTACGGATCATACAATGACATGGCTGAGGCGCTGAAGGGATTTTCGTTTTCGGAGTTCAAGCAGGTTGCCGAGCGCGTACTTGCAGAGACCGAGGGTACATACACAGTGTTGCTGGGAGAACTGACCACGAACCAACTTCGGATTCCTCCCGATCGTTTCTTCCGATACGACATCGGTCCACTGTTCCGGAATGCCCGGTTCGACAAGTACTTCTCCGCTTCGTCCATGATGCCTGTCCTGGAAAAGACCTACCGTGGCCTCGGCGTCAACCTCGCGACACAGAACAATCTCCGTATCGACGCGGAGGTGCGTGAGACCAAGAACCCGCGCGCCGTCTGCTACCCGGTCGACGTTCCCTCCGATGTCCGGCTGAGCATCAAGCCCATCGGTGGCGTGGACGACTACGCGGCACTCTTCCACGAGATGGGTCACGGTGAGCATTACGCCAACACCAGAGAGAACGCATTCGAGTTTCGGTATCTCGGCGAGTCGACAGTAACGGAGACCTACGCGTTCCTCTCGGAATATCTCCTGTCCAACCAGGCGTGGCTGCGTTTGCACACTCGCATGCCCGTGCGGGCGGAAAAGGAGTTCCTCAGATTTCAAGCATTTCATCGGCTATACTACATCAGACGATACAGCGCGAAGTTTCTCTACGAACTCGAACTGCACGACGGTGTTGCAGATCCCGCGGGACTGTATGCGCAACTTCAAAGCACGGCAACGGGAGCTCATGAAATCCCATCGGACAGGAAACGGTACCTCTCGGATGTCGATGCATTGTTCTATTCGGCAAGTTATCTCCGTGCGTGGTACCTCGAGGCACAGTTGAGCGCAAAGCTGCGCAGGGAGTTCGGGTTCAATTGGTTCGAGCACCCCGGCGCTGGCGAATATCTGCGGGGACTCTGGGGACATGGTGATCGGTGGGACGGGAACGAACTTGCCCGGATGATCGGCAACGAGGCTATCACGCCCGATACACTGCTTGACGAAGTGAAGCTGATGCTTCTATTCTCAGCAAAGTAGCAATGTCCAGCACACCGCTCCGTCATTCCACTACTCTAACACTGCCGACCCCTGAAGGATTCGAGTTCTGGCGGACCGTTCGCAGTCATGGCTGGTACGCATTGCCTCCGTTCTCTCACGACGAGTCTTCAAGAACACTCTCCCGAATCCTCTCCTTGCAGGACGGAAGCACCGTCGCATGTGTTGCATCGGGAACCGATCACGCCGTCCGTGTCCACGTCAACAGCCACCATGCTCTCACGCGCGAACAATGCCTTGCGGTGAAAGAACAATTCGCACGGTGCCTCCGTCTCGACGAGGACTTTACGCCATTTCATATTGCAGTCAGGAACATACCGCGATTCAAATGGATCGCGGAATCCGGATCAGGACGAATGCTGAGGTCACCGAGCGTGTTTGAGGATGTCGTGAAGATGATTTGTACCACCAACTGCACGTGGGCGCTCACGACTGTGATCGTGACGAACCTTGTCCACAGACTCGGAAAGGAGTTCGAGAGCGGTCGCCACGCATTTCCATCACCACAGGCAATTGCGGAAACCTCCGAGAAGTTTTTGAGGAAGGAGGTAAAAGCAGGATACCGGGCACCATACCTCCTGGAGCTTGCCAGGCGTGTGGCAGACAGTGATCTTGACCTCGAATCATGGCGAACGTCGCCTCTTCCGACAGATGAGTTGTTTGCAGAGATGAGGAAGGTAAAAGGAATCGGACCGTATGCGGCAGGCAACATTATGAAACTCATCGGCCGCTACGATTATCTCGGACTGGATTCGTGGGTCCGGGCACGCTACTTTGAGCTTCACAGAAAGGGGAGACGTGTCAAAGACTCAACGATTGAAAGAGACTATCGACAGTACGGACGCTGGCGCGGGCTGGTCTTCTGGTTGGAAATGACTCGCACATGGCACGAAAACAAGTTTTCCTTCTGATCATGCCAACCGAGATCGAAGAGGTGATAAAGCGGCTCAGGAAGGAATTCTCCACAGGCCGGCAGGCCCTGAGTGTGGGTAACGACGGCATGGCCCGGGTCTGTGCCCGGCGGGCGGCGGGCGTAGCGATCACCTTTTGGCTTCGGGAGAGCGGGCGAACCGGCTGGGGCGTCGATGCAATGAGCCAACTCCGTCATCTCCTGAATGAGCCGTCCTTTCCCTCTGAAGTCCAAACCGCGGCAACTCGCCTCGCAGCGAAGGTCACACCACAATCCACTTCCTCCTCCAGCGACCCGCTCAACGATTGCAGGATTATCGTTGAACACTTACTGGGAGCAGAGATGGCAGGCCAACTAGGATAGAATGAAGCGTCCCCGATCAATCACCAAAGCACGTCCCCACTGCCCGCGCTGCAGACAAGAGCTGCGAATCGAGCGGCACGAGCCTTTGTTTTCCCACGGCATCCTTCAGGGGAACGGTGATGACAACGTTTCGCTGGAGGCTGGTCATCACCCCAAACTCACCACGCGACGCCGCTTCCAACGCCACAGCGCCAAACCTCGTAGCGAGAATTCTGTCATATGCCGTCGGGCTTCCGCCGCGCTGAACATGACCGAGCACCGTTACGCGCGTTTCCAGACCGGTCTCCTGCTCAATCCGCTTGGCAACCAATTCACCAATCCCACCAAGCCGGACCGGGTCGGTCCGTTTCTTGTCCATTTCCTTCACCATGACGTCGCCCCCTTGTGGCTTCGCTCCCTCTGCAACCGAGATGATACTGAACTTCGCCCCCTTGCTCCGTTTCAGAACCGCTTCAAAGACGGAATCCCACGAGAACGGAATCTCGGGGATCAGGATGATGTCTGCACCACCAGCCACCCCGGCACCCAACGCAATCCACCCGGCGTAACGCCCCATCGTTTCCACCACGATCACCCGGTGGTGCGCCGACGCCGTTGTTTGCAGCCGGTCGATGGCCTCCGTGGCTACAGCGCGCGCTGAATCGTGACCGAACGTAATATCCGTTGCATCCAGGTCATTGTCGATAGTCTTCGGAACGCCGATGACGTTCAGCCCCTTGGCCGAGAGCTTGTCAGCGATGATCTGCGTCCCGTCGCCTCCAATCGCGATCAGAACATCCAGTCGAAGGTTGCGGTAGTGCTCTACCACCTGCTGGGATGCGTCAACGATCCGGACGTTAGGTGCTACACCCATGGGAAAATGAAACGGATCCCCCTTGTTGGAGGTGCCGAGGATTGTTCCTCCAAGGTTGATAATGCCGGTAACGTCGCCTGGCGCCAGTTCGCGGTGGCGACCTTCCACCATTCCCTCATAGCCATCCATGATGCCGATAACCTTGGCGTTGAAATGTGCCATCGCCGGTTTCGCAACACTCCGGATGACAGCATTGAGTCCCGGGCAGTCGCCGCCGCCCGTTAATATACCTATGCGGTGAAGTTTCATGACACTTGTTGATTGTTGATTCTGGAGAAGGTAGTGTGACATTTCTGCAATACCTTCGGCGGCAAGAACAGTGTGGGAATATCAAAATTGGAACCAATATATGAAAATCGCGGACAAGATGTGAACATGATATTTTGAGACGCCTCCCTCTGTTCATTTACTTCTTGAATATCAGATCTTTTTTCCTTACATGAGGATGGACCCATCGATGACTCTACTGGAGGAATACCGAAAGTCTCTAAAAATGGCTGAGGTCGAGGAAGTAATTGACCTCGCCCTCAACCGACCGATTGCCTTTGGCCTTGTCCGACTGATCTACCGCCTCCCCATCACCCCCAACCAGATTACGTTTCTCTCACTTGTCTCCGGCCTCGTTGCTGCATATTATCTGTCGCTTGGATTGTTTGCACTCGGTGGAATCTGGTATGCCCTTGCAAACCTTCTGGATTGCATGGACGGACAGCTCGCCCGGTTACAGCATAGCGGGACACCGCTCGGGCGTTTGGTAGACGGAGTGGTGGATTGGATAATCAGTGTTGCAGTCTTTACCGGTCTCGGCATAGGAATGGCATCGTTGGCAGGGACAGCGGGGGTCTGGTACCTCGTCGTTGCGGGAGGATTAACCTCGGCTTTCCACGCGATCGTGTTCGACTATTATCAGCAGGAGTATCTTTCTGCCGTTCGCGGAGAGGAGAACTTCCTCACGCGGGAGGTTACCAAGTCGCAGGGAGAGTTTGCACGACTGCAAGCTGAAGGAGGCCAACCTTTTCGCAAGATTGTCCTTTTTCTCTATCTCCAGTATCTTCGAGTCCAGCATCGTTCTCAACTAAAGAAAAGCCCTTCCCGCCAATACCCACCCGATCTCTTTCGCCAGTACAACAGAGGCATCTTGCGTTGGTGGACCTTCCTCGGTGCCACAACAAATCGCTCAATGCTGATTGTGGCCGGAATTCTCGGCCAGCCGGAGGTGTTCTTATGGGTGGTGGTTGTTCCTGCCAATCTGTATCTTGTAGCCATGGTTCTCTGGCAGCGCCGGATCCAACGAGCCCTCGATGACGCACTTCATCATCAACTTGAACACCAGAGTAAGGAAGTCGGCGTGGGTCTCTAATGGAACAGTAAGGGACTTTGTGTAGGTTCGCGGACACTTCTCACAGTTGACTCTTTAAGAAAGGATGACCATGGGTCAGATCCTCCTCGACAGAAACGAAAACCAGTACGGCCCTGCCCCTGCATGTTACGATGCCCTGAGGAAAGCCAATCTGGAGCAACTCAGTTTGTATTCGCGCGATTTCGCCCGGGGCAGGAAGAGTGAGCTGTCCTTCCGGCTGAGCCAGGAGATTGGCATTCCCGAAGAGCGCGTCCTTCTCAGTTACGGCAGTGAAGACATGTTGAAACAGGTCGTTCATTGCTATCTCAAAAAGGGTGGGACAATTCTCCTGCCGAGGCAATCGTGGTGGTATTACAAGTCGGTTGCGAGCGAGGTCTCGGGAACGCAGGTCGAGTATTCACTGCATGAAGGGAAGGGGACGTTCGAATACCGGACCGACGAGATCAAACGATTGTATGACAAACACCACCCCGAGCTCATTCTGATAGCATCTCCGAGCAATCCGACCGGGAACACCATGCGCCCCGACGATCTTTCCAGCCTGATCTCCCACTGCAGTTCCTCCATCATCGTGCTTGATGAGGCTTACTATGGATTTACCAGCGAATCACACAGCCACCTAAAGCGTCTTCTTGACTCTCATACCCGACTCGTCGTGTTACGCACATTCTCGAAGTATTACGCCCTCGCGGGATTACGGATCGGGTACGCATGTATCGGCACGGACCTCCAACAACTCATCGCCTTCAGCGCGCGCTATCTTGGCTATAACCAGTTGACGGAGCGAATCGCCCTCGCTGCACTTGATGAGAAAGAATACTACCGCCGCATCACCCGTCAGATGCGGGAGGACACGGAGGAATATTACCAGGCATTTTCCCTGCTCGATGGCTTCACGCCATTCCGTTCCGAGGCGAATTTCATTCTCGTCCGGTATCCTCTCACCATGAAACAAGCTCTCCAGTCGGATCTCAAGATCCGCGGTATCGTTGTGAAATTCCTGGATGATCCGGGTTTGCAGGATTGCATCCGGATTACAATCGGAACGAGGGAGCAAAATGCATTCGTCGTAGCAGCGTTCAAAGAGATCGTTGGCGCTCAAACCATCCCTGCCCATGACAGATCGTTGCACAAATGATTGGTGTCATTCTTGCCGCGGGTATTTCCTCACGACTGCGACCATTGACCGACACCACCCCAAAATCACTGCTGCCGGTCGGGGGGAAGCCGCTGCTGCAACGATCTTTGGAAGCAATTTGTGATAGCGACATCAGGCGTTGCGTTATCGTGACGGGATATCGACGGGAAATGATCGAGCGGTTCGTTGCCAAGGTCCGCCTCCCCCTTGATATCTCATTCGTGTACAATGAGCATTACCACACCACCAACAATAACTATTCCCTCTGGTTGGCGGGAGAAGCGGTGAAAGAGGAAATGGTGATGATGGATGCGGACATTCTGTTCGACAGGCGTATTCTGACCAGGCTCCTGGCATCAGAACACGCCGACGCGCTCGTGATCAGGATGACGGATCATCTTGGTGATGAAGAAATCAAGGTCCAGCTCGATAACGAGGGGCGGGTCGTGCGGATTGGGAAAGATATCCCTTCGCCAATCGCATCAGGCGAATCCCTCGGGATTGAGAAATTCTCGGCGGCAAACGCACAACAGTTGTTCTCAATTCTGGAGAAACGGAAGGACCGTGACGAATTCTATGAGGCATCATTCCAGGAATTGATTGAGAAAGGTGCAAGACTCTTTGCCGTTGACACTGCGGGCTATGCCTGCATGGAGATTGACACAGCTGAAGACCTTGTTGCGGCAGAACAGCTCTCACTCTCCCTCACCACATGAGGTCAAAGTACTCCTACAACGAGTCCATCAAGTCCACGTATTCCGATGAACTGATCAATACCTACCTTCTCCGTCCCGCCGCGGGTGTTCTTGTCCGTATAGTGTACCACACACCGATCACACCGAACCACCTCACCGTGAGTGCCACAATAGCAGGGTGTTGTGCGGCGATCCTGTATGTCCAGGGTACTCCGCTCGCCACTGCAATTGCTGGAGTCAGCCTGACGATCAAGGATCTCCTTGATTCCGCCGACGGCCAGCTTGCGCGCGCGAAGCAGAGATACAGTAGAGTCGGACGATTCCTCGATTCCATTGGAGATTTTCTGGTGAACATGCTTGTATTCGCGGCAATCGGCTGGGCTCTCAGGGGATATGGTTCCTGGATTTCACCAATCGCCTTTCTTTCCTTCGCAGGCACCACACTGCGCGTTTCCTACCATGTCTTCTACCAGACGTCGTACCTTCATTTGCAGAAACGATATTCAATGAACCGTATAACCGAACAAGCAACGGAGGATGATCGAACAGAGGACAACACCACCAGAACGTTGCATTCGGTTTTCCTCTTCCTCTATGGTTGGCAGGATAGGTTGATGGCATCGATGGACGCCTGGAGTAAAGGGTCACCGAATTCGTCGGAGGGCAAGGAGGATTTGTGGTATGGCGACAAGATCGGGCTCCGGTTATCCGGACTGCTGGGAATGGGGACAGAACTATTCCTGTTGACTCTCTGTTCCCTGGCCAACGAACTGGAACTTTATCTACTCTTCAACTTCGTGGGAATGAACCTGGTGTGGTGTCTTGCGGTGGGGTATCGGAGGCTCGTGCTATCGCGGCGTCTCGCGCTTTCATAACGTGCTGTCTTGTGACATTTCGCGGCGGAGGGTGGCCTCCACCGTGAGATGATCTTCAGAAGATATGCCGTACATGGCGCGGAGATTCTCCCGTGTCGCCACGTCGTCCGATGAAACGATGCCTGCCTTCCATGCCGAGCGGAGAGCTTCGGTGTATGCTTCGAGCTGGACTTCCCGTTCGAGCGCTGCGTGGTCGCCGTCACTCACACCTAGTGATCGTCGCACTACCTCCACCATGGCGCGTTCCTCTTTCGTGGGCTGACCGTCCACCCACGCCTGCTTCAACATGCTGCGAAATGTACTCATCGATTCCAGCCGGAGCAGCTCTCGCGTTGCGGTGGCAATCCTCTCCTTTTCCTCCTCCTCTTTCTTCCACGCTTCACTCTCACTCGATCGTTGTTGCGGGACGGCCTTCGCTTCCACTTTCTTCTTCTGAGCACTCAGGATCTTCACCTCAATCTGCTGTGCTGCCGTGTTGCCAGGATCCATCGCGTAGACGGTTTCAATTTCGGACAGCGCTCTCTCGTGTGCGCCCGAGCTTACGTACTCTTCTGCCCGCCGGAGTGTTTCAGAGATCTTTGCGTTCCGGATTGCGCGCCGTTCTTCTTCTTCCCGGTCCTTCCGTTCCTGCTCCTCCAGCTTCTGACGGATCTCCTCAAGCTTCCGCTGTTGTTCTTCCTGAAGGCGGCGAGCCTCCTCCTCACGACGGAGAAACTCCTGCCGGGAAGCATAAATGGTTTGCTCAAGTGACCGTGCTTCTTCGTGTGAGGGATTAAGCAGAAAGACTTTTGTCACTTCCTTAAGCGCTTCTTCAAACTGGTTGCGCACGATCAGTTCCTTCCCCCTGTCGACGTAGGAACGGATCTTCTTCGCTTGTGCAAGACGCCTCCCTTCCTCGATGGCCTCACGAACAGCCTCTTCGTATCGGCGAGTCTCCTCAGCCTCTCGCAGGCGTTTCGCCTCCAGTTCCTGCTGGCGGTGCTGTTCCTCCTCCTCCTCTTTGCGTCGGGTTTCATCGGCCTGCTTCCGTTCTTCCTCTGCCTGTCGTTGGCGTTCCTGTTCGGCCTTTTGTTGCGCATCTAACTGGATCCGCTCCCGCTCTGCCTCGAACCGTCTCCGCTGCTCCTCGGAGAGCCGTTGCTTCTCTTCCTCCAGTTGTTTTTGGAATTCGGCTTCGAGTTGCGCCTGCAACTCCTCGCCCTGCACGGTCCCTCTTTCTGCGGCTTCCTGGTGCTCCGCCTGGAACTCACCGAATTTCTTTCGTTCGTTTTCGAGCCTGGTTCGAAATTCCATTTCCAGCCGGCCCTTCTCGGCTTCCAACCTGGCTCGCTCCTCTTCCAGCGCCCGGAGCGCTTTCTGCTCGAAATCCTTGAACTGCTCTTCCTTTTCCAGTCTCTTTACTTCCGCTGCCTCTTGGTCTTTCCGGTTCGCCTCTTCCAGCTTGCGCCGGTCCTCCTCGAGACGGAATTTCACCTCCTCTTCGAGGCGCTTCTTATCCTCCTCGATTCTCTTCCGTTCCTCTGCCAGGCGTTGGGTAAGATCTTCCTCCAGTCTTTTCTTTTGAGCTTCCAGTCTCGCCCGCTCCTCCTCAACGCGCCGCTGCTCGCCCTCCTCCAACTTGAGGAGCTCCGCCTCTTTCGCCCTGCGACGCGCTTCGGCTTCTTCCCGCTCCTTTCGCCTCATTTCCTCTAATCGACGCTGCTCCTCCACACGGCGTTTTTCCATCTCCGCCTCGAGCCGCTTTTTTTCTTCTTCAATCTTCCTTGAAAGTTCCTGGGCAAGGCGGTTACGTTCTGTTTCCAACTGCTTCTGTGCATCTTCGAGGATCTTCTGCCGGACCGTCTCTTCAGTCCGTTTTCGCTCTTCTATCTCCTTCTTGCGGCGTTCCTCCTCACTTCGTTTTCGCTCTTCTTCTGCCTTCAAGATACGGCGTGTCTCTTCTTCGTGCCGCTTTCGTTCCTCTTCCAGTTTCTTGTTGGCTTCTTCCAGTTTCCGGCGGATCTCTTCCTCCGCCTTTCGTTGGGCCTCCGTTGCCTGCTTACGGCGTTGCTCTTCCTCGGTCCTTCGCCTGGCTTCTTCAACTGCAATGCGGCGGGCTTCCTCTTCTGCGCGACGACGGACCTCGAGTTCTTCAAGGCGGCGTTTTTCTTCATCACGGGCGGCCGCTTCGTTCCGGGTGCGCAGGTCTGCGTCAGTTGGTGTGGGCTTTGCTTCAATTGGAGGAATAGCAGCGGACTCGGACGCCGGAGCCGCTTTCGTGGTGTCGCGTTTCTCAATTGCGTAGCGGACGCGTTCCTGGTAGGCTATTGCGTACGGATTGCGGGAATCAGTTTCCATGGCCAGCAGAACAAGCCGCTGGGCGCCTTCAAAATCCCCACTCTTAAAGAGCTTGTCAGCCTGTTTGAGGTAGTCACCGGCGAGTCTTCGTTTATCTTGCTTTGCGGCGTCGTCTTGTTCAGCCATGGAAGAGCGTTGGATGATGTCCCTCCCCCGCAAGTGCTCCCCAGTCTAAGATGAGGTAACAGCGGAGGTTAGGGTCGTGGACCCCTTTTTTTCCGAAGTCAATATATTCATAAACACCTTGAATGTCAACGTACTAGGGACACATCAGAGCGGGAATGTTACATTTTGGTCAGCGTGTGATGGTGGAGTGAAAATCGGGGTCGGTGCGAAGGGTATAGAAATCCATGTCTAGAATACTTGCAAGTTTGTAACGCAAGTTGATAGCGCGGCCAAGAAACTCCAATGCCTTTTCTTTCTCTTTGTGGAGCGCATACATTCTCGCCGTGTTGTAAAGAACGTCAGGATTTGCGGGAGAGAGTTCCCGAGAACGCGCGTTAGCTTCCAAGGCACCCCTGAACTGACCCAGACGTGAATGGACAAGCGCAAGATAGGACAATGCGAGAGCATCCTCCGGATGTTGACTGAGTTGGTCATCCAGAAGTGCACGAGCACGTTCAAACAGGTTCTCCCATTGTTGTTTCGGTTTGCCGGCGAGTTGGTATGACCGACCAAGCTTGTAATACTCGATGTAGCTCTGGCGAAATTGGGCAACACGATCATTCAAAATTTGGATGGCGCGGTCGGTTTGCTGGTTGTCCTGAAGAACATCCGCATAGAGCCCACCCATGTACCCACTCTTGTCGGATGTAAGTAACAAGCCGACACCGTAACTGACAAGCGCGTCATGAATATCCTGCCGCGGGTCATTCCCCTTCATCCGATCAACCATGGCCCTATACTGGTGGACCATTGCAAGGATTGTGTGAGATTCAACATTGCGCGGGTCATCCGATGCGGCACGTCTTGCAGCTTTTATCGACTCATCGGGCCTACCCCGAATCGCGTAAAGGATCGAGAGCCGCCGCTGGGCTTCCGCGTCGCTGGGGGACACCGTAACGGCTCGTTCAAACTCCTCCGTTGCACGGTCATAGTCCGAGCGGAATTGCGCGAAGAGGGCGCGTCCCCGATGCATTTCCGAGGTCGGTGTACCGGAGGAAACTGCATGCCGAAGATGTCCCTGCGCAGAGGCAAGCAGACCAGGTGACGCCTCAGTCCCACGTTCGTACATCAGCAATTGAACCCATGCCAGTGCTGCATGGGCGTTGGCAAATGTGGAGTCCAGCTGGACTGCTCGAGCAAACGCCTGGCCCGCTTCGTCCAGTAAGCGGCCAGTTGAACGACGCATATGCGAAATCCCCCGAGCGTAAGCTTCGAAGGCCGGCGGGGATACCACAGGCACCGTTCTGAAATGCGTCTCTTCCTGCCGGGTCAGAGGAGCGTTCATCGCGGCGGCTATTCCTTCACCGAATTCAAGAAGAACTGACTGTAACTCGCGGGGTGATGTTTGCACATTTGTGGACCAGACGGGTGAGGAAGAAATGGTATCAAGAAGTGTGAGGGAAAGAATGAAGTTCTCACCGTTCCGCGCAATGTCCCACTGAACGACAAAGTTCGCACCGATTGACCTCGCCACTTGAATGCTACTGGCACCGGACCGTCCAAGAGCGAAGACCGTCGATGGACCGAAGACACGCAACTCTGTAATCACGGAAACGTTTTTGATAAAGTCCTCTGTAATGCCATCTGCAAGATAGAGAAGTGATGTGTCAGCTTCGGGACTCCTGGCTGGCAATACCAACAGAGAGTATTTGGCGGGAGATACCGCATTCTGGATGTTGTCAACGATGAAGTATGCAACGGCGCCCAGAAGGGCAATGCTCGCGGTGATCAGGATCGGCCTTACCGGGATGCGAACGCTGGAAAGACTCTCAACAATTCTCTCGATCCACGGTTGTTTCGGCGCTACGGGGGGACCATCATCATCAGGAACTTCAAATCCTGTGTCGGTCTGGGTCTGGTTCTTGCTTCCCCATACTTCTGCGTCCGTTTTTGGGACGGCCGGCACCTCGGGAACCGGTGTGGGGGCTCCGGCTGATTCTTCTTCCTTTCTCCGGGCCTCTTCTGCCTTAATTTGTTCAAAGAGTCTCTTGGCCTTCTCTATTTTTTCCCGAAGCTTGATGGCATCCTCGTTCCCCTCCTCCATTGCCAACACTTCGTGAACCGCCGCCATCCCCTTTTCGTATTTCTCCCCCTGGTAGAATGCATTTGCACTCTCCATCAATTCGACAATTTTCCTTTGCTGCGATTCACGCTTGGAACGCTGTTGGGCAGCTTCCTCTTTCGATTTCAGATCAGCTGCCCGCTTTTTTGCCTTCGATTGCTGGTGCAGGTCTTCCTGCAAACGGTCAACGCGGGTCTTGAAATCTTCCAACTCGATGTTGTCCGGCGCACTCGCGCGCAACTCCTCCAACAACTCAACGGCCTTGTCGGCCTTCCCCCTATCCAGAGCGATGTTTAGTTTGTCACGAAGTTCATTGATGCGGAGTTCTTTTGCCGGGATGGTGGGAGGTGCCGGCTCGGGGGGGGTGGTCTTGAGTGGCCTAACGCCTGCCTTTTGCTCTTCTTCTTCAATTCGCTTCAGCTCCGCCTCTTCCGCCCTTTTTCGAATTTCCTCCAGGAGCCTCTTCCGCTCTAGGTCCTTCTGATTGGCTTGGTCTTCCGGGGTCATGGCATCCAGGGCAGCTACCGAATGATGTGTGCGACTGTTGGAGTGAAGTCCCTTACGAGCACCGAAAATATATCCAAATCGTGTACGAATGTCAACAAAATCGGAGGTTGACTTCTGTAGGGAATCTTTCTAAGTTTGTCCCGCATCCATACTCACGCAGGAGATGTCCATGGAAATGGTTGGTGTTCTTCTCATCGTCATTGTAGGGGCAGCGATATGGACCATAGCGCAATACAACCGACTGATAACGCTGCGCAACCAGGTGGAGAATGGTTGGAAACAGATCGATGTGCAATTGAAGCGGCGGCACGATCTGATCCCCAATCTTGTTAACACCGTGAAAGGATACATGGAGTTCGAGCAGGAAACGTTGCAGAAAGTGATTGCCGCTCGCAATGCAGCCGTCGGTGCTTCGGGAGTGGCTGATGCGGCAACTAAAGAGGGTGCATTGACTGGCGCACTTTCACGGTTGTTTGCACTGGCAGAGAACTACCCAACGCTGAAAGCCAACGAAAATGTGCGGGGATTGCAGGAGGAACTCTCGAGTACGGAAAACAAGATCGGGTTCGCCCGTCAGTTCTACAACGACATTGCCACCAAGTTCAACATCACACAACAGGTATTCCCCGGCAGCTTGATAGCCGGGATGTTCAAGTTCAAAACGGCGGAACTGTTCCAAATTGCGGAAACTGCCGAGCGGCAGACTCCGACCGTTGACCTCTCGCTGAAGAAGTGACCCCGCTGGATCAATGGGACGACAGGCTCCCAACATCTACGAACAACAGGCAGCAAACAAGCGAAACACGGTGATCGTCATGGTGGCGTTCACCTTGTTCGTCGGCTTTCTGGGATACGGGTGCGATGCATTCCTCTTCGGGACCAACGGAATGCTCCCCATTGTGACGATCCTTGCGCTTGTGGTGGGGGGAGTAAGTGCATTCTCAGGACTTCAGAGCGGATCAAAGGTTGTTCTCGCTTCCGCCGGTGCACAGCCGGCCGCAGCTGACAACCCACAGTATCGGCAGTTGCATAATGTGGTGGACGAGATGGCAATTGCTTCAGGACAGCCCCGGCCGAACGTGTACGTTATTCCTGATCCAGACCCTAATGCGTTTGCCACAGGGAAAGATCCGGCACATGCGTCCATTGCGGTAACGGACGGATTGATCGCGAAGCTGACCCGTGATGAACTTCAGGGGGTGATTGCGCATGAGATGAGTCACATCCGCAACTACGACATTCGGATGATGACCGTGGTCGCAGCACTTGCAGGAGCGGTGATGTTGCTGACCGAATTTGGATCGCGATCCATGCGTTTCGGTGGGGGGCGGCGGTCATCTGGTCGAGGAGGCGGAGCAGGAAGAATACTCCTACTTGGACTCTGGCTTTTTGCATTGGTATTGGCGCCACTTGTCAGCCAGATCCTTGCCATGGCAGTATCGCGTCAGCGTGAATATCTCGCCGACGCGTCCGGCGCAGAACTAACGCGGCACCCTTTAGCGCTCGCCGCTGCACTGGAGAAGATTGATGGTGCAATCGAACCAACCCGCGCCATCAAGAAAGGAACCGCTCATCTTTGCATCGCCGATCCACTGGGCCGACACATTAATGAAAAAGAGGGCGCATTCTCAAATCTTTTTGCCACCCATCCGCCGATCGCCAAACGGATCATACAACTGAAAGCGATGGCATATCAACACATGTAACCGCCGGCTAATTCCCCTGCGCGGCAGCAAGAATAGCCAGCATGTCTGCTTCCAGCGAAGCATGCGGGCGCTCCGTGATCCTCCCCACTTCAACCTCATGCTTTAGAAAGATGAACGTCGGAACGCGTTCGATCGCGTAACGGTCCGTCATTCCGTCTGCGCTCTTTTTTGTTCTATCTAGCCCATATAGCCTGATTCTGTCCGGAGGAAACTCGATGGCGTCCGCCACCTTGAAAAAGCGAGGCACCTCGCGGTGACTATCGCTGCACCATGTACCGAGGAACACCAGCACGTCCACATCATTCTTGAGAGTGCCAATCAGACGCACAATGTCAGCATCAATGGTGACTGTGTCATAGGTTTCGCCAAAGCGGTGATGTGCGGGCTCGTTCAAAACCGTTCTCGTGATCCATCCCAGTTCCATCTTCTCGCGCTCAGCCTCCCGGGTTGAAACACATCCTGTGGCGAGAACCACTAAGGCAATCCCAAGAAGAAAGAATGTCATGAATCTCATCTGTTTACTTTCCCGCTTCAATGAGTTATATTTAGTTCACATTCAATGTAGCATTCCCATAACGCAAACACAACGCGCAATGACCCAGTCCCGGGGCCGCAGATATGATATCCAGGACGTTTCTACGATCGACGTCGGCGTGCTGGAGACATTCCCTTACGAGTATCCCGGTAAGGATATTGTCATTAATATCGACACTGATGAGTTCACTGCTGTTTGTCCTTGGTCGGGCCTGCCGGATTTTGCAACCATCAAGATTGACTATATCCCTCACAAAGTTATTGTCGAACTCCGATCCCTGAAGTATTATCTCCTTTCATACCGGACTGTCGGAATCTATCAGGAACACGTGGTAAACCGCATTCTCGACGATCTTGTCCGATGTGCAAGACCAAGATGGATGAAAGTGACCACCGACTACAAAGTGCGCGGAGGAATTCACACTGTCGCAAGCCGTGAGTACAACGCCCGCCTGAAGTCAAGACACTAACAATGGCACTCTACCTGACGATTGCCTTGTATGTCACCTGCGACCTTATTGCCAACATTACAGCCTTCAAACCCCTGGCCATCGGAGATATCGTTGTTCCCGGCGGTGTGTTTATCTATGCACTGACCTTCACCTTGATTGATCTCATCAACGAACAACTGGGCCGGAAGGGGGCGCGCAAAGTGGTCTTTAGTGCCTTTGCTGCAAACGCACTCTTAGCTTTGTAATCTGCGTTCATCATCACTGTTCCGTCACCAGCGTTCTTTACAGGACAGGAGGCAATTACCACGGTGCTAGGCAGTACTCCACGGATCGTTGGGGCAAGCCTCGTTGCGTTTCTCATTAGCTCACTGCTGGATGTAGAGATTTTCGCACAATGGAAAGCCCGGGTGGCCGGGCACAAATGGGCGCGGGTCCTCCTCAGCAACGGCATATCCACTGGAGTTGACAGCGTAGTGTTTGTGTGCGTTGCTTTCTGGGAGGTGTATCCGGTAGTTCCATTAGTGGCCGGTCAGTACGTAGTGAAGATGGGGGTGACCGTTCTGAGTCTGCCGCTTATCTATACCGGCGGAATGGGGATGAAAAGACTGAGTCGAGAAACAGACTAGATCCCCGTTTTCCGGAGAAGCACCGCTTCGCGAAGGTTGTTATGCGTCTTCTTTGCGATGCGAATCCGGTCGAGATCGAGAGAGAACGAGTGGATTGGAGAACGGCGGAGCTTGCGGGTTGAGAACACCTCTCTGCCCAGTGGATCGAACGCATATGAGTATCCCCCTTCATTTCCCAAGGCGTTACATCCCACAACAAAAATCTGGTTTTCAATAGCTCGCGCTTTGAGAAGGGTTCGCCAGGCATCGTCCCGTACTGATGGCCATCGCGCCGGGACAAAAATAACTGACACTTGTTTCAAGGCCAATTTCCGTACAAGCTCCGGAAACCGGACGTCGTAACAAATCACGATACCACCCCGAACACCCCTATCCCCAGCGTCAAGAAGAAATGTCGAACCACCGCTCCCGCGGACGAAGTACCGATCCTCGCCGGTCGGTTTGAAAAGGTGTACTTTGTCGTAACGCGATACTTGTTTCCCTTTTCTGTATACAAAGCATGTATTTGTCTGCGTCCAGTTTTGGTTAATCAAAGCGACGCTCCCAGCAATACACGTCAGCGAAAACAAACGAGATGCGGTTTTGAACCCTGTCAGGAAGGAGTCGGAGGCTCGATGAAACGCCGCCCCCCGAGCGAGGGCGGCATATCCACCATCAACGAGTTCCGGAAAGATGAGAACATCGAGAGATTGTAGTGTCGCAGACGAACCTGGTTGCGAAAGAGTTGAGCCGTCGTAACAGCAGCCAATCCGCAATCGCCCCATACAATCATCAGGTCCTGGCTATGTTGACGGCGCGCTTCCCCTTCTGCCCGTTCTGAATCTCAAACGTCACCAGATCCCCCTGTTTCAGTGTGTCTCTGAATCCAGTTTCCTTGACATTGCTCTGATGAAAGAAAATGTCCTCGCCCCCTTCAGCCGTGATAAACCCATATCCTTTGGAACCGTTAAAGAATTTGACCGTACCCTTCATGTACTTCTCCTCATTAAAATAAGAAAAAAAAGAAAACCCCAGCACAACTCTGCCGGGGCCGGGAGTGTAGAAATCCCTTGGCTTAGATCTTTGACACGTTGGATGCCTGAAGACCTTTCGGGCCCTTCTCAACGTCGAACTGTACCTTGTCTCCTTCGTTCAGCGTCTTATAGCCTTCACCCACGATGGCCTTGTAGTGCACGAACACATCCTCACCTGATTCGCGCTGAATAAAACCGAAGCCCTTGGCTCCGTTGAACCACTTAACGACTCCCTTTTCCATGGGACAACTCCTTACTAGAGGTTTTCCTGATACGTACGGCTACGCCGCCCACCTGGGGCACCAGATTTATTGCGTCTTAATAGCCAACAGGCCGGGGTAGCGGGTGTTGTCCCAAGACTATCACCGCTGTTACGAGTGCCTGCCGATCAACCGCTGGGCGATCATTGCAGACAACGAAACCATTAAGTGCAAAAAACGGTGTACTGTAATTTGCGGTGAACAAGATAGAATAATGCGTACAGAATTGCAAGCCTTTTTTTCACCGATGAGCGCACTGCACCAGAAGTATGGAAACATAAAAGGATAAAATGCTTCCATTTTACCCTTTTATCGCAACCTGAAGGCCCCCTCCCACCAAGGGAGCATCTTCAGAAAAGATCGTATCTTCGATCAGCTCAAGAAGTCATCAATATCATACAGATGGTTGTCATCTATCGGTTTGGTTCGGTCTTTGTAATCAACGACCGCAATCTTGGACTTCTTCAGGAATATCGGGAACGCAACTATCATTGCCAAAAGCGCTGTCAGCGTTATGACCTTCATTTTGTGCCTCTACTGAACGGTCAGGAAGATCTCTTCACCAAAAATCGTACTGTATGTAACGGCGTACCATGACTGAATCTCGATCTCTTCGAGAAGAATCATTTCATGGTACTCCTTCTCGTCTTTTGAGAGATTTCCGAATCGATAGTTCTTTTTCATGGTACCTCCTATTTCCTGTGTCCACTGCTTTGGTGTATTTTATCACGAAAGGTGTGCCACAAAAGTTCATCACCGCTTTCCCCTTTCTGAGCACAGGGAGCAATTGATTGTCTCTTTTTCAGAACAATGGGAGAAGATTTTGCATACAACCGGCTCGGCCACAGCAAATTTTACCATGAGCAAGCTCCTATTGCAAATCGTTATCAATCTTGCTACTAACGCGCACAGACCTCTCTTCCCTCTTGACCTCCATCACCTCAATTTCGCTCACTGAAAAAGCATGCTTGGTTATGGGTGCATCCCGCGAGGTATTGGCCGTGCGGTTACCATTTCACTGGCAAAAGCGGGAGGCAATGTCGCAATCGGGTCCCGTGAAGATAAGCCGGGAGCCGACATCACGCAGAGAATCTGCGGGGATTTTTCAATGATTGCGCAGGGGGTGATTGGAGACATCTGCGGCCAATTTGGATCGGTGGATATCGTGGTTAACAATGCAGCAATATCACCACGGGACTCTTTCTCCATGCCGTATGAGGCATGGGTGTCCCATTAGCGCCTAACCTTTGAAGCCAATCTGATGAGTGTGGTCAACACTTCGTTCTGTGCAGTAAAACTGGTGAAGCGCGTCAACAAAGTGGAAAATAATCAATATCTCGTCTCGTTCCGCTTTTCGTGGGGAAACGGAATACTTTGCCTATGTGTATCCAAGGCATCTATTGTGAACTTCACTCGTCGCATTGCTCGTACGCTGGCAACTGACAATATCCTTGCTTACGCTGTGCACCCGGGTTTATTGGGACTGGCCTGGGGTTGGAGGAGATTCGGATGCATCAAGATGAGATTCAAGCCCAAATCCCTCCGGAAGAATCGGACCGCCTATGGACCTTCTTATATTCACTCTATCTCTACTGTCGCAATCGCTCAACTTGAAAATCGTTCGCGGGGCAACTCACGAACAAAGCCGAAACCCATAACGGATCGAGTTGAAAACATCCCGGCGAGTACCGCCGCCTTCCGATGGGTCATTGATGGCAGCGGAACATATCCGGTTCTTACTTTATTCTTTCTTCACATTTTTGTATCTTGACCGTGGTTGTTGAAGTGTTACCGCTCTTGGGAGCACCTTCACTTCAACTTCGTCAACTCGGAAATTCATCCGTTCATGTTCATCCAGGAGAAAATCAATGTTGAAAGATATTGAACAATTGCTCGGTGCCGAGGCAAGGAGCTTGCTCGACCATCAGTGCAAGACCATTTCGAAAGAATCGCTTCATCTGCCAGGTCCCGATTTTGTCGATCGCGTCTTCATCCCATCTGATCGGAAGCCAGGGGTTCTCCGCAGCCTGCAGCAGATGTACAGCCATGGCCGGCTGGGCGGCACCGGGTACCTTTCGATCCTTCCTGTCGACCAGGGAATCGAGCACTCTGCGGGGGCGTCGTTTGCACCCAACCCGGTCTACTTCGACCCGGAGAATATCGTGAAGCTGGCGATGGAAGGCGGATGTAACGCCGTTGCATCGACCTTCGGAGTACTTGGTGCCTGTGCGAGGAAGTACGCCCACAAGATTCCGTTCATCGTCAAGATCAACCATAACGAGTTCCTCTCCTACCCGAACACCTACGATCAAATCATGTTCGGTGATATCGACATGGCTTTTGAGATGGGGGCGGTCGCCGTGGGCGCAACGATTTACTTCGGGTCGGAGGAATCAAAGCGACAGATTCAGGAGGTCAGCGCTGCATTCAAGTACGCCCACGAGCTCGGAATGGCAGCCATTCTCTGGTGCTACACCCGCAATGCTGCATTCAAGACAAAAGAGAAGGACTATCACGTCTCGGCCGACCTGACGGGGCAGGCCAATCATCTTGGTGTCACGATCGAAGCCGACATTATCAAGCAGAAGCTCCCCGAGAACAATGGCGGCTTCACGGCTATCAATTTTGGAAAGACGCACAAGAAGGTATATTCAGAGCTAACCAGCGATCACCCGATCGACTTGACCCGTTACCAGGTCGCCAATTGTTACATGGGACGCGCTGGATTGATCAATTCCGGCGGAGCCTCAGGCGAGAACGACCTCGCGGAAGCCGTGAAGACAGCCGTCATCAACAAGCGTGCGGGAGGCACGGGACTCATTTCGGGTAGGAAGGCGTTCCAGAAGCCGATGAAGGATGGTGCAAAACTGCTGAACGCAATACAGGACGTCTATTTGACGAAGGAAGTAACCATCGCGTAGTCTCGAGCGCTTCTCACTACCCAACGGGCCTCCTGTACGAAGAAGGGAAGCCCGTGCTTATTTCCGGGAATCCATGCGGAGTCAATGGAGAGTCCATGGCACCTCTTCCGCTCACAACACCGACTGCCCTTCTCATCGACCTCGACGGTGTAATCTATCTCCGGGAGAAACTCATTCCCGGGGCCATCGAGACCATCCACTACATTCAGCGGAAGAAAATCCCTCATCGATTCGTTACCAACACTAGCACGTTCAGTAGATGTCAGGTCCTTGCGAAGCTGGCTCACGTTGGCATTGTAGTTTCACCAGCGGATCTCTTCACGGCACCTATCGCTGCAGCACAATACCTGCGTGCAGTTCCGGACGCCCGCTGTTATTTCTTTGCCAGCCCCAATCTCCGCGAGGACTTCGCTGGAATTGCCGGCGTCAAGGAACACCCGACCCATGTTG
>Ga0209640_10001364_pt1 | contig 20597 bp, 14 predicted proteins | sample RifCSP10_1_FD_184018 | JGI IMG/M metagenome (GOLD analysis project Ga0209640, IMG submission 184018) | Soil microbial communities from Rifle, Colorado - Rifle CSP2_sed 10_1 (SPAdes) (version 2) | ecosystem: Environmental > Terrestrial > Deep subsurface > Rock core/Sediment | place: Rifle...
CGCGGACGTTAGACGGCATCCACATTGGGGCTCAGCGCATGAAAGTATTTGTTGCCGCGATCGTCATCATTGGAGCGATTTCGATTAGCTTGGCTGGGATGGCGCAGACAAGCGCATCCATGACGGTCCGCGCGCCAGGTTACGATCGACTCAGTGCACTCGTGGGTCGGTGGACCATAAAGGGTAGCGAGGAGAAATACGTGGAGGTATGCCGGTGGTACGACGGCAACTTTCACATCATCTGTGAGACTGAGAACAAGCGTGCCGATGGCACAGTCGGGCACGGCATGAGCATCCTAGGCTACCTGCCGGACAAGGATACGTACACCTACCACGGTATTGGCAGCAAGGGTCGCAACGAAACCATGTCGGGCATTTTTGCGGACGGCGTACTCGAGTTCACAGCTGAAGCAGTCGACAATGGCAAGGTGGTAATCTCGCGTGTGCGAATGGGGCCGTTCTCAGAACGGGAGGTGCCGTTCGTTGCAGAATCGTCGACCGACCGCATGAGTTGGGCGGTCGACGCAACCCTCACTTATGTCAGGCTCGAATGAAGTTTGTTTGAGATGTCTGCCGTCTAACAATGCGATGCAGCGGTCGTCGCGCGTCGTCACGCCGCTTGCAAGTACTGCAAGCGGCAGCTACAGCGTTTATTCAGCAAGCGGCGCGCCGACTGCGCGCCGCCGCTGATCGCGGACGTTAGGCATCAGCAAGGACACACATGCGCACTAGCTTGCTTATCTCTCTTCTAGTCGGCTGGTGGTCGGCGCTACCGCCTGCGGCAGCACAAGAGCCCGTTGTCGCATGCGGCGTGACGTTTGGCTTTATCGTCAGCCCACGGCATGAGCTTACGAGCTTCAAACTGTACTTGCCGCCGCGCTGCAACCAACCAAGCATCACGGTAGAGCTTAGCGCGGCTTGGAAGAAGACGGCCTGTGCTCACTTTTCGACGACAAGACTTAGCCCCACGTATAAAGAGGGCGAGCCGCCTCGAGAAAAGTTCGGTAATTACTTCTACCGTCCGAGTCGCCCAGACGTGCTCTATCCCACTGTCAATGCTGGCTCGTCCAAGCGTGATCCAGTCGTGTACATCCAGGAGGAAATTCTAGAAAGGAATTCGGACGCTAATCCACACGTATGTGATGGCGACCTCGAAGCACGGCGACCAGATGCGTAACGTAGTGCTGATGCCTAACTATGCGTTGGAGCAGTCCGTGAACGGTTGGCGGGTGGGCGCCGCTGGCGCCTGGGAACAGTCTGCGCCAGCGGCGCCTAGAATTGGCGTACCGCGGTCTGCTCAACGCGGACGTTCGGCGTCCGCTCCCGCCCCCCAGTCGTTGAAGGAGGTCCACCAACCGTGCGTAAGCTCATCGTCTGCAACATCGTCTCGCTCGACGGCTTTTTCTCAGGCCCCGGTGGGGACGTCATGGCCATGCCGTTCGACGGCGGCTTCTCCGACTACAACGCGGAACGCCTCCGGGCGGCCGACACGTTGCTGCTCGGGCGTAAGTCGTACGAGGGCTTCCGATCATATTGGCCGGCGATCGCCGACGACGAGAGCCAGCCGGCCCTGGAGCGCGAGATCTCGCGTCTCAACGCCCTCATCGAGAAGGTCGTGGTCTCGAACAGCCTGAAGCCCGACGCAGTCAAGGGGTGGGGCGTGACTCGCATCGTGCGGCGCGCGGACGCGCATGCGGAGGTTGCCGCGCTCAAAGAGAGGACGGGTCGGGAGATACTGATTTTCGGTAGTCACGTCCTCTGGAACGACCTGCTCGCCAGTGGCCTGGTCGACGAGCTTCACATTATGATCGGCCCCGGCGTGGTCGGCGAGGGGATGCGGGCGTTCGAGACCCGGCCGCCCGGCTCGCTCCGCCTGCTGGACACTCGCACGTTCGACGGCTCGAGCCTGCTCCTGGCCCGGTATGCCGTCGAGCGCTGACGCGATACCGCGCCCGACGCCGAACCAGGCGCTGCACCTGACCGGGGCCGCATGTAGTCTTTCCGTAACCACAGCTCTCCGGGTGCGGCCCCGGCAGGTGAGCTGGGTCGTTAGGCGTCATGATCCGACTCATGCCAACTTCCGCGCTTTGGTTGCTGTTGTTTTTGACTTGCACGCGCACCGCACTAGGCCAATCGCAAGACCGGCTGAGCTCCCCATCGCAGGTTGTTCGCGACTCGACAGCCGAAGTTGTACGTCTCACTTTTGTGCCAACAGCACGCTCCAAATGGGAACCGACTCTTGCAGCTGTTCGACAGCTTGTCTCAAGAGATTCAGTTGTTAGCTTGCTAGAAGGGCTCGGGGCGACTTCGGGTATAATGACGACCAGTGGACGAACCACAAACGAGTCATTTCGCCTCGACGATGAGTGGGTCCTGACATTCTCATCCCACCGAACGGACGCAGGAGCGATTCTTCACAACGCCGAGCTCCATGAATCAATGCAGACCGCATGGGTCGCACCGCCCGCCGGCTTTACCGGCACTTGGCGAATCTATTTCATCAATGGTCACGTGAGTCGCGAAGTCCAGTATGCGGCGGGAGCATATTCTGGTTCGCTCACCATGTTTCGCTCCGATTGCTCAAGGGCTGTTGTCCAGCACTTCCACAACGGCGTGGTTCACGGCGATGACGCCGGTTATTTTCCATCGGGTGCCATCATGTACCGCGGCCGGTATGAGAATGGCGTTCAGGTAGGTACCTGGGTGCACTACAAAGAAGACGGCACCGTCCGTGAGCGGCAAGAACATCCGAGTCCTGAATCATGACGCCTAACCATGCGATGCAGCGGTTGTCGCGCGTCGTCACGCCGCTTGCACGGAAAGGTCCCGACGCGGAAGGGTTGCGATCTGCAAGCGGCGCGCCGACTGCGCGCCGCTGCTGATCGCGGACGTTAAGCCGAACATGAAAGGCCCCTGCAAGTCCGGATTGGGCAAGTTGAAGGCACCAGTGGTTGCCAACGTTGTTCTTGCAATCGCGTCCGGTCTGGCTTCCACTCCGGCAGTGCAAGCCGCGCCGGATTCGCCAGGCCCGAACGTCGTCTTCGTCGCGCATCGGGGCGCGGTCGGCCACGGCCAGCCGGAGAATACGCTGGCGGCGTTTCGCCAGGCGATCGCGAGCGGCGCCGAAGCCATCGAGATCGACTTGCGGGGCACGAAGGATGGCAAGATCGTCGTGATGCACGACGCCACCGTGGACCGGACGACCAACGGCCGGGGCGCGGTCGCGGACAAAAGCCTTGATGAGCTCAAGGAACTTGATGCGGGAGACGGCGAGCGCATTCCCACGTACAAGGAGGTCCTGCAACTTGTTTCCGGCATCGGAATTGTGTTGCTGCTGGATATCAAGAAGGGCGGGGTGCTCGACAGGCAGAAAGTCATCCGCGTGACCGAGGACCACGATGCGATCGCGAACGTGATCGTGGGCTCGCGCAGCCTCGAAGATCTGAGGGCGTTTCGCGCGCTCAGCCCCAATGTGCGCACGCTGGGCTTCGTCGACGAAATCGAGGATATCGCGCCCTTCGTGCAGGCGGGCGCCGATATCATCCGCCTGTGGCCCGAGTGGATTTACGCAAATCCTGGCCTGGTCGGCAGCGTGCACGAACTCGGGAAACACGTATGGACGACCGCGGGAGACGCGCCACGAAGCGAACTCGAGAAGCTCGTGCAGCTCGGCGTCAGGGGCATTCTCGTGGACCAGCCTGCGGTGATGAACGAGCTGCTCGCCGACATGAGGAAGAATCGTGGCAGCAGCGAGGACACGCGCTAAGCCGGCTGCGGCTCGCCGGCAGGCAAGGCGGCATCGGGTGCCGCAGGCTCAATGCCCGGCGGTAGAAGCTTGTACATCACCGGCGTCACGAGCCGCGCCAGCAGCGTCGAGCTGATCAGCCCGCCGATGATCACGATCGCGAGCGGCGAGTAGAGCCCCGAGCCCTGGACCGCGAGCGGCGTGAGGCCGCCGATTGCCGTCAGCGAGGTCAGCAGGATCGGCAGGAAGCGCACTTCGCCGGCCTCGGCGATCGCATCGTCCAGCGCCTTGCCCTTCTCGCGCAACTGGTTGGTGAAGTCCACCAGCAGGATCGAGTTTTTGATCTCGATGCCGACCAGGGCGATCATGCCGATCATCGACGTGAATGACAGCGTGTAACCGGTCAGGAAGAGGGCGACCAGGCCGCCGGTGATGCCGAGCGGCACGACGCCGAATACGATCAGCATCGAGCGGAAGCTGCCGAACTCCAGCACCAGCACCGCGAGGATGCCGAACACGGCGACCAGCATCGCGACTCCAAGGCCTGAAAAGCTTTCGCTGCGCGCCTCGACTTCGCCCGCCGCGACGTAGCGATAGCCGGGCGGCCACTCGATCGCGTCGAGCTTGGCCAGCACCTGGCGGGTCAGTTCGTCCGTGGCATAGCCGGTGGCGGGATTGGCGGTCACGGTCACCGCGCGCTCACGATTGTAGCGCTCGATCTGGGAGGCCGCGGTGCGGAACTGCGGATCGGTGATCTGAGCGAGCGGCACCTGGCGGCCGGCGAGCGAGGACACCTGCACCGACTGCAACAGCTCCAGCGTCGGCCGCGCGCCGATCGGCAGGCGCAGCGTGATGTCGTATTCGTCGCCGTCGGGCTCGCGGTAGGTGCCGGCGGCAAGCCCGGCGACCGCGAGCCGCACCGTGCGGTCGGCCTCGATCGCCGGCACGCCGAACAACGCCGCTTTCTCGGTATCGATGCCGAGGTCGAGATCGGTGCGCTGCAGGCGCATCAGGTTGACGACGTCGCGCGTGCCGGGCACGGATGAAATCACGCTTTCCACCTCGCCGGCGAGTGCGCGCAGAGTCTCGATATCCGATCCGATGACGCGGATCTCGATCGGCGCCGCGACCGGCGGGCCGTTTTCGAACTGGTGAATGCTGATGCGCGCGGCGGGGTATTCGGCGAACGCCTCGCGCAGGCCGTCGAGCATGCGCCCGGTCTTCTGGGCGTCGTAGTCCTCGACCTCGGCGAATACTTCAGCAATGTTCGCGGAAGCATGGCGCGATAGCACGTTGTAATAGATGCGCGGATTCTCCTGCCCGAGGTTCGAGAACCACCAGCGGATACCGCGCGTTTCGGTGAGCTTTTCCTCGACGAAGCGCAGCGCGCGGTCGGTGTCGGCGAGACTTGCGCCGTCCGGCGCCTCGATGCGCACGCGAAACTGGGGGATGTCGGCGGTCGGGAAGAGGCTGAAGCCGATCGCCGGCACCAGCAGCAGCGATACCGCGAACACGCCGAGCGCCGCGGCGAGCGTCGCGCGCGGCCGCGCGAGACCCCAGCGCAGCGCCGGTCCGTAAATACCGTGGATGGCGCGCATCAGCGCGCCGAGCAGGCGGTCCGCGACCTCGTCGGAGCGATCGACGATGGCGCGCATCCGCGCGAGCAATGCGGCAAGCCAGGGCTGGCCGGGATGCCGCGGCTTGCCTCCGCGCAGCAGGCGGCTCGCGAGGAACGGGATGATCGAAAGCGCGATGAAGAACGACGCCAGGATCGTGAACAGCACGGCGGCCGGCAGGGAGCGGATGAAGTCGCCGGCGCCTTCGGGGAGGAACAGCAGGGGCACGAAGGCGAGCAGCAGCGTCGCGGTGCAGCCGAGCACGGCGAGCCAGATCTGGTCGGTTGCCGCGATCGCGGCCTGCAGGCGCGGCATGCCCTGGCGGACGTTGCGCGCGATGTTCTCGACCACGACGATGGAGTCGTCCACCAGCAGGCCGAGGGCGACGACGAAACCGGCGATCGAGAGCTGGTTCAGCGAGAAACCGGCGAGGTAGAGCGCGGCCAGGCCGATTGCGAGCGACAGCGGGATCGAGATCATCACGATGCCGGCGGCGCGCAGCCCCAACGGCAGCAGTGTCAGGATCACGAGCCCGATCGCGATCGTGAAGTCGAACTGCAGCCGTGACAGCCGGCGGTCGACGTTGGATGACTGGTCGAAGCCGCGTTCGAGCCGGATGTTGGAGGGCAGGGCGGTCTCGAACTGCGGCAGGCGCTCGTAGATTGCGTCGCGCACGTCGAACACGTTCTGGTTGTCTTTCATGCTGGCCGTGACGAACACGGCGCGCGTGCCGTTGAAGCGTCCGACGTAGCGCTCTTCCTCGGCGCCCCAGGCGACGTCCGCAATGTCGCGCAGCCGTACGACGCGCCCGCCCTGGGCGCTGATGACGGTGTCGCCGATCTCGGCAATGGATTCGTAGCTGCCGGAGGTCTTCAGGTTGTATCGGCGCAGCCCGACGTCCACCGCGCCGCCCGGGATGCTCGCGTTCTCGCCCTGCACGGCCGCGATCACCTGGCCGAGCGTGACGCGGGCCGCGGCGAGCCGCTCCAGGTCAATTGCGACGCGGACCTCGGGATCCGGATAGGCCCAGGTCTCGGCGCGTCGCACGCCCGGGGCGGTCTCGATCAGTTCCTCGAGGTTCTCGGCATGCTTGCGCAGCTCGCGCCAGTCCGCATCGGGGCTCACGAGCGCGAGCTGGACGATGTTGACCGTGCCCGGCGTGAACTGGCGGATCTCGACCGAGAAGACGTCGGCCGGCAGCGTCGGCCGCACGACGTTGACCTCGCGGATCACTTCGTCGTATTTGCGGTCCGGATCGGCACCGTAGACGAACTCGATCTCGATCAGCGCCAGGCCGTCGAGCGCCGTGCTGGTCAGCTTCTTGACGTCCTCGAGCTCGGCGAGCGCATCCTCGATCGGGTCGACGACCAGCCGTTCGACGTCCTCCGGGTCGGCGCCCGGGTAATTGACGACGACCAGCGAGCCCGGGAACTTGAGCGTCGGGTCTTCGGCGCGCGGGATCGCGGACAGCGCCCACAGGCCGGTCGCGATCAAAAGCGCGAACACGACCAGCGTGAACTGCCAGCGCCGTACCGAGAATGCCCAGAGACTCATGGAGGGCGCTCAGCCGCCGCCGAGGACGCGCACGGCGTCGTTGTCGTCGAGCCAGGCGGCGCCTTCGGTGACCACGCGGTCGCCAAGGTCCAGGCCCGCGACGACCTCGATGCGCTCGCCGATCAGCCGGCCGGTCTGTACCGCAACGCGCTTGGCGACGCCGCTCTCCGCGACGACGAAGACCGTCGCCACGCGGCCGTCGGCCTCGAGCAGCGAAGTGACCGGCACGACGGCGACGTTCTCGGCATCCGGGTCGGCGACCACGACCTTGGCGACCAGACCCTGCACGAAGCGCGCACCCTGCGGATCGACCGCGAGTTTCATCTCGTAAGTGCCGGTCTGCGGATCGGCCGCCGCCGCGATCTCGATGATCTTCGCGGCGAAATGGCGGTCCGGGAACGCATCGAACACGACTTCCGCCGCGCTGCCCGCCTGCATGCGCACGACATCGCGGTCGCTGAGCGCGGCGCGCACGATCCAGCCGCCGCCCGTATTGCCGACCACCAGCACCGGCTGGCCCGCGGCCACCTGTTCGTCCGGCTCGGCCAGGCGGCGCAGCACCACGCCGTCGCCCGGCGCTTCGATGCGCGCGTGCTTGGCATTGAACAGCGCCGTGCGCAACTGCGCGTTGGCGACCGCATGGGCCGTCGAGAGATCCTCGACCTGTTCGCGGGTCGCGACTTCATCGGCGAGGAGCGCTCGGCCGCGCTGGAGATCGCGCGCCGCCTGGTCGGCGACGGCGCGGGCCTGCGATACCGCCGCGGCGATCTCGTCATCCGCCAGTGTCGCCAGCACCTGCCCTTTGCGGACGGGCTCGCCCTGCACGACCTCGATCGAGCGGATCACGCCGCCGGTCTTGAAGGCGAGGCGGACTTCATCGGCTGGCGCGAGCACGCCGACCGCGCGCAGCGATTCGACCGCTGGGGCCGATTCGACCACGGCAACGCGCACCGGCGCCGCACCCTGGGCCGCGTCCGGTTCGGAGCCGTTGCCACAGGCGGCCAGTGCGACCGCAAAGACGACGACTGCCAGGGAGTTCCGGGTATTCATGCTCACTGCTCCACGCCGCCGATCGCGTATTCCACTTGTGCCAGCGCCCCGAGCGCCTCGAATCGCGTGACATTGCCGTTCAGGCGCGCTTGGGTCAGCGCGCGTTGCGCATCGAGATACTCGGCCGGCGATACCTGGCCGAGATCGCGCTTCTTCGCCACGATCGTGTAGGCGGCGGTTGCCGCTTCGACACGCCGGCCGGCCGTCGCGAGCGACGCCTCGGCCACCTCGAGGTCGGAGATCGCCTGCTGCACCTCGATGCGGATCTGCTGTTCCGCGAGCGAGCGTCCTGCGGTGAGTTCTGCGCTGCGCGCGCGCGCCGCGCGGATCGCGGCGCGGTCGCCGCCGCCGTCGAAGAGATTGAAGCGCACGATCACGGAGGCCATCACGTACGGATCCTGGTCGCCATAGTCCCAGTCCGTGCCCTGGGTGCCCGTGTCCACGGCCAGCGCGAACTGCGGCTTGAATGCGGCGGCTGCCGCGCGTTCGGATTCGCCGGCCGCGGCGACGCCCGCGTCGAGTTCGCGAAGCTCCGCGCGGCTGTCGAGCGCCCGGTCTTCGAGCGCCGTGCCGCGACTGCCCGGAATCTGCATCGCGAGTCGCGGCAGGTCCGTGTCGCTGACGACGGCGGCCTCGGGCTCGCGATCGAGGGGCGCATTGCAGAGCAGGTTCAGATACCGGCGGGCGAGGTCTTCGACCGCGCGTGCACGCACGAGCTGCTGTTCGACTTCGAGGCGTTCGGCCTCGGCCCGGAGCTTCAGGTCCAGCGTGACCTTGCCGTTGCGATGCAGGCTCTCGTTGACACGCTCGTTCTCGCGCGCGAGCACGGCAGTCGCTTCGAGCACGCCGACCGCTTCGCGCGCCGCGAGCCAGCGGTAATAGGACTGGCGCACGTCACGCGCGAGCCGGAGCCGATACGCCTGCAGGCCGAAGCGCGCCGCGTCGTAGCTGTAGGCCGCGCCGCGCCGCTCGGCCGCCAGGCGAGCGTCGTAGAGCGGCTGCGTCAGGCGCACCAGCGAATCCTGTTCGCGCTCGCGCAGGAAATTGAAGCTGACGTTGTCGATCGGCGCGAACGGAGCCGGCTGGCCGCTGGCGGTCAGCAGCGCATTGAGCGAGCCATAGACCGGGTTCAGCAGGTCGCCGACCGGAAACACGATCTCGCGGCCGCCGTCGGCCCGCGAGTAGCGCAACTGGAGGTCGATAGTTGGCAGGAACTGCGCGCGCACCTGGTCGAGCACGGCGAGGCGCTGGTCTACGCTGGCCTCGACCGAGGCGAGGCCGAGATTGGTTTCAAGCGCTTCGGCGACCAGCGCATCGGCGATGCGCCGAACTTCGGGCGCGTCATCGCCGCCCGCCCAGGCCGGCGGCGCAATCAACCCGGCCAGCAGGACCAGGGTTGCGAATCCGAATTGTGCAGTTGTTGACTTGCTGGACATCTGTCAATTCATAGGCCAAAAAAATCAGTGCCGTGGATTCGCGGCGAGCATGTACCGCAACATCGCAAACGAGCCTTCCATCAACTGCGAAACTTCCACGCCCTGGCGCGCGATCTCCTGGGTCTTGTTGATGCCGATCTGGATCAGGCCGTGCGTGAAGGCCCACAGCATCACGCAGACCTGCGCCGGGTTGCCGATGTCCTTGCGGATCGAACCGTCGGCCTGGCCCTGCAATAGCGCCTTCACGATTTCGGCCATCACCGCGTCGCCCGCCGCGGCACAGGCATCCTCCGCCGGCTGGCCCGCGGCCTGGTGCGCGTGGAAGCGGCTGCAGGCATCGAAGCGATAGGGCTTTTCCTGCTGGAACAGCACGTAGGCGCGGCCGATCGCCTGCACCTGGTCGAGGCCGAGCGGATGGGCCGCGGCCGCCGCGATGAAGCGCTCGCGAAGCTCCAGCAGCGCGCGCTCGGTGATGGCGTGCAGCAGGTCGTTCTTGTCGCGGAAGTAAACGTAGATCAGTGCGCGCGAGAGGCGCGCGCTCTTCGCCACCTGTTCCATGGTGACGTCGTCCCAGCCGACTTCGGCATAGAGCTCTTCGGCCGCATCGACCATTTCGGCGCGGCGGCGCTCTTTTTCCTCTTCGCGGCGTTCAGCCAGATAGGACATGGCCCGAGTCTAGGTCGATGTTGACGTAGTGTCAACAGTTATACATATGTCTTTTTTAGGTCAGGTTCGGCAGGTCAAACGATGCGATTGCGGCGCCCCCCGGCCAAAAAGGATTCGACGTTCAGTGCGAGCTCGTCGAGGCAGCGCTGGCGGGATTCGCGCGCGGCCCAGGCGATGTGCGGGGTCACGATCAGGTTCGGGATCGACGGATCGAGCAGCGGGTGATCCGCGGGCGGCGGCTCGCGTTCGAGCACGTCAATGCCGGCGCCTCCGAGACGCTGGTTGCGGAGCGCGTCCGCAAGCGCCCTCGCATCGACCAGCGCGCCCCGGGCCGTGTTGATCAGCACGGCGTCCGGCTTCATCCGGGCGAGGCGCGCGCCTCCGATCAGCCCGCGGGTCGCATCGGTCAGCGGGCAATGCAGCGATAGCACGTCGAGCCGCGGCAGCAGCTCGTCGAGGTCAGTGCGGCCGGCAACGGCCGGTCCGCCCGGCCGGTTCGCAATCTCGACCCGCATGCCGAAGGACTCGGCCACGCGTGAGACTGCGCGCCCGAGCGCACCGTAACCGACGATGCCGAAGACCCGGCCCTGCAGTTCGCGGATCGGGTAGGGAAACACGGAGAACAGGCCGGCCTGTTCCCAGCGGCCGCTGTGAACCAGCGCGTCGTAGTCATGCAGGCGATGAGTCAACGCCAGCAGCATCGCGAACACGTGCTGCACGACCGAGGGCGTGCAGTAGTCGCGAAGATTGCACACGGCGACGTTCGCTTCGCGCGCCGTGGCAAGGTCCACGTTGTCCACGCCGGTGGCGGTCAGCGCGATGAGCCGCAATTGGGGATTCGCCTCGATCATCGCGCGGCTGATGACCGACTTGTTGGCGAAAACGGCCTCGAAACCCGCGATGTGCGCCGCGACGTCCGCGGCGTCCGTCTGGACGTGCAGCACGATGCCGGGTGTCACGCGTTCGAGCGAGCCGGTGTCGAGGTCGCCACTGCTGACCGTGCCGAAGTCGAGAAAAACCGCGCGCATGCGCGTGCAGTATGTCAGAACCTCAGCTTGACGCCGGCGAGCACCGTACGCGGCGCGCCGGGGCGTGCGCCCGCGGGCCGCATCGCGACGTTGTAGACCTCGTCGCTGAGATTCTCGACCGACGCGAACAGGTGCAGCTTTTCGCTCAGGTCGTATTCGCCCGACAGATCCACGAGCGTCCGGCTGTCGATGCGCTCCTGCGGCGCGATGGCGCCCGAGCCTGCATCCGCGCGGGCGTCATCGACGTAATTGACCGTCAGGAAGACGCGCCACACCTGCCCTTCGAGGCCGGCATTGAGCGTGAGTTGGTGCTCGGGCACGTACGGAAGTTCGTCGCCTTTCGTGACATCGCCCCATTCGGAGAAGTCGCTCTGGAAGCTGGTGCGGAACTCGCCTTCGGTCCAGGTGTAGACGGCGGACAGCGGGATCGACAGCCGGCTGCCGAGCGTCTTACCGAGGTCGTGGCTCGCGACGAGTTCGAGACCGTGGACCCTTGCGCGGCCGCCGTCGAACTGGTCGCCGATCGTGCAGTTGCCGCCGGTCGAGGCCGTGCAGGTGCCGACGATGTTCTCGTAGTCGACCAGGAACCCGATCGCCTCGATCGCGCTCGGTCCGCGCTCGAAACGCAGCCCCGCCTCGTAGTTCCACGACTGCTCGGCATCCGCGGCGGAACCGGGCGCGGGATTCACGAAGCCGCGGTGCACGCCGGCGATGAGCCGGAACGATTCGCCGATTGCGCGGGTGACGCCGAGGCCGGGCATCCAGGCGTCCACGTTGTTGTCGAGGACGGTCGGGGCCGCAGAACGCGTGGGATCCGCCGTTCCCCAGTTCTTCTGGGTCAGCGAAATCGTCTCGTAGCGCAGGCCCGGCGTCAGCGTCCAACGGCCGGCCTGCATCGTGTCGCGCGCGAAGAAGGCCCAGGCCTCGGCGGAGCCGACGCGATTGTCCTGCGAGCCGGGGGCGCCCGCCGTCGTCAGCATCATCACGCCGTCCACCATCTGGTAGCGGTCGTCATGCTGGAAGCGATCTTCGTCGTCCTCGTGATAACGGACCGAGAACTCGAGATCGTGCGCGACCGTGCCGGTGTCGAAGTTCACGCCGAGCACCGTCTGGATCCCGGAGGCGTAATACTCGCGCGCATTGCTGCGCACGCGCAGCGCGCCGGCGGCACTCGAAGTACCGGGCTCGCCGACGAGTGCCGCATATTCGGCCGCGAATGCGGACGGATCCGCGAGTACGCTCGACAGGCTGACGAAGGCCGCATTGGCGGCATTGCGCACGTCATTCAGCTTGTACCAGGTGCGCGAGGTGTCGGTGCGATAGGCGATCGTCGTCAGGTCGATGCGGTCGCTGAAATGGATGCGGTGCGTCGCCTGCATCGTGTCGTGGTCGACGTCGAGGTCGTCCACCTGGCTTCCGCGATAGCGGCGATAGGGATCGGCGCGAAAATCATCCAGCGTCAGGCCCAGATAGGTTTCGTCCGAGTCCTCCTCGGAATGCTGGAACTTGAGTTCCAGCGACTGCTCGCGCGCGGCATCCGTGCCGGACTCGACTGCAAATTTCGCGACGTAATCCTCGAGCCGGAATCCCGTGTCGCCACCGGAATCCAGTTGCTTGAACCCGTCGGAACCTTCCTGCAGCGTCTCGAGACTCATGCCGAGATTCCAAACGCCGAGTTCGGTCCAGCCGCCGGCGATGCCATGGCCGCGCAGGCTGCCGCGTTCGCCGCCGATCAGGTCGAGTTTGCCGCCGAAGCCCGTGCCCGGCGCACCGGGAATCGGGGACGAATACAGGCCGAGCGCGCCGGCCACCGTCTGCGGGCCGTACTTGATCGCCGCGGGACCCTTGCTGACCTCGATCGCACTCATGCGTTGCATGCGCGGGAAGTAATAGGCGGCGGGCGCGGCGTAGGGCGCCGGCGCGATTGGCACGCCGTCTTCCAGCACGGCGATCTTGGAATTGCGGTCGGTGCCGGAACCGCGGATGCCGATGTTGGGACGGATGCCGAAACCTTCTTCCTCGACCAGGTTGAGGCCGGGCACCTGCCGGAGGATGCGGTTCACGTCGGCGTTGGAATGCTGCTCGAGTACGGATTCGTCCAGGTAAGTCACGGAGCCCGCGGTTTCGCGGGCCTGCTCGCGCGAGGCCGTGACGACGACGCGATCGAGGATCGAGGGTTCGGTCAGCGGCGCGGTTTCAGCCGCGGCGGCGCTCGCGAGGAGGCTGCCAACCGCGGCGCAAAGCCGCCGGGTTTCGATGGACTTCATGTTCAGCAGGCGCTCCCTGGATCGGCCTGCTGTGATTATAAATAAGAATGATTCGTATTACGATATGCAATACGAAAAAATAACTAACGAAAATTCAACAGGTTAAGAAGCGCCGACGAAAAATTTGGGTTAAGGCGGCTCCGCAAGCAAGGCATCGACAAGCGCCGTCAGCTCCCGATTCTGGGTCTCGAAGTGCGACCCGGTGGCAGGCCCGCTGAAGCCCGCGTGGATGTTGCGCACGCGACCCCGGCGGTCGATCGCGAACAGGGTCGGATAAGCACGAAACGACGCGAGTTGCGGCAGTTTCTTCAGCACATCGTCGTCGGTGGTCGTGCCGGCGATCAGCACCGGGTAGTCGATTGCAAACTTCTCCACGAACTCGCGCGCCGCGAGCGATGCGCTGGCGAAGTCCGGCGTGTATTCGAACATCAGCTGGATCACTTCGAGCCCCTGCGCGCGGCGGGTCGCCAGCAGTTCGGCCAGGAACACGGCTTCGTCGTGGCAATTCGGGCACCAGCTGCCGCCGATCGTGATCAGCACGACCTTGCCCGCATGCCGTGCGTCCGGGAACTTGCGGAGATAGCCGTCGAGATCCGGAAACGTGAACTCGAGCTGGTCGAAGCCCGGCTTCAGTTGCGTCAGCCGCGCGGGATCCTCGAGTTTCGCATCCGGGTCGCGGCGCCCGGACCAGGTCTCGTGTGCGCCGCTCGCACCGTGAAAGTCCCCGGCCAGCACGCCATCCGCCGCGAGGCGTCCGAGATACAGGTAGGCGCTGCCGCCGTCGAAGCGCGACAGGAACAGCGTGTCGCCCCGCGCTTCACCCGCGATGTAGCGATCGTCGCCGCTCGCCCGCAGCACCGTGCCCCAGACCTCGTGATCTCTCTGCTGGAGTTCGGCGATCGCGGCGCGCTCGCTGCCGTCGTCGCCGCGGAACGTCAGCGCCCAGCGGCCGGAGAAATCCGCGGGCGCAATATCGGGTTTCGGGAAAAAGCGCCAGGCCTGTCCGGGCATGCCGACGAAGCGCACACTCTTGATCACGCCGCGCGGTCGCAAGAGCTGCACCGTGCCCTCGAATCGCGCGTCCTTGAATTCTGCCTCCAGCCGGTTCTGGTATCCCGGCATCCGGATCAACAGCCGAGTGCCGTCGAGCTGCACCTTCGTGGCACGCACGCGCTCGGGCCCGTTGATCAGGTAGGCCACGGCCGCGCCATCCTCGCGCGCCAGTTCGAGGCCGAAGGGCAGGTCGCCGCCCGCGATCGACAACACGCCGCGATAGCTGCCGAGCGGCGGCACGGCGGGGTCGGTGGCCCGGCTGCAGGCCAGCAGTGCACCGAGGCCGAAGAGCAGCGAGACGAACAAACCGGTCTTTGCGGGGCCGATGCAGAAGGCGCCGGATCTTTCGAAGTCGCCCATGGCAGTGATTATACGCAGGGGATTTCCGTGCTACCTTGGCCGCCCGCGACAGGGCGGTTCCGCGAGATGCAACGGCCGAAACATTTGATCCGCAGCTGGATGACGTTCCTGGTCGCGCTGGCAGCCGGCTTCGCGCCCTGCGCGGGCGCGGAGGCGCCAGACAGCGTCGCCGCGGCGAACGCATTCTTTGAACGGGCGCTGGACGAGCGCCTCGCCCTCAACCCGGAGCTGGCGAGCTCGCTGGGCCTGCGGACGGGCTATGACCGGTGGCCGGATGCCAGCGAGGCCGGCGACCGCGAGCGCCTCGCACTGGCCGAGCGCCAGCTCGCCGAGCTGCGCGCGACCATCGACCCCGCGGCGCTCGACGACGCGACCCGCCTCTCCTGGAAAGTGTTCGAAAATTCCGAAGAGCGGCGCATCGCGCGTTATCGCTGGCGCAACCACAGTTACGTCTTCGACAAGGACGGCACGCACGTCTCACTGCCCGCATTCCTGATCAACACGCACCGGATCGAGTCGGAGCAGGACGCGAACGCCTACGTGCGGCGCCTCGAAGGCGTGCGCAGCTACATGGACCAGCGCGTCGCGCGGGCGACCGCGGCGGCCCGGCAGGGCATCCTGCCGCCGCGCTTCGTGTTTCCGTACGTGATCGAGGACGCCCGCAACATCATCACGGGGCGGCCATTCGACCATGGCGCCAGCGACAGTCCGCTGCTTGCCGACTTCAGGGGCAAGGTCGATGCGCTGGCGATCAACGAGGCGCGGCGCGAATCGCTGCTGGCGCGCGCGGAACTCGCGTTGCTCACCTCGGTGAGGCCGGCGTTCGAGGCCGTGATCGCCTGGGCGGTCGAGAACGGGAAGAACGCCACCGACGACGACGGCATCTGGAAGCTGCCGGACGGCGCGGTTTATTACGATTTCCTGCTCGAAAACTTCACGACCACCAGGCTGACCGCGGCGGAGATCCACGAGATCGGCCTGCACGAAGTCGCGCGCCTGCACGGCGACATGCGCGCCTTGATGAAGCAGGTCGGTTTCGAGGGCGACCTGTCGGCATTCTTCGAATTCATGCGCAACGACGCGCGCTTCTACTACCCGGACTCCGATGCGGGCCGGGCCGCGTGGCACGCCGATGCGAACCGCTACATCGCGGGGATGCGCGCGAAGCTGCCGGAGCTTTTCATCACGCTGCCGAGGGCGGAAGTCGTCGTCAAGGCGGTCGAGCCGTTTCGCGAGAAATCCGCAGGCAAGGCCTTCTACCAACGGCCATCGCTCGACGGGACGCGGCCCGGCGTGTTCTACGGCAACCTGTACCAGATGAAGGAGATGCCGAAATACGAACTGGAGGCGCTCGTGTACCACGAGGCGATTCCGGGCCATCACATGCAGAATGCGATCGCAATGGAGGATTCCTCGCAGCCGCGCTTCCGCGGGCTCGGGGGCTATAGCGCCTATGGCGAGGGCTGGGGGCTCTACAGCGAGCGCCTCGGCAAGGAACTGGGTTTCTACGCCGACCCCTGGTCCGAGTTCGGCCGCCTGGCGCTGGAACTGCACCGCGCCGTGCGGCTCGTGGTGGACACCGGGCTGCACGCTAAGCGCTGGACGCGGGAGCAGACGATCCGCTATCACGTCGAGAACAGCCCGACCGGCGAGCAGGCGGCGATCCGCGCCACCGAGCGCTACATCCTGAATCCAGGCCAGGCGACCGCCTACATGATCGGCATGCTGAAGATCGTCGAGTTGCGCGCGCACGCGGCGGCGGCGCTCGGCGGGCGCTTCGACCTCCGCGAGTTCCACGATCTCGTATTGCGCACCGGCTCCGTACCGCTGACGGTGCTGGAATCGGAAGTGCAGCGCTGGATCGACGCCAGGAAAGGCTGAGGATGCGTTCATGACGCCCGCCGTCAATCCATTCCGGCACGAGCCGACCGGCACCTGGAGCTACGTCGTCATGGATCCGCGCACGCGCATGAGCGCGATCATCGATCCGGTGCTGGACTTCGACACGAAATCCGGCCGCAGCTGGACCGATGCCGCCGATGCGATCGTGTCGTTCGTGCGCGACCAGTCGCTGAGGAACCTGTGGATCCTCGAAACGCATGCGCACGCGGATCACCTGAGCGCGGCGCCCTACCTGCAGGCCGCCGTCGGCGGACAGATCGCGATCGGGCAAGGCATCCGCGCGGTGCAGCGCGCGTTCCGCGAGATCCTGAACCTGGGCCCGGAATTTCCGGTCGATGGCCGCCAGTTCAACCGCCTGCTGGCGGACGGCGACGAGATCGCGATCGGCTCGCTGGCCGCGCGGGTGATCCCGACGCCCGGGCACACGAGCGACAGCCTCAGTTACCTGGTCGGCGATGCGCTGTTTGCCGGCGATTCGATCTTCATGCCGGACAGCGGCACGGCGCGCTGCGATTTTCCGGGCGGCAACGCGAAGCTGCTGTACGCCTCGATTCGCCGGGTCTATGAACTGCCGGCCGCGACGCGCGTCTTCGTCTGCCACGACTATGGCCCGGGCGGGCGCGAGCCCCGCTGTGAGACCACGATCGCGGCCCAGCGCGAGGGCAACATCCACCTGCGCGACGGCGTCACGGAGCAGGAGTTCGTCGAGCTGCGCACGCGCCGCGACGCGGGGCTCGACCCCCCGACGCTGCTGTACCCCTCGGTGCAGTTCAATATCCGCGGCGGCCGGCCGCCGCCCGCGGAGTCCAATGGCCGCTGTTACCTCAAATTGCCCCTTTCGAGTCTGGATGCTTGACCGTCGGGCCGGCGCCGGACAATACTCGACGCCAGATGTACGCAGATCAGTTCACGGCCGATCGTTGCGGGTGGTGGCGCCGCTCTCCGGAGTGGGCGCTGGTCGCGTAATACCTCTTTAGATTTTTTCGGATCAACCAGGACCCATCTCCGGACACACCGGTGGTGGGTTTTTTGCGTGCGCATGAAACTCACATTCGACATCGCTGCGGATCTCGACACGCCGGTATCGGCTTACCTGAAGCTGCGGCCGCTCGGCCCGCGATTCCTGCTCGAGAGCGTCGAGCAGGGCGTCAGGCTCGCGCGCTATTCGTTCATTGGATTCGGCGATTGTTTCGAAATCCGGCTCGATCGCCGTGGACTGTCGTTCGCCGGCGAGATGCGCCCGCGCCCCGCCGGGCGGGAGCAGCTGCTGGCGGCATTGCGCGAGGCGCTCGCGCGCGCGCCGCGCCTGCGCCCGGATGCGGGCCACATTCCGCTGGCCGGCGGCCTGGTGGGATTCTCGGCCTACGACCTGGTGCGCTCGTTCGAATCGCTGCCGTCGGCGCCCGCGAACGGCGACGCGGTGCCGGAAGCCTGCTACCTCGCGCCGCGCTCGCTGCTCGTGTTCGATCACCTGACCCGCGGCATCACGCTGTTGCACGACGGCAACGAGGGCGAGCGCCAAGCCCTCAAGCGCGAGGTCATCGCGGCGCTCGCCGGGCGCCTGCCGCGCGAACGGAAACCGTTCCGGCATTCGCCCGCCCGGGCGAGCCTCGATCGTGGCCAGTTCGGCCAAGCGGTCGACAACGTGAAGGGCCGCATCGCCGCGGGCGATGTCTATCAACTGGTGATGTCGGTGCGCTTCGGCGGCGAATGCGAACTGGATCCGTTCGAAGCCTATCGAGCGCTGCGCCTGCTCAATCCGTCGCCCTACATGTACTACATCGATGCGGGGGACATTACGGTGGCCGGGTCCTCGCCGGAGGCGCTGGTGCGCCTGAACGGGCGGCGCGCGGAACTCCGCCCGATCGCCGGCACGTCGGCGCGCGGCGCCGATGCGCGTCAGGACGATGAGCGCGCGGCGCGGCTGCTCGCGGATCCGAAGGAGAATGCCGAGCACGTGATGCTGGTGGATCTCGCGCGCAACGACCTTGGCCGCGTCGCGCGTGCTGGCTCGATCCGCGTGGATCCCTACCGCTTGATCGAGCGCTACAGTCACGTCATGCACCTCGTGAGCGGCGTGGACGGCGAGCTGGCGCCGGGCCGCGATGCCTTCGACCTGTTTGCCGCGGCGTTTCCGGCCGGCACGCTGGTCGGAGCGCCCAAGATCCGCGCCATGCAGCTGATCGACGAGCTGGAACCGGTCGGGCGGGGCCTGTATGGCGGCACCGTCGGATACTTCGGCGCCGGTGGGGACATGGACCAGGCGATCACGATCCGCACGATGGTCTTTGGTTCGGGCCGCTACAACTACCAGGCGGGCGCCGGCATCGTCGCCGACAGCCTGGCTGCGCGCGAGCACGACGAGATCCTCGCCAAGAGCGCCGTGATGCGGCGCGCGATGGAACTGGCCGGGGGTGGGCTGTGAAGCCGCGCCTGCTCCTGATCGACAACTACGACTCGTTCACCTACAACCTGGTGCAGGCCTTCCTGGTGCTGGGCGCCGACGTGCTGGTGCATCGCAATGACCGCATCACGGTCGACGAGGCGCTCGCGCTCGAGCCCACGCACCTGTGTATTTCGCCCGGTCCCGGCGCGCCGGCGGACGCCGGCGTCTCGATGAAGATGATCGAGCGCTTCGCGGGCGTGGTGCCGGTTTTCGGCGTCTGCCTCGGTCACCAGGCGCTGGTCGAGGTGTTCGGCGGCGCCATCGTCCGCGCACAGCGCCTGATGCACGGCAAGACCTCGACTGTCCGGCACGACGGCCGCGGCGTGTTCGCGGGCCTGCCGAATCCGATCGAAGCCGGGCGATACCACTCGCTGATCGCCGAACGCGAGCGGATACCGGCGGCGCTCGAGGTGACCGCGTGGACGGCGGAGAGCGAGGTCATGGGTGTCCGGCACCGCACGCTTGCGGTCGAAGGCGTGCAGTTCCATCCGGAGAGCATCCTGACGCCCGACGGGCCCAGGCTGATGGCGTCGTTTCTCGCGTTCGGGGGTGCGGCGTGAACAGGCCCGGCAGGGAGGCACTCGATGCGCTGCTCGAGCGCTGCGACCTGTCGGAGAGTGCCGCCTTCGATTTGCTGATCTCCCTGACGGATCCCGCGATGTCGCCGGCGATGACCGGCGCGCTGCTCGCGGCGCTTCGCATCAAGGGCGCGACGGCGAACGAGGTGCGCGGCTTCGCCCGCGCGATGCGCTCACTGGCGCGCCGGCCGCTTATTCCGCCGGATCTCGCCGTCGCGGACGTGGTCGGCACCGGCGGCGACGGCTCGCTGAGCCTCAATCTCTCGACCGGCTCCGCGCTTCTGGCGGCCGCCTGCGGAATCCGCGTCGCCAAACACGGCAACCGCTCGGTTTCGTCGCGCTGCGGCAGTGCGGATGTGCTGGAAGCGCTCGGCCTCCAGTTGCCGCTCGACGAGCATGCGGCCGCGGATTGCCTCGACCGCACCGGATTCACTTTCCTGTTCGCGCCGCACTACCACCCGGCGATGAAGGCGATCGCGCCGGTGCGCGCGGCGCTCGGCGTGCGCACGATCTTCAACCTGCTGGGGCCGCTCGCCAATCCCGCGCAGGTGCCCTTCGCGGTGATCGGCGCCTGGAGTCTCGAGGTTGCCGCGCTGATGGCGGATACGCTGGCCGGCATGCCGATCGTGCGCGTGTTCGTCGTGTACGGCGACGCGGGCTGGGACGAGCCGACTCCGGCGTCGCCATTCACGCTGTTCGACGTACGGCCGGGATCCGTCGTGCGTTCGAGGCGCTGCGCGGCGGACTTCGGCCTGCCCGAATGCCGCGAATCGGAATTGATCGGCGCCGATGCCGCGCACAACGCGAGGCGTCTCCACGACGTGCTGCGCGGCATCGAGCGCGGCGGCCACCGCGATGCGCTGGTGATGGGCGCCGCACTGGTCGCGGAAGTCACG
>Ga0209640_10001365_pt1 | contig 20596 bp, 16 predicted proteins | sample RifCSP10_1_FD_184018 | JGI IMG/M metagenome (GOLD analysis project Ga0209640, IMG submission 184018) | Soil microbial communities from Rifle, Colorado - Rifle CSP2_sed 10_1 (SPAdes) (version 2) | ecosystem: Environmental > Terrestrial > Deep subsurface > Rock core/Sediment | place: Rifle...
TTCCTGGGGATCTACTGGAGCAACCACCACCACCTGATGCACGCCGCGGAGCGGGTGAGCGGGGCCGTGCTGTGGGCGAACCTCCTGCTCCTCTTCTGGCTCTCCCTGATCCCGTTCACGACACGCTGGATGGGCGCGCGCTTCGAGCCCGTGCCCGTCGCGGTGTACGGCGGCGTGCTGTTCCTCTCCGCGCTGTCGTGGGGAATCCTGGAGAAGGCGATCCTCCGCCTCGAGAGAGACGGCTCGAAGCTCAAGGCCGCCGTCGGCGATCGGAAGAAGGAGATGGTGTCGACGGGCCTCTACGCGCTGGCGCTCCCGCTGGCGTTCGTCCAGCCGTGGATCGCCGTCGGGATCTACGTCGCGGTGGCCCTGGTCTGGCTGGTGCCCGACCGGCGCGTCGAGCGCGCGCTCGCCCGGGTCGAGCCCTGAGAGCGGCAGGATCTCGGCGCGACATCGCTGGCGGTAAGATCGCCGGACGACGACGACGTTCTCGGCGGCGGGGGGTGCGCGATGGCGAAGGTGCTCTCGATGGGCGGCGTCTTCTTCCGGTCCCGGGATCCGGAGTCGCTCGGCAATTGGTACCGGCGGTGGCTCGGGGTCGAGAACGAGCACCCGCACGGCGCCTCCTTCCAGGTGACGGCGATGCCGCCCGGCGGCGTCACGGTCTGGTCGCCGTTCCCGTCCGAAACCGAGTACTTCGGGCCGAGCGGGCAGCAGTTCATGGTCAACCTCGTGGTCGACGACCTCGACGGCGCCCTCGAGCAGGTGCGAAGCGGCGGCGCCGAGGTCGCGGGACGCGAGGACCACGATTACGGCAGCTTCGGCTGGTTCGTGGATCCGGACGGTAACCGCGTCGAGCTCTGGCAGCCGAAGCTCCCCGGCTGAGGAGCGCCCGAGGATGAAAGCCCGCGGAGGCCCATGCCCCTGACCCCCGAACAGACCCGCCTGCTCTCGGCCTCGTTCGACCGCGTGCATCCTTTGCCCCCGGCCTTCGGCCAGCGCTTCTACGAGCGCCTCTTCGAGCTCGACCCCGCCCTGCGCCCGCTCTTCAAGGGCGATCCCGACGCGCAGGCGCGGATGTTCGTCAACGCGCTGGCGCTCGCCATGCTCAACCTGACGCGCGACGGCCGCACCTCGCGCTCGCTCTCCGATCTCGGCGCCCGCCACGGCGGCTACGGCGTGATCGCCGCCCACTACGACACCTTCGGCGAAGCGCTGCTGTGGGCGCTCGGCGACCTGCTGGGCGACGAGCTCACCCCCGAGCTCCGCGCCGCCTGGTTCGAGGCCTACGCGACCCTCGCGAGCTCGATGCGGAGCGCCGCCGGCGCGGCGCGGCAGGCGCCGTGATGCCGTTCCGGCTCGCGCTCGCCGCGAGCGTCGGCGTGGCGCTCTCCGCGCTGCTCGCGGCCGAGAGCGAGCCGCCGCTCCGCCGCGAAGCGCTGGCTAAGGAGCACGACCTCGCCGCCGGGGAGCGGGTGTTCACCATCGTCTGCGCCGCCTGCCACGCCGACGAGGCGAGCGGCGCGCCGCTCGTCGGCGACCGGGCGGCCTGGGTGCCGCGTCTCGAGCAGGGGCTCGGGCGACTCGTGCGCCGGGCGATCGAGGGCTACGAGGGTCCCGCGGGCGAGATGCCCGCCCGGGGCGGCGACGACACGCTCGCCGACGCAGCGGTCGCGAACGCCGTCGCCTTCCTCGCCGATCGCGCCCTCGCCGCGCCCTCCGGCTAGCTCTTCGCGCTGCCCCAGGTGGCACCGGTGCCGGTGTCGACGACGAGCGGCACGTCGAGCTGCGCCGCCGACTGCATCTCGTGCCGGACCAGCTCGGCGACGCGCTGCGCGTCGACCTCGGGCGCCTCGAGCACCAGCTCGTCGTGTACGGTCAGGAGCAGCGCCGAGCCCGCTGCTTCGTCGTGCAACCGGCGGTGGATCGAGATCATGGCGAGCTTGAGCAGATCCGCCGCCGAGCCCTGGATGCGGGCGTTGATCGCCATGCGCTTGGCGTTCTCGCGCACCGCGCGGTTGGGATGCTGGAGCTCGGGCAGCAGGCGCGTCCGACCCCAGAGCGTCTCCACCTTGCCTTCCTTCTCCGCGCGAGCCAAGGTCTCGCGCATGTACTCCTGCACGCCGCCATAGCGCGCGAAGTAAGCGGCGATGAACTGCTCGGCCTCCTTCGGCGAGATGCCGAGATTCCGCGCCAGGCCGAAGGCGCTCATGCCGTAGATGAGGCCGAAATTGATCGTCTTCGCCGCCCGGCGCTGCTCGGCCGTGACCAGCTCGGGATCGACGCCCAGCACCGCCGCCGCGGTCGAGCGATGGATGTCCTCTCCGCGGGTGAAGGCGTCGATCATCGCCCGCTCGCCGGCGATGTGAGCGAGCACGCGGAGCTCGACCTGCGAGTAGTCGGCGACCACGAGCAGGTGGCCCGGCGCGGCCCGGAAAGCCTCGCGGATGCGCTGGCCCTGTTCGCTGCGGATCGGGATGTTCTGCAGGTTGGGATTGATCGACGAGATGCGCCCCGTCGCCGCCACCGCCTGCTGGAAGCGGGTGTGGATCCGCCCGTCTTCCGCGACGAGCAACGGCAGCGCGTCGACGTAGGTCGATTTGAGCTTGGCCAGCTCGCGGAAGCGCAGGATGCGCTCGGGCAACGCGTGCCCTTCGGCTGCCAGCTCCTCGAGCGTCGCCGCGTCCGTCGACCGGCTCTTGGTCTTCTGCGTGCGGCGCTTGGAGGGGAGATTGAGCTTCTCGAACAGGATCGTGCCGAGCTGTTGCGGCGACTGGACGTTGAAGCTCTCGCCGGCGAGCGCGTGGATCCCCGCCTCCAGCTCCACGAGCTCCCGGCCCATCGCCGAGGACATCGTCTCGAGGAACGGCACGTCGAGCAGGATCCCCGCCTCCTCCATCGCCACCAGCACCGGCGTCAGCGGCGCCTCGATCTCGCGGTAGACCTTGCCCGCCGGCCCCGACGCGAGCTCGGCGCGCAAACCGGGCACCAGGCGGCGCAGGAGGTCGATGCGCTCCGCGGCCAGCGCGCGCAGCGCCTCGTCGCCCACCGGCGGCACCTGGCCGCGATCGAATCCCGCCTCCTTGGCGCTTCGCGGCTGGACGCCGAGCCGCTCGAAGGCGAGCTCCTCGAACGGGTGCCCGTGCGAGGAGGTGCGCAGGAGGTACGAAGCGAGGAGCGTGTCGAAGCGCGCGCAGAGCACTTGGGCTTCCCGCCCCGCGAAGCGCATCGCCTCCTTGAGGTCGTGGCCGACGAGCTCGACGTCGGAAGCGGAAAGCAACCTCGCGACGAGCGCCCGCGCCGCCGCGGCGATGCCCGGCCGGCGGAGATCGAAGAACAGCCCCTTCTCGCCCCCGGCGAGCGCGATCGCGACCGGTTGCTCCTGCGGGACGAGGGCGACGGCGATCTCGCCGGCGAGCACGAGCCGCTCGATCTCGCCGGCCGATTCGACTTCGGCGAGCGTCTCCGCGGCGGTCGGCTCGCGGGCAGTCGCTCCCAACTCCTCGAACAGCGAGCGGAACTCGAGCTCGGCGTAGAGCGCGCGCAAGGCGGAGGTGTCGGGAGGTTCGGCGCGCAGGCTCTCGAGATGGAGCTCGATCGGCAGGTCGGTGTGGATCGTCGCCAGCTCCTTGGAGAGCAGGGCCTGCTCGCGGTGCTCGACGAGCCCCTCGCGGTAGCTCTTGCGCGCGATCTCCCCGGCGCGCGAGAGCAGCGCCTCGAGCGAGCCGTGCTCGCGGATCAGGCTCTTGGCCCCTTTTTCGCCGATTCCCGGCACGCCCGGAACGTTGTCGACGGCGTCGCCCATGAGGGCCAGCACGTCCGGGACCTGCGCCGGCGGCACCCCGAAGTCCTCCTCGACCGTTTTCGCGTCGTAGAGCTTGCCGCGCCCCGAGTGCCAGAGGGAGACGCCGTCCCCGACGAGCTGGAACATGTCCTTGTCGGAGGTGACGAGCACCACGTCGAGCCCCGCGGCCGCCGCCCGGCGCGACAGCGTGCCCATGACGTCGTCCGCTTCGTAGTCCGCGAGCTCGAGGATCGGGATGCGAAAGGCCTCGATGGCGCGCCGGATGTGGGGAATCTGCGGCACCAGCTCGTCGGGCATCGGCGCGCGGTTGGCCTTGTAGTCGGCGAACTTGGCGGTGCGCACGGTGACGTCGGAGACGTCGAGAGCGACGCCGACGTAGTCGGGCTTCTCGTCGCGCAGGAGCTTCTTCAGCATCTGGACGAAGCCGAAGACGGCGTTGGTCGGCTCGCCACGCGAGTTGGTGAGCTCGCGGATGGCGTAGAAGGCGCGGAAGATGTTGTGGTAGCCGTCGACGAGGACCAGCTTCGGGCGCTCGGGCATCGCGGCGAGACTAGCAGCGCCGCCGATCGACTAGACTCGCTCCCGAAACCGCTCGCGAAAGGAGGACGCCGTGCCCGAGTTCGAAATGATGGGATTGCTCTCCTGGATCGTGATGGGCCTCGCCGCCGGCGCGCTGGCGCGCTTCCTCAGCCCCGGCGAGGACTCGATGGGCTGCTTCATGACCCTGGCGACCGGTATCGTCGGTGCGATCCTGGGTGGCTTCGCCGCCAGCTGGCTCGGCTTCGGGGGCTTCCGCGGCTTCGACCTCTACTCGCTGATCGTCGCCACGCTGGGCGCCGTCGTTCTGATCCTCATCTTGAGGCTCTTCCGCCGCCGCAGGTAGCCGGCGCGCGTCGGCGGACCACGGCCGGCGCCACGATCATTCACCCGCCGTTCATCGACGCCCTCTAGGTTGGACCCCGGGCGGCCGATCGCCGTCCGGGGAGGTCGCGGATGTCCCGCTGGCCGAGGCCGCTGCGCACCCGCTTTCGGGTCGCGGCGCTCTTCGTCGCGCTGTTGCTCACGCTCTCGCTCGTCGTCCGCCTCGCCTTGCTGGCGCTGCACGGCGCCTGGCCCGGCGCGCGCCGACTGCTGGAGATCCTCGCCGCCGGCGAAGCGCTGGACGTGCTCGCGGCCCTCTGGCTCGCGGCGCCGATCGTCCTCGGCCTCACGCTGCTGCCCCGGGCCTGGCTGAGGGCGCGGGCGGCGCGCGCCGCGGCCTGGCTGGCGCTCGGCGCCGCCGTCTATCTCGCCCTCTTCGTCGCCGCGGCGGAGATCGTCTTTTTCACCGAGTTCGACGGCCGCTTCAACTTCGTCGCCGTCAACTACCTCGTCTATCCCACCGAAGTTCTCACCAACGTCTGGGAGTCCTACCCCACGGGATGGATCCTCCTCGCCCTCTTCGCGCTGACGGTGCCGCTCGTGCTGGCGCTGCGCCGGCGGACCGCGGCCGCGACGCTGACGCCCTTGCCGCTCCGGCGCCGCGGCTTGCTCCTGCTCGCCTACGGCGCCCTGCTCGGCGGCTGGACCTGGATCGTGCCCACCGACCTCGCGCGCTTCACCGGCGACCGCGTGCTCGACGAGATCGGCGACAACGGACCCCACTGCTTCTGGCTGGCGCTCGTCGGACACGACGCGCCGTACCAGGGGCTCTACGCCACTCGACCGCGGCCGGTCGTCGCGCGGCGCCTGGCGGCCCTGCTGCGCGGGCGCGACCCGGGCGCCGCCGCGGCGGCGCTCGCCCCGATCGACGCGCGACGGCCGCGCAACGTGGTGGTGGTGCTCGAGGAGAGCCTGGGTGCTGATTTCGTCGGCGCCTTGCGCTCCGACGGCGCCGGCCTGACGCCGGCGCTCGACGCCCTCGCCCGCGAAGGGTCGTTGTGGACACGCGCCTACTCGACCGGCAATCGGACGATCCGCGCCATCGAGGCGACCACGCTCTCCATACCTCCCCTGCCGGGCGTCTCGCTCGTCCAGCGGGCGCACTCGAAACGGCTGCTGACGCTGCCCGAGAGCCTGCGCGAGCGGGGCTATCGGACTCTCTTCGTCTACGGTGGGCGGGCGCTCTTCGACGGCATGGGCTCGTATCTGAGCTCGAACGGCGTCGAGCGCATCGTCGATCAGGACGACTTCCCAGACGACGCCTTTCGCACCGCGTGGGGCGTGGCGGACGGGGCGATCTTCGACCGCGCCCTCTCCGAGCTCGACGCGCTCCACGCCGACGGCCGGCCCTTTTACGCCCTGATCCTCACCGTCTCGAACCATCGTCCGTTCCATTTTCCGGTCGATCACCTGGCGCGCGACCCGGCCCTCGACGGCCGGCGCAACGCGGTGCGTTACGCCGACTGGGCGCTCGGCGAGTTCATGCGCAAGGTCCGCGCGCGTGATCTCGCCGCGGACACGCTGTTCGTGCTCATGGGCGACCACGGCGCCCGCGTCTACGGCTCGGCGCGCATCCCGCTCGCCAGCTACCACGTCCCGATCCTGTTCTTCGCTCCGGGGATGGTGCCGGCCGAGCGGCTGGACACGCTCGCCTCGTCGCTCGACGTGCCGCCCACGATCCTCGCCTGGCTCGGCCTGGAGGCGGAGCCGTCGTTCTTCGGCCGTGCGCTCAGCGCGGGCGATCCCGGCGGGCGGGCGCTGATGACGCACAACAACGACGTCGCCCTGCTGCGCGACCGCAAGATGGCCGTGCTCGGCATCCACCAGCGCGCCGAGGCCTACGCCTGCGATGGCGAGCTCGACGGCTGCGATCGTGAGCTCGCGGCGAGCTTGGACACGGAGGAGCTGGTCGCGGACGCCATCGCCTACTACCAGGGCGCGGACCTCCTCTACCGCAGCGGCGCGCTCTCCGCCGAGGCGTGGCGTGGTCCGCTGCCGGCGAGGATCGAATTCCCGGACCGTGTCGCGACGGTGTCCCTCGGCGCTCTCTCGGGAGGGGCAGCGCATCGGTGAGGCGCCCGTGGCCGTCGCGCGGTCCGGGAGGCCTCCTCCTGCCGTCGCTGCTCCTCGTCGCCGCGCTCGCCGTGCACGGGGCGAAGCGCGTCGACGAGGCGGTTCAGGACCGTCTCTTCGACTTCGAATCCAAGACGTGGTGCGTCGACTCGCGCGCAGCGGCGCCGCGAGCGCTCTTCTATGGCGGCCCCAAGATCGCTTACGCGGCCCTCGCCCTGCTGCTCGCGGTGCGCCTCGCGGTGCGGCGTCCGCTCTCCGCGTTCGTGTTCTCGCGACGCGAAGCCTGCTATCTCCTGCTCTGCCTGCTCGTCGTGCCGGCCACCGTCGGCACGATCAAGCGCGCGACGGCGGTCCCCTGCCCGTGGGAGGTCGACCGCTACGGCGGCGAGCTCGCGCACCGGACCCTCTTCTCGCCTCCCCCCGCAGCGGCCAGCCGCGCTGGACACTGCTTCCCGGCGGCCCACGCCAGCGGCGGCTTCGCCCTCCTGGCGTTCGCCTTCGTGGCCAGAAACGCGCGCCGGCGGCGCTTCGCGGCGGTCCTCGGCTGCGCGGTGGGCGCGACGCTCGCCACCTACCAGACGCTGCGCGGCGCGCACTACCTCAGCCACACCCTGGTGACGATGCTGCTCGCCTGGCTCGTCGTCGCGGCGCTGGCGCGGCTGCTCGGATTGCGAGATCCCGCGGCTCCCGAGCTCGGCCGGGGATCGGAAACCTAGAACGTCTTGCGCGTCGAGATCAGCCACTGCAGGCCGGCGATCCCGTCCGGGCGCACGAGCGGCACCGCGAGGTCGAGGTGGACGACCGCGCCGTGGCCGGATCGGCTGTTGCCCAGACGCAACCCGACTCCCACGTCACCCAGCCAGCCGCGAGCCGCCGCGGGCGGCCCTCCCCAAGTGCGGCCCAGGTCGACGAAGGCCGCCGCACCGACGTGGACGAGGCGCCAAGGATAGAAATCGGTGAACCAGCGCTGCTCCACCGTCACCAACGCGCGCAGGTCTCCCTCCTGGTAGCGGAGCGGGTAGCCGCGCAGGCCCGAGTCACCGCCGAGCAGAAGCTGGCGGTCGGGATCGAGCCGCCGCGCGGCCCCGAGCTCCGCCGCGAGGAAGAGCTGATGGCGCCCGAAGTCGCGCCGCTGGTAGTGCAGGGTGAGGGCGGCGTCGAGATTCTCCGGGCCGTCCGTCCAGCGTCCCGAGAGACGCCCGGAGAGGCGGAGGAGGGTCTCGTCGGCGAGCTCGCGAGCGCCCCCGCCTTCGAATCCGAAGACGATCGCGTTCCGCGTGGAGCCGAGCGCCGCGGCGGCGAACCCGATCCGCCCCCGGAGCTCGTAGCCGAGCGCCAGATCCTCGACGCGCTGGATCTGGTCGAGATTGCGCCGCTCCTCGTAGCGCTCGGCCCGGCGCTCGAAGCCCAGCCAGGGATAGACCCATCGCCGGTCGGCCGGCGGCGCGCCGGAGGTCGGCTCGAGGTCGAGGAAGCGGTCGTTCTCGAAGCTCACGCCCGAGGTCCAGCGCACGAGGCGGTCGCCCACCAGCCCCGACGACCAGCCGGTCGCCGCTTCGAAGCGGTCCCGCCGGTGTGGAATCCTTGCCTTGACCCCGCCGAGCTCGTAGAGCGTCTCGACGCGCTCGGCCTGCGCGGCGCTGAAGCCCGCGGACCAGCGGCTGTCGAGGGCGTAGAACGGCCGCACCACCGACAGCGAGCGCTCGCCGCCGTCGTCGCTGGTGCCGTAGGCGAGATCGATCTCGGTGTGCGAGCCGAGGAGCGCGGGGTCGAAGTAGCGCACCAGCGTCGAGGTGCGGTCGACGTCCGAGAGTCGTTCCAGCGAGAGGCTCTTGCCGGTGCCGAGGAGGTTGGCGTCCCGGACCTTGAAATGGCTGCGGTTCGTCCCGCCGCTGCGGCCGAGGCCGATGCCGAAGTCGAGCGTCCAGACATCACGAGTCGTCACCTCGACGTCGACGCGTTCGCCGTCGTAGGCGATCGGCCGGATGGACGCCGCGTAGAGGTATCCGCTGTCGCGCAGCCGGCGCTCGCTCTCGCGCAGCAGGCGCGCGGAGTAGGCCTCGCCGGCGCGGAAGAGGAGGTTGCCGTCCACGGCCCGCGCCCGCGTGGTGCGGTGCAGGCGGTTGGCCAGCCGGTAGAGCGGGCGATCTTCGCCCGGCCGCCCGGGGTCGAAGATCTCCTCACGGTCGTAGAGGATCCGGCCGATGACCGCCCCGCGGCGTTCGAGCTCCTCGTCGGAAGGCAGGCCCACGGACGCTCCCGCCGCCGCGGCGGAGGTCTCGCGCGTCTCCTCGGCCCGCGAGATCGCCGTTCCCGCCGCGAGCGCGCAGAGCAGGGTGAGGATCCGCTGGTGGTCGCGTGGCGTTCGCATTCGGCCCTGCGGCCGAAGCGTGAGCGCTGAGGATGAACGGAGCCTGAACCGGGAGGCGCCCGCCCGGAGCTAGCGCCGGGCCTGCGCGAGCAGGTGACCGAGCTCGGGGAGGATCAGCTTCTCCATCGCCAGGCCGAGGGCCGCCGGCGACCCCGGCAGCAGGAAGACCGCCTTTCCGCGCGCGACGCCGGCGGCGGCGCGCGAGAGCATGGCGGCGGGGCCGATCTCGGCGTAGGAGAGGGCGCGGAAGATCTCGCCGAAGCCCGGCAGCTCCTTCTCGAACAGGGGCACCGCGGCCTCGAAAGTGACGTCGCGTGGCGAGACGCCGGTGCCGCCCGTCACCAGCACCGCGTCGGCCTCGCCGGCGAGTCCCTGCGCGATCGCCTCGCTCACCGCCGCCGGTTCGTCACGCACCAGCCGGCGCGACGTCACCGCGTGACCCGCGCTCCGCGCCAGGTCGGCGAGGTGCTCTCCCCCGCGGTCGCTCTCCTCGCTGCGGGTGTCCGAGACCGTGACCACCGCGAACCGGAAACGGCTGGGCGCGCCCCGAAAGTGGTCTTCGATCGGCATCGAGCCAAGCTAGCACGTCGCGAGCCGCGGCGCCGGCGCCTGATAGGCTGCGCGACCGCATGGGACGCGAGATCGCCGTGCTCGGCGTGCCGATGGACCTCGGACAGGGGCGTCGTGGAGTCGATATGGGGCCGTCGGCGTTGCGCTACGGCAGGCTGGAGGAACGCCTCGAAGGCATCGGCCACGCGGTGCGCGACCTGGGCGACGTCGACGTCCCCACCGCCGAAGAGCTCGAGGTGCCGCACACCGGCCCCGGCGGCGGCATGGCGTTCCTCGAGCCCATCGCCGAGGCCTGCGCCGCCGCCGCGCAGCGCCTGCTCGAGCTGCCAGCCGAGGTCTTCCCGATCGTGCTCGGCGGCGACCACTCGATCGCCATCGGTTCAGTCATCGGATGCTCGCGTCGCGAGCGCTGCGGCGTGGTCTGGGTCGACGCTCACGGCGACTTCAACACTCCTCAAAGCTCCCCCACCGGCAACGTCCACGGCATGCCGCTCGCGGCGCTCTGCGGCCACGGACCGCAGCGCCTGGTGGACCTGCTGTGGCCGGGAGCCAAGGTGCGCGCCGAGGACGTCGTGCTCATCGGCGTCCGCGACCTCGATGGCGAGGAGCGTCGCCTGATGCGCGACGCCGGAGTGACCGTGTTCACCATGAAGGAGATCGACCAGCTCGGCCTGCCGCGGGTGGCGGAGGAGACCCTCCGCCGCGTGGGCGGGCTGCCGCGGGTCCACGTCTCCTTCGACGCGGACGTGCTCGATCCCGAGGTCGCGCCGGGCGTCGGCACGCCGGTGCCGGGGGGCCTCACTTACCGCGAGGCGCACCTGTTGATGGAGCTCTTCGCCGACTCGGGGCGGATCACGAGCCTCGACCTGGTCGAGGTCAACCCGATCCTCGACCGCGAGAATCGGACGGCCAACACGCTCGTCGGGCTCGCCGCCAGCCTGCTGGGCAAGCAGATCTACTGAGACTTCGGCATCCGGGTGCGGATGCGCGCGGTGTCGTCGCGCGCTCCCGGGGAGATCACGATCTTGATCCAGGTGGTCTGGAAGCCGGGCGCCGAGAGCTGGACGTAGTAGTCGCCGGGATAGGGGATCGGATACGGCTTGCCGCCCCCGAAGCCGTCCCAGTCGTCGGCCTTGCCGATGGTCACCCCGTTGATGGTGACGATCGCCGTGTCGGGCCGCACGCGGAACTCCACCACGCGCCGCGCCTCGTAGGTCTCGGCGATCTCGACTTGGGGGACCTGGAAAGCGCCCGCCGAGGCCGCGCGGTCGGAGGCCGGCGGCGTCGACTCGGCGGCGGCTTGCTCCGCGGGAGCTGCCGGCTCCTCCTGCGGAGCGGCCGGGGCGCGAGTCGCAGGCGCGCTCGGGCGCGTCGTCGCGGCCGTCGACCGGCGCGGCGGAGCCTGGGGCGCCTCCGCGAGATCGCTCGCTCCGGGCTCGGGCTCGGCGTAGGCCGACCCCGGCTCCTGATCGGGAATCGAGATGGTGAGCGCGGGCGCCGCCGCGGCGTCGGTCGAAGGGCTCATCACCGGGCGCTCCGTGACTCCGACCTGCACTGTGGTCTCGGGCGCCGATTGCTCGACCGCTTGGCCGGTGTCCGGCGCGGCTTGGCCGCCGCGCGACAGCAGCCAGAAGCCCAGCCCGCCGCCGACCAGCGCCGCCGCGGCGATGCCCGCCCAGAGGCCGGCGCTCGACTTCTTCTCGAGCACCTTGGTGGTCTGTTGCGGCGAGACGATGCCTCGCGAATCCAGGACCGTCGTGCGCTCGGCGCCGGCCACCGGCATCATCGTGGTCGGCGTCATCGCTTCGGGCCGGATCAGCGGCTGGCCGGCGGCCAGCGCCCGCGCGCGCGCCGCGAACGTCCGCGCGTCGGGGATGCGCGCCTCGCGGTCCTTGGCCATCGTCCAACGCATGAAGTCGGCGAGGTCTTGCGAAACGGCGTCCGGGATCGGCACGTCTTTCATCGGATCCTCGTGCAGGATCTGATAGACGAGCGTGGTCACCGTGTCCGCCGGGAAGGGCTTGCGATGGAGCAGCATCTCGAAGAGCACGACGCCGAGTGAAAACAGGTCGCTGCGCCCGTCGAGCAGCATGCCCTTGACCTGCTCGGGCGACATGTAGGCCGGGCTGCCGACCATCATCCCGGTGCGCGTCAGGTCCATCTTCTCGCCCACCGCCTTGGCGACGCCGAAATCCATGACCTTCACGCGGCCGCTGCGCGTGGTCAGCATGTTGCCGGGCTTGATGTCGCGGTGGATGATGCCCGCCTCGTGCGCGGCGGCGAGCGCGTCGGCGGATTGGGCGATGATGTCGAGGGCCTCGGCGATCGGGGGGAAGTCGCCGCGCGCCAGCCGGTGGCTGAGCGTGTCGCCGTCCACCAGCTCCATGACCAGGAAGATCTCGTCGCCCTCGACGCCGACGTCGTAGACGGCGACCACGTTGGGATGCTGCAGCTTGGCCGAGATCCTCGCCTCGCGCTCGAACCGCGCCAGCATCTCCTCGCGGTCGTCGCCCCCGGAGGCCATCGCCGAGCTGATCATCTTGATCGCCACGGTGCGATCGAGCTTCGGGTCGACGCCGCGATAGACCGCTCCCATCGCGCCACGGCCCAACTCCGACTCGATCTTGTAGCGCCCGACGTGGGAAGGAACTTCCGACTCCATTCAGGCCATTGTATACGTCGCCTGAGAGATTCCAACAGCCGATCCGGCGACCCTGCGCGGGCGCCGCCGCGGCGCCCGGCGGAGCCGCGCCGCGGCGCGAGAGCGACTGCCCGGATCCGCACACCCCGTCCCACGATCGGACGCTCGACGACGCCGCCCAGCCGCCGCCCGTTCGCGGCAAGCCATTCGATGTCAACAGATGCGCCTCCACTCCGGCGTGGCACCCGGCTTGCGAAAGGAGCTTCGCGATGGACATCCCGCGCACTCCACCCGATCGCACGCGACGGCGGCTGGTCGTCGGCGGCGCCAGCGCCGGCGCGGTGATCCTGGTCACGCTCGCCCTGGCGCGCCTCGAGCCCGCCGCACCGACGGTCGAGCGCGCCAGCCTGTGGATCGACACCGTGACGCGCGGGCCCTTCGTGCGCGAGGTGCGCGGCAACGGATCGCTGGTGCCCGAGCAGGTGCGCTGGATTCCGGCGCTCACCGAGAGCCGCGTCGAGCGCATCGTCGTCCTGCCGGGGGCGGTCGTCACGCCCGAGACCGTGCTGCTCGAGATGACGAACCCCGAGCTCGAGACGCGGACGCGCGAAGCCGAGCTGGCGCTCACCGCCGCCGAGGCCGACCTCGCGGCGCTGCGTGTCACCCTCGACCACGCCCTGCTCGACCAGCAGGCCCAGGCCGCCGCGGTGCGCGCCGACTATCTGCAGAGCCAGCTCGAGGCCGCCTCGAGCGACGAGCTCGCGCGCCAGGGCCTGGTGTCCGAGATCCAGGCCAAGATCGCTCGGCTGCGGCTCGAAGAGGCCGCGACGCGAAGCGAGCTCGAGGAGCGGCGCATGCGCAGCGCCGAAGCCGCCAACGAGGCCCGCCTCACCGCCCAACAGGCCCGCCTGGAGCAGCTCCGCGAGCTCGCCAAGCTCCGGCGGCGCGAGCGCGACGGCCTCGCCGTGCGGGCCGGCATCGCCGGCGTCCTGCAGGCCATCGTCGTCGAGCCCGGCCAACAGGTTTCGCCGGGCACCAATCTGGCGCGCGTCGCCGACCCGAGCCGCCTCAAGGCCGAGCTGCGGGTGCCGGAGACGCAGGCCCGCGACGTGGTGATCGGGCTGCCGGCCAACGTCGACACGCGCAATGGCGTCGTCTCCGGGCGCGTCGTGCGCATCGATCCGGCGGTCACCAACGGCACCGTGCTCGTGGACGTCGAGCTCGATGGCGAGCTGCCCCGGGGGGCCCGCCCCGACCTCTCCGTCGACGGCACCATCGTCGTCGAGCGCCTCGACGACGCGCTGACCGTCGGGCGGCCCGCCTTCGGGCAGCCCGATTCGCGCGTCACGCTGTTCAAGCTCTCTTCCGACGGCGACTCCGCCACGCGGGTGGCGGTCCGGCTCGGCCGCGGCTCGGTGCACCGCATCGAGGTCGTCGAAGGGCTCGCCGAGGGCGAGCGCGTGATCCTTTCCGACATGTCGACCTGGGACGCGGTCGACCGCGTCCGCCTGGAGTGATCCGACCATGACCGAGAACCCTTCGCCGCTCATCCGTCTCGACGCCGTGAGCAAGATCTTCCTCTCCGACGAGGTCGAGACGCACGCCCTCTCCGGAGTCCACCTCGAGATCCGCGAGGGCGACTACCTCGCCATCGCCGGCCCGTCGGGCTGCGGCAAGTCGACCTTGCTCGCCATCCTGGGCCTGCTCGACACGCCGAGCGAGGGACGGCACCTGCTGCACGGCAGGCCGGTCAACGAGCTCTCGGCCGCCGAGCGCGCCAAGGTGCGCAACCGCGAGATCGGCTTCATCTTCCAGAGCTTCAATCTCATCGGCGACCTCACGGTGTACGAGAACGTCGAGCTGCCGCTGGTCTATCGCGGCTTGCCGGCCGCCGAGCGCAAGGAGCGCGTCGCCCAGGCGCTCGACCGCGTCGCCATGGCGCACCGCACCAAGCACTACCCCTCGCAACTCTCGGGCGGCCAGCAGCAGCGCATCGCGGTGGCGCGGGCGCTGGTCGGCAAGCCGTCCATCCTGCTCGCCGACGAGCCGACCGGCAATCTCGACTCGCAGAACGGCGAAGCGGTGATGGGCCTGTTGCGCGAGCTTCACCGCGACGGCGCCACGATCTGCATGGTCACCCACGACACGCGCTTCGCGCGCCACGCCGAGCGCACCGTGCACCTGTTCGACGGCCGCATCGTGCGCGAGAGCTTCGAGGCGGCCTGAGCCGCGCCATGACTTCATTCCTGGTGCTGCTCCGTCACTCGTTGCGCGCGCTGCGGCGCGCCCCGGGTTTCTCGCTCTCGGTGATCGCCACCTTGGCGCTGGCGCTCGGCCCCGGCGTGGCGTTGCTCTCGCTCGCCGAGCAGATCTTCTGGCGCCCGCTGCCGCTGCCGCATCCGGAGCGTCTCGTCGTCCTCGATCCGCCGCAGCGGCCGTTTCGCGGCAGGACGAGCCAGTGGTCGCAGTTCTCGATGGTCATGTCCTACCCGGAGTACCGGCGCCTCGCCGCATGGGAAGCGGGGCCATTCGAGGGCGTCGCCGCCCGCGCGCCGGTGCGGCTGGCGCTCGACGCCGGCGGAGCGACCGAGGAGATCCAGGCCGAGCTCGTCAGCGGCAACTACTTCGACGTACTGGGTGTGCGCGCCGCCGAAGGGCGTCTGCTCGCCCCGAGCGACGACCTGCGCGAGGGCGACCACCCGCTGGCCGTACTCTCCTGGGGCTCCTGGCAGCGGCGCTTCGGCGGCGAACCGGAGATCGCGGGACGCACGGTCTCGATCAACGGGCGGGCGTTCACGGTCGTCGGCGTTGCCCAACGCGAGTTCCGCAGCCTCGAGCTCGAATTCGCCCCCGAGCTCTGGCTGCCGATGGCGATGAAAGCGGTGGCCACGCCGCTCTGGGACCATCTCGACGAGCCCCAGAGCCGCTGGCTCAACGCCGTCGCCCGGCTCCGCCCGGGTCTCGACGCCGCCTCCGCCGAGAAGCTCGTCAACGACTTCTATCCGCAGGTCAGCGCGGAGGTCGTCGAGGCGTTCAAGTTCGACGCCGACGCGCGCCAGCGCTTTCTCGAGCGCCGGCTCGCGCTCCTGCCCGGCGGGCGCGGCCGCAGCAACCTGCGCGGCGAGACCGGACGGGCGCTGCTCGCCATCCTGGCGCTGGTGGCGCTGCTCTTCGCGCTCGCCTGTGCCAACCTCGCCAACCTCTTCGCCGCGCGCGCGACGCGACTCGAGCGCGACTTCACCGTGCGACTCGCGCTGGGCTCGACGCGCAACGAGCTGGCGCGGCGCATCCTCGCCGAAGCCGCGCTGCTCTCGCTCGCAGCGGTGACAGCGGGTGCGTTCATCGCCTTCGCGTTGCCGCGCTGGCTTCCCGACCTGCTGTCGCCGACGCTCGGCGACCTCGCTCCGGCGGCGAGCCCGTTGCTGCTCGCCGGCGCGGTGGCGCTGGTGGTCGCCGCGACGCTCGGCGCCGGCCTGCTTCCGGCGCTCACCGCCACCCGCGGAGAGGTCGCCGAGCGGCTGCGCTCCTCTGCCGCGGCGGCGCTCGGCGGCCGGGGAGCGGCGCGCGTGCGCGTGCTCCTCGTCGGCGTGCAGGTGGTGCTCTCGACCGCGATCCTCATCGGCGCCGGCCTGCTCGTGCGCTCGCTCGTCCGGCTCGCCGACCGTGATCCGGGGTTTCGCACCGCGGGAGTGCTCACCTTCTCGCTCGACCCGCGCCTCACCGGACTCTCGCTCGAGGCGGAGCGGCAGCTCGTCGACCGCGTCGAGAGCGAGCTCGCGCGCCTGCCCGGCGTGGACTCCGTGGCACGGGCGGAGATCCCGCTGCTCACCAACACCGTCGCCTCGACCACGCTCGACATCGTCGGCCGCCCCGCCGCCGAGGGCGAGCGGCGCGAGGCTCGTCTCGACTACGTCACGCCCGACTACTTCCGAACGCTCGGCATCCCGCTGCGGGCCGGCCGCACCTTCACCGCCGCAGACCGCCGTGACGGCGCCCGGGTGGCGATCGTCAACGAACGCCTCGTCCGCGAGAACTTCGCCGGTCTCGAGCCGCTCGGCCAGCGCCTCGCCGGGGGCGCCGATCGCGGCGAGGTGGAGATCGTGGGCGTGGTCGGCGACGTGCTTTCGGCGAATCTGCGCGAGCAGAGCGAGAGCTTCGTCTACTTTCCCTACGATCAGCAGCACGCCGGCGACGCCTCGGTGTTCTACCTGCGCACCGCCGGACCGCCCTCGGCGCTGATCGACACCGTGCGCCGGCGCCTCCTCGAGCTCGCCCCTGGCGTGCCGGTGGAGGACCTCGAGCCGCTCGCCGACCAGGCGCGCGAGTCGCTCGCCCTCGAGCGAGCGACGGCGGGAATCGCCGCGGCGCTCGGCGGCGTGGCGGCTCTCCTGTCCGCCGTCGGTCTCTACGGCGTGCTCGCCTACACCGTCGACGCGCGCCGCCGCGAGCTCGCGGTCCGCGCCGCACTCGGCGCAGCGCCCACCGGGCTCGGCCGCTGGGTGCTGGCGCACGCCGCACCCCCGGTGGCGGCCGGGCTCGCCGCTGGCGCCGCCGTCGCCTTCGCCGGCAGCCGCCTGCTCGAGCGCCTGCTCTTCGGCGTGCCGCCCCACGATCCGGCGACCTTCGCCACCGTCGTGGTGGGCCTGCTCGTGGTCGCGTGCGCCGCGACACTGGTGCCGACGCTGCGTGCCCTACGCGTCCAGCCTGCGCTCGTCCTGCGCGAGGACTGAGGAGGCTGATGAACCACTCCCGATTCGCCGAGCTCCGATTCGCCGCGCGCTCGCTCGCGCGTACTCCGGGCTTCTCGCTCGCCGTCGTCGCGACCTTCGCGCTCGGCATCGGGGCCAACGTCGCGGTCTTCTCCGCCGCCTGGTCGGCGTGGCTCGCCCCGCTGCCCTACGAAGCGCCACAGCGGCTGGTGGCGGTCTGGCAGACGACCCCCGAGATCCCGCAGCGGGCGTTCTCGCCGGCGAACTTCCTCGACCTCCGCAGGGAGGCGAAATCGCTCGCGTCCGCCGCTTCGTACTTCCTCCCCACCTCGATCCTCACCGGCGCCGGCGAGCCGCAGCGCGTGGAAGTCGCCCAGGTGTCGGCGTCGTTCTTCACCACCCTCGGCGTCGAGCCGCGCCTCGGGCGCTGCTTCGCACCGGGCGACTCGGGGCCGCTGGCGGTGGTCTCCGAAGGCTTCTGGCGCGAAGAGCTCGCCGCGGCGCCCCTCGATGGCCTCACGATCGAGCTCGACGGCAAGAGCTGGGAGGTCGTCGCCGTCGCGCCGGCCTCCCTCGCCTTCCCGGCGCAGGCTCGGATCTGGACGCTGGCGCCGCTCGACGTCGCCCCGCTGCCGCTGCCGATCGCCGTCGACCTGGCGACGCTCCGCGACGCACAGTACCTCGGCGTCGTCGCTCGCCTCGCTCCCGGGCACACGCTCGACGAGGCGGACGCCGAGCTGCGCGAGCTCGCGCGGCGGCTGCGAGAGAGCTTCCCCGAGGAGAACAACGGCCTCGGGCTGGTCGTGCGCTCGCTCGCCGACGACCTCGGCGAGCCGGTGCGGCGGCCGCTCGCCCTGCTCGCGGGGGCGGCGGCGTGCGTGCTGCTGGTCACCTGCGTCAACGTCGCCGGCCTGCTGCTCGCGCGCGGCCTCTCGCGGCGGCGCGAAGTCGCGGTGGCGCGTGCCCTCGGCGCCGGCTGGCGGCGGCTGGTGGCCCGCCCCCTCTGGGAGGCGGTGCTGCTGGCGGGCGCCGGCACGACGATCGGGCTCGGCTTGGCGCAGTGGGCCGCGCCGCGGCTCATCGGCTCGCTCCCCGACGCCGACCCCGCGGGCCGCGGGCTCGGAATCGGAGCGGCCGTGGTGCTCTTCGCCGCCGGCTCCGGCCTCGTCGCCGCCCTCGCGGCGGCGGCCGCCCCGACTCTCGCCGCGCTGCGGGTCGCGCCGATCGACATCCTCGGCTCGGCGCGCGGCGCCGCCGGGGGCCCGCGCAGCCGGCTGCGCACCGCGCTCGTCGTGGCGCAGGTGGCGCTCGCGGTCGTGCTCGTGGCCGGAGCGCTGCTCCTCACCCGCACGCTCTCGAAGCTGCTCGCGGTCGACGTCGGGTTCCGATCCGAGCGCGTCCTCACGGCCGGTCTCCTGCTGCCCGCCGCCGACGGCGCCGATCCGAGCGTCCGCCGCGAGAGCCTCGAGCGCGCGGTCGCCGCGGCGGCCGCGGCGCCCGGCGTCGAGTCCGCAGGCGGCGTGCAACGGCTGCCGCTGACCGGCGCCGGCATCAGCGCCGGCCTCGAGCGGGAGGGCGACCCGTTCGAGCCCGGGCACGAGCCCGACGCCCGGTGGCGCACCGTCTCCGGCGATTACTTCCGCACCCTCGGCATCCGGCTCCGCGCCGGACGGCGCTTCGGCCCGCAGGACCACGCTGGAGCAGAGCCCGTGGCCATCGTCAACGAGGCGCTGGCGCGACGCCTCTGGCCTGGCCAGGATGCGATCGGCCGCCGCTGTCGAACCGGCCTCGACGGCGAGGACCTGTGGGTCACCGTGGTCGGCGTGGTGGCCGACACGCCGGCCACGAAGATCACCGAGCGGCCCGGGCCCGAGCTCTACCGTCCGCTCGCGCAACCCAATCTCTACGGCTCGGAGCGCCTCGTCCTGGCGGTCAGGACTGGTCCCGGCTTCAGCGTCGAGGCGCTGCGCCGCGCGCTGCGCGAGGCGGCGCCGGCGCTGGTCATCGAGCCCGAGCGGCGGCTCACCGACCTGATCGCCGACGCGACCCATCGCGAGCGCGTGCTCGGCCGGCTGCTGACGGCGTTCGGCGGCCTCGCGCTCGTGCTGGCGGCGCTCGGGCTCCACGGCCTGCTGACGCTGATCGTCACCGAGCGCACGCGCGAGCTCGGCGTGCGCCTGGCCATCGGCGCAGCCGCCTCCGATCTCGTCACCGGCGTGCTGCGCCGCGCCGCCGGGCACACACTCGCCGGCGCGGCGCTCGGCCTGCTGGCGGCGTTCGCGCTCGCGCGCGGGCTGCGCGAGTGGCTTTGGGGCATCGCGCCGCACGATCCGTTGAGCCTCGGCGGCGCGGTGCTGGCGCTGGGGGCAGTCTGCGCGCTCGCGGCGACCCTGCCCGCGCTCCGGGTGGCGCGCATCGATCCAGCCGCCGTCCTGCGACAGGAATGAGAGCTCTCGCCGAAGCGCAAAGGGGGCCGCTCGTCCGACTCGAGCGCCTCGAGAAGTCGGTCGACGGCCCGGCGGGCCGCACCTGGCTGCTGCGCCGCATCTCCTTCGCCATCGAGACGGGCGAGTTCGTGACCGTGATGGGTCCTTCCGGCGCCGGCAAGTCGACGTTGCTGCACATCCTCGGGCTGCTCGATGGCGACTGGGAAGGCGGTTACGAATTCGACGGCGTCGCCGTCGAGGCCTTGCCGCCCCGCAAGCGCGGCGAGATCCAGAAGGCGAACCTCGGCATCGTCTTCCAGCAGTACCACCTGCTCGACGACCTCACGGTGGCCGAGAACCTCGACGTGCCGCTCTCCTACCGCGATCTCGGGAGAGCGGAGCGCCAGGCGCGGGTCGCCGACACCCTCGATCGTTTCGGCATCGTCGGCAAGAAGGACCTCTACCCCAGCCAGCTCTCGGGCGGGCAGCAGCAGCTCGTCGGCGTCGCGCGCGCGGTGATCCTCGCGCCCAAGCTGCTGCTCGCCGACGAGCCCACCGGCAACCTGCACTCCGACCAGGCGCGCGAGATCATGGGTCTCTTCCGGCGCCTCAACGACGAGGGCACGACCATCGTCCAGGTCACCCACTCCGAGGAGAACGCCGCTTTCGGCGGCCGCATCCTGCGTCTCAAAGACGGCTGGCTGGTGGGCGACCAGCCCACCGGCTGAGCGCCCGACGAACGAGTGGTGAGCGGCCGGAAGCTCCACTAGACTGTGAGCCGGAATGAGCCCGGCGACCCCCTCCCCGGCCGCGCCCGCGGCCACCTCGTCCCGGGATCCCGGCGGCGCCCCCTCCGCGCGCCGCACCGCTGTCGCCTTCGGGGCCGCAGGCGACGAACGAGACGAGGTGCGCGAAGTCGTGCGCGAGGCGCTCTTGGTGGTGCGCATCGCCGACGGCGGCGACTTCTCGCTGATGCACACGCCCGGCGACGAGGAGGAGCTGGCGCTCGGCTTTCTGCTCGCCGAGGGCTGGATCGAGTCGCGCTCCGACGTCGCGAGCCTCGAAGTCTGCGCCGGGCGC
>Ga0209640_10001366_pt1 | contig 20593 bp, 19 predicted proteins | sample RifCSP10_1_FD_184018 | JGI IMG/M metagenome (GOLD analysis project Ga0209640, IMG submission 184018) | Soil microbial communities from Rifle, Colorado - Rifle CSP2_sed 10_1 (SPAdes) (version 2) | ecosystem: Environmental > Terrestrial > Deep subsurface > Rock core/Sediment | place: Rifle...
CGCGCATCAGCCGCCAGAGCAAACCCGACCGGTAGTTTTCGCACATCAACACAACCGGACCGACGTTGATCCCAAGATGATACGGCGAGGTCCAGCCGGGACCTGCGGCGTCTTCGTGCGGAAAGGTCAGATTGAAACTACACCGTAGGCAATACTCGCCCGTGACCTGTGGATAGACGTCCTGAAAATGCTCAACGGTGGGCAGCACGATCTCCGGGGCGAACGGGAGGGACGCGACCACCGCCCACGGCGCTACGGTCCCGTCGTCCGGGCCATACGGCACGCCGCGGGCAACGTAGTCGAAGAAGGATCGTTCGATGCCGTGAACTCGCTGCGTTGTCCAGCCCGGGCCGTCGCTCGCGGTCAGTCCCCAGAAACACTGGCCGTAGCCCGCGAATTCAAGGGGGTTCCGAATCGCGTAGGCCTGCTGGACGTAGGTCGCGCGGCGGCTGTTTTCGCAGTAGTCGATGCCCTTCTCTCGGGCGAAGGCATCCTGGATTCCGCGAAAATCCACCCAGACGTGCGAGTACTGATGGATGAAGAGGGCGCCGCCGTAGAGCAGTTCGTAACCGTAAATGTGCTTCCATTGATAGCCGGAGGTCCACGCCGCGTAGCTCTCTGTTGGCAGAGGATACGTTGGCGAACCGAGACCCAACGCATACAAGAGCATGGCCTCGTCGTAGCCTTCCCAACGGTAAGGCAGGAAACCGCTCTCGGGCTTCCACCCATGCGTGACCGTCGCTCCGCCGTTGCACGCCCATTGCCAGTCGGCGCGGCGATAGAGCGCGTCCGCCAGCGTGCGGATCTCCCGTTCGGCCTCGCTGTCCTGGTTGAAGTACTCCGCGGCAGCCAGGATGCCGGGCACCATCTCAATCTGGAACGTATCTGGATTAACCTCGGCGATCAGATGGTACGTAAACGCACCGGACGCGTAAACGATCGTCAGCAGTGCCGCACCGTGAGCCATGCGCAGGAGATTGAAGCGGTGATGGCCTATGCCCATGACGGCCGCTATCGGAGCCGCAATCACCACCCCGGGGACGCCGAACAAGATAATGATGGCAGCAATCGAAACGAAGCCGGGCGTGATCTGGCTATCCCCGTAGATGCTGATCGGCACCAGCTCCGATGCAAGGTTCAGCGCGATCAGCACGGCCAACACTTCTACATCGCCCTCGATTCGCGGGGCGAACAGGATGAACAGGGCAGCGGCCATGCCGGCCTCAGCCCCGTAGAAGAGCGTTAGCAGGCTTGGCTTGAAGATGCTTCTGCCGCGCACGGCAGTCCTTTCCCGAGGGCCGGCGTCAGGACTACCCACGCCAAACGGCGTGTCTGCCGCCATTCCTTGCCCTCGCAGGAGTGTTGCCTTTCTAGTTATCGACAAGTTAGCTCTCGTTCCTTACGCAGCCGATTCCATGTCCTTCTTCAGGAGCTTGTTCAGGCTGGAGAGAATTCTCTTGTGCAGCTGACACACCCGTGACTCCGATAGGTTCATCAGCTTGCCGATTTCGTGGAACGGCATCGCCCTGGCGTAGCGCAGCTGGACGATTTCCTTATCGCGCGGCGCCAGCGTGTTCAGCGCCGAGCCCAGCAGCTGCATCACCGCCTTGCGGTCGACGGCCATGGCGGGGTCCGGGAACTCGTCAGGGTCGGCTGCTTCCCAGGGGGTCGACCCCTCTTCTGCCCGGTCGCCCATCATCTTTTCCAACGACACCACGCGCGCGCCGCTGTGCCCCATAATCGACTTCACCTGGTCGACAGGTATCGCGAGCCTCAGTGCCAGCTCTTTCGGGGTCGGCCAGCGCCCCAGCATGTTAGCGAGTTCCAGGTTCGCCTTCTCCAGCTCGCGCGTGCTCTTGCGCAGCGACCTCGGCAGCATGTCCAGGCGCCGGATTGCATCCAGGATGGAGCCGCGGATCCGTCTGATCGCGAAGCTCGCGAACGTCGTCCCGCGCGTCACGTCGTAGTTGTCTACTGCCTGGATCAGACCTTCGGTGCCGTAGGCGATGGCGTCTTCCCGGTCGATGGGAGAGGCCCCGGACTCGTCTGCCATCTTGTTGACGACAAAGGCTACGAGCGGCAAGTTCCGGACGATCATTTCCTCGCGATTGCTGCTATTCACCATTTCCCCCGCCTGTCCGGAGCGAAACATGGTGATAGCGCGAGGGGCAGCGGATGCGATCCTTATCCTGGCCCCTTGAGCCAGTAGGTCAGACTCGGCAAGCCCGACCCCATGTTTCGCATCCGTGCTGATACGGCCCCAGTCCTAATAGGGGCCTACTGAGTCAAACGCACCTGAGGCCGCAGCGTTACGGGTTTCCCCGTAAATAATTAGCGAATTCGTAAGCTTCCAGCGCCTTCGAGGCGCCATCCGCTCGTGTTGACTCGCTCGCCATGAGCGCGTAATCTCTCACGTAAGCGTAAGAGTTAGGTGCCCTTACCTTGGGAAACGAAGCCTTAATCCAGATGTCACACCAGACGGTCGCGGACCGTCTCCGGGCGTTGCTTGCCTCGCGTTACCTGCGCGAGCCCGTGATCCTCGTCCTCGCTTACACCTTCTACTACCTGGCACGTCACCTCGCCGACGACGCGCGTCCGGCCTTCGAGAACGCCCGCTACCTCATGCGTCTGGAGAGCAGCGTCGGTATCTTCAAGGAGCTCTCTCTGCAGAGCGCCACGATCTCGTATGACATCGTGGTCCACGCGTTCAACGTCATCTACTTCTACGGCCACTGGCCGGCAATCATCGCCTTCGGCCTCTACCTGTTCATCACCAAGCCTCACGTCTACACGATTACTCGCAACGCCTTCTTGCTCTCCGGCGCCATCGCGCTGATCTTCTTCGTCCTCTTCCCGGTGGCGCCGCCGCGGCTCAGCACCGTCGGCATCGTCGACACGCTCGGTATGACCGTCCCCGTCGACTACGACAACTCGCCCCTGGTCAACCCATACGCGGCGCTGCCCAGCATGCACGTTGGCTGGTGCCTGGTAATCAGCCTGGGCCTCTACATGTCCACCCGGCGCCGTTCCGTCCGCCTCCTGGCCTTCGCGATTACGCCGGCGATGTGGCTCGCGACCGTGATCACGGGCAACCACTTCTTCATCGACGGCATCTTCGGCACCATCCTGGCCGGCATCGCCTTCCTGGTCGCCTTCTGGCTGCAGCGCCACTGGCCCGAATTGCAGCCTCTGTTGCGCGAAAAGGCCCTCTCCTCACGGCGGCGGCCCGAAGCCGCCTGAGCTTCAAGAGCATCATCCAGACACAGCTTGCGCGAGCGCGTCTACCTTGGATCCTCGCCGCCATGGCTGTCGCTTTCTGCGCCGCAGCCGCGTGCAGCTCCGGAAGCCAGCGCGACGCCGCTGAAGCGCAGCGAATCAAGGAAGCCATGTCCAGCTACCTCCAGGAGGCCTTTGGGCCCGAAGGCGACATAGACTTCGCCTACTCCCTCCTGGCCTCGAAGACGCGTGAAACCTGCTCCAAGGAGGACTTCATCTCCATCGCTCGCGCTGCACGCCAGGCCAACGGCGATCGCAGCCTCCAGACCGACCGCTTCTCCGACATCCGCATCTCCGGCGACACCGCAACCCTGAAAGTCGATTCCGACTACGACCTCACGCCGCGCTTCTTTCCTCTGGACGCAACTGTTGTCAAAGAAGACGGAGACTGGCGCTACCTGGTCACCACTGACCCGACCTGCAAGTCCGTGGCCCGGTTCTTCGACCACCAACCTGACTCAGATTGAGGCCGCTAACGCTGGCGGCAACCCCCTGCGCGGCGCTAAGGTATGCCTGCTCATCGGCAAAGAAAGGGCTCCCTATGATCCGCAGCTCAGACCGCATCCTCACGACCCACGTCGGCAGCCTGCCACGACCCGACGAGCTGCGCTTCATGCTCGTCGCCAAGGACGACGGCCAGGAGTACGACGCCGCAAAGCTGAAGGCCCTGGTCCGCACCGCTGTCAGCGACGTCGTCAAGCAGCAGCTGGACGCCGGCCTCGACATCGTCAACGACGGTGAGGAATCGAAGCGCAGCTGGTCCACCTACGCCCGCGAGCGCATCGGTGGACACGAGCCGCGCCCGCGTCCTCCCGGCTACCGCAGCAGCCCAATCTACGGCCGCGACGCCGTCGAGTTCCCCGAGTACTTCGAAGCCTTTGGCCCCGGGCGCGGCCCCAACACGCGCGGTGGCATTACCTCCAGCGGCGCCATCCCGCGCTCGGACACCTGTGTAGCGCCACTTGCCTACGTCGGCCAGGCCGTGCTCCAGGCTGACCTCGACAACCTCAAGTCCGCGCTGGGGGGCACCTCCGTCTCCGAAGCCTTCATGTCCGCCGTCTCTCCTGGCACCATCGAACACTGGCTGCGCAACGACTACTACAAAAGCGACGAGGAGTACGTCTACGCCATCGCTGACGCTATGCGCGTTGAATACGAGGCCATCGTCAAGGCCGGCTTTGTGCTTCAGATTGACGACCCCGACCTCGCCGACGCCTGGCAGATGCACCCTGAGCTCGACGTGGCGCACTATCGCAAGCACGCCGAGCTGCGTATCGAAGCCCTAAACCACGGCCTGCGCAACATCGCGCCGGACCGCGTCCGCCTCCACGTCTGCTGGGGCAGCTACCACGGCCCGCACAAGTACGACATCGACATGCGCGACATCATCGATGTCGTGCTCATGACCCGAGCCCAGGGCTTCGCCGTCGAGGCCGCCAACCCGCGCCACGCGCACGACTGGGCCGCCTGGCAGGACGTCAAGCTGCCGGACGGCATAGTCCTGATCCCCGGCGTCGTCGGCCACGACTCCGACTTCATCGAGACGCCGGAGCTCGTCGCCGACCGCATCGAGAAGTACGCCGCCATCGCCGGCCGCGAAAACGTCATCGCCGGCACAGACTGCGGCCTCGGACCCCGCGTCGGCCACCCGAAGATCGCCTGGGCCAAGTTCGATTCCCTGGTTGAAGGCGCTCGTATCGCGACCAAACGTCTGTGGCCATGAGCTGCGGTTGACGTCCGCGCAGACGGGTCATACCTTTTTCGACGAATAGCTGCTTCCCGGAGGTCACCGTGTCGCTTGTCTATCACGCCGGTCAGCTTGCGGTGCAGGTGGAAGCCAACACCCGCCGCGTCGCTGACATGCTCGCCAACTGGGTCGGTCCTGTCGGCACGTTTGTCAACGTTGCCGACATCCTCGTAATCGCGACCGCAGATCCCGACGGCGTTCTGCGGTTCGCCTGCGCCTCCGGCCCGGCGCCGCTGGTGGATGTCCTGGGCGACTCCACGCTGCTCCTGCCGTCCGCGCTGGCCGAATCCGGCATCGCCCCCGGTCTTGCCGGCGCTATCGCGATCAATCCGGCGCAGCGGCGCCGCGCCCGGCTGAACGGGCTTCTCTCCTGGACAGAAGATGGTCTGGAGCTGGAGGCCCACGAAGCTTTCACCAACTGTCGCAAGTACGTCGCCCCGTCCACGCCGCTAGAGGACGGGCTGCACGTTGGCCCGGTGAGCCGCAGAGAGGGCTCTCTGGAGGACGAATCCCTGCTCTCCGCCCTCGCACGCGTCGAGACCGCGTTCCTCGCCTCGATCAGCCCCGATGGCCAGCCTGACGTCTCGCACCGCGGCGGCCCACCCGGCTTCTTCACGCTCGACGCTCCCGCGCGGCGGCTCAGTTGGACCGAGTATGTCGGCGACGGCATGCTCAAGAGCGCCGGTAACATCCGCGCCAACGGCAGTGCAACTCTCCTCGTAATCGACCTCGAATCTGGAGATGCATTCGAGCTGTCCGGCCGCGCCGCCTACACGACGCTGCGGCGTAACGAGCGCCCGCGCGAGGACGGCCTCGAGCGCCACAAGGAGGACTTCCCAACTCAGGGCGCCATGACTCTCGAGATCGATGCGGTGCAGCGCCTGGTGCGGCTGATCAGCCCGCGCCGCCGCGTGGAGACCGCCGCAAAGATCACCTCCTGCTCGGAGCTGGACGAGCAGATGCCCCAGTAGCATTAAATCGCCGGCTGTTCCTCCAGCCCGCTGCCCCGAGGTTGAATAATGACGCCCTGGGCGCCGGCACAGACTGCAGCCTCGGCGGCCGCGGCGGCCACGAGAAGCTGGTCTGGGCCAAATTCGAATCGCTTGTAGAAGGTGCTCGCATCGCTTCGAAGCAGCTCTGGGCGAAATAACCTGGGATCGACGCCCCAGTCGCCGCGGGGGCCTGGGGGTGTCCCCCAGCTCTCAAGATCGAAGGTGCTCGCATCGCCTCGAAGCAGCTCTGGGTGAAATAACCCAGGTTCGCAGCACCTTCTCCAGACGTAGCCGAGGCTTTCCAGCCTCGGCGTCATTCGCCCACCCAACCGGCCGACGTCGCAGCCCCTCTCAGCGATGGAGCGGGACGGGTCCTTCGGGAAGGGCCGGGGTGAGCAAAGAGCGCTCCATCTTGCCTCTTGCCTCCGACGTCTTGCCTCTCTCCCCTTAAGAGCACTCGCCGCTTATAATCTGCGGGCATCAGGCAAGAAAAAGTACAGCAGGAGGGGAAATACATGACACAGCAGCCGGCCCCAGAGCCGCTAACCGAAATGAAGCTCACAGACCAGATCAAGAAGATGGTCAATGAGTCCTTCACCAGCGGCAAACCGATCATCGTCGCCTACACGGACGACAACGGCGCCCCCAGCCTTTCCTACCGCGGCAGCGCCATCGCCTACAGCGACAATCAGCTCGCGATCTGGGCCCGTAACCCGGAAGGCGGCCTCCTGAACGCGCTCGCCAAGAACCCGCGCGTCACCATGCTCTACCGAGACCCGGGACCAGAGAACCGCGCCATGCTGCAGTTCCGCGGTGTGGCTCACATCGACAACTCGGATGGGACCCGCGAGAAGGTCTACAACGACATCCCCGAGCCCGAGCGCAACGCCGACAAGGAGAAGAAGGGCTCGCCCGTCATCCTTGACCTCGAGCGCGTCGACGGCTTCATGCCTGGCGCCCGCGTCGCCATGCGCAAGTAGCCTCGGCCATTACAACCAACGCAAAAGAAGACCGGCCGTCTGGCCGGTCTCTTCCTTTTTTTCTGCCGGCGACTCGTTTTACTGCAAACCACTCGCGAGTCACCCAACGTAACCCCCTCTCTCTCTGGGAGAGCCTGCCTGCCGGTAGGCAGGGGTTGGGGTGAGGGCTGGGACTCGACTCCAGTTCGCACTCGGCCCCAATAGCGAACTGGCCGTGCTGTGCCTAGAAAGCCCGCGTCGCGTGCACGAGGCGTCGCAAATCGTAACGCCGCACCGATGAGTCGAACGTCCCGTTGCAGGTTATCAAGATCAGCTCGTCCTGCCCTCGCCTGCCCAGGTAGCCGCTAAGGTTCGTATCGAACGGCAGGTCCGAAACCCAGTCGACGGTGTACGTAATCGTGGTGCCGTCGCCGATCACGTACTGGATCGTGTCGCCGGCCTGCGCGTTGCGCAGGGGCGCGAAAACCGCCAGCCCCACCGTGTAGTAATCGACGTGCCCGCCGATCATCGTTACGCCACCCTGGCCCGGGTAGCCTCCCAGGCCGGTGAATTCGCCAAAGTTGTAGCGCACCACGTCGTACGCGCCCGCCGGTATGCCCAGCTCACCGCCGACGCCTACGTCGCGCACGTTGACAGGCGCGTTGATGCCCAGACTCGCCGACACCAGACGGTCCGTCGATGGGTAAAGGGCGGAGTTCACGGACGTCGAGTTGCACTGCGGCACGAAGTAGCCTACCTGGGTCGGCACACGATTGCCGTTCGCGTCCTCCCAGACCACGCGGAACGCATACTCTGAGCCCACTGTGAAGCCGCCGCGCTGGAAGCCTTGCGCCCCGAAAGCCAGCGGGCCCACGCTCACGAAGCCCGCATCCGCAAACGTCCCGTCGCTGCTGAATTCCAGCCACTGGCTGCCGACCGCGTCCGCGCGAGGCGCCCAGCGAAACTCGCCCCTCGCCTGAGTCTGCGTCTGACAGTAGACCGCGCCCACCAGCAGCACCGGCCAGTCGCAGGGCGTGAAGATCCCCGTGGTGGAGACCTGCCAGCCTGTGGCCGTGCGCGTGTTCACGCGCCAGAAATGCGGGTAGTGAGGATTGATCGCGGCCATCGTGTAGCTAGACTGGCTGCCCGAAAGCTGCGTGGCCGTGTATGTCGCGGGCAGGAAGCCGTTGTCGCCCACCGAGACGTCGAGCCATTGTTCGATGGCGCCGTCTACCGGGAGCCAGTCGAACGTGATTTGCGCGCCGGCGCCGCTGCAAACGACATTTGGGAAGCTCAGTATCGCGCCGGCAGCTTCAGTCCTGCGGGTGTCTTCGAACTTCAGCGCCGCCACGCCAGCCAGCGCGATCAGCAAAACGAACAGCAGGATTCTCAACAGCGGGGCTCTGCTTCTAGTCAAGACTCGAACTCCACGGGAACTAGTTCTGGCCTGTCCCGGCGCCCTCTTGAGCGCGATTCGCTCCAGACGCTGAGTCGCCAATCATCATAGGCAGCACTGCAGGAGCGTTCAAGGACAGCCGTCCGTTTGCTTCCGGCTGCTTGCTCATTGCTTTCGTTAGAATGGCCCCGAAGCCGGGCAGTAGTTCCGCGACGTTCCGACCACGTTCTTGCAGAAGTAAGCCTTCATCTTCTCCTGATCAGCCGGCGTCCCGTGTTGAACGAACTCCCGCAGCAGATCCTGGTCACCAAGCGAGTGCGTCCGCAGCGCGCGCACCGCATCGGTGACACCCGCGATGCCCTGCAGGTCGTACACCGCCTTCATGAACAGGAAGCCCTGCTCCCGCTCCGCGATGTAGCCCGCCACGCCGTCCGATCGATACACGCCGACGTACAGCTTCGTGTCCGTGCCCAGGTACTTGAGATCCGCCGTGAACTGCTTCACGGCTTTGTCCAGGCCGTCCGTAAAGTAGAACTCGACGAAGTGAGCGAAGCCCTCCTCGAACCAGATCGGGAACTTGCCGTACATCGTCGAATGCGTCAGCTCGTGGACAACCGTCCCCCTGTCAACCGAGTTCGCGGCAATCGCGATGAACTGGTCGTAGGAAAGGCCGGCCAGGTATTCGTCAAGGTCGGTGACCATGATGTGTAAGAACTTGTAAGGATAGGCGCCGACCAGCGCCTCGATCTGCGGTAGCGCATCCACCGACATGTCGATGATCGCCTGCCCGACCTTCGGGTCGTCCGCAGAGACCACCAGGATCATCTCGCCGCCCTCTTTCAGGTTAACGGCGCGAAACAGGCCGTACCTCAGCGTCGTCGCTAGCACCGGCCCGATTGCCGGCGCGTTGCGGTTCGACAGCGATTCCGTGTACGCCTCGAACGCGCCCCGCAGACCGCGCGCCTCGCCTTCGTCCAGCCCATCGCCGTACCAGCCCTGTTCGGAAGCCACGCTGAGCATCGTCCGGACGCTCTCAGCCTCACCGCGCGCCTTGGCGGCACGTTCGCACTTCAGGATCGCCTCGATCAGGTCAACGCGCGATTGAGTCAGCTGCTTGAACCATGGCTGAGCCCGCACCAGCCCGGATAGCTCAACGGTCATGCCGGGCAGGAACTTCGCCTCGGCCGTATCGGTGAGCACCCGCGCCTGCTGCGTCGGATTCGCCGTCGGCACCAGTGGCGGCGTCGTGGCCACGCTACCCTTGCAGCCCAGCAGCAGCCCTGCCGCAAGCACAATCGCGGCAAAACCCGGCGCCAGACTTCGTTCGATGCCTCTAATCACCACGCTGGCCATCTTCTGATTCTCGACACAATCTCGCGTGCGCTTGACCTGCCTGCCTCTCAACGGCGCTTCGTTAAGATGGGGCCAGGAGGAGACGGACGTGTCGGATTTTCAGACGATGAGCCTGCCCCGCGACCCGGACCTGCTCGCGCCCGACGGCTCGCAGGTGCGCGTCTTACTGCGGTTCGCTGGCGGCAGCATGGGGCACTTCCGCCTCGATCCCGGCCAGACCTCGAAGCCGGTCGCACACCGCAGCGTCGAGGAACTCTGGTATGTCCTTTCAGGACGGGGCGATATCTGGCGCCGCCAGGCAGGCCGCGAGGAAGTCACGCCCCTGCAGCCCGGCGACTGCCTCAGCATCCCGCTGGGCACAGCCTTCCAGTTCCGCTGCACCGGCTCCGCGCCCTTCAACGCCGTCGCCGTGACAATGCCGCCCTGGCCCGGCGACGGCGAAGCCTACGCTGTAGACGGACCCTGGCAGCCGCGGGTCGCCACGCTGTGACGCGCGACCTCGACCTCCGCGACTTCATCCGCGACGTGCCGGACTTCCCCCAGCCCGGCATCCTCTTCCGCGACGTCACGCCGCTGCTCAAAGACCCTCAAGCCTTCGCGGCCGCGTTGAGCGGGCTCGAGGAGTACGTGGCAGGGCGCGCTCCCGACGCCATAGTCGGTATCGAGTCGCGTGGCTTTCTCTTCGGCACACCGATCGCAGCGCGCCTCGGCCTGCCCTTCGTGCCGATCCGCAAACCCGGCAAGCTCCCGGCGCCCCACATGTCGATCGAATACGCGCTTGAGTACGGCGAAGGCCAGCTCGACATCCACGCCGACGCTCTCTCGACCGGCGCTTCCGTAGTCATCGTCGATGACCTGCTGGCGACCGGCGGCACAGCGCGTGGCGCCATCAGCCTCGTCGAGCTGCTTGGCGCCCACGTCGCCGGCCTTGCATTCCTCATCGAGCTCTCGGGACTCGATGGCCGCAGCCTGCTACAGCCCTACGACGTCTTCTCCCTGATCGCTTATCAGTAACGAGGCGGAGGCTTATGCTCGTGATATTCGCGATGGCGTTACATGCGCCCCTTCAGCGGGGGTACCGTGGTGTCCCCCGTCTTTCAATGCGATCTATGCTACTCAGCGCAATCCCCGCCGTCTCACCATGAAAGGACACCGCTATGGCACGCTACCTTCTCACTTGTCCGCACACCCCCGAGGACTGCGTACCGGACATCGACAGCGTCCTTGGACACAGCAAGGAATTGTTGGCCCGCTTCGATTGGGGCTGCAAAGACGGTGAGCACACTGGTTGGGTCCTCGTTGAGGCCGGCAACGAGGCGACGGCGCGCATGATGCTGCCGGTCGCCCTCCGGACCAAGGCACACGTGCGCATGGTCAACAAGTTCACTCCGGAAGACATGGCGCAGATGACCGGACACTAGTGATTCGCACGTAGACGTGCCACAAATCGAGGCTCGCCCCTATTGGAGCGTCTTCGCGCAAACATTTGACCCCGGAATAGCGCCCGCTAGAGAAGGAACCGCTCATGGCAGTCGTAGCGCTGGATAGCCGCCTCAACGACCTCGTGGACGCCGGCGTCAAGGTCGAGCAGATCGTCACGGGCTGCGTCTTCACGGAAGGCCCGCTCTACAACCCGCGCGACAAGTCGCTCGTTTTCAGCGACGTGCGTACCGGCATCATGCGCCGCTGGTCCGAAAAGGACGGCGTCAGCATCTTCCGCGAAAAGGCCCAGTCCAACATCGCCAATGGCAACACGTGGGACCGCGACGGTAACCTGCTGACCTGCGAGCACGACGGCCGGCGCGTCAGCCGCACCCTGCCCGACGGCAGCATCGAGACCTTCGTCGCCAAATGGGGCGACGCCCGCCTCAACAGCCCTAACGACGTCGTCTGCGCCGCCAACGGCGACGTCCTCTTCACCGATCCGACCTATGGCCTACGCCAGCCGGATGGCAGCATCGCCGGACAGGAGTACCCCTGCCCCGGCGTCTTCCGCTTTCGCGTCGATGAGGGCACGCTGCAGCTCCTCGTGCGCGACTTCGCGGCGCCCAACGGCCTCGCCCTCACCGAAGACGGCACCAGGATGTACATCTGCGACACCCGCGAGCAGACCATCCGCATCTTCGACGTCGAACCGGACGGCAACATCAAAAACAGCCGCGTCTTCTGCGAGGCGAAGCACGGCGAGCACCAGGGACGCCCCGACGGCATGAAGCTCGATTCCCGCGGCAACGTCTATCTCGCCGCCAACTCCCCGGAAGGCATCTGGGTCTTCGACCCTCAGGGCAAGCTACTCGGCTTCATCGGCGTCGGCGAAAGCCCCGCCAACCTCGCCTGGGGTGACGACGACTGGCAGACCATGTACGTCACCGCCCAGACCTCCGTCTACCGCCTGCGCATGAAGGTCCCCGGCCAGCCCGTCCGCTTCGCGCCGCGCTAACCCGCCAAGCCTTACATCTGTCATTCCGAGCCGCAGCGAGGAATCTAGCCCAACAAGACCACGCCCGCTAGCGCTCGCCCCCGAAAAGGGCGGTGGTCGGAATACAGCGCGATCCCCTCTCCCACTGGGAGAGAGTTAGGGTGAGGGCACACCACGCCTGTCGTCACAGAGCGGTATCCGAGATTTCGCCCAGGGGAATCCGCTTATCCGCTCCAGAATCCGCTGACAGGCTCTTAGAACTTCAGGATCACCCGCCCGGCGATCTTTCCTTGCTCCAGGTCCGCCACCGCCTCGTTAATCTCCTCCAGCTTGTAGCGGCGGCTCACCAGCTTGTCCAGCGGCAGCTTGCCTTCCTTGTACCAGCGCACGTACAGCGGGAAGTCGCGGTCCGGGTGTCCCGTGCCGCCTACCGTGCCGCGGTAAATCTTGGCGCCGCGAAAGATCTGCCCCATCTGTAGCTCCGCCGTGGTCTGAGGCACGCCCACCAGCATCGCCGTGCCGCCCTCGCTGTAACCGAAGATGCCGTCGCGCACCGCTCCCAGGATCTGCTCCATCGTGATCTTGGCGCCGATCGCGTCGAAGGCGAAGTCGGCGCCGCCGCCAGTGATCTCTTTGATCCGCGCCACCGGGTCCTCGTTGCGAGCGTTGATCCCGATAGTCGCGCCGAACTGCTTCGCGAACTCCAGCTTCTCGTCCGAGAGGTCCACCACGATGATCGGGTTTGCGCTCAGGTTGGCCGCCGCCTGCACGATGCACAGCCCGACGCCGCCGACCCCGAACACCGCCACCGAGTCGCCGGGGCGCACCTTCGCCGTGTTGATCGCGGCGCCGCAGCCCGTCATCACCGCGCAGCCGATGATGCAGGTCACGTCCGTGGCCACGTCTTTGTCCATCGGCACCACGTACTCGGAATCGATGATCACGTCGTCCGCCCAGGTGAAGACGCTGGTGAACACGCCCTGGCGCATCTCCTGGCCGCGGAACTTCACCACCGTCGGTTCGTTGTCCTTGTAGCCCTCGTGCGCGCCGCGCGGCAGCCACGTCGTCATGACGTGGTCGCCTTCCTTGACGTGCCTAACGTTGCGTCCCTTCGACACGACGACGCCCGTCGACTCATGCCCGATCACGATCGGCACCCTCTGCGACGGGTTGTGCAGCTGGTGCAGCTGCGAGTGACACACACCGCTTGCGAACTGCTTGACGATGACGAAGTTATCGCCGGGGTCCGGCAGCTCGATCTCGTCGATCACCATCGGCTTGCCGTGCTCGACGTGGACTGCGGCGCGTGTCTTCATCGGTCCTCCTGGTTAACTAAGGCTCACCCCAGGCGTGATTATAGGAGCCGCTTAACATAGAAGACACCCGATATCTCCAGCCGAGCGAAGCGCAGGCCACGTAGGGACGCAGCTTCAGTTCCGTCCGTTACGCCCCAGCGACAAACCAAGGCCCCGAAGCCCCCTCACGCCGGCCTCAGCACGTCTCGAGTCAATGGCGAGGAGGCTACTCGCCCGGAATAACGATGTGGTCCATCTTCCTCAGTTCATCCCAGGGGATATCGATTGCGAAGACAACCTCACCACTCGGGTTTCGGGCTATCAAGCGACCATGCCAGGCCTCCGCGACAATGGTTGGCTTCTTGACCCCGCCTGCCGGTATCGTCAACCCGGCAGGTGCATCTTCACCGTCTTCGAAATAAAGCGTGACCGGCGTCTTCGTTTGATTCTCAATCGTGATGCTCTTTCGATATTCACACGCGCTCAAGAGGCATCCGAGGCCGAGCAACGCCAGGAGACAGACAAGCTTCACGAGATGCGACCGCATGGCCACCGTTGAGGCCCTGCCACTATTTCCACATTCTGTTGTCATCTGCGCCAAGGCGGGCTTCCCCACCCCATTGCGAGCCAGAGGGCGTTCAGCCTGAGGCGTAGCAATCCCGGACACAACCTCTCGTCGGGCAATCTCGGGACGCACGTTGTCTCACGTGCCGTCTGCCCGAGATTGCTTCGTCGCTACGCGCTCCTCGCAATGGCAGCAGGTAGCAGCGATATCGCCGGTCCCTAGGATACCGCCTCGGGATGCCTCGGGGTTCAGCCCGGGGTACTGCGCGACTCTACGCCGGCGCCCCCTGCGGCTGCCAGATCTGCGAGTACTCCCTCCGAAACTCGTCCACGCTCATGCCGGCCGCCTGCGCCAACCGCGCGCACATCGCCTCGTCCGCCAGGTTCTCCGGCTCCAGCCTGATCATGTACTCGCGCGCCACCTTGTAGTGGTCCGACTCCAGGTCCACCAGTCGCACCCGCGTCCGGCCCGTCTCCGGGTCCCTAAGGTCTTCGAACGGCAGCGTCTTCAAGATCACGCCGTCCAGCGTCACGAAGCCGCCGCGCAGCAATCTCTGGTCCCACGGCTCGTCGATCAGGAAGCGAACCGCGCCCCAGCCCAACGTCCTCGTGTAATCGATGTCGAACGGCAGCGGCTGGGCGCAGCGCAGCTCGTAGCCCAGCGTCACGTCGGACAGCGGCAATTTCTCGCCCCGCGCAGCGAAGCGCCGCTGCACCCGCTGTTTGATCATCGACGCCAGCGGGATGTCGGCCAGCGCCACGTGCCCGTACGGGTCGTACGTCAGCTCCATGCCGGTGCCGCGCCGCAGCTCCTCCGGGTCGATTCTCTCGCCGACTCCTTCGGCCACGACCACGACGCCGTACGCCTGGCCGTTCATCCGCCGCTTGATGATCGAACCCTCGATCACGCGCGAGACGTCGTCCAGCGTGACCTCCGGCTGCGCGAACTCCTCCGGGATGATCGTAAGCGTCGCGCCGGCCGCCTTGCCCACGCCCAACGCCAGGTGCCCCGCTTTGCGGCCCATCACCGCCACCATGAACCAGCGGTTGGTGCTGCGCGAGTCCTCCATGATCGTCAGGACAATCTCCGTCCCCACATGGCGCGCCGTCTCGTAGCCGAACGTCGGCATGCCTGAGGGCAGAGGCAGGTCGTTGTCGATCGTCTTCGGCACGTGCGCCACCTTGATCCTGCCGCCGGCGCGTTCTGCCACCGCCGCCGCCGCGAACGCCGTGTCGTCCCCGCCGATCGTCACCAGGTAGCCGATGCCCAGCGACTCCAGCGTTTCAACCGCCTTGCTCAGCGACGCTTCGTCTTTCGTCGGGTTGGCGCGCGACGTCCGGAGGATCGAGCCGCCCTGGGAGTGAATCCTGGACACGTCTTCAATCGAAAGCTCGCGCGACCGGTCACGCTCACCGGCGATCAGATGCTCGAAGCCGTCCAGCAGGCCGATGACCCTCAGCCCCGAGTTGCGCGCCTCGATCGTCACGGCGCTGATCACGCTGTTGATCCCTGGAGCGGGCCCGCCGCCCACCAGGATGCCCAGCGTCTTGCTCGTATTGCCGTTGTTCATGACAGACTCCCAATCCGAGGCCCGCGACAGGCAGCCGGGCCGAAATCAGAGGGGCCTGGATCGTCGAAAAGGGACGCCACGCCCTGGCTGATCGGCCCCGCGTGCTTCGCTGGCCTCATTCAGTGTATCGGACTCGAAAGGCCGCGCTGCGATTAGGGAAGTCACTCAGGCCGGATTCTTAACCCGATCTTTACCTGACTTGCACCGTGCAAACGGCCGGAGCCACCGGAGCGCCCGAAGTGATGTCGAGAAGGTTCGCCGTGCGGTCCTCCAGCGCCGTTTGCGCCAGCTTCGCCATCAGCCAAAGCGCCGCCGGTTCCCGCGTCCCTCCCACCTGCGACACAGGCGCGCCCTTCAGAACCTGACAGCCCGGCGCAAACGCTTCTACACTCGCCTGGCAGACGCCTGACCCCGGTCCGCAGACCAGGTAGAGCCCTTCCTCGGACACGTCGACGTGATAGGCGCTACAACCGCCGCAGCCGTCACTGCGCTCGCCGACCAGGCAGCCGCCCGGCCCGCAGACCCGCAGGACGGTGCCGCAGGGCCACTCGGCGTCCCGCTCTGCCCCGACCGCCACGATGCCGCCATCGTCCGAGGCGTAGGTGCCGCCACAGCCCAGCGTCTGCCCGGCGAACGAGTCGCCGTAGTGAGTGACCCAAACATCGTCTACAATTTCGACCGGCGTCAGGCCGTCGGCGGCATGGCGCACGTCGTCTCGAAGCTCGGCTGCGGAGTCGAACAAACGGCGCACCGCGTCGTCCAGCTTGCTGTCGAGTGCTGGCGCTTGCGCGGCCGGTTCGGGGGTCTTTGGGTCCGCCAGACGATCGCTGCTGGTCAGACCTCCCGCGACGAGTGCTACGACCAGGAACCCGAAACTCAAGCAGTAGCGGGTTACTGGCCTTCGCTGGCTCAGATGTGTGCCTCTTCAGCCAAAGAAAGACCTCCTCAGCAAAAGCGAGGCAGCCGGGCGTGGCTGCGGGACCAAAGTGCAGGGCACAGCCTAAAGGGCCGTGGCGCTAGGGTAAAGCAAACATTCTGTCAACCTGTTTGCATTTATACTGCGGCCAGTGCGCTCATCGAACCCTCTGGTTCCTAGACTGAACTCGACCTCGTGCAGGCCTTAAGCCGCGTTTACTACGGCTGGATCATCGTCGCCGGCCTCATGGCTGTGGGCGCCGTCTCCACCGGCATGGGTGGCGTCAACCTCGGCCTCTTCATCAAGCCAATGCGCGACGACCTCGGTGTCGGTACCTCGATCTTCGGCTGGGCGCAGACGGCGCGCCTCATCGGTTTCGCCGCCTCCGGCTGGATCATCGGCCGCCTCGTGGACAAGCACGGTGCGCGGATTCCTCTCGCCCTCGCGGGCCTGGCCGCCGGCGGCGCCATGATTGCGCTCTCCCAGATCAACGCCGGCTGGCAGATCATCCTCGTCTTCTTCGTCGTCGGCGCCACCGGCCTTCAGGGCGGCGGCGCCAGCCTCTTCACGTCCGTGCCGCTGTCCAACTGGTTCCTGCGTAAGCGCGGCAAGGCGATGGCTGTCGCGTTCATCGGCATGCCGGTGGGCATCTTCATCTTTGCGCCCCTCAGCCAACTCCTGATCGACAAAGCCGGCTGGCGCGACACCTGGCTGATCCTCGGCGGTGGCGCCGGAGCCGTGATCGCCCTGGTCGCCCTGCTCATCGTCCGCCGCCGTCCAGAGGACATGGGCCTTCACCCCGACGGCCTCGCTTCCGTGCCCGAGAAAGTACCCCCCTTCGGCAGCCAGACCATCAGCTTCGTGCACGACATCTCCTGGACTCGCTCCGAGGCCATTCGCTCGCCCACGTTCTGGCGCCTCTCGATGATCGACGGCCTGCGCATGCTCGCCATGAGCAGCGTCGGCATCTTCCGCGTGCCCTACTTCATCGACGACAAGGGCTTCGACGCCAGCATCGTCGCCTGGTCGCTGTCCGCCGAGGCGCTCTTCGCGGTCTTCGTCTCGCTGCCCACCGGCTGGGCCGTCGACCGCTTCCCGCCACGCTACGTCGCCGCCGTCTCCACGGTGCTCATGATCGCCGGCTTCGTCCTCACCATGACCGCGGTGTCGATCTTTAAGGTCTTCGTCGCCACGTCCGTCTTTGGGCTCGGCGTCGCCAGTTTCATCATCTGCCAGAACTCGGTCTGGCCTGCCTACTTCGGCCACGCCCATATCGGCTCGATTCGCGGCTTCGCCACGCCCCTGATGCTGATCTTTAGCGCCATCGGCGCTCCGCTCACCGGCATGACCCGCGATTGGACCGGCAGCTTTGTCTACGCCTGGATCGTCGGCACCATCTGCCTCGGCATCGCGGCCATCCTCCTGCTCAGCACACCCCCGCCCGTCAAGAAACGCGCGCCGGCCGTTACCGAAGTCGAACCGGTTGCGACCGCCGCTTCGTAGTCGCAGGACCGTCGCAGACCCCGCGCTTCTGGCCTCTGGCCTCTCGCCTAGCGCGTCATCTGCAGCCGATAGCCAGCGATGAATCCCGTGACGCTGTCCAGGTCAACGATGATCGCGACGCCCTTCTTCTCGGCGTCGGCGTCTCGCTCTCGTTGCGGCATCGTGTTGTACACCGCGTCGCGCATCGCCTCGCTGTTGTCGACCCGCCCTCGGCCTCGAAACGTCACCACCGCCGCCGAGCGCCCGTGATCCGGCGTCGGCTCGCGGTAGACCAGCGTCATGTTGGGGTTCTTATTCAGCGCCGAGGCCGTGCCGCCTTCGGCGTTGCGCGCCCAAACGCCGATCTGCGTCTCGCTCACCACGACGACGCTGCCCCGGTACGACAGGCCCGGCCGGCCTTGCTCGTCCACGTAGCCCACGATGATCGGCCAGTCGTTTGGTACGTAGGCCTCCATGACCTTCTGCTTCAGCGCGTCGTTGATCTTGAGTTCGGTCAGCGTCTCCATAGGGGGCGGTGTGGTCACTTGTTGAGGCTCCTCACTATAAAATCTCGCTCGCCGCGCATTATAAGGTCTCGCGCGCTCATCCCAGACTCGCCAGCGGCGCGGACTTGCGGCGCGCCACAAAACACGCCGAAACCCTGGTCGGCAAGGCGATGGTCAAGCCCGGCACCAGCCCTCGGTACCTCGCCGCCATTGGCACCGATCCGAGTCCGCATGGCCCTTGCAAACCTGGGCCCCGTTGGCGCTTACTTGACGCGACCAGTCCTCACGCAAGAGGCCGGGGACGATTCGGAGGACAAGCAATGCTCAGCGCGCAAGACAACGAGACCCTTTGCCGCGTAGGCCCGGGGACGCCGATGGGCGTTCTCTTGCGCCAGTTCTGGACGCCCGCCATTCGCTCTGACGAGCTGCCCAGCATCGACGGCCCGCCGCTGCGAGTCAAGCTGCTGGGCGAGAACCTGATCGCGTTTCGCGCCACCTCCGGCAAGGTCGGTTTGATCCAGGACGCCTGCCCGCACCGCGGCGCCTCGATGTTCTTCGGCCGCAACGAGGAAGAAGGACTGCGCTGCGTCTACCACGGCTGGAAGTTCGACAGCTCCGGCGCCTGCGTCGACATGCCGTCCGAGCCGACGGAGTCGAACTTCAAGAACAAGGTGCGGGCCCGCGCCTACCCGACCGAGGAACGCAACGGCATCCTCTGGGCCTACATGGGGCCTCGTTCTTCCGGGGAAGAACCGCCGCTGCCCCAGCTCGAGGCCAACATGGTCGAGGGCGCGGTGGTCAACACCGTCCTGCGCGACTGCAACTGGATGCAGGCTCTGGAAGGCGACATCGACACCGTGCACTTCATCTTCCTGCACTACGGCCATCTCAAGCTGCAGGACACCTACGAGGGCGGCTTCTTCAACCTGCAGGTGAAATCGCCGGCCTCCGAGTACGCCGTCGCCAACACGGACTTCGGCACCTGCTACGGCGCTTACCGGCCCGCCGAGGAAGACACGAACTACTGGCGCATCGCCAACTTCCTCTTCCCTTTCTACACGCAGGTGCCACCCGGTACGCTGGCCGTGAAGCGCCAGTTCCGCGCCTGGGTGCCGCTGGACGACGACCACACGCTGTTCTGGCTCGTCAGCGCGCCGACGGACGCCGACGTCGAGAACGACCCGGAGCGCCAGAAGCGGTCCTTCAAGCGTGTACAGGAGATCGTTCCGGATACGACCGGTTGGTACGGTCGCTCACGCCCCAAAGCGCAGGCGAATAACGACTACCTGCTTGACCGCGAGTTCCAGAACAGCGGCGAGAGCTATATCCCGGACACTGAGGGCTTTATCCCCCTTGTGCACCTCGAGCGGCGGACTCTCACCACAGGCAGCAAGACTTTCACCCTGCGGCATCAGCCGGATACCGTCACGGGCAGCGAACGTCAGGGCCTGACCCAGCTCTTGTTCCGAACCAGTGTGTTCGACGCAGTGGAGGTGGCCAGCTCGGCCAACCAGGTCACCACCGGCAGCACCTCCCCGGTCGTTAAGAACACCCTGACCACCGCCAATACTGGCTCCCCCCACGACTACGTGTATTTGATCGTGATGGGGATGGACCACACCGTGCAGGACGTCAACCTGTCGGGCTACGGCGACATCCGCATCGGCGGTTCGCAAGTGTTGGCCGAAGAGGTGGCCATCGATCGCTCCACCAATCCGTACCAGATCGCCCTGGGCTACCCCGAGCGCACCTCCGGCAACCGGACTGTTGAGTCTCGCTACTGGGCCGAATCCGGCCAGACCGCCGTGGCCCAATACGCCCACATCCTGGCCCTGCGATACAAGGAGCCCGGGACCAGCCTGGGCGCTGAGGAGTAGCCAGAGTGAGGCTAGACGGATACCTGGGTCGTCTGAGGCGCGACGCGGCCGCCAAGGCCGACCGCACAGCGTCCCAGGAGGAAGATGAGGCGCGCCGGGCCCGGCGGGAACTGATCCGCTGGCTGCTGCTGATCCCGCTCATCCTGCTGCTGCTCTTCGGCTGCGGCAGCATGGCCATGATCGGCAATCGCCCCGCCTTCGCCGACACTCGATCGGTGCTCTCCGCCGACTACCGGCCCT
>Ga0209640_10001367_pt1 | contig 20582 bp, 18 predicted proteins | sample RifCSP10_1_FD_184018 | JGI IMG/M metagenome (GOLD analysis project Ga0209640, IMG submission 184018) | Soil microbial communities from Rifle, Colorado - Rifle CSP2_sed 10_1 (SPAdes) (version 2) | ecosystem: Environmental > Terrestrial > Deep subsurface > Rock core/Sediment | place: Rifle...
ACCGAGGTCTTCAGGTTCACTTCCCAGGCGGTCGCGGTGGTATTGAGGGTCGGCATGGGGATCGCCTTGCGCAGGAGCTTCAACGGCGCGTCGATCTTGGAAACCTCCGGGCCCCAATCCGGGAAATGCTCGGGGGTAATCATGTCGGGCGCGAGCTGGTTGCCGGTCGAGATCAGCTTCAGCATGACGCGGCTGAACGGGCGCAACACGGCCTTCGCCGACTCCATTTCGTGCTTGATCGCCGTCTCGCGCATCAGCATGATCAGGCCGCCCGGGGAATTGCCGAACGGGCAGCGCGCCGCGCAGGTGTAGCACTGGGCGCAAGCCCAGATCTTTTCCTGCATCGCGTCGTAGATGCCCTCGAGGTTTTCGGTCCAGAGCAGCTGGACGATCTCGCGCGGGCTGAAGTCGTAGTAGTGGGCGGCGGGACAGGTGGCCGTGCAGATGCCGCAATTCAGGCATCCGTTCAGCTCGTGGTCGTAGCGCAGGTCCGACTGGATGTCCCTGAAGATTTCCTCGAGCTTCGCGCGCGGCACCGCCGGCTGGTCGGAGACGGGGTCGCCGATGTGCTCCTGAACCCGGGTGCCTGTCGCGTGTGCCATGGTCGAGTCCGCCGGTTCGAATCAGTAGGTCATGACCTTGCAGTCGCTCTCCATCACCTCTTCGATGAGGTGAGCGCCGCCGATGATTCCCTCGCATTCCGGAATCAGGTCTTCCACCGTCATGTCAAACAGGTCGAGATTCGGCGAGCAGCAGTAGAACTTGACGCCGGCCTCGTGCGCATCCTTGATGAAATCGTAGACCGACTTCGGCGAGCCCTCCTTCACGAAGAGCTTCTCGGCCACGCCCTTCTTCATCAGCCGGCCGGAGGTGGCCGTGCAGATAACGTCGACCTCGTATTCCATCGCCGCCGCGGCGGTCGCCTGGAAGATCGGCGCGCCGAGCTCCTCGCCGTTGCGTGGATCCGTGTTGGCCATCACGATGATCAACTTGCGAGCCATGGCACTACCCCCTCCAACGATCGTCTGGAGCGCAACCGCTTCAGCCATCCAGGGGACTCGCCGCCAGCGCGAGGCGCGCTCCGGACCTGCCTCGAAAGAGGCTATATTAGACCTTTCTAATACAAGAGCAAGCCTACCGCGCGCTCCTCGATCGAGTGAAGCCGGGCGCCCTTTGCGCGGCTGCTAACCGGCCGGCTCCCGGGGCTGCATCCACTTCGTGAGCTGCACGATGCCGGTCATGATCGGCACGAGAGCATCCTCCATGGCCCGCTGCGCCGACCGCAGCTTCGCCAGTTCCGGACCTGCGTCCTCGGGCACTTCGTCGAATTCCATGATCAGGTCTTCCACCATGGCCACCTTGAGCCCGGGATGCCCGGCGAACCCGAACGCGGAGTCGCCGATCTGCCAGAGCGCGGGCCGTCCCTGGTGATCCTCGGCGAGCACCTTTGCATACGCCGGCGGTACTGGCCAGTCGCGCATGTAAATGGCAAGCGGGTATTCCGCGGGCAGATAGCCGTTCAAAGCATCGGCGCTCATTCGGTGCGCGGTCATCACTTCGAACTTGAGAGCGGTCGACTCCGACCGCCCCCCCGCCGCCAGCGCGAGGATCTGCGCACCTAACCCGATGCCGATGATCGGCCACTCCCGCATGAGGCAGGCGTGCACGAGCGCGATCTCCTGCTTGAGCGTCGGCACATCGCGCGTTCCTGCGGTTCCCCACGGCCCCCCGCCGAGAAGGATCAGCCCGTCGCCGACGGTGTCCTGGTGCGGCAATGGCCCTTTCCCCGCGAACGGTCGGTAGTACTTGAAGCGCACGCCGCGTCCCTCGAGATGATCCTCGATCAGGCCGAGATACTCGGCGGAGGTATGCTGGAGGATGTGGAGCAGCTTCATCCGGAGCAGCCTGTCGGACTGTTTGCATTGAGGCGGTCTTGCCAAAGGAGTTTGCCGGATTTCGGCCCGGCAAACTCCTGAGGGAGACGTTATCGACCAGACCCGATCGCGGCTTCGAACGCCGTGCGGAAATCCGCAGGCGAGACCGTGAGGAGCCCTACCTTCGCCTGCGCAAAGAATCGTTCGATCGCCACGCCCGCGTCGGCGACCGCCACCTTCCGCAACGACGCTTCCAGATCGAAAACGGTACGCGGCGGCGTCACGAAGAAGTCTCCCGTTATGAGCACCTCGCGGATGCGGTCACGCTGCTGACCCTCGAGGCGGACGTACGCCGTGATCGTGCCGCCCGCGCCGGTGTGGCTGCCCGACAGCACGCTTTCACCCGCCCCTGGATCGTCGATCTCGCCCACGAACGCGTCAGTGCCGATTTCCTGGTCGTAATGCCTGGCGGCGAGCGCCTCTTCATCCGCCGTGATGTCGCCGCGCACGGGCGTGATGCCGAGACGCTCGGCAAAACCCGTCAGCAGCGCCTCCTGGATCGCGTCGATCCCCGGCGCCGCGCCGAGCAGTTCTTTCAACGTGACCACCCGCTGCGCGGCCGCATCGAGCGCGCGCTTCGCTAGCTTCGCTTCGGGCACGTTCAACGCTGCAACCATGTCCGCCGCGTTCATATCGACCAGCACAGTGCCCTGATAGAACAGCGTATCCCCGTCAAAGAAGCCGCCGGTGCCGCTCACCTTGCGCCCGTCCACCTCGATGTCGTTGCGCGGCCGATAGTTCGCGTTCACGCCGAGCTTGGACAGACCCGCCGCGGCCGCCTCGCAGAGTTTGCGCGCCAGGCCGGCGAGCGTGGCGATACCGAGCGTCGAGCGGTGAAAGACCAGTTCCCAGCCGAGCTGGCCCTCATCGAAATAGAGCGCACCGCCGCCGGTGATCCGGCGGACGATCCCGACCCCGTGCGCGCGGCAGTAGTCAAGCCTGATCTCGCGCGACAGCGCCTGATGGCGCCCGATTAAGACGGTGGGCGGAAAACGCAGGAACCGGATCGTGTCCGGAATCTTGCCCGCCTTGTGGGCGTCGATCAGCGCCTGGTCGAAGGCGATCTGGCGTCGCCCGTCACGGATGCCGGTATCGATTACGCGAAAGGCGCTGGCCATAGCCTCAAGGCTTCTGCTCGACGATGCGCAGCTGGCGGCGGATCCTGCGGATGTCGGTCTGGTTGGGCTGGAACGGGTAGCTTGCGATGTTGCTCGGCGGGGAATCGCCGTATGGGCGGTCGCAGGCTGACACATCGTCGTGGAACTTGCCCGGGCAGCCGGACGTGCGAAACGCGATGCCAGCGTCGATCACCGCATCGAGCTCGCTTTGCGGAATGCCGAAATCGGTGACGCGCCCTTCGCCATCGAACGACATGCTCTCCACCCGGACTCCACGGTAATCGATCAGGTAACGCGCGAGTTGCACCCGCCGCCACTGATCGCGCGGCGTGGCCGGCAGGTGATCCATCAGCGAGCCCTTCTCGGGGAAGAAGCAGAACATGTGGTTGTGGCCGCCGAGATCGACGATCTGTTGCACGAGGGAGATCGCCTCGTATTCGGTCTCGCCCATGCCGACGATGACGTGCGCCCCGAATTTCTGCGGGCCGAAGATGTCGCGGGCGTCCAGCAGGATTTCCCAGTACTTCTTCCACGTGTGCGGCGACTGGACGCCCTTGCCGCGCGTGCGATCGAAGATTTCCGGTGTGGCCGCATCCAGCGCGACGGTAAAGATATCCGCCCCCAGATCGCGCAGGCGCTTGACGTCGTCCCGCGTCATGGTCATGGGGTTCGAGAGGATCGAAACCGGGATCGCCGACGGATCGATGCGGTCGGTCCATTTCTTGAGCACTGTTACCGTGTCCTCGTCGGCACGGGGATGGGTAATCATCGAGATGCACATCCGGTGGAAGGCGCTGGCCACGGCGTCACGCGCAATGATGCCGATCACCGTGTCGAGCGGCACCGCCGGCCAGTCCACCCGGATGAAATTGCGGTCGGCATAGTCGCGCTCGGCTTCCCGGTGACGCGCAAGGCCGCAGTAGGCGCAATTGGCGCGGCAGCCTTCAGGATAGGTGAGAAGCAGATTGAGGCACCGGGTGCAGGAGGTGCGGTACATCTTCCCTTTCATGATGCCGAGCGTGATCGCCGCCGCGGTCGACATCTGCACGTACTCGGGCGAGCGCATGTGCGGCGTGAGGATGTTGTAGTTCGGGAGATAGACGCCCTGCGGCGCCACGTTGTTGGTCTTCACCCGCGCGCCGTTCTTCATCTCGCGGGGGGTTGCGGCCGGCGCCCGCGGCTGCATGAGCGCAAGCGGGTTGTAGTCCTGTTCTGCTTGCGCCGTGTTAGCCACGGATGCAGGCTCGGGTCGGTAGCAACTCATCGTCGGACCCCTCTCAAGCTGCCCAATACTCCGGATAGGCTATCCAGCCGCGCCGCAACGCGGCGCGGTCGGGCAATGCGCCGCCGCGAGCGCGCGTGGCCAGCTCGCGCCTGCGCTCGACCGCCCGGTCTAGTGCCGATTGGTATACGGACCTTAATTCCTCCTCGAAGCCTGCGCTGGCCTCGCGATCGCCCGCGACCCACGCCGCCGCCGCTTGGCCGGCGAGCTTCCCTGAATAAACCGCAGCGGCGATACCGGCCCCGGTCACGGGGTTGGTCAGTCCGGCCGCATCGCCCGCGAGCAACGCGAGCGTGTCGCCAAGCATTCCCCACGGCTGCAGCATGCCGCCGGCCGGAATCGCACCGCCCGTGAGGCCGAGAACTTCAGTACCGACTCGCCCGCTTTCGAACAGGGCCGCATGCAAGCCGGCGACGATTTCCTTGAGCCGCGACTTATGAGCGGGATCGACACCCGCGCCCACATGTGCGATGTCGCCCTTGGGAAAGAGCCAGCCGTATCCGCCAGGGATATCGGCTGACAGAAAAATATCAGTGGCCTCGTGGCGCCGCCGCAGCGGAACCGTGATTTGCCGCGTCTCGACCAGGTGCAAGTTCAGCTGGCCGATCCGGCGTCCGACGACCGAGCGGGGGCCGTCCGCACCGACGAGCACCGAAGCCACGGCGGAATGGCCATCGGCAAACTCTATGCGCCCGTCGCGCGTGATCGAGCGGATATTCGCGCCGAACAGGCATCGCGCGCCCGCTTGCTCGGCGCTCGCAACGAGCGTCGCGTCGAACACCGCGCGATCGAGCATATAGCCGGGGAAATCCTCCTTGACGTCCGGCGCGCCGTTTTCGATGAAGGTGATCATCGCCCGGATGGGCTGGCGCACCGAAGCGGCGAGTTTCCGAGTCTCGACGCCGATCAGCGCCGGCACGAATTCCGCGCATTGGACCGGCCTGCCCGGCTCGCGCTTGCGATCGACCGCGATGACATCGCAGCCGCGCCGCGCCGCCTCCAGGGCAGCGCTGGAGCCGGCCGGACCGAGGCCGACGACCACAACGTCGATTCGTTCGCTTGCCATCACGCCGCAGCCGCCGCGCGACTGTGGAGCTTGATCGTTCGCCCGGTCTTGATCGAGCAACAGGCATGTTCCTGGACCGCCGGCCGACCGATCGCGTTCGCAACCGCCAGCGTGCCCTCGGCCGGAAAGGCAATGCCGTCAAGGCCTGCCATGACCGCATAGGCGTCGGTCACTCGCCGATGCATGCCGGGAGGGCGTGCGCAGCCGAGAAGGACTTGGCGCCCGGGAATCCGCCGCCGTGCTTCGAGAAAGATCCGCCCGACGTCGCCGGTTGCCGGGGTCACGAAGGCCCCGGGCCTTGCGTAAAACGGCATCACCACGACCAGAACCAGCGATTGGATGCGATGGCGGCTCACGATGTCGAGGGCGTTCGCTTCGCCGAGGACCCGTCCATAGTGCAGTCCGATCACGATATGCGGAACGACCTCCATGGACGTCGTGCACAGGGCCGCGAGCGTCGCTTCGAAGTCCTCGACGCAGCGGTCAAGGTGATAGACCTCGGCGATCGTCTCGCGCGCCCCGATGACATCCATCATGGCCGTGTCGACGCCAGCGGCTTCCATGGCCTTCGCGCGCTGTTCGTCGAGCAGGGCCGAGTGGATCGCGATCCGGATGTGCGGGAAATCACGCTTGAGGCGTTCGACAACGGGGTAGTAACGCTCGTAGCGGATCTCGTTGCGACGGTTGGAACCCCCGGACAGCAGGAAACCGCGGAGATCCTCCCGCTCGATCATCTCGCGGACCTTGTGATCGAGCAGGGCGGGGCTCACCGCCGGGATCATCGGCTCGAGAATCTTCGCCTGGCAGTGGTCGCACATCAACGCGCAGCCGGCGGCGGTGACCGAAAACGCGGGAAAGCTGTTCTTGCCGCAGCCGGAGACCTCGCAGCCCGCATAGGACCGGAACGTCGGCGTGGAAAACCGAATCTCGCGTCCCACCGCGTGCTGCGCCGCGCGCTCGTATTCCGCCACCAGGGCGGCATCGAGGCGGGCGTCCTCGAGCGCTTCGACGGCGGCGATTCGATCGAGCCAGCTCATGACGGAGCCCCCTTTCACCGCCGGGACGCGGCTGCAGTGGATGATCGGTGCATTATAGTATTCGCGGTTTCTAATATAAAGGCGGCCCGCGCCGGTCCCCGCATCGGCTGCCGCGCCAGGCCGTTTCACCTATACTGTAGCAGGCGAATGTTCGAGCGTTGCCTGAGTGCTTGACCCCGCTCGACCCTCACCCCATTCCCGCTCCCGGGGGGCGAGGGGAAGGCAGAGCGCGACAATGGTTCGTCAACCATTTCCGCAAGGATCAATAGGAGGGAGGCATGGGGCGAATCACACGGCGCGCCTGGTTGAAGCGCATGGCGGCGGGTGGCGTGGCGCTGGCGATGGGCATGGCGCAATTGCGGCGCGCCCTGGCGCGGGGCGTGGTGGAGACGGGCGTTGCGCGCGTGCGGGGCGAAGCACGCGTCAACGGCAAGCCCGCCCGGGTCGGGATGGAAGTCAAGCCGGGAGACGTCATCACGACCGGGCGCGATGCGGAGCTCGTCGTGGTGGTCGGGAGCGACGCGTTCCTGGTGCGGGCGCAGTCGCGCGTCGAGCTGGCCGGCGACGCGGCGCAGCTCATCGTGAGCGGCCTGCGCCTCGTGACCGGCGCGCTGCTCTCGGTGTTCGAGCCGGGAAAGCCGAAAGTCATCCGGACGGCGACGGCGACGATCGGCATCCGCGGCACCGGCGTCTACGTGGAGATGGAGGGGCAACGTACCTACGTCTGCACCTGTTACGGCGAGGCGGAGTTGACGCCGGTGGACGACCCCGCCGCAGCGGAAACGGTGCGCACCCAGCACCACGACGATCCGCGTTACATCTACCCCAAGGGCATGCCGCGCATGATGGAGAAAGCGCCGGTGATCAATCACTCCGACGCGGAACTCTCCATGCTGGAAGGTCTCGTCGGGCGTGTGCCGCCCTTCGAGTTCGTCTACACCCCGTATTAGCCCGCATTCACTGATTGATGATGCCGAGCCGCACGTAGATCGGCCGCATCTGGCTGCGCAGCCGGGGCAGTTGCCGCCACAGCCAGAGCGCGCCGGCGATGCAGGCGACGCCTCCCGCCGCGAGCGTGTGCGCGGCGCCGATCCAGGATGCCAGCGCCCCCGCCGCGAGGCTGCCGAGGGGATACATCCCGAGGAAGGCCATGCTGTAGAAACCGCTGATACGCCCGCGCATGGCGTCCTCGACGATGGTGTGCGTGATGGTGAATATCCCGTTGACGGTGATCACGATGCCTGCGCCCGCGATCGTCATCATCGCCAGCGAGAGCGCGAAATGGGTCGAATAGGAGAAAACGGCCAGCGCGGCGCCGGCAGCCCCGCACGCCGCGGTGACCCAGCGCAGCAGGCCGCGCACCTCCCGGCGCGAGGCGAGGGCGAGGATGCCGCCGATCCCGCCCAGGCCGGCGGCGCCGATCAGGAATCCCAGCGTTTCCGCGCCGCCGGCGAATACTTCCGCCGCGAAAATCGGCATGAGCGCCTGGTACGGCGTCGCCATGAAGCTCACCAGCGCGACGACCGGCAGCAACAGGCGGACCGGCACCAGGTGCCACGCGTAGGATGCCCCCTCCCGGAATCCGCGCCAGAGCGAGGCGTGCGCCGGCGGCCGCTGGCGCAGGGCGATCACCATCAAGGCGAGCGGAATGAGCGCGAGCATCTTGGTGACGCCGTTCACCAGGAAACAGAATGCTTCGCTGGACACCGCCAGGAGCACGCCGGCGATGGTGGGGCCGATCATGCGGGCGGCATTGTACATGCCGGAGTTGAAGGCGATGGCGCTCGGAAGATCCTGGCGCGCGGGCACCATCTCGGGCAGAAACGACTGGCGGATCGGCGCGTCGACCGCCATCACGACGCCGAGGGCTGACGCCATCACGATGACGTGCCAGACCTCGACCAGGTCGAGGCTGGCGAGCGCGGCGAGCGTGAACGCCGGCACTGCCGCAGCCGACTGGGTCATGAGGAGCAGCTTCCTGCGGTCCACGCGGTCGGCCCATATCCCGCCAAAGGGCGCCAGCACGAGCACCGCGATTTGCCCCGCGAACGCCGTCACCCCCAGCAACAACGCCGAGCCGGTCAGGCGGTAGACCAGCCAGCTCATGGCGATTTGCTGCACCCAGTAGCCGATGATCCCCAGCGACTGGCCGAGGAAGAACAACCGGAAGTTGCGGTGGTGAAACGCGCGCAGCGAGTGGATCACGCAAGCTGCTGCAGCTGCTCGTTGACCTTCGCCAGCGTGGCGGCGAAGCGCGCGAGGCGCTCCTTCTCCTGCGCGACGATCAACGGCGGCGCGCGCTCGATGAAGTCCCGGTTCTCGAGCTTGGCCTGGGCCTTGGCGATCTCCGCCTCGAGCCGCAACCGCTCCTTGTACAGCCGCTCGCGCTCGGCGGACATGTTGACCTCGATCTTCAGCATCAGTCGATACTCGCCGACGATCGAGACCGGCGCGCCCGCCGCGGGCAGTGCGCCCTCGACGATGATGACCTCGGAGAGCCGCGCGAGCGCGACGAGGTACGAGACGAAGGGTTCAAGCCGCGCCCGGTCGCCCTGGATCAGCAGGGGCAGCTTTTGCGACGGCGCGACGTTCATCTCCGCGCGCAGCGTCCGGCAGGCGTTGGTGAGATCCTTCAACAGGGCGAGTTCCCGTTCCGCGGCCTCGTCCAGTTTCTCCGGCTGGGGCTCCGGGTAGGGGGCGAGCATGATCGAAATCCCCCCTTTGCTTCCCCCCTTTGTCAAAGGGGGGCCAGGAATCCCCCGCTCCGCTCCCCCCTTTGACAAAGGGGGGCTAGGAATCCCCCGCTCCGCTCCCCCCTTTGACAAAGGGGGGCTAGGGGGGATTTTGCCGGCGAGCGGCGCCGCCTTCTGCCACAGCTCCTCGGTGATGAACGGGATCAGCGGATGCGCGAGCCGCAGGATCGTCTCGAGCACGCGCGCAAGCGTGCGGCGGGTCGCCCGCTCCTGCGCCTCGCTGCCCGCAGCGAGCTGCACCTTGGCGAGCTCGACGTACCAGTCGCAGTACTCGTCCCACGTGAGCTCGTAGATCGCGCGCGCGAGGTTGTCGAACCGGTATTCGCGGTATGCCCGGTGCGCTTCGGCCTCGGCGCGCTGCAGGCGGCTCACGATCCAGCGGTCGGCGATCGAGAGCTCGAGGGGCAGCGTCTCGTCGAGCCCGGTGTCGCGCCCCTCGCAGTTCATCAGCACGAAGCGCGCGGCGTTCCACAGCTTGTTGCAGAAATTCCGGTAACCGTCGCAGCGCGAGAGGTCGAACTTGACGTCGCGCCCGTGGGAAGCAAGGCTCGCGAACGTGAAGCGCAGCGCGTCGGTGCCGAAGGCCGCGATGCCCTTCGGGAACTGGCGGCGCGTCGTGGCCGCGATGCCCTCGGCCTGCCGGGGATCCATCAGGCTCGAGGTGCGCTTCTCGATGAGCGCTTCGAGCCCGATGCCGTCCACGATGTCCAGGGGATCGAGGATGTTGCCCTTGGACTTCGACATCTTCTGGCCCTCGGCGTCGCGCACGAGCCCCGTGATGTAGACCTCGCGGAACGGCACCTTGCCGGTGAATGGCAGCGTCATCATCACCATGCGGGCGACCCAGAAGAAGATGATGTCGAAGCCGGTCACCAGCACCGAGGTGGGGAGGTACAGGCGCAGCGCGGGATTATCCGCCGGCCAGCCGAGGGTCGAGAACGGCCACAGGGCGGAGGAGAACCAGGTATCGAGCACGTCCTCGTCCTGCCGCAGGTCGGAGGAAGTAATCCTGCCGCCGCTGCGCACGCGCTCGAGCATCGCCCGCCGGTGCCGTGCCTGAGCTTCCTGTCTGGTGCGCGCGACGAAAATGGTGCCTTCGCCGTCGTACCACGCCGGGATGCGGTGCCCCCACCACAGCTGCCGCGAAATGCACCAGTCCTGGATGCCGGTGAGCCAGTGATTGTAGGTAGTGGCCCAGTTCTCCGGCACGAAGCGCACCTCGCCGCGCGCCACGGCCTCCAGTCCCGCCTTGGCGAGCGTGTCCATCTTCACGAACCACTGGTCGGTGAGCATCGGCTCCACGACCACGCCGGTGCGCCCGCAGCGCGGCACCATCAGCTTGTGCGGCGTCACCTGCGCGATCAGTCCCTGGTCCTTCAGGTCCGCGAGGACCTTCTCGCGCGCTTCATAGCGGTCGAGCCCGCGGTAGGCGGCAGGCGCGTTGTCGTTCACGCGGGCGTCCAGCGTGAGGATGCCGATCGGCTCGAGCTGGTGGCGCAGCCCCACCTGGTAGTCGTTGAAATCGTGCGCGGGGGTGATTTTCAGGCAGCCGGAGCCGAATTCCGGGTCGACGATCTCATCGGCGATGACCGGTATCCTGCGCCCGGCGAGCGGCAGCAGCACCTGCTGCCCGATGTAGGCCTGGTAGCGGGGGTCATCGGGGTGCACCGCGACGGCGACGTCGCCGAGCATGGTCTCCGGCCGCGTGGTGGCGACCACCAGGAAGTCGGCGCCGGAGGCGAGGGGATAGCGGATGTGCCACAGGGTGCCGTTCTCCTCCTCGGACTCGACCTCAAGATCCGACACCGCGCTTTTCAGCACCGGATCCCAGTTGACGAGCCGCTTGCCGCGGTAGATCAGTCCCTGTTCGTGCAGCCGCACGAAGACTTCCGTCACCACCGCGGACAGCCCCTCGTCCATGGTGAAGCGCTCCCGCCCCCAGTCGCAGGAGGCGCCGAGCCGGCGCATCTGGCGCTGAATGGCGGAGCCCGATTCCTCCTTCCAGCGCCAGACGCGCTCGATGAACCGTTCGCGGCCCAGCGCCTGCCGCGACGTGCCCTCGGCCTCGAGCTGGCGCTCGACCACGATCTGGGTCGCGATGCCGGCATGGTCGGTGCCCGGCTGCCAGAGCGTGTTGTAGCCGCGCATCCGGTGGTAGCGCGTGAGCGCGTCCATCAGGGTGTGCTGGAAGGCGTGCCCCATGTGCAGCGTGCCGGTGACGTTGGGCGGCGGCAGCAGGATGCAGTAGCAGCGGGCGTTGGATTCGTCGAGACCGGCCCGGAAGGTGCCGTTTCTCTCCCAGGCGGAGTACCACCGCGATTCGATGGCCGCCGGCTCGAAGCTCTTGGCGAGAGCCCTTGCCGAGGGCGACCCGTCCGACGATGCGGACGTCATCGCGGAGGCCTCCGCTTCCTGCAGCGCGCTCCTGGCTTCCACCGCGACCCGCAGGTTCTTGATCTGCGCGCGCAGCGTCTCCTCGATCGAGGCGCGCACCATGCCGTTGATGTCGGACTTGATCTCCATGCTGATCTTGGCGAGCGCCGCGTCGAGCGCGGATCCGATTTCCGGCATGAACCGCTCTTGCATGATTTGCGTGATCTGCTGGTCGAGGTCGCGCTTCAGCTTCTGGTAGAGGCTGTGCTCGAGGTTCTGGGCCTGCACGCGGGAGATGACTTCGCCCGAGGCGAACGGCACGGCGGGCAGCCGTTCGGCGGGGATGACCTCGGTCAGCGTGGGAATGCCGGAATCCGGCGCTGGCGGCGTGATCGCCTGCGTCAGCGTCGGAACGGTGTGTGCGTCGTCCGCGGCGGATGGCGTCGCCGCGCCGCGCAGCCGCGTGAGCAGCGCGTCGGCGCGCTTGAGCAGCTCGTCGCCCTCGTCCTTGCGGTTCGGCTGATCGGCCATCAGGGCGCGGACCGGTCTCCGGTCTTGCTGAGATCGTGGGTGCGGATCTCGTAGCCGCGGTCGCGGTAGAAGCGGAACCGCTCGCGCGCCTGTGCGCGGTCCTGCTCATCGAGGCTGACGATCTCGATCAGCCGCTGGAAGCGGCTGAAAAACGGCGGCCACTCGGGGCGCAGGTTGAGAAGCACCTCCTCGTGCAGCGGCTCCTCGCCGCGACAGTCGACGATCACCGGCGTATCCGCGGCCAGCGGATCCTCGGACGCGCAATGCGGCACGAAGCCGATCGACGGCGTCATCCACAGCGCGCGGTCGAAGCGGTGCGCGGCCTCGCGATCGGCGCAGAAGACCGTGACCTTCAAGCCGTGCGCAAACGCCTTGGCCGCGAGCTGGCATGCGGTCTTCAGCCGGTCCTCGACGTGCGTGTAGAAGTCGATTTGCGTCATCTATTCGTTGCTCGTAGCTGGTTCCTCGTCCGACTTGCCTCGCCAGCAGAGAGAAACGAGGAACGAGTCACTTTCCCGCGGCGCGGTTGACGAGGAACTGGGTCAGCAGCGGCACCGGGCGTCCGGTCGCCCCTTTTTCCTTCCCGCTCTTCCACGCCGTGCCGGCGATATCGAGGTGGGCCCATTTGTACTTTTTCGCGAAACGCGCGAGAAAGCACGCGGCGGTCACCGCGCCGGCGGGACGCCCGCCGATATTGGCGAAGTCCGCGAAGTTGCTCTTCAGCTGTTCCTGGTAGTCGTCCCACAACGGCAGGCGCCATACCCGGTCGTAGGCGTCCTCGCCCGCGGCAGCGACCTCGCGCGCGAGCGCCTCGTCGTTGGCAAAGAGGCCGGTGGCGACGTGCCCGAGCGCGATGACGCAGGCGCCGGTCAACGTCGCGATGTCGATTACGGCCGCCGGACGGAAACGCTCGACGTAGGTCAGCGCGTCGCACAGGATGAGCCGGCCCTCGGCATCCGTGTTGAGGATCTCGACGGTCTGGCCCGAGAGGCTCTTCACGATGTCCCCGGGCCGGGTGGCGCGGCCGCCCGGCATGTTCTCGGTGGCGGGGATGGCGCCGACGAGGTTCAGCGGCAGGCGCATCTCGCCCGCGGCCTTCAGCGTGCCGAGGACGGCGGCGGCCCCGCACATGTCGAATTTCATCTCGTCCATCTCGGCGGCTGGCTTGATCGAGATGCCGCCCGTGTCGAAAGTGACGCCCTTGCCGACGAGCACGACCGGCTTCAGGTTTCGCGGGCCGCCACGGTGCTCCAGCGTGATGAACCGCGGGGGCTCGGCGCTGCCTTGCGCCACCGACAGCAGCGTGCGCATGCCGAGGCGCTCCATGTCGTCGCGCCCGAGGACAGTCAACTTCATGCGATAGCGTTTCGCCAGCTCGCGCGCCGCGTCGGCGAGATGGGAGGGGGTGCACACGTTGGGCGGCAGATTGCCGAGGTCCCGGGCGAGTTGCACGCCATGCGTCACCGCGAGTCCTTGCTCGAGGCCGGCGGCAGCGCCCTTGGTTGCGCCACGGTCGACGGAGAAAGCCAGGCGGCGCAGCGCCGGGCGGTCCTTCTCGTCCTGGCTCTTCATCCGCGTGAAGCGATAGGCGCTGGCGCCCGCCACCGCCGCCGCGTGCGCCACCCGCCACTGCGCGTCGCGGCGGCCGACCGCCAGCTCGGTGAGGTGCAGCGACGCTTCCTCGGCGCCGGTGCCGTGGAGCGCGCCGACCGCCACGGCGACCGCTTCGCGGTAGCGCTTCTCGCTGAAATCGCCCTCGCGGCCGAGCCCCACCAGCAGCACGCGCCCGGTGGCGCCGGGCACGTCGTGCAGCAGCAGCGTCGTGCCGGGCGCGCCCTGCATGTCCCCCCGGCGCAAGATCTTGTTGAGGTGTCCCGCGGCCGCGCGATCGAGCGCCGCCGCTGCGGCGGTGAGCCGGCGCGTTTCGAACACGCCGGCCACGATGCAACCGTTCGCACCGGTCTGCGGTGCGCCGCTTTTTATGCTAAATTCCATTGTGCGCGCTCTGACGAGTTAGAACCCTGATTCATTACGCATTCTAGCAGCCTGTCGGATTCGAGCGAATGAGCGTGTGTCGGTCTGCCACGGGGGTGCTCGGCGCGGCGCCGGCACGGTGGACCCGGGCCGTTTCCATGTTACGGTCGGGCGGGGCGCGCACCCCGCAGGCCGCGATCAGATGATCTTCCGGAACGCGCTTCTGCGCGAGCTCGTAGCCGCGGCGGCGGCGACCTTCTTCGTCCTGGTCGGCATTGTCATCACCACGATCCTGGTGCGTCTGCTCGGGCAGGCGGCGTCCGGCGCCATCACCTCCACCGGCATCGTGGCGCTCCTCGGCTTCGCCATGATCAACTACCTGCCGGTGCTGCTTTCGCTCACGCTCTTCATCGCGGTGCTGATGACGCTCACGCGCAGCTACCGCGACTCCGAGATGATCGTATGGTTCTCCGCCGGCATGAGCCTCACGCAATGGATACGTCCGGTGCTCACGTTCGCCGCGCCGCTGGTCCTGCTGATCGCGCTGCTTTCGCTGGTGATGTCGCCCTGGGCCGTATCCAACAGCGAGGAAGTCCGCCGCCAGATGGACAGCCGCAGCGACGTGACGCAAGTCACCCCCGGCGTGTTCCGGGAATCGCGCCACGCCGAGCGCGTGTACTTCATGGAGGAAGTCGCCGGGGCGGAGAATCTCGTTGCCAACGTGTTCGTGAGCTCCACGCAGCACGGCAGGCAGGGCGTCATGGTCGCGGCACGGGGCTTCCAGGAGATTGCGGAGAATGGAGATCGCTTTCTCGTCCTGCTCAACGGCCGCCGCTATGAGGGCGAACCGGGCTCGACCGAATACAAGGTCTACGAATTCGGGCGCTACGCGATGCGCATCGAGACCGTGGAGTCGCGGACGCCGCGTGCGCCCTCCACCAAGGCGCTTTCCACGCTCGATTTGCTGCGCGAGCCGACGCCGCGCAACCTGGCCGAGCTGTCGTTTCGCGTGGGATTGCCGACGGCCACGCTGATTCTGTCGCTGCTGGCGATTCCCCTGTCGTTTGTCAATCCGCGGGCGGGGCGCTCGATGAACCTCCTGCTGGCGCTGCTGATCTACATGACCTACAGCAACCTGATCTCGATCACCCAGGCCTCCATCGCGCAGTCGCGCATTTCCCCCGCGGCGGGGCTGCTGGGCGTGCACGCCGCCATGCTCCTGCTCCTGCTCGCCCTCTTCTACCGGCGCCTGATGGTGTTTTCACTGTTCCGGCTGGTGCGATGAGGACCCTGCGGCGCTACCTTGCGACGGAGATCGTGGCAGCGACCGCGCTCGTGATCGTCGCGCTGCTGATGCTGTTCGCGTTTTTCGACCTGCTCGATCAGCTGAAGGATCTCGGCCGCGGCGCCTACAACATACGCCGGATCCTGGTCCACGTCCTGCTGTCGGTGCCGGATCACGTCTACGGGCTGTTTCCAGTCGCCGCCCTGATCGGCACCCTGTTTGCGCTCGCGCAGCTGGTGGCGGGCTCGGAATATACCGTGATGCGGACTTCCGGCGTATCGGCCCTGCGTCTCGCGGCGACCCTCGCATCGATCGGCGTTGGATTCGCGGCGCTCACCTTCGTGTTTGGCGAGTTCATCGCGCCGCCCGCGGAGCAGCTGGCGCAGCGCGTGCGCTCGCAGGCCATCACCGGATTGGTGGCACAGGAATTCCGCTCGGGACTGTGGATCAAGGACGACCAGCGCTTCATCAACGTGGTCGAGGTGCTGCCCGACACCACGCTGCGGGGCGTGCGCATCTACGAGTTCGACAGCGAGTCCCGGCTGCGCTCGGTCAGCTTCGCCCAGCGCGGGCGCTACCAGAGCGGCCGCCGCTGGCTGCTGCAGGACGTCATCCAGACGCGGTTCGACGGGATGGGAACCTCGGTGCGGGAGATCGCGGAGCAGGAATGGCAATCCGTGCTCGACCCGGACCTCATCAACGTGCTGCTCGTCAAGCCCGAACAGATGTCGGCGTGGAACCTGTATTCCTACTCCCAGCACCTCAAGGAGAACCGCCAGAAAGCACTGCGCTACGAGATCGCATTGTGGGCCAAGTTCGTCCACCCCCTGGCGCTGGTCGTGATGATGGTGCTGGCCCTGCCATTCGCGCACATCCAGAGCCGGCAAGCGGGAGTCGGCGCCAAGATCTTCACCGGCATCATGCTGGGCATATTGTTCTATTTCCTGAACCGCCTGTTCGCGCATCTTGGCCTGCTCAACGACTGGCCGCCGTTCGTGGCCGCGATCACGCCCACCGCGATCTTTCTCTCGGTGGCGGTCACCATGATGTGGTGGCAGGAGCGACGATGATCTTGGTGCCGGCGAGCCGGTCGTGCAGGAACAGGCCGTCGCGATCCACGAGTGCCCACAGGAAGCCGCTACCCCCGAGCGCGCATCCCGCGAACGCGAACACGACGCGGCTCAGCGCCTGCCGGAGGTTGAGCGCGGCGCCGGCCCGAGTGACGACGCGCATGTGCCAGGTTTTCATCGGCAGCGTCTGGCCGCCGCGGCGCCACTGCCAGACGAAATACGTCGCGGCCACCAGGACGAGATAGATCTGGAGGAGCGGGCGCGCCACGACGGCGTCGGCCGCACCGCTGATCATGACGAAGGGCAGAGCGGCCACCAGCAGCAGGGCGGAGAGCAGCAGCGCCTCATAGATCAGGGCAAGCGCGCGCCGCGAACGGCTGGCAAGCGGTGCGTCGGGCGGCGCGCCATGCCCGCCGGCAGAACGCATGGTGGACGCGCGGTGGGGCCGCTATTGCGCGGTCGGCGCCGGCGCGCCCGCGGTCGCAGTGCCCGGCGGCGGCTTGGTGCCGGAGGGTTCCGGGCTTGCAACCGACGTCGTGCCTTCGGCCGTCTGCGGGTCGGGCGGCGCCGGCGGATCGGAGGGCGAAAAATCCGGCTGCTGCGCGAGCGAGCGCTGGTAGCGCTGCCATTGGGCCGTGACTTCGCGCCGCTTGTCGGGCGGCAGCTTCTTCAGCGCCTGATACTTGTCTCGCGCCGCCGCGCGCTGCGCGGGCGTCAGCTTGGCCCAGTTGACCATCCGCTTCTGCAGCCGCTGCTGCTCCTGCGGCTTCATCCTGGGATAGCGGTCGGCGATCTCGACCCACTTCTTCCGCCGCACCTGGTCCATCTTGTTCCACTCGGGCGCGAGCGGGGCGAGGATCTTCTGCTGGGCGGGCGTCAACTCGGTCCAGGCCGGCCGGGCCGGCTTCCTCGCGTCCGCCTTGCTCTGCGCCGCAGCCGCCGGGAACGCGAGACACAGCCCCAGGATCAGCGCGGCGAGCGCTTGAGCCATGTGTCGAAACCTTTGTCGAGGTAGGCGTTGATCGGCAGATCGTCGGTCAGCAGATAAAGATCGATATCAGTGATGCCGTTGGCCGGCCGCGTGCTCTGCCAGTACGCGACTCCCGCCGTTGCGAGCACGAGCGCCGTCGCGGCAATCAACAAGGGGGCACTATGGAAACGCCGTCCCGTGAGCCTGGCGACCGCATGTCCGGCCCAGGCCAGGCCGAACACCGTGGCAGGTTGCTCGCGATAATGCGCCAGCGCGTTCCGGCGCGCCGCGGCCAGCCGCTCGCGCACGCGGGGCTCAAGCCGATCCACGCCGTCGTCCAGATACTGAACGAGTTTCCTCGCCAGCTCGTGTTCCGGCCGGTTCATAGTTTGATCCCCTGTTTCGCCAGCATCACGGCGAGCGCATGGCTTGCCCGCGAGCAGTGCGTTTTCACGCTTCCCTCGGAGCAACCCATGATTTTTGCGGCTGCCGTAACGTCCAGTTCCTCCCAATAACGCAGCAGGAACGCCTGGCGTTGACGCGCCGGCAGCCTTTCCAGAGCTTTCTCAATCAAAGCAAGCAGTTGGGAACGCTCCGCGTGCTCGGCCGGCGCCACCGAGAAATTGGAGTCATCCGCCACTTCCAAAGTTTCCAGGGGATCGGCGTCGTCATCGGCGTTCCCCCCCAGCAGGCTCGATACTGGCATCGTCCAGATCGAGCGCACCTTCTGGCGGCGGAAGTGGTCGCGAATGGTGTTCTGCAGTATGCGCTGAAACAGCAATGGCAGCTCCGCGGGCGGGCGTGTGCAGTACCTTTCGGTGAGCTTCAACATGGCGTCCTGCACGATATCCAGGGCGGCTGAATCATCCCGCACTGCGAACAGCGCCTGCTTGTAAGCGCGGCGCTCGACTTCGGCGAGGAATTCCGAAAGTTCTCTCTGAGTGGCCAGTGGTCTCGCCTTGTGGGGAAGGCCGGCTGCCTGACTGCGGCTCGCGATGCGGCTCCCGCGCGCTCACCCGCCGGGTCGGGGGCATATTAGCAAATCGCGAAGAGGGCGCAAGCCATGCGGCCCCGGCCCTCAAATCTCGCTCTATCCTGCTGTTTAAAGGGATATTTTACTTGACCGGTGCGGGGCGAACCGGTAACGTTACACGTTTCCGATTTTGCGTTGAGCAAACGATGGAACTCACCGGCGCGGAAATCGTCGTGCGCTGCCTGCAGGAAGAGGGAGTCGAATACGTGTTCGGCTACCCCGGCGGCGCCGTGCTCTTCATCTACGATGAATTGTTCAAGCAGGACCGGGTGAAGCACGTCCTGGTGCGCCACGAGCAGGGCGCCGTGCACGCGGCCGATGGCTACGCGCGCTCCACCGAAAAGGTGGGCGTGTCGCTCGTGACCTCCGGCCCCGGCGTCACCAACGCGGTGACCGGCATCGCGACCGCCTACATGGATTCGATCCCGCACGTCGTGATCACCGGCCAGGTGCCGACCCATGCCATCGGGCTCGACGCGTTTCAGGAATGCGACACGGTGGGCATCACCCGCCCCTGCGTGAAGCACAACTTCCTGGTGAAGGACGTGAAGGACATCGCCCTCACCATGAAGAAGGCGTTCTACATCGCTGCCACCGGGCGACCGGGCCCGGTGGTGGTGGACATACCCAAGGATGTGACCACCGCCAAGGCCGAGTTCAGTTACCCCGGCGCGATCGAGATGCGCTCCTACAATCCGGTCGTGAAGGCTCATGTCGGCCAGATCAAGAAGGCGATCCAGGCGCTGACGAAGGCCAGGCGCCCGATGGTCTATACCGGCGGCGGCGTCATCCTGGGCGGCGCGGCGGCGGAGCTCGCGCAGCTCGTGCGCCTGCTCGGGTTCCCCTGCACCAATACCCTGATGGGGCTCGGTGCGTATCCCGCGACCGATCGCCAGTTTCTCGGCATGCTTGGCATGCACGGCACCTACGAGGCCAACATGGCGATGCAGCACTGCGACGTGCTGCTCGCGATCGGCGCGCGTTTCGATGACCGCGTGATCGGCAACCCCAAGCACTTCTTTGCGGAGCCCCGCACCATCATCCACGTCGACATCGACCCGTCCTCGATCTCCAAGCGGGTAAAGGTCGACATCCCGATCGTCGGCAACGTGCGCGAGGTGCTGCGGGACTTGATCCGCTACCTCGATGCGGCAAAGGAGCGCCCTGACCGCGAGGCGCTGAAAACCTGGTGGACCCAGATCGAGCTGTGGCGCTCGCGCGACTGCCTCAAGTATGACCGCGCGAGCCCCATCATCAAGCCGCAGTACGTGATCGAGAAGCTCTACGAGGTGACCGGGGGCGAGGCGTTCGTCACCTCCGACGTCGGCCAGCACCAGATGTGGGCGGCGCAGTTCTACAAATTCGACCAGCCGCGGCGCTGGATCAATTCCGGCGGCCTCGGCACCATGGGCTTCGGCCTGCCCGCGGCGATGGGCGTCCAGCTCGCGCACCCCGGGGCAATGGTCGCCTGCGTCACCGGCGAGGCGAGCGTGCAGATGTGCATCCAGGAGCTCTCGACCTGCAAGCAGTACCGGCTCCCGATCAAGGTCGTGAATCTCAACAACAAGTACATGGGCATGGTGCGCCAGTGGCAGGAGTTCTTCCACGGCAACCGCTACGCCGAGTCGTACATGGACGCGCTGCCGGATTTCGTGAAGCTCGCCGAGTCCTACGGCCACGTCGGCATCAAGGTCGAGAAGCCCGAGGACGTCGAGCCCGCCCTGAAGGAGGCGTTCGCGCGCACCGACGAACTGGTGTTCATGGATTTCATCACGGACCAGACCGAAAATGTGTTTCCGATGGTGCCGGGCGGCAAGGGGCTTTCGGAGATGATCCTGGTATGAGGCACATCATCTCCGTGCTGCTCGAGAACGAGGCCGGCGCGCTGTCGCGCGTGGCGGGTCTCTTCTCCGCGCGCGGCTACAACATCGAATCGCTGACGGTGGCGCCGACCGAGGATCCGACGCTGTCGCGCATGACCGTCGTCACCGCTGGCTCGGACGAGGTGATCGAGCAGATCACCAAGCAGTTGAACAAGCTGATCGACGTGGTGAAGGTGATCGACCTCTCCGAGGGCGATCACATCGAGCGCGAGCTGATGCTGGTCAAGGTGCGGGCGCTGGGCAAGGACCGCGAGGAGATGAAGCGAATGGCGG
>Ga0209640_10001368_pt1 | contig 20578 bp, 20 predicted proteins | sample RifCSP10_1_FD_184018 | JGI IMG/M metagenome (GOLD analysis project Ga0209640, IMG submission 184018) | Soil microbial communities from Rifle, Colorado - Rifle CSP2_sed 10_1 (SPAdes) (version 2) | ecosystem: Environmental > Terrestrial > Deep subsurface > Rock core/Sediment | place: Rifle...
CTCCGCCCGTCACGCGCGGATTCTCCGCGGCCTGCGCGGGCCGCGGCCCTCGCGTGACGGAAGCGTCACCGCATCGTCATCGACTCATCAGAGTTCGCTGCCCGAAGCCGTGCCCTCGCGCCGATCGGCGAGGGCTCGGATGACTGGGCCTCTCGACCACGCGAGTGTTCGTATACCCTACTGGGGTATAAACAGGCGAAAGGACGTGCGATGAGCGAGACAATCAGATACGACGTACCCGCGATCCACTGCGCGCACTGCGCGATGTCGATCCGGGAAGAGGTCTCGGAGGTCGAGGGCGTCGAGGACGTCGGCGTCGACCTCGACACGAAGGTCGTGACGATCCACGGCCACGGCCTCGACGACGCGGCGCTGCGCGCGGCGATCGCCGAGGCGGGATACGAGGCTGCGTGACGACCGCCGCGCCCGAGAAGCAGGCGCGCGTCGACCTCGCGCTCGAGGGCATGACGTGTGCCGCCTGCGCGACGCGCATCGAGCGGAAGCTGGTCAAGCTCGAGGGCGTCGAGGCGTCGGTCAACTACGCGACCGAGCAGGCCGCGGTGCGCTACGACCCGGCTGCGGTCACGCTCGACGACCTCATCCGCGCGGTCGAGGCGGCCGGCTACCACGCACGGCTCGCCTCGGAGGACGCCGACCGGACCGAGGGCCGCGCCGCCGCCTTGCGCAGGCGGCTAGCCGTCGCGGCGGCCCTGACGGCCCCGCTCACTGCGCTCGCCATGATCGCGCCGCTGCAGTTCCCGGGCTGGGAGTGGGTCGCCTTCGCCCTCGCGACGCCGGTCGTCTTCTGGGCCGGCTTCGGCTTCCACCGCGCGGCGCTGCTCAACGCGCGCCACGGCGCGGCGACGATGGACACGCTCATCTCGATCGGAACGCTGGCCGCCTGGGGCTGGTCCACGGTCGCGCTGCTCTTCCTCGAGGATGCCCACACGTACTTCGAGGTCGCCGGCGTCATCACGACGCTGATCCTGCTCGGCCGCTACCTCGAGGCCCGCGCCAGGCGGCGCTCCAGCGCAGCCATCCGCGCGCTCCTCGAGCTCGGGGCGCGGGAGGCGCGAATGCTGCGCGACGGCGCCGAGGTGTCGGTCCCGATCGAGGAGCTGGTCGCCGGTGACCTGTTCGTCGTCCGTCCCGGCGAGAAGATCGCCACCGACGGCGAGGTCGTCGAGGGCCAGTCCGCGGTCGACCAGTCGATGCTCACGGGCGAGCCCGTCCCGGTCGACGTGGGCCCCGGAGCGGAGGTCGCAGGGGCCACCATCAACACGTACGGCCGGCTCGTCGTCCGCGCCACGAAGGTCGGCGAGGAGACGGCGCTGGCGCAGATCGCCCGGCTCGTGGCCGAGGCCCAGTCCGGGAAGGCGCCGATCCAGCGCCTGGTCGACCGCGTCTCCTCGGTGTTCGTCCCCCTCGTCATCGGGATCGCGCTGGCCACGCTCGGCGGCTGGCTCGCGCTCACGGGCGAGGCGGCAGACGCGTTCACGGCCTCCGTCGCCGTCCTCATCATCGCCTGCCCGTGCGCGCTGGGGCTCGCCACGCCGACGGCGCTGATGGTGGGCACGGGCCGGGGCGCGCAGCTCGGGATCCTGATCCGCGGGCCGGAGATCCTCGAGCGCACGCGCCGGAGTACCGCGATCGTCCTCGACAAGACCGGCACCGTCACCGAGGGGCGCATGGAGCTCGCGGGCCTGACGCCGCTCAACGGCACGACCCGCGAGCAGGCCCTGCGCCTGGCGGGCGCGGTGGAGGCCGCGTCCGAGCACCCGATCGCCCAGGCGGTCGCGCAGGCCGCCCGGCGGGAGGTCGGCGAGCTTCCCGCGATCACGGACTTCAGGAACGTGCCTGGAGTCGGCGTCACGGGCCGGGTGGAAGGGCACGACGTGGAGGTCGGCAGGCTCGACGGAGCGATCACCGTCTCCTGGGACGGGATGCCGCGGGCCACGCTCGCCGTCCGGGACACGGTCAAGCCGACGAGCGCCGAGGCGGTCGCGGAGCTGCGGGCGTTGGGGCTGACCCCGATCCTGCTCACCGGCGACGGGCGCGAGACCGCCGAGCGTGTCGCCCGCGAGGTCGGCGTCGAGCGGGTGCTCGCCGAGGTCTATCCCGAGGACAAGGTCGCGGAGATCCGCCGGCTGCAGGAGCAGGGCGAGGTCGTGGCGATGGTCGGGGACGGCATCAACGACGCTCCCGCGCTCGCGCAGGCCGATCTCGGGCTTGCGATCGGGACGGGAACCGACGTCGCGATCGAGGCCTCGGACATCACGCTCGTCTCGGGCGACCTGCGGGCCGCCGCGGACGCGATCGCGCTCGCACGGCGCACGCTGCGCACCATCAAGGGGAACCTGTTCTGGGCGTTCGCCTACAACGTGGCGGCGATCCCGCTGGCCGTCGCCGGGCTCCTGAACCCGATGGTCGCCGCCGCGGCGATGGCGTTCTCCAGCGTGTTCGTGGTCACGAACTCGCTGCGGCTGCGGCGCTTCCGCTCCGCGCGCGAGCGGGCGGCATGAGCGAGACGAAGACCCAAGCTCACGGGTACGCGGCCGACAAGGAGGCCTTCGTCCGCCGCCTCCACCGCATCGAGGGCCAGGTGCGCGGGATCGAGCGGATGCTCGAGGAGGACCGCTACTGCATCGACGTCCTCACGCAGATCTCGGCCGTCACGACGGCGCTCGAGAGCCTCGCGTTCAAGATCCTCGACGACCACGTGAACCACTGCGTCGCGGGCGCCCTCGCCTCGGGCGATCCCGTCGAGGCTGAGGCGAAGAGCAGGGAGCTGCTCGAAGCGGTCCACCGCTTCAGCCGGGCGCGCTAGTGGTTTCGGCTCCGGCTTCAGCCGGAGCCCTGCCGTCCCGTCTCGGTCGGCACGGCAGGTGCCTGGCTGAAGCCAGGCACCAAGGGCAAGGGTCAGACGCTGCGTCCGTCCAGCAGCTGTCGCACGCCGTCGATCCCGCCGTAGCCCTGGTGCTCGAGGACCTCGTCGAGCTTCCCGGCGACGGCGAGCGCCGGCCCTCGAGGGCTCCCCTCCCAGTCGGGCTGCGTCGCGGCCAGCTCGGCCAGGCAGGTCAGCGCGCGCTCGACGACGTCGAGCTCCCACGGGTAGAGGGCGACGAGCACGGCCTCGGAGTTCCACTGGTCCCGGTTGTGGCCCACGGATGCTTGACATCGGCCGAATCGGACGGGAGGTGAAGACCGAACGGGGGACGCGGGCGTCTGCTAGCGCGACTCGGTCGCGAGGCGAGCGCCGAAGAGGACGAGCACGAGACCCGTGAGCGCCTCGAGGGCGCGCCGGGCCGGACCGGCGAGCAGCCGGCGTACCCGGGCGACGGCCACCGCGTAGAGCGTCAGCCAGGCGAATGTCATCGTGCAGAAGACGAGGCCGAGCGACAGGAGCACGGCGAACGACCCGCCTCCGGACGGCGCGAACTGCGGGAGGAGGCTGGCGAAGAAGACCGCCATCTTCGGGTTTCCGAGGTTGCTGACGAGACCCTGGCGCAGGGCACGGGCGGGTGTGCTCGGCACCCGCGCTCTGCGGATGCCGTCCTCGCGGCTGCGGCGTGCGAGCGCGGAGTACAGGGACTCGGCGCCGAGGAAGATCAGGTACGCGGCGCCGGCGAGCTTGAGGGCGCGGAAGACCGGCTCCGAGGCGCTCAGCACGGCCACGATCCCTGCGCTTGCGGCGACCGTCCAGAGCGCCTGCCCGAGGGCGACCCCGCCGGCCGTCGCGACTCCGGACCGGCGTCCCCCCGACAGCGTGTTCCGGATCGTGAGAGCCGTGTCCTGCCCGGGAGTGCAGATCACGACCGCCGAGACGGCGACGAACGCGACCAGGGTCTGGAGCACGTGCGGAGTATCGCCGACCGCACCTTTCGAGCGCCTCTTTCCGGATTCTTTGCTTCATAAAGCAAATACTTGACAATAAGCGTCGAGCGGGTTACGCTCGACCGGATGCCGGTCGTTCCCGAGGGGCTCATCGAGGACGCCGCGAGACGGTTTGCGCTCCTCTCGGATCCGACGCGGCTGCGGCTCATCAGCACGCTGCACGAGGCAGGGGAGATGTCCTCCGGAGAGCTCGCCGAGCTCGCAGGCGTGTCCGCGGCGAACACCTCGCAGCACCTGAGCCGGCTCCTGAGCGGCGGCATCGTCGCCCGGCGCCGCGAGGGGACGAGCATCCGCTACCGCATCGTCGACGGGACGATCGAGCACATCTGCCGGATCGTGTGCGCGCGGCTCGAGGAGCCCTCGGTCCAGACGGCCACGAGCGGCAGGGGAGCGACGTGAGCGCGCCGGCCGTCTCCGGGCGCCCGGCGGGCGAGCTCGACCTGCGCGCCCTCGCTGCCGGCGACGGGGGAACGCGGTGGATCAAGGTCGTCGACCAGACGAAGTGCATCGGCTGCCACGCCTGCACGACCGCCTGCAAGTCCGAGAACGAGGTGCCGCTCTCCGTCACCCGCACGTACGTGAAGGCGGTCGAGGTCGGCGTCTTCCCGCAGGCGCGACGCGCGTTCCAGGTCACCCGCTGCAACCAGTGCGAGGACGCTCCCTGCGTCGCCGCCTGCCCGACGAGCGCCATGTACCGCCGTCCGGACGGGATCGTCGACTTCGACAAGTCGGTCTGCATCGGATGCAAGGCGTGCATGGCCGCCTGCCCCTACGACGCGATCTTCATCAACCCCGACGACCACTCGGCCGAGAAGTGCAACTTCTGCTCGCACCGGATCGACGCCGGGCTGGAGCCGGCCTGCGTCGTCGTCTGCCCTGTCGAGGCGATCCTCGTAGGCGACCTGCGCGATCCTTCGTCGAAGGTGGCGCGGATCGTGCAGCGCGAGCCCGTTGCCGTCCGCCGGCCCGAGAAGGAGACGCGCCCGAAGCTCTTCTACAAGGGCGCGCACCAGGCGACGCTCGATCCCCTGGCGGCGAGGAGGCCCGAGGGCGGCCTCTTCATGTGGAGCGAGCAACACGGGATGACCTCCGGTCATCCCGCGCTGGGAAACACTTCGGCGGCTGCACTCCTCGCGTACGACGTCCCGCACCGGGCGCCCTGGGACTGGCGGGTGGGGCTCTACACTTGGACGAAGTCGATCGCCGCGGGCGCGTACCTGGCGGCGCTCCTGCTCGTCCTCGCCGGGCTCACCGCCTGGTCGAGCTCGCTCTGGCTCTGGGCTGCGCCGCTCGTCGCGGGCGGATCCCTGGCCGCGACCGGGGCGATCCTGATCTGGGATCTCGAGCATCCGCTCCGCTTCCCGCTCATCTTCCTGCGACCCCAGTGGGGGAGCTGGCTCGTCCGCGGGGCCTTCGTGATCACGGGGTACTCCGCGGCTCTCGGCCTGCACGTGCTTTCCAGCCTCGCCGGGCTCGAGTCGCCGCAGCACTGGCTCGCGCTCGGGGGCGCGCCGCTCGCCGCGGCGACGGCGGTGTACACGGGCTACCTCTTCGCGCAGGCCAAGGCCCGCGATCTCTGGCAGAGCCCGCTGCTGCCGCCGCACCTGCTCGTCCAGGCCCTTCTCGCCGGCTCGGCGGCCCTCCTCCCGCTCGCGCACTGGCTCGACGACGAGGCGATCGAGCCGCTCGGCTGGACGATCGGCATCGCGGCCGCCGTGCACCTCCTCGTGGTCGCGGGCGAGGTCACGCTCACGCACCCGACCGCGCACGCCCACCTCGCGGTGCAGGAGCTCGTCCGCGGCCGCTACGCCGGCTTCTTCTGGGCGGGCGCCGCCCTCGTCGCGGTCGCGGTCGCGGCGCCGTGGATCGGCGTCGTCGCCGTCCCCTTCGCGCTCGCCGGTCTCCTCCTCTACGAGCACGCCCACGTCCAGGCCGGCCAGGCGGTTCCGTTGGCGTGAACGTCGAAGCACTCAACGAGCGGGTGAGCGCGGCGAAGCGCGCGACGCTCGCGCGCGGGGAGACCTTCTATCCCGGCCCGAGCCGCGTCCACCTCGCCGCGTTCCCGCCGAAGGAGCGCTGGGACGACTGGGTGGACGTCGGCCCGCGAGGCGACGAGCGGCGCACGATGCTCGTCCCGACGACGTGCTTCAACTGCGAGTCGGCGTGCGGCCTGCTGGCCTACGTCGACCGGGAGACGCTGCAGGTGCGCAAGTTCGAGGGGAACCCCGAGCACCCGGGCTCGCGCGGCCGGAACTGTGCGAAGGGCCCGGCGACGCTGAACCAGGTCACCGACCCCGACCGGATCCTCTTCCCGCTCAGGCGGGCGGGGAAGCGCGGCGAGGGCCGCTGGGAGCAGGTGAGCTGGGACGAGGCGCTCGACCACATCGCCGCCCGCATCCGCGAGGCGATCGTGGAGGGCCGGCCGAACGAGGTCATGTACCACGTGGGCCGCCCCGGCGAGGACGGGTACACGGAGCGCGTCCTCGCGGCGTGGGGCGTGGACGGGCACAACTCGCACACGAACGTCTGCTCCGCGGGAGGGCGCACCGGGTACGCGTTCTGGATGGGGCTCGACCGGCCGAGCCCGGACCACGCGAACGCCGACGTGATCCTCCTCATCTCCTCCCACCTCGAGTCGGGCCACTACTTCAACCCGCACGCGCAGCGGGTGCTGGAGGCGAAGGAGCGGGGCGCGAAGCTGGTCGTCCTCGACACGCGCCTCTCGAACACGGCGACGCACGCCGACCACTGGCTCTCCCCGTACCCGGGCTCCGAGCCCGCGATCCTGCTCGCGATCGCGAACGAGCTCGTCCGGACCGGCCGCTACGACCGCGAGTTCGTCCGCCGCTGGTGGAACTGGCGGGAGTATCTCGAGCGCGAGCACCCTGGCGTCGAGCCCACGTTCGAGGAGTTCGAGCGCATCCTCGGCGAGCTCTACGCCGCGTACACCTTCGAGCACGCCGAGCGCGAGTCGGGGGTGGCCGCGGAGACGCTCCGCGAGGTCGCGGAGCTCGTCGCGTCCGCGGGCACGCGGCTCTCCACCCACACGTGGCGCTCGGCGGCCGCCGGAAACCTCGGCGGCTGGCAGGTCTCGCGCTGCCTCTTCCTGCTGAACGCGCTCCTGGGTGCGATCGCGACCGAGGGCGGCACCTACCCGAACGCCTGGAACAAGTTCGTCCCCAGGCCGATCCACGTGCCGCCGCATCCGGAGTCGTGGAACGAGCTCACCTGGCCCTCCGAGTACCCGCTCGCGATGTTCGAGCTCTCCTACCTGCTGCCGTACTTCCTCCGCGAAGGCCGGGGCCGTCTCGAGGTCTACTTCACGCGCGTCTACAACCCCGTCTGGACGAACCCGGACGGCTTCGCCTGGATCGAGGCGCTGACCGACGAGTCGCTCGTCGGTCTCCACGTCGCGCTCACCCCGACCTGGAACGAGACCGCGTTCTTCGCCGACTACGTGCTGCCGATGGGCGTCGGCTCCGAGCGGCACGACCTCCACTCCTACGAGCAGTACGACGGGCAGTGGCTCGGCTTCCGCCAGCCGGTGCTCCGGGCCGCGCGCGAGCGGCTGGGCGCGGAGGTGCGCGACACGCGCGAGGCCAATCCGGGCGAGGTCTGGGAGGAGAACGAGTTCTGGATCGAGCTCTCGTGGCGGATCGACCCCGACGGGAGCCTCGGCATCCGGCGTTACTTCGAGTCGCGCGAGCGGCCGGGCGAGAGGCTCACCGTCGACGAGTACTACCGCTACGTCTTCGAGAGCTCCGTGCCGGGTCTCCCCGAGCGCGCCGCCGAGGAGAGCCTGACGCCGCTCGAGTTCATGCGCCGCTACGGCAGCTTCGAGGTCGCGCGCGGGATCGGGCCCGTCTTCGCCCAGCCGGTGCCGGACGAGGAGCTCGAGGACGTCCACGTCGACGAGCGCGGCCGCGCGTACACGCGGGCGCCGAGGCCCGACTCCCCGAACATCGTCCCGCAGCCGTCTCCCGAGCCGGACGCCGACGGTCGCCGGCCCGTCGGCGTGGCCGTGGACGGCGAGGTGCTGCGCGGGTTCCCCACCCCGAGCGGGAAGCTCGAGTTCTACTCGCCGACGCTGGCGGACTGGGGCTGGCCCGAGCTGGCGATTCCGGCGGCTCCCCGGAGCCACGTCCACCCGGACGAGCTCGACGAGGGCCAGACAGTCCTCATCTCCACCTTCCGGCTGCCGGTGCAGATCCACACGCGGAGCGCCAACGCGAAGTGGCTCGACGAGATCGCGCACACGAACCCGCTCTGGATCCACCCGAGCCACGCCGAGCGGATCGGCGTCCGCACCGGCGACCTCGTGCGCGTCGAGACCGAGATCGGCCACTTCGTGGTGAAGGCCTGGGTGACCGAGGGGATCCGGCCCGGTGTCGTCGCGTGCAGCCACCACATGGGCCGCTGGAAGCTCGGCGACGCCGGCCAGCGCCAGGCCATGGCGACCGTCGCGCTCGAGCACGAGGGCGGCCGCTGGGCCATGCAGCGGACGAAGGCGGTGGAGCCGTTCGGCTCGAGCGACCCGGACACGAAGCGCATCTGGTGGACCGACGTCGGCGTCCACCAGAACCTGACCTTTCCCGTGCAGCCGGACCCGATCTCCGGCCAGCACTGCTGGCACCAGGCCGTCCGCGTGCGCAGGGCGGAGCCGGGCGACGCGTACGGCGACATCGCGGTGGACACCGAGAGGGCCTGGGCGGCGTACCGGCGCTGGCTCGAGCTCGCCCGGCCCGCCGACCGCTACTCGCCCGGCGGCGAGCGCAGGCCGTATTGGCTCCTGCGGCCGCTCAAGCCCGCGCGCGAGGCGTACCGGCTTCCGGAGAGGACGGTCGCATGACGGAGCTCCTCCGCGCCCTCGCCGTCCTCGCCGAGCCGCCCGGGCCGGAGGCGGAGCGGATAGCACGTGTCCTCGGGCTCCGCTGGTCGCCCTCCCGCGCGGACTACACGAACCTCTTCCAGCTCGAGCTGCCGCCGTACGCGTCGGTCTACCTCGGCGACGAGGGCCAGCTCGGCGGCGAGGCGCGGGACCGGGTCGCCGGGTTCTGGCGGGCGGTCGGCCTCGTCCCGCCCTCGGAGGCAGACCACCTGGCCGCCCTGCTCGGGCTGTACGCGGCGGTGGCCGAGACGGACCCGTCCGCCGAAAATGCGGTGTCTGACACCGCATCACAGAGCGGTGCGGGATCCGGGGAGCCGGGTGTCAGACACCGCGTTCAGAGGGCCGTCCTCTGGGAGCATGTCCTTTCCTGGGTTTCGGTCTACGCCGAGAAGGCCATGGAGATCGCGCCCGCTCCCTACCGGCGCTGGGCGGCCTTGCTCGACGAGGCGCTCGTCGCCGAGGCGCAGCGGCTCCCCTCGGAGGGGCTCGTCCCGCTTCATCTGCGTGTTGCGGGGCCGCTCGCCGACCCACGCGAGGAGGGCCTCGAGCCGTTCCTCGCCTCGCTGCTCGCGCCCGTCCGGAGCGGGATCGTCCTCACGAGGGCCGATCTCGTCCGCGCGGCGCGGGAGCTCGGCCTCGGCCTCCGCGTCGGGGAGCGGCGGTTCACGCTCCGCGCGCTCTTCGCGCAGGACGCGGTGGCGATGCTGGGCTGGCTGGCGTCCGAGGCGGAGAGCTGGGGAGCGAGGCACCGCCGGCACGGCGACGCGCTCGCGTCGGTGGGAGACGTCTGGGCGGAGCGGGCGGAGCGAGCCGTGTCGCTCCTCCGGGAGCTCGCAGAAACGACGACGAAGGAGGTGGTCGGTGTCTGAGACCCGCATGATCGAGACCGCCGGACTGACCGAGGAGGCGGTCCGGCACATCGTCCGCGAGGAGCTCGAGCGGGCGCAGAAGAAGGACCGGGCGACGAAGAAGGCGGCGATCATCGCCTCGAAGGGGACGCTCGACTTCGCGTACCCGCCCCTGATCCTCGCGACGACCGCCGCGGCGACGGGGATGGAGACCCACGTCTTCTTCACCTTCTACGGCCTGAACATCATCCACCGCGACTTCGAGTCGAAGCTCAAGGTCTCTCCGGTCGGCAACCCGGCGATGCCGACGCCCGTGCCGATGCCGAACCTGGTCACAGTCGTCCCGGGCATGGGCCCGATGGCGACCGCGATGATGAAGTCGAAGTTCGATCGCAAGCACGTGGCCACGATCCGGGAGCTGCTCGACGCAGCCCGCGAGACCGGCGTCCATCTCATCGCCTGCCAGATGACGATGGAGGTCTTCGGCTACGACCAGGACGAGTTCATCGAGGGCGTGGAGTTCGGCGGAGCCGCCGCGTTCCTCTCCGAGGCGCGCCGCGCGCACGTGACGTTGTTCGTCTGAGGCCCCGACACAGGAGGAAGCGATGCAGATCACGGAGGACAAGGTGCTCGACGCCCGCGGTCTCCTCTGCCCCATGCCGGTGGTGAAGGCGGGCAAGGAGATCAAGACGCTCGAGCCGGGCCAGGTGCTGAAGGTGCTGGCGACGGACCGGGGGTCGGTCGCCGACATGCCGGCCTGGGCCGAGGACACGGGAAACGAGCTCCTGGAATGGCACGAGGAGAACGGCGTCTTCGTCTACTTCGTCCGCAAGCTGGCATCGGAGGACTGATGCCACCCTGGGACGTCAGAACGCGAGAACGGACGAGAACGAGGATGAACGGGTTTTCCTATCCCTTCTCCGAAGGAGAAGGGAGATGATCTTCAAGCAGTTCCGGTACGAGCCGCTCTTCCAGGCGTCGTACCTGCTCGGCTGCTCGCGGGCGCGCGAGGGCTTCGTCGTCGATCCGATCGCCGACCTCGGCACCGACCACTACGTGCTCGAGGCGGCGGACCAGGGGCTCGACGTCGTGGGCGTGCTCGAGACGCACGTGCACGCCGACTTCGTCTCCTGCGCGCGGGAGCTCGCGGAGATGACGGGAGCGTCCCACTACCTGCACGAGGCGGCGGAGGGCCTCGTCCGCTACGAGTTCACCCCGCTCGCGGACGGGCAGACGCTCACCGTCGGGCAGGTCGACGTGAAAGCGATCCACACGCCCGGGCACACGCCCGAGCACACGTGCTTCCTCGTCACCGACCGGGCGCGCACCGACGAGCCGTGGGCGGTCCTGACCGGCGACTCGCTCTTCGTCGGCGACGTCGGCCGCCCCGACCTGCTCGTCGGCGACGAGGTACTCGACGTCTTCTCCGAGACCGAGCGCGCGGAGCTCCAGTTCCGCTCGATCCACGAGAGGCTCTTCACCCTGCCCGAGCACGTCGAGGTGTTCCCGAACCACTACGGCGGCTCGACGTGCGGCGGCGTGAACATGAGCGGGAAGGCGAGCTCGACCATCTGGTTCGAGAAGCGCTTCAATCTCGCGCTCTCGCAGCCCGACGTCGCGGCGTTCGACGACTTCGTGCGCGAGACGGCGAAGCCGTTCCCCGAGAGCTACCAGTGGATCAAGTCGTACAACCTCGGCCTGATCACGAAGGACGAGCTGCAGGGGGCGATGCGCACGTGAACGCCGCCGAGGTCGCCGCAGCAGTCGACGAGGGGGCCGTCGTCCTCGACCTCCGGCCTCCGCGGCCGTTCGCGACGGGGCATCTCCCGGGCGCGCTGACCATGCAGTTCAACCGTGCCGACCTCGGCGACCGGGCGGAGCTCCAGCTGCCCCAGGGCATCCGGCTCGTCGTCCATGCCGAGCCCGAGCCGATCGCGAAGGTGGCGGTCGAGATCCTGGGTGAGGAGGGCTTCGAGGTCCTCGGCCACCTCGAGGGCGGACTCGCGGCGTGGCGGGAGGCGGGCCACCCGACCGAGACGCTCCCGCTGATCGACGTCGACGAGCTCCACGACGAGCTCGACCGCTACACGGTCGTGGATGCGCGTGAGGGGTTCGAGCACCGCCACGGGCACGTCCCCGGCGCCGTCCTCTTCCCGCCGGGGGACGCCTGGGAGCGCGCCGACGAGCTCCCAGCGGGGACGCCGCTCGCGGTCGTCTGCGGCGATCAGACCCGAAGCGCGTACGTCGCGTCGGTCCTGCGCCGGCGCGACCGGGACGCCGTGCTCGTCATGGGAGGGATGGTCGACTGGCTCGAGCGGGGCTTCGAGACCGAGCGGACGGCGGCACCGGCCGCGTGAGCGCGAGACGGCAGTCGGCGACGACGGCGAGGCCGGCGCTGTGACCGAGTCGTCGACCGAGCACTCCGTCCGTCTCCTCCGTCACCGACCGGCGCTCCCGCGCCCGGCGCTCGGGGACCTGATCGCAGGCGCGAGCGTCGCGCTCGTCCTGATCCCGCAGTCGCTCGCGTACGCGCAGCTGGCCGGGATGCCCGCGTACCGCGGCCTCTACGCGGCCGCCCTGCCGCCGATCGCCGCGGCGCTCTTCGCCTCGTCTCCGTACCTCCAGACGGGCCCGGTCGCGCTCACGAGCCTCCTCGCGTTCGGCGTGCTCTCCGAGCTCGCGCCGCCCGGGAGCGACGAGTACATCCAGCTGGGGCTCCTGCTGGCGCTCGTCGTGGGCGCCGTGCGCCTCGCGGTGGGCCTCCTGAACGCCGGCGTGATCGCGTACCTCATCTCCCGCCCGCTGCTCGTCGGCTTCATGCCCGCGGCTGCGATCCTCATCATCGCGTCGCAGCTCCCGGCCGCGCTGGGCTCGAGCCCGGAGGGGGGCGGGATCCTGGAGCAGGCCGCACGGGCGCTCGTGGATCCGAGCTCATGGGGCGCGGAGGAGGTCGTCCTCTCGGCCGCGGTCGTCGCCCTCATGCTCGGAGGGCGGATCGTTCACCGCCTCTTCCCGTCAGTCTTCCTCGCGGTCGCGCTGGGCATCGCCTACGCCGAGATCGCGGGCTACGACGGCGCGACCGTGGGCTCGATCCCGAGGAGCTTCCCCCCGGTCAGCGTCGACCTGCCGTGGGGCGAGCTTCTCTCCCTCCTCGTGGGAGGCGTCGTGATCGCGCTCGTCGGCTTCGTCGAGCCCTCGTCGATCGCGCGCGCGTTCGCCACCCAGGAACGGCAGCGCTGGGACGCGAACCGGGAGTGGATCGGTCAGGGCGCTGCGAACGTCGCAGCCGGCCTCACGGGGGGCTTTCCGGTCGGCGGCTCCTTCTCGCGGAGCGCGCTCAACCGGACGGCAGGCGCGAGGACGCGCTGGAGCGGCGCGCTGACGGGTGCGACCGTGCTCGTCTTCATCCCGTTCGCCGGCGTGCTCTCCTCACTGCCGACCGCCGTGCTCGCGGGAATCGTGATCGGCGCCGTCGCCGCGCTCGTCCGCCCGCTCCCGATCTTGCGCCTGGCGCGCTTCTCGACCCCGCAGTTCCTGGTCGCCGCCACGACGTTCGTGTTGACCCTCGCCCTCGCGCCGCGGATCGACCGGGCCGTCCTCGTCGGCATCGGGCTCGCGGTCGCCGCGCACCTGTGGCGGGAGCTCTCGCTCGAGGTGCCGAGCTGGACGGAGGCGGAGACGCTGCACCTCCGGCCGCGCGGCGTGCTCTGGTTCGGAACCGCCGCGCGCCTCGAAGACGTGTTCCTCGACCTCCTCGGGGCGCACCCGCAGTCCGATCGGCTCGTCATCCACCTGGACGGTGTGGGGCGGATCGACACCACGGCCGCCCTCGCGCTGCGCTCGCTCGTGCGCGACGCCCGCGAGGCCGGGCTCGAGGTCGCGTTCGCGGACGTCCGCCCGCGCTGGCGCCGGCTCGTGGACGGGGTGATCGAGCGTGAGGACGACCCGCTCGGCTCCGGCGCCTGAGCGGCGAGCCTGTAGACCTCAGACGTTCGGGCGCTCGAGATCTCGGAGCGTGCGCCTGAGGTCGGCGTGCGCCGCGTCTGCCCCGGCGATCACGACGCTGGAGTCCCACACGTCCGGCCGGCCGTCGAGCCCGGTCGCGACGCCGCCTGCCTCTCGCACGAGCAGGACCCCCGCGGCGAAGTCCTGGACCGGGATCCCCCGACCTGCACGAACCCGTCGAAGACTCCGCACGAAACGTGGGCGACCTCCGGCGCGGGCCGCAACGTCGCGCAGACGCTCGAGCTCGTCGGGCCGCACGCGCGGGAGTATCGCCTGCCGAGTAACGTCGCCGTGGCCGAGCGCGTCCTCACGCGGCGGGAGCTGAACCGGGCGCTGCTCGCGCGCCAGCTCCTGCTCGAGCGGTCGCGGCTCCCGGTGCCTCGCGCGCTCGAGCGTCTGGCCGGTATCCAGAACCAGTACGCGCCGAACGCGTACATCCGGCTCTGGTCCTGCCTCGAGGGCTTCCGGCGCGACGACCTCACCCGTGCCCTCGAGCGGCGCACCGTCGTCCAGGCGACCCTCCTTCGCGCGACGATCCACGTCGTCTCGAAGAGGGACTTCTGGCCGCTCGCGGTCGCGATCCGCGAGGCGCAGCGGGAGTGGTGGCTCCGCGTGCGGAAGCCGAGACCGGACGAGCGCGAGCTCGAGAGGCTGGCCGGGACGGTGCGCCGCCTCCTCTCGGACGGGCCACTTCGCCAGGAGGAGCTCGCGCAGGCCGCCGGGCGCGGGTGGGGGATGGTCGGCCCCTGGCTCGAGCTCGTGCGCGTGCCGCCCTCGGGGACGTGGGAGAGACGCCGCGCGGACCTGTACCAGACCGCCGAGCGCTGGATCGGTACCGACGAGGTCCCTCCGGAGGAGGCGCTCGAGCACCTCGTGCGCCGCTACCTCGCCGGCTTCGGGCCGGCCCCGCCTGCGGACATCGCCTCCTGGGCAGGGCTGAAGCCGCGCCACCTCGGGCCTGCGCTCGCGCGGCTCGAGCTCCGCAGGTTCCGGGACGAGCAGGGGCGGGAGCTCGTCGACCTCCCGCGCCGGCCGCTCCCCGATCCGGAGACGCCCGCGCCGGTGCGCTTCCTGCCGACCTGGGACGCCGTGCTGCTCGTTCACGCGCGCCGCACCGGCGTGCTGCCCGAGGAGCACCGCCCGCGCGTCTTCTCGACGAAGAACCCCCCGTCGGTCCCGACCTTCCTCGTCGACGGCGCGGTGGCCGGCACGTGGCGCTACGAGGGAGGCCGGGTCCGGCTGGAGCCGTTCCGGCGTCTCGACCGCTCCACGCGACGCGAGCTCGAGGAGGAGGCGGAACGGCTCGCGCGCTTCCACGAATGAGCGACAATGCGCCGGTGACCGAGACGTCCGAGCACACGCACGAGAGGTCGGAGGCGTGGCGCAGGATCCTCGCGGGCGAGCTCTCCCAGCTCCGGTTCTACCGAGCCGTGCTCGGGAAGATCCCGGCCGGCCCTCGCTGCAAGCTCTGCCTCGCGCCGCTCAAGCCGCCGGGGAGCGTCGTGCTCAGACCCTTCGGCTTCGGCCCGTCCCGTCTCAACCGGCGCCTCTGCCGGGCGTGCTTCCGCACGGTCGACACGCAGCCCGGGGGTGCCGAGGTCGAGCTCTCGTTCCTGTTCGCCGACGTCCGCGGGTCGACCGCGCTCGCGGAGCGGATCCCCGCGCAGGAGTTCTCGCGGCTGATCTCGCGCTTCTACGGCACCGCGGCTCGCGTCGTCGATCGCTGGGACGGCCTCGTGGACAAGTTCGTCGGAGACGAGGTCGTCGCGCTCTTCGTCCCCGGCTTCGCGGGAGAGGACCATGCGGGCCGAGCGGTGGAAGCGGCTCGTGAGCTCATGCGCGAGACCGCGAACGAGGGCGGCGAGCCCTGGATCCCGGTCGGGGCCGGTGTCCACACGGGCGTGGCCTACGTGGGGAGAGTGGGCGAGGGCGACGCGTGCGACTTCACGGCCGTCGGCGACGCGGTCAACGCGGCGGCGCGGCTCGCGTCTACAGCCGGCGCTGGGGAGATCCTCGTCAGCGCGGCCGCCGCGACCGCCGCCGACCTCGACACATCGGGCCTCGAGAGCCGGACGCTCGAGCTGCGCGGCCGCGACGAGCGCGTGACGGCATGGGTCGCCACCGCCTAGAGACGCGGCGAACCGGGCGGGGGAAGCGTGCGTACTGTCCGGCGGATCCGACGAAAGAGAGGAGCACGGAATGAAGGCGGTTCGCTTCGCGCTGGTCGCTGCCCTCGTCGCCGTCGCCCTCGCAGCGGTCGGCTGCGGTGGCGATGACGAGGAGGGGACGGGCGACACGGGAACGGTCACCGAGACGATGACGGTCGAGCCCGGCGCGACCCTCCTGGGGTCCGTCGGCCCCGGCTTCACGATCGACCTCGCGACCGAGGACGGCCAGGCCGTAACGTCGCTTCCCGCGGGCGAGTACACGATCGAGGTCGACGACCAGGCCGACATCCACAACTTCCACCTCACCGGGCCCGGGGTCGACGAGGACTCGGGCGTCTCCGAGATGGGCCAGTCGACCTGGACCGTGACCTTCGAGCCCGGGACGTACGAGTACGTCTGCGATCCGCACACGAGCCAGATGAACGGCAGCTTCGAGGTGACCGGATAGCGCGGCAGAGCCCTGCCGCGACCCGGGCGAGCGCTGCTGCCCGCATCGCTGCGGAGCTCCCGGACCCGGAGACCGCGCGCTGGTACCGGGCACCTGGCCGCGTCAATCTGATCGGGGACCACACCGACTACAACGACGGCTTCGTCCTCCCCGTGGCGATCGACCGCGACTGCGTCGTCGCGGCCCGGCCTGCGGACACGGTCCGCGTGCGTTCGCTCGAGGCCGGAGAGTCGATCGAGGTGCCCGCAGGCGGTGGCGCGGCCGCCGAAAGCGCCCTTCCCCCGTGGGGCCGCTACGTCGAGTCGGTCGTGCACGAGCTGGCCCTGCGCGGGCGCCCGCCCGTGGGGCTCGACGCCGTCCTCTCCTCCGACGTCCCGGTCGGCTCGGGCCTCTCGTCGAGTGCCGCGCTCGAGGTCGCCTGCGCGGTCGCCCTCGCAGACATGGCCGGGTGGACGCCGAGCCCGATCGAGCTCGCTCTGGCCTGCCGTGCGGCGGAGGAGCGGGCGGTCGGCGTCCCGTGCGGGATCATGGACCAGCTCGTCTCCGTCGCGGGTCGCCGGGGCTGTGCGCTGCTCGTCGACTGCCGGTCACTGGAGACGCGCGCGGTGCCTCTCCCCGACCGTCTAGGCCTTCTCGTCGTGTACTCGGGACAGGCGCGGACGCTCGCGTCGAGCGCGTACGCCGAGCGGCGCCGCGCGTGCGAGGCTCTCGCCCGGAGTCTCGGACTGGTCGCGTTGCGGGACGCGACGCCGGGGCAGGTCGCGGACGACCCCTTCGGGCGTCACGTGGTCGCCGAGAACGCACGCGTGCTGGACGCGGTCGCGTCGCTCGAGGAGGGGGACCTCGCCCGGCTCGGCGAGCTGCTCACGGCGAGTCACGCCAGCCTCCGGGACGACTTTCGCGTCTCCACCCCCGAGCTCGACGCCCTCGTCGACGCGCTCGTGGCAGCGGGAGCGCTCGGCGCGCGCCTGACCGGCGCGGGCTTCGGAGGGTCCGTCGTCGCCGTCTGCGACGCGGAGATCGTCAACGATGTCGCCGCCCGCGCGCTCGTCGAGTACCGCCGGCTCACCGGCCTCGATCCCCGGAGCTTCGTGTGTCGCGCCGTCGACGGAGCCGGCCGACTCGATCGCGGAGCCGTGTGACGGGCAACTGCGGGAATAGCCGCTTTCCGCCTGCGGTGAATCCCGGTTGACAGGGCTCCCGCCATCCAGTTGACTCGGCGCCGGCAGGGCAATCGAAGCGAGGAGGAGACATGTTGTCCGGACTCAGGCGACGTCGTTCCGGGCGCGTTCCTCGGACGACGCTGCTCGCAGCAGCGCTCATCGGGATCGCGGTCGCGCTCGCGCTTCCCGCGTCCGGTCTCGGGACACAGGCGAAGAGCAGTCAGGCATGCCAGCTCTCCGTCTTCTCGTGGTGGACCGGCGGCGGCGAGGCAGCAGGGCTGACGAAGCTCATCAAGATCTGGAACACGCGGAATCCGACCTGTCCGTTCAAGAACGAGACGGTGGCCGGCGGCGCCGGAACCAACGCCAAGGCCGTTCTGGCACAGCGGCTCGCAGCGGGCAACCCGCCTGACTCCTTCCAGGGTCATGCGGGAGCGGAGCTCCGCGACTACATCAAGGCGGGCCAGGTCGAGCCGGTGGACTTCATCTACAAGGCGGCCGGGTTCGGCCAGGCCATGCCCGCGTCCCTGATCAGCCAGATCAAGTTCAACGGCAAGCTCTACTCCGTCCCGGTGAACATCCACCGCGCGAACGTCCTCTGGTTCAACCCGAAGACTCTGAGGGCCGCCGGTATCACACCGCCGAAGGCGAACACGGGCTATACGTGGGCGCAGTTCATCGCAGCCCTCAAGAAGGCGGACGCAGCGGGTCTCATCCCGCTCGCCATGGGTGAGCAGTGGACGGCCCAGCACCTGCTCGAGACGGTGATGATCGGCACGCTCGGCCCGAAGGGCTGGGCGGCGCTCTGGAAGCCGAACTCCGAGAGCCGGTGGGCGAGCAGCGGCGTGAAGACGGCGCTCAACCGCTACAACACGCTGCTCGGCTACACGAACTCCGACGCTGCGTCGTTGACGTGGCAGGACGCCGGCAAGCTCGTGGCCGACGGCAAGGCCGCCTTCAACGTCATGGGCGACTGGCAGGACGGGTACTTCAGCGGCTCCAAGGCCGGTGACAACCTCGCCCTCAGGCCGGGCCGTGATTACGGCTGGACGGCGGTGCCCGGAACGTCGGGCGTCTACGACTGGCTGTCCGACAGCTTCACGCTGCCGAAGGGCGCGCCGCACCGCGCCGCCGCGGTCAAGTGGCTGACCTTCCTGGGCGGCAGGCTCGCGCAGGACACGTTCAACCCGGTCAAGGGCTCGATCCCGGCCCGGAAGGACGCGAACGCGAAGCTGTACGGCCCGTACCTCAAGTGGGCCCTCGCCCAGTGGAAGACGGACACGCTGGCCGGCTCGCTGACGCACGGCGTCGTCGCCCCGAACGCCTGGGCGACCGAATTCGGCACCGCCCTCGGGCTCTACCTGCAGAGCAAGAACGTCGCCAGGTTCCAGGCGGCGCTCGTGGCAGCTGCGAAGAAGAACTCGTAGGTGGAGGGGGCATAGGCAGAAACGACGACACAGGACCGGCGCTCCCTCCGAGAGGAGGGGCGTCGTGAGGAGGATTCGGCGGTGGGGACCAGGGTTGCTCCTGGTCTCCCCGTCGATTCTGCTCGTCGCCGTCTTCGTCTACGGCCTCATCGGCTGGAACGTCAAGGTCTCGCTGTCCGACTGGCGCCAGGCTCAGAAGACGTCCGGCTTCGACACGAGCGCGTATCGAGAGCTCTTCCCCTCGGCGGAGCTGGGCCAGGTCGGCGAGTTCTTCCGCTCCATCGTCACCGGCAGGCAATCGGACACGTTGACCACCGACCCGGCGTGGGTCATCGACGTGCGCCACGCGCTCCTCTTCACCGTCGCCTTCGTCGCCGGGGCGCTCATCGTCGGCGCGTCGCTCGCGTTCCTGCTCGACAAGGGGGTGAAGGGGGAGGGCTTCTTCCGCGCCGTCTACCTCTTCCCGATGGCGGTCTCGTTCATCGCCGCGGGGGTCGTGTGGAGATGGCTCATGAACCCGGCGCCGGGCGACCGCTCGACCGGGTTCAACCTCCTCTTCGACAAGCTCGGCCTCGGGTTCCTGCGGAACGAGTGGTACCTCGGGGCGGACTGGGGGGCCTCCGCGCTGGCCATCCCTGCCATCTGGGCTCTGTCGGGGTACATCATGGCGCTCTACCTCGCGGGGTTCCGGGGCGTTCCCGAGGAGCTGCGCGAGGCGGCGCGCATGGACGGCGCGTCGGAGTGGCGCGTGTACCGGCACGTCGTCTTCCCCCATCTGAGGCCGGTGACGCTGTCGGCCCTGATCATCCTCGGGCACATCTCGATCAAGGTCTTCGACCTGATCGTCGCGATCGGCGGGAAACAGCTGATCACGCAGACGCCTGCCGTCTACATGTGGATCCTCATCTACGACGCGCGCGACTACGCCAAGGGAGCGGCCATCGCGACGCTCCTCCTCCTCGGGATCTCGGTGCTCGTCATCCCGTACCTGGTCTACACCGTCCGCTCGGAGCGCGAGGTATGAGCACGGCTGCCGCCGCGCTCGACCCCATGGTCCGCCGCCGACGCCGGAGGCGCCGCGGCGCGCAGATCGGGAAGTACGCGGCGCTCTCGTTCGCCGCGCTCGTCGTGCTCATGCCGGTCTACGTGCTGCTCGTCGCCAGCTTCAAGAGCGGGGCGGAGGCGGACCCGAGCCGTGCCTGGGCCCTGCCCGAGGTCTGGTCGGTGGACGCCTGGCGGGAGGCCTGGAACGGCGAGCGGTACGGCCTGCTCCCGTTCCTGCAGAACAGCCTCAAGCTCGTCATTCCGGCAACGCTGATCTCGACCGTGCTCGGGTCGCTCAACGGCTTCGTCCTCTCGCGCTGGCGGTTCCCGGGCTCCGACCTCGTCTTCCTCTTCCTGCTCTTCGGGATGTTCATCCCCTACCAGGCGGTGATGATCCCGCTGACCCAGATCTTCATCGACGTCGACTTCCCGGAAGGGATCCCGCGGCTCGTCTTCGCGCACATCGTGTACGGGATCCCGATCACGACACTCATCTTCCGCAGCTACTACGCGACCATCCCGGAGGACCTCATCGAGGCAGCGCGCATGGACCGAGCCGGGATGCTGCGCACGTACTGGTCGGTCGTCCTCCCGGTCTCCGCGCCGGCCTTCGTGGTCACCGCGATCTGGCAGTTCACGTCGATCTGGAACGATTTCCTCTTCGCCGTGTTCATCGTCACCGATCCCGCCAAG
>Ga0209640_10001369_pt1 | contig 20572 bp, 21 predicted proteins | sample RifCSP10_1_FD_184018 | JGI IMG/M metagenome (GOLD analysis project Ga0209640, IMG submission 184018) | Soil microbial communities from Rifle, Colorado - Rifle CSP2_sed 10_1 (SPAdes) (version 2) | ecosystem: Environmental > Terrestrial > Deep subsurface > Rock core/Sediment | place: Rifle...
AAAAGTTTTCGGCCACCCCCCGTGCTCGCGCATCTTGTCTGACGGTTCAGGCACATTTCAGGCACAGAGCCGGGTGCGGCGAGTTCTTCATCTTCATCGCTTTACGCGTGGTGCTCCGCGTAGGCATCAAGAAGGCGCCGGATCATTCGTTGGTACTGCGTATTGTGTTTTCGCGCCTCGTTCTTAAAGAACTCTACGCTTCTTTTGGAAAGCGCAATCGTAACTTTGACTCCTTCGTCCCGGAAAACAAGATCTTCAGGCCGGGGTAAGAAATCAGTAACGATCTTTAATCTTCCGACTTGCCCTTTTGTGTATTTTGTTTTCCTGCTCATAGATTTGCCTTCCTTTCCGCCAATAGCCAGCGCCAAAAATACGGATGACCTGGCCACGATAAGTGAAACGAACTGTCAGGATTCCATCTCTGACCCGACCAAAGCAGTAATACCGTTTCTCGGTCCCGCTATGTGAGAGATCCTCCGCGATCACGCGGTTAGGATCGGTAAAAGAGAACTGCGCACTTGCAAAGGAGACCCCGTGCTTTTTCTGGTTGTCCTGGTCCTTTTCGGAGTCCCACTCAAACCGCGCCTTCGCCACCCAAGTAAGCTAGCATAAATCTGGCCAATTAGCCATACAATGATATGGCTTTGCTTTGAACTCAAAAAGGCGTAACTTAGAGAACGCATTTCTAGGGGACTAGCTTGGCCAGCGAAAAGCCGGGGCTCCTTCTAGTCGCTTGCTGAACCCCGTGATCCTGTGATTCGATTTCTCTCCGTCAAATAGGTCGTGGTTCCCATCATAACCCGTGCCCCTATATCGCGCTGAGCAAGGAATTCATATTCGACCCTCTCGTTTTTTTGGTGTAGAGCCAAGAGCGGACTTGACCCCTTGTCCCTTATTTCAAACCAGAAAGGAGCAAGTAAATGGACAACCACGAGGTCAAATGTCACGAGTGCCACCAGCCCTTAGAGGAAAAGGAACTGGAAAGGCACATGCGAGCGCGGCACGCCCTCTATTTCGCAGGAGTACAGAGGTGGCTTCGCGGGGAGGACGAAAAGGTTACGAGTCCGGAATTCGCACTGAAAGAACCGGATCGAAGCTCCGTCTCCATCAAGATTAAACGGAAGGCAGCTTAGAATTTTTTCCAGAATCTTTACAAAGCACAGGTGAAAAGCCGCATGATTAGAAAGGAGCGATTTGATGTTATCGGAATCTTCAAATCCAAGGCAGCCGGGCGAGATGGTTGGCCGGGCAATGCAAGAGGTTGCTTCCCAAAGGGAACTGTTCTGGCAACCACAGGAAAGACGAGCGTGAGAGGGTCAGATCTTGGAATGATGCATTCTCGTAGAAGGTAACAAGAAACCTAGCTGGAGGCGGTGATGAAAACGCAGCTCCTCTTTAAAGGTCCTCTGAGGGCATTTGGTTTTTACGAGCAAGCGCCGAGGGTCGTGTCTTGCGTTAACACATTGGTCAGGAGGGTTTGATGATTACGAAGCTGGATTTTAAGAGCCGGCGACGAACGTTCAGGATTGTTGTCGAGAGGTCAGAGCCGACTCTTCTCGCAGTTGTTCTGCGGTTGGCGCTCGTTCTCTCGTGGCTCCTGTCGTGGTTGAAGCTGCTGAAATAACGCAGGGAGTAGAGCAAGGACCACGAAGGACGGTGCAGCGTGCCACTAAAATGCTTTGGAAATGCCGGCTTGCTCCAATATGCCGTTTGCTGTGTGGCGGGAGAGAATTAATAATGGATGAGAACGTCCACGAATTTCTGGCCAACGGGTAGGCATTCATTAACTTCCAATAGCTCAGGGATCAAAACTCGCAACTTTGCAAGCAAGGCTTCGGCGGATTCGGCCTCGGTAACTAGGCCAGGTACGTCCTCGCTCTCCGCCACCCAGACTTTCGCTTCGGAGTCCCACACGGCTTTTATAGTGATCTGACTACTTGCTTCCATCGTGTCCTCCTTCCACCCAATACAGACGAACTCCCCGCTGTCTGGTTTTTACCCGCCAAAGGGAAGCAGAAAAGCGACCCTCATGACTTCGGGTCGGTCGGGGTTTTCAATTTTCTTCGCCTTCCACTTGCGGGCAAATTCCGGCCCGCTCATACGAAGATAGCGGCTTGCCTACCGGTCGGGGAGTTTCTGACCCTCCTCGCGACTAAGTACCCTGTACCCATTTTTGCTCGCCTTCTTCATGCCCCGAGATTATCAAAACACACAGCGGAACGCAATTGAATCGGCTGAATTAGGGAACAGTAGAGCAATAGAACACGGAGAGCGTGAGAGGGTCCCGCGTGAGAGGAGAAGTTTTGGCGGAGAGGGAGGGATTTGAACCCCCGGTGCCCTTCCGGGCACACTTGATTTCGAGTCAAGCGCCTTCAACCGGGCTCGGCCACCTCTCCGCTTTAAACGGCATAGCTTGCAGATTTGTCCGCGTCAACCTTTACATCCCATCAGCTACTGGTTCGAGGCGCCTTCTTATTTTCCGGGAACCGCGCCGCTCCAGATCTCTCTCAGGAAACCGCTCTTTTCCAGGTTTTCGACGAAGGTATTGTCAAAGAGTTCTTCCGGCTTTTTCCTGATGTTTGTGCCAGCGTCGCGGGCAATCTGCACTGACTCCTCCACTGCGTTAGCCGGTATGATCATCCTCCGGTTGATGAGCGCCTTGGCGTAGACATCATACGCAGACTGAAGGGCGTCAGGGTCATTGACCTTGAGGAACTGGGTCATCGAGGATTTGGCCTTATCCGGATTCTTTTCCACGAAGTATATTGCTTCGGCCATCGCGGCGACGAATTTTTGCACCAGCCCCGGACGCTCCTTCAAGCTCTTCGAGTTCGTGTGCAGAGAGCTGAAGATGAACGGCATCCCCAGATCGTTCAGGTTGTAGATCACATTGAAGCCGTCCTTCTTTCCCTGGACGTCCAGAGGAGGCCCAACGGGGGTAGCTTGGATGACGTCCATGACCAAGGCCTGGTATTTCTCGGGCTGGCTGGCTCCCATGGAACGGATCTTCACCTCTTCCTCAGTCAAATTGAACTTTTTGAGAAGTACCTTTGATACCCGGTGATCCAGAGCGCCTGTTCGGGACACCCCGATGATCTTGCCCCTCAGGTCCTCGATCTTTTTGATGTCCTTGCGCGCCAGGAGAAACCAAGGAAGCCCTAGGAGCGGTGAGGCCACGAGCTTGGCATCCATTCCCGTGGCCATGCCGGGGATCGTGGAGTCACCAGCGCAGTACAGGAACTGGACCTGATCGGAAGACAGAGCCGGCAGCGCATTTGACGCGCCTCGCAGAACAACGAAGTTCACCTTGAGCCCATATTTGTCGAACAGACCGTTGTCCAAGGCAGCGTAGAAGTGAACAAATCCCCCGCTGGTGGCGCATGTAGCAGCGGTTACCGTCATCGGTGCGTCGCCGGACTTCGCGAGGTAGGGATTCGCCATGATCCCAGGAGGCGACATGGCTCCGGCCGCTACCAGCATCAGGACCGTCCCAAGTCCTATTAGAGCGCGGTTTTCGAAACCCCTCCGGTACCAGATTTGCTTCGCTCGGGTCATGCGCCCTCCCTGTTTCCTATCTTTTCCGTTTTTACGCCGTTCCGTGTGCGAATAGGAAACTAACCGTTACCAGGCTGCTAAACAGGATTGGGAAACGGCAAGGGGCGCTTTTTTTCCCTCAAACGGAGGAAGAACTCCTCCAAAACCCTGGCGCACTCGCCTTCCAATACGCCGCGGGTAACCTCGACGCGATGGTTAAGGCGGTGATCCTCACAAATACGGTAAAGCGACTCTACCGCACCCCCCTTTGGATCAAGACATCCAAAGACCAGCCGCGAGATCCGCGCCTGAATCATTCCGCCGACGCACATCAGGCAAGGCTCCAGGGTCACATAAAGCGTGCAATCCTGTAGACGCCAGCTCTTAAGCTCCGCGGATGCTTGCTCGAGCGCCAGCATCTCCGCGTGCGCGATCGGAGACCTCAATTCCTCCCGCCGGTTATAACCGCGCCCGACAACCTCTCCTCCACGGACGACGACGGCTCCGACCGGGACCTCTTCGAGTTGTGCCGCCCGGGCAGCCTCCCTCAAGGCCAGACGCATGAAGGAGTCATCATCGGCATGATCTTGGGTAAAAGAGGGTCCCATAAACTTTCCTGACCCTAACACAAAAGGCCGGATTAAGGAAATTTCGCGAGCGACCGCGCTACAAAGAAACCTTCTGCGGTGCAGCGGCGGGCTCGATAGGATAGGTGACCTGCTCGAGCTGCTGCGAAAGAAATTCGATGGCGAGGATGGCCGCGGAGAACCCCGCTGCGCCACCCACCAGCAGGATGCGGCGAAAGGTTGGGACAAACCCGTTCTCGAACGCCATCGCCAAGGCCATGGGGATGGTCGCGGCCCCGGTATTGCCGAACCGATCGAGCGTGATGAGAAAATTTCTCAAGGGAATGCCGGAGAGCTTCGCCACCGTGGCGGTGATGCCTTTGCTAACCTGGTGCGGGATCACGCCGATCGAACTCATGTCCCAACCCAACTTGCCGCATACCTGCCGGATCATGGGTGGAAGCTTGTCGGCTGCAACCTGGCACAGCTTTTTGGCGTTGCTGATGAAGTAAAATTTTTCCGGGTCAGCCATGTAGCGGGTCCCGCCGCCTTCGATGCTCGCCAGATGACGTTTGGTCGAATCGACTTCCCAGCTCTGGTAGACCACCTCGGCGCACCTCGAGGAAGCGGATCTTCGAGACGAGAGCAAGACGGCGGCTCCCGCATCCCCCAGCGTCAGACCGGACAAGTAGCGGGTCATCAGCTCTTCCCGCGAGCGGATCTTGAGACAGATCCCGTCGTGCAACCGTTCCCCTACCGCCACTAACACATTCTGTACGATCCCAGACCGTATCAACCCGCTGGCGAGAATCATCGCCTTCAGGGCGCTGTTGCAGGCATCCCTGATATCCGCCACGAAAACATCCTTCCGCAAACCGAGCGCCTCGTGCACCCGCATGGCGGTGATCGGTTCGATCTCATCGAGGGTGTTGGCGGCAAACAGGAGCGCGCTTACTTCTTCCCGTTCCATGCCCAAACGTTTGAGCAGGCGCTCGCCAGCCACCGTGGCCAGCGTGCTCGGGTGCTCGTTGGGGGCGGCGAAACGCCGATTCCTGACTCCCGTTCCCGCCTCCAGAGTTCCCGGCCGCAAGCCCAGTTCCGGAAGACCAGCGCGAAGTTCAATCTCGGTAGATGGGACATCTCGTTCAGGAACATAGTAGTCCGCACCGATGACGTAGCAGCTCGCCCTATCCTCCCTCGCTCCCTCCTCTATCGCCGCGCCAGCCCCGTTGCCCCACTTTGGCCGCCATTTCATCCATACCATAATGGTCCTCCGTTCGCTTGCCGCTCAAGAAAAAGCCGTTGGGATCTAACGTTGCCCAATTCTTCTTGTTGCAGGAACGTTATTACTAATCCAAATACCCCTCTAGAGTCAATCCTCACGCGGCACAAACGTTCTGGCGCCGGTGCCGCGACCTTTTCCTTGTCGCAACTTCAGGAAGATCGCGACGCCCTCACCGCTTCCGGAACTCGCGCACGAGCCGCTCAAGCCCTTCCGCGGTGCTGACCCTGGGTGAGTAGCCCAAGTCCCGCCTGGCCTTGGTGATGTCGAAATAGTGGGACCGAGCTAATTGGGCGGCGAGAAACCGCGTCATGCGGGGTTCCCCTCTCAAGGGCAGGACGCCATACAAGAGTTCCAGGATAGCGCCGATCGCCCACGCGGCGCGATAAGAAACGGCCTTTGTGATTTTCGGGATTTCGAGCTTCTCTAAAAGTTGATTGATGAAGTCCCAGAGAACGACGGGCTCTCCCTGACTGACGAAGTAGGCCTGCCCAGCGACCGGAGAGCCGGGCTTGAGATGATCGGCCGCCAGAATATGGGCCGCCGCGGCGTTCTCGACGTAAGTGATGTCAACTCGATTCGATCCATCTCCGACGATGTAGAGTTGCCTTGCTTTCGCGCGCTCTACCACCCGGGGGATCAAATGGCGATCTCCCGGCCCCCACACGAGGTGGGGCCGCAATGCGACCGTCAGGAGATCTCCCTTAGTATGGGCCTTCAGGACGAGCCGCTCCGCAATCGCCTTGGTCGCAGGGTAGTGGCAAATGTAGCGGTCGGGATAGGGATAGGCCTCGTCGACCGCGCACAGATCAGTTTGATCAAACACCACGCTCGGAGTGCTGGTATAAACCAGCCGGGAGACGCCCTGAATCCTACACGCGTGGAGCACGTTCCTGGTGCCGTTCACATTGATCGAATAAAGGTCTTCCCATTTGCCCCACAGATCGGGCAAGGCCGCCACATGAAACACGACATCGATCGCCTCAAGGGCCTTCACCACCGCCGCCTCCTCCCTGATGTCGGCCTGGACGGTCTCGACACCGCGCCGCTCCAGCGCCGGGTAGCGGCTGCGGCCGAGGACGCGAACCGAGTCTCCACGCGCTAAGAGCTCCTCCACGATGTAGCGTCCGAGAAACCCGCCGCCGCCAGTGACCAGAGCTTTCATTGGCTCGATTTCCCTCGCCATGGTGAGCCTGCCGAACCACGAATCTTCGCCTCGGCCCAAAGCGCAAGTTCCTCGCGCAGGATTTTGGCGTTGTGGCGGAAATCTACGGGAAACCTGGGATGGAACAACACTTCCATAATATCCCGGGTGAGCGGATTTCGTCGCCCCAGGTCGAGAAGCTCCTGAACGAACTGCGCCCGGTCCCGAGCGCGCGACGGCATTTTGCCCGGGCGCGGTTCGATGACGATGACTGGACGCTGTTTAGGAATAGGCCCGACGCCAACGAGCGCCGAGCGACGCACATCCGGATGACAGTTAAAGATCGCCTCGCACTGAACCGGGAACAAGATCCTTTGCGGCGTGATGACACAGTGGCTCTTCCGGCCGCAGAACCAAAGCCTCCCCATCTCATCGAGATAACCGAGATCACCCATCCGGTGCCAAACGAGATCGCCTTGACGAATCTTGGCGCGCGCAGTCTCCTCTTCCCTCCCGCAGTACTCCGCGGTCACGACCGGTCCCCGCACAACGATCTCCCCGATTTTGCGCGGCGGCAGGACTAAAGTCTCATCCCACCGGGGGATGGCCTCATCCACGATTTGGATAATCCTCAGCGTGACGCCCGGGAGCGCGCGGCCAACACAGATCCCGGCGCCCTGACGAGTGAGCTCCGCCGTTTCGTTGAGGACCTCCGTGCCACCGATGGAGGCGACTGGGAGCGCCTCGGTGGCGCCGTAGGGCGTGTGTGTCTCGGCGTCGACGGGAAGGATGGCTCCCACCTGACGCAAAACCCTCTCAGACACCGGGGCGCCCGCCATCACGATCTTTTTCATCGTGGAGAGCTCGACCCGATGCTCCCCACAATACTCGCTGACGCGCTCCCAGAAGGCGGGGGAGCCGAAGGAGTAAGTCACGCGATGGTCCCGGATCGAGCGGATCACCTCGCGGGGGTCAACCTGGGCGGCTTGAGTCGGATCCATGAACGGGAGCACACAGGTCGTTCCCATGGCAATGGAGAAAAGCGCAAAGGGAGCGAAGGCTGCAAGCCCCACCTCCTCTTCCTCGATCCGAAAATGGCTCTTGATGGATTCGATCTGGGCCTCCAGCACGTGATGACGGTAGAGGACTCCCTTCGGGACCCCGGTGCTACCGGTAGTGAACACAATCGCGATCGGGTCTTCCCCGCTCAGCTCGGCCATGGGGAACCTTCTCCAAACCTTCTCGCGGACTTGATCCAAAGTCACCCCGCCCCAGAGCCACCGTCGCCCGAATGTCACCGCATATTTAAGGCGTTTAAAATGACTTTGATAAACGCGCCTCAAAAGATGCGCCAGCGGAACGCCGATAAGCGCCTCGGGCTCGACCTCGCGGACACACTGCAACAAATTTTTTTTGCCCATCCCCGGATCGATCAGGACGACGACGGCTCCGATCTTGAAAAGGGCAAATGCCAAGGTTACAAATTCGGCCCCAGGCGGCACCATTAACAGGACGCGGCAGGCGCGGCCGACACCGAGATTCAACAGCCCGTGAGCATAGCGGTCGCTTTCCTCATCCAACTCCCGGAAACTGACCCCATGATCAGCCACCACCGCGGCCGACCCGGAGCGCCGGGGAAACCAGAGAGCCATGCGTTCGGGACTCCTGCCGGCAACGCCGCTCACGGAGGAGGCGATATTGCCGCTGCCGGATGATTCGGGAGTGACGGACGATTGCAAAATCCTGGTTCTCACCTTAGACGGGATTTTTCTCGAGGAATTCGTCGAGCCAGGGAATGATCAGCTCGTGGGCGTCCTCCACCACGTAGTGGCCGGCCTCCGCGACGTGTTTCACCGCGGCCCTGGGAAACCGCCGCTTCCACGACTCCAGAAAGAGGTCAGTAAAGACGGGATCTCGACCGCCCCAGATGATGAGGACGGGTAAGCCCTCGAACTGTTTCAGTCCCTCCTCGATCGAACGGAGCAAAGCAAAAGTGCGATGGCGGGCGTTGACCGGAATGTCCTGGAGAAAGCGCAAAATGGCGATGCGGTCGGCATAGCTGCCGTAAGGGGCCAGGTAACCGCCCCGGATTTCGTTGCTCATGCGCCCGCCGCGGCGACAGGCTACGAAAAGGGCTAAGATCGTGAAAAGGTTGAGCCGGCGAACTACCAGAGAGCCCAGGATGGGGAGGCGGCAAAGGCGGAGAAACCAGGGGATTCGGGGCAACCAGAATGCGGCCGTGTTAAAGATGACCAGGCGGCGAACCTTCGCAGGCTGGCGCACGGCGTAGCCCATACCGATCGGCCCGCCCCAATCGTGCATCACAAGCGTGATTTTCTCCAGGCCGAGAGCCGCCATCAGCGCTTCGAGGTTGGCGATGTGCCGCTCCAGCGTGTAGCCGTAGGTCCGGGGCTTATCTGAAAGCCCGCAGCCCACGTGGTCCGGAACAATAACCCGATAGTTATGGCTGAGGGCGAGAATCAATCGGCGGTAGTAAAAGGACCAGGTCGGGTTGCCATGAAGCATGACGATCGTTGCGCCACGCCCTTCGTCCAGGTAGTGATATCGAATGCCTCCCAAATCCAAAAAACGAGATTCGAACGGGTACAGAGCCCTCAGGCTGGCCGGCGGCGCGATCATGTTTGGTCAGCGCCGCAAGACATAAACATCAGCTCCAGCCAAACGAGCAACCATGTAGACCTGAGAATAAATCTCTCTGCCACCGAATTTGCGTAGCGCCGGAATTTAGCCCAGCGTTCCAGGGCAAACCCGTCCTTGCAGTCTTCTCCGTTTCTGTCATTCGGCAACACTCCATCGGACCGCAGTCACCGACTTGCCGCTTTCGAGATCAACGCCTCTCAGTTGAACCGGACCCTCGGAGGAAACCCTCACGACCACGATGACCCGACCGGAACGGTCGCTGGACTCTATGCCCGAAGCCTTTCCCACCGGACTCCCGTTGAGGGAGACAATCTGAGCGATCGCGCTCGGGCTTATATCAAAGACCCCCTTGCGATCGGCGACTCTCGTCCAGAAGCCTCCCTCGACCTTCCAGATAAACACCCCTAATCCGTCGGCTCCAAGTGAAATCCTATCCGGCGCGGCCTTCCAAACGGGTGTGACTTCACTCTCTAAATAGGCGACAAGTCCCAGACTCGCCAGCACGACCATAAAAACTAGCCCGATGAACAGCTCGCGTTGCGTAAGACGTCTCAGCCCAAGCATGGTTCCCCCAATCTCCGCTTTCGGGCCAGGGGCTCTCACCCTGGCGGCGGCATCCCCACAGACCGGCGCAACGGCCTGGCTATGGCACGCCGTGGCGTGCCCAAATCAACGTGGATCCACCCCGGTAGGAAGGCAAATGAATTTTCCGTTAGTCGCCTCCATGGAAGCCTCTCCCCTCCTCTCTTCGTTTCCGGCACTTTCACGGGAACTCCGGTAGCTAATCCACGCATTGCCTCTCCTGGTGACGGCTTTGTCCCCTTTTTTTGCAAACATTTTCTCGAGCAACGATATATTTCTCACAAGCTCACCCCGACACTGGGGAAAGCTTTCGAAAGCATCCACAATTTCCCATATGGCTTCGGGCGGGGCGCTGGGCGCGTCCGAGACGACTCTCGCGAACTCGCTGTACCTCCAGAGGACCCATGCAACAAGCAGCGCCAAAATGAAGTGCCGTTTCATTTTATTTCCTCCGGGCAACTAGCCGAAGCGGACCTGATTTCGATGATGCTTCCTAGTATTTAGGCAGAGCCTGCTTGCCAACCGGAGCTATATCTGTCCGTTTCACAAAGGCGTTCGGCTTGTCCTTCCGGGAAATCACAAAGGCCTCGGTCGCGGTGAAGCCGGCCACGTTAAGCTTGGTTCCCTTGGTAATCGGAATGCGCTTGCCTTCCGGGGTCACAAGGGTCGTATTCGATATGGCTTCATAGGTTTGAACCTTGGTTAAAAAGGCGACCTCGCTGATATCCCCCGCGCCGGCTTTGAGAGAAACCAAAGAAGTCAAAAGCGTCAATGCGATGACGACCCATTTATTCATGGTATCAACACCCTCCCGTGTCGGTCTACGAGCCATTCGCTCCGCAGCTGGCTTGTTAGCGTCAACTCTGCCCCTCTGCGATCGCCTCCTTATAGCATTGATTGAGGGTGGATGTCAGCATCTGCCGCCACGGAAACGGCCAGGGCTACGAAGAACCCGGATTCTTAAACGCAAGCTCTTTCATCAGGTCCATCTGGATTTGCTGGATCTCTAAAAGCTTCTGCCACTGGTGCTTGAGCAAAACGTCCAATTTTTCATGCAAGTGGCGGATCTCCAGTTCAGCCTTCAGGTTAACCTGATAGTCGTGCTCGGACCTGAGACGATCCTTTGCCTCCATGCGGTTCTGGCTCATCATGATGATGGGAGCCTGGACGGCGGCGAGACAGGAAAGCACTAAATTAAGCAGAATATAAGGGTACGGATCAAACGGCCGCGCCAGGATGAGCGCCGTATTCACGCCCATCCAGACAAAAAAGGCAAGGAAAAAAAGGGCAACAAAAACCCAACTGCCCCCAAAGGAAGCTACCCTGTCGGCCATCCGCTGGCCAATCGTGAGATCTTTATCGAAAGCCAGATTCAGATTTTCCGTTAGGGTCTCTTGTTCCTTAAGACTCTCGATAACTGCCAAATCTAATTGAGACAGCTCGCCCTTTTCCTCTTCCAGGGCGTCTTCAATATACTCCGACCTGAAGAGGTTTAGGCAGGAAAGGCAGATCAAGTTCGAAGGGGTCCAGGCAGGATTACGTTTCTTGATGATCTCGGCTACTCCTGACCGGATCACTTCTCCAGAAATGAGGAAATCCGGGGCGTAGCTTTTTTGGCAATGAAAACATTTAATCTCGGTTTCTGCGCGTGCTTTCATTTATCCTCCTCGAATGCAGTTCATTCTTCCACCCTACAAAAAAGGCTGTCAATGGAAATTTTTGCTTAGGAAGTGGTCTCGTACCGACTCACCTCTGTTCCCAAGCACGCGAATTGGCAGAGCCGAATTCCTCCATCAGTACACATTGAATTATGAAACCCATTAAAAATACGCAGGAATTAGGCCGCAAGTAGCAAAAAGGAATAATACTACGTAAACGGTCTCATTTGTGCTAATATACCTTGTGAGGTCGCTAAATTAGCCCTGCGAGACCATATCGGTTAGAATACTGACGCGGTCTGAAACAGAAAGGACCGGGTTATGCTAAGGCCCGGGGCCCAGGTCCTGACAGCCGAGGAGGTTGCACGATACCTGCGGCTCCATGTGAAGAGCATCTACCGGCTGGTTAGAGAAAGGAAGATTCCCGGACAGAAAGTCGGCGGTAGATGGCGTTTCCACTCCGACGCCTTAGAAAAGTGGCTCAAAGACGAAAGGCTGTAATCTAAGGAGTAGGGTATAAAGCATCAGCCAGAAGTATAGCGTCAGCTTATCGAAGTCTTTCCGGATACGGAGTTTTGTATCCGAGAAAGGTCAGGCGCTGCCTTTTCACTGAGACAGGCGCACCCTGTCTCAAACAGTGACGAAGCCCCAGCGTTCTCAGCGTATTAGCTGTGAAATTGCCTGGGGCTTTCTTCTTCGGGAGCTATCGAAATGGCAACAAGAAGAAGCCCCTTAGAGGGAAGAAGGATGAGGAACGGAAGGGATATCATTTACGTGGTAGGCCATGCGAGACTGCCGACCGAGACCTCGGCAAAGCACGTTTACGATATTTTAAGCCTCGGCCTGGCACTCCAAAAAGAAACCCAAAAAATCGTCGAGGTCTCATGCACGATTCTCCCGTCTTACGGAAACGACTTCATCAGGGACATTCTTTTGGGAAAAAGCCTTGAAGAAGACCTGAAGACCATCACTGAACAGATTCGCTCACGTTACATTTGTCGTACCCGGAATGCGCTCCTTGCCGCCTTGGACGATCTGCTGAAGAGATTGAGGGAGCACGAGAAAAAAACCTAGTGAGCCGTGATATGGCCAGTGCAAAAAAAGCAATCGGAGATCTAGCGTAAAGGTGTAATGAGCTAGTGCTCACCAGGAAAAGACAGACGGTACAAATGACCGGCCCCTAGCAAGCTTTTAGACTTAACTGTCCAAGAGGCCAAAGGCAGTTATGAACGGACCGCAAAGCGTTCCATCTTCCCCAACACTATTTGAAGCGAGGACGATATTCGAGCTGCCGAAAAAGGTCACGATCATCCGCTTACGATGGCCGGTAGTCCTAATCTGTTCTTACCTGTTGTTGTTTTCCAAAACCGAGTGGTTTGCTGAGAGCCCCTTCGCCACCGGCCTCGTCGTCGCATACCTCTTATCCAACGCCGCTCTTTATTTTCTCAGAGAACAACTGTTCGGTTCCACCCGTTTTTACACGATCCTCGTGGCCTTCGACACCCTTTTTCTCACGGCTTGCCTGGTGATTACTGGAAAAATCGGCACCGACTTCTACCTCGCCTACTTTCTCATCATTATCGTAGCAAGCCTGTGTCAGGACTTTCGCTATCTTATCCTGCTTGCGGTGCTCGCGCCGATCATTTACGGCTATGTCCTTTCCCAGACCGCGCAGTCCTTCGACCCCAGCGTCTACTTGCGGGTCCCCTTCCTGTTTGTTGTCTCGCTCTTCTACGGCTACTTCACCCAGCTCGTCCGCATCGAGATGACCGAGCGCGAAAAAACAACGGCGCAAGTTCAACACCAGCGCGAGCGCCAGCTTGCCCTTCACGATATCAACCTGGCCATGACTTCGATCCTGGATCTTAAAGCCGTGGTAAAGGCGCTATTAGAAAAGATTGAACCCTTCCTTCCGGCCGGCACAAGCTCCGGCGTTAGATTATTGAAAACCGATCCTGAGGGGGCTGAAGTGCTGGCCTGCAGGAATCTCGACGAAGAAGAATGGAGGGCTCTGTTTCAACCGCGCTGGCCTCACTATGCAAGGGTCATGGTCGAAACCAAGTCTCCTGTGGTGATCGCTAACCTGCAGACAGACCCCGGCATACGCGGGCGCGAGTTCTTCGTCAGACACGGATTGAGCTCTTATCTGGGGCTACCGCTCGTGGCCAAGGGCGAACTGCTCGGGATCCTGTCCTTCTATACCAAAGAGAAGCACCAATTTAGCCACGAAGACATGGAATTTTTCTCTACCCTTTCAGGTCAGGCGGCAATCGCCATCCACAACTCTAAGCTCTATGAGAAGGTGGTGACGGCAAACCGGGTAAAAGACGCATTTCTAAGCATCATGTCCCACGAACTCAGGACACCCCTCAATGTGATCACGGGCTATGCCGGGCTGATCCGGGATGGGATGCTGGGGAAAACAAACGGGAAGCAAGACACAGCCCTTGAGAAAATCCTAAGCCACTCTAACGATCTGCTTGCCCACATCAACAGCATCCTCTACACCACAGCTCTAGAGGCAGGAGATATAAAGTTAGACAGCCGTGAAGTAAGCCCAAGCGATCTTCTCGATCATCTCAGGTTAAACTACCAAGACCAGGTCAAAAAAGGAGTTGCTTTGACCTGGGATTACCCTCCAGACCTTCCGGTTATAAAAACCGATGGGGCAAAGCTTACATATATCCTTCAACGCCTTATCGGCAACGCGATTAAATTTACGGACAGGGGCGCTGTCGCTGTCTCGGTCCGATACCTCACGGGGGCTAGAATTCTGGAGTTCAAGGTCGCAGATACAGGATTAGGAATCTCTGAGGAGGAGATTCTTCTCATTTTCGATAAGTTTCGCCAGGTGGATAGCTCCGAGACGAGGTCCTACGGGGGCATGGGACTCGGCCTTTACATTTCAAGGCAGTTCACCGAGCTTCTTGGCGGCAAAATCGAAATTCAAAGTGAGCTTGGCAAGGGATCAACTTTCACCGTGATCCTACCTACGAATCTTTGAGACGAAGAAGGATCTCTGGTTAACGAGTGATGGAAGATTGGGTCTTCACCACTCCGATAGAAACTCGCCTGGATGCCGACAACTTATGGTCACAAGTCAATTGGAGAGAACGGCAGACAATGGGTAAGGCCTGAAATATCTGGCGCGCCCGGAGGGACTCGAACCCCCAACCTACAGATCCGTAGTCTGCCGCTCTGTCCAATTGAGCTACGGGCGCGCAAATGGATCTCAGATTTCAGATCTCAGATTGCAAATCATCTGAAATTTGAGATTTGAAATCTGCAATGCCGAAAGGCAAATGGCGGAGAGAGAGGGATTCGAACCCTCGGTACCCTTTTAAGGGGTACACACGCTTAGCAGGCGTGCGCCTTCGACCACTCGGCCATCTCTCCACGACCGCGAATTCAAACGTAAAAGCAGCCGTGAAGCCTTATTTCTTCGCCCAAGACTCCCGGCCGCCCGCCGGCATTTACCCGCACCGGCCCGCAAACACGATCAACCTAGCACAGGGGTGGTCGGTTTGCCAGTTTTCCGACGCCTTGCGCTACAGCTTTTCGTGAATTATAAGTCGCTTATCCCATGAAATATTCCTTCCCTCAGCTCATCGTTACTGTCGTTCTGGGCTTTCTTATTCCCGCCACCGCAGCGGGCGCCACGCTGGACGAGCACGACGAGGCTGTGCGCTGGCTCCTTCAGGCTCGCGGCATGATCAGGGCAGGGAGGCTTTTCGAGGCGATGGACAAGCTGCACTCCTCGCTGGCCCTGGCCGATCAAACCTACCAGCACCTGACAGCCGCCCTCGCGCTTGCCAACATGGCAGAGATTTATCGCCTCTATGGCAACACGGCCAAGGCGGTCAGCTTTTACCGTGAAGCCCTGGAGCGGTACCGCGCCATTAGCAACCAGAGCGGCATCGAGGGGACTCAGAAAAAAATCGACGGGATCATAGGGCCAACGGACCAGACCGTACCCGCGGCCAAGCGGGAAAAGCTTATCGATCAGGCCATCGAGCGCGCCAGAAGTCGTCTCCAGGCCCGCCAAGCAAGCCAAAGCAATCCCCTCGAAGCCGTGTACACGGCCTACCTGGAGAGCATCAAGAAGGCCATCGTGAGCTTCTGGACTTCTCCCGAGGTGGCGATTCGCAGCCGCAAGGACGGCCGGGTGGAGGTCGAGTTCACCATCCTTCAAGACGGGCGCCTTGACACCGTGCGTGTCGTCGAGACCTCGGAGCAGGCTTCCGTGGACCTGGCGGCGATTGACGCGGTCAAAGCGGCGGCGCCTTTTCCGAAAATCCCCGGACAACTGGGCATCGAGCGCCTGAACGTTGAATTCACCTTCAACTACGTCATCGAGTAAGGCGCTCGGATAACGGCTCACGGAGACCTATCCGGCTTCAACGGGCCGGTGCGAGCATTTCTGGCGGCAGGTAGCTCAGGCCGTCAAGAGCAACCCGATTGGAAGGATCCAACGCCAGCGCCCCGATATATTTCGTGTCGGCGCGCTCAAAAAATCCCAAGGCGCGGTAGTTCTCACCCTGTAAAGCATACACGCGGGCGAGCCAGAGCGGCTCGTCGGACAGCAAGGGCTCGACGATTTCGAGAAAATTGAGCGACTGCTGATGGTGCGTGAGATGGTAATGAGCCTCGGCCAGGAAGTAATAGGCATAGCGGTTCCGCGAGTCCAGGGCGATAGCCTTTTCCAGCTTGGATAGCCCCTTGTCGAACTCCCCCGCTTGGAGCAGCGTTCTCCCGTCTTCCGCAAGCCGAATGGAGGCAACCTGCCAAGGCGGCGTATCCGGGGTAGTCCGCGCGAGCAGCGAAGACTCTTCGGGCGGGGCCGGCACCGTTTCCGGTACAGCCTTCTCGCCCGACTCCGCACGACGTCCCTCGGCAACCTTTGGGAGGGGCACAATGGGCTGCTCTTTTCCTCTGATCGTAGCCTCCTCCAGGAACGCCCTGGCCGGAGCCGGACGCTTTTCGGTTGGCGGCATCTCAGGCGGCAGCGGCGCCGGCGGCAAAGGTTGCGACGGTTGTGGCAAAGGGGGCGGCGCGATGAGCGCTTGCTCTCGTATGTCGCTTTGTGTCAGCCACGGTCTCGGCGGCTCAGAAGCTTCCGCAAGCGGGGCACGACCAGGTTTAGGAGAAACCGGCTCCGGTGAGGCGGGCCTGAGTGGAGTTGGCCGAACACGCGCGGGAAAAGACGGGAAAGACCAGTAATCGGCTGGACGGCTACAGGCTGCCATCCATCCAAGGGCGGCACCGAGTAAAAACATAGATCCTGGGTAACGCATGGGTTCGCCTGGTTGCGAATTTACTGGTCAGTTTCCCGCTGTCGGCGCCTTGCTGCTACTCCGATCGTACAGCTCTATGACTCTGTCAGTGATATCGATCGCCTTCCCATTGTACAGCGTTTGGAACTGCCCCAGAATGAGCGTGAACGCCTCCTTTTTCCCGATCTCAACGACAACTTTCCGTACACCATCGAGGATTCGGGCGGCCATTTCGTTTTGCCGCTGCTGCAACTCCTTTTGGGAGCTCTGCATTGCGCGCAGGAAATCGCGGTATCTTCGCTGAAACTGCCGCTCGAGATCCTGCTTCTCTTCCGCTCTCAGCACCGCACCCTTCTTGTCCAGATCACCCTTTAAGCGCTCCAACTCCTGTTTTTCGTTCAACAGCTCCGCCTCGGCTTTCTTGACTTCGGCCTGAAATTTCTCTTTCGCCCGTTTTCCGACCTGAGACTCGCTGATCACCCGCTGCACATCCACCACGCCGACCTTTAGCGTGTCCTCTGGCCACCCCGCGGACGGAAATAAGGCCAGAAAAAACAAAAGCCAAACTGTTCTTCTCATGACCGAATGTCTCTCATAAAGCGCATCTTGGTTCGGTGTTTTCTTTAGTCGACCACAGGTTGGCGCCATTGTCAGCTAATTTCTCCGGCCCGGTCGATGACGATCCGCTGAACCTCCTCGGAGCAGCCTTCGAGGCCGATCCTGCTCGTCCGGTCGATCTGCGGGACCGGCGACGGATCTCCGAATCGTAGGAGCGGTGGACGTTTTGTCTCAGCGCCGACGGGTATTTTTTGATCACCATTCCATTGTCCCCTTTTCGTAACGGCTCCTGGCTGAAACGCCGCTCATCCCACCAGGACTAAACGCAAATCCATGACGTTAGTGAAGGTCGGTCCGGTGATGAGCAAGTCGCCGAGTTGATGAAAGAAATGATACGAATCATTTTCCCCGAGACACGCTTGGGCTGCCAATCCCATGACTCGGGCACGCGGCACGCTCTCGCCATCGGCAAGCGCGCCCGCGGCGTCGGTCGGACCGTCGGTTCCGTCGGTCGCTCCGCTAAGCACAACTATCCCTTGCCACCCATCCAAAGCGATCGCGGCGCCAAGGGCAAACTCTTGGTTTCGCCCGCCCTTGCCTCGGCCCCGAATCGTTACCGTGGTCTCGCCGCCGGAGATGACGCACGCCGGAGCGGCGACGGGATGGCCCGTGCAGCGGATTTCTTTGGCGATGGCGGCGTGCACCTTGGCCACCTCCCGGGTTTCCCCCTCGACGAAGCTGGAAAGGATAAAACTGTTGTATCCGAGCTCGACGGCCTTGTCTCTGGCTGCCTGGATGGCCTGGATGTTGCTGCCTATGATCACGTTTTGCGTGCGGGCAAACGCCGGGTCGCGAGCCTTGGGGGTCTCTTCTTTTGTGCCGCTGGCGCCCTGCTCCAGGTACGCCCTTATGGCGGGAGGAATCCGGTCGATAACTCCGTACCGCTTGAGGATTCCAAGGCAATCGGCGAACGTGCTGCTGTCAGGAACCGTGGGGCCCGAGGCGATGCTCTCCAGGTCATCGCCAACCACGTCAGATAAAATCAGTACGAGCAGCGTCGATGGGGAAGCGAGCTGGGCCAGCCTGCCGCCCTTGATCCGAGAAATGTGTTTGCGGATCGCATTCATCTCGCAAATCGTGGTGCCGCACTTGAGCAGCGCCCGCGTTGTTTCCCGCTTGTCCTGGAGGGTAATCCCCTCTGCCGGACTGACCCAGAGGGCAGACCCGCCTCCCGAGAGTAGGCATAGGACCAAATCTCTATCCCCCGTCTTGCGCAACAAGCGGATCAACTCCTCGGTCGCCCCCACCCCGGCGTCATCCGGGATTGGATGGCCCGCCTCGTGAACTCTCACTATCTTCAACGGGACAGCGTGGCCATACTTGACGCTGACCACGCCCGCCGCCAAGCGGGGCCCGAGTAGCTCTTCGACGCCCTGGGCCATTCGTGCCGCCGCCTTGCCCGCCCCGACGACGTAGACGCTCTCGAAAGACGAGAGGTCATAGCTGCGATCTCCCGCTTTCAGATGCCCGTCCCCATAGGTGACATGGCGCTTGACCGCCTCTGCCGGGTTTACGGCGCCGAGCCCGGCATGAAAAATCGCCAGCGCGTCGTCCCGCAACTCGGCCAAGCTCCTCATGAAGGCAAGTTATCGGAGAGCGGCGGCAATGACAACCAACCAACCTGCGAGCGGGGACCGCCACGCCTTCTTTGCGTGGGTAAAAAAAGAAACTTTAGGAACTGGACTCGACGAGCTTCAGAGGTTTTTCTTGCAGCAGCGCAAGGCGCCGGTCCCGCAGGTCGACAAAGCGCGCCAACTCCTTTCCCCTGAGCCGCTCGCCTCGCGGAATGTTTAACCCGAGAAAATTGATTTTCTTGCCGCCGCGAAGGATCTCAAAATGCAAGTGCGGCCCCGTCGCGTGGCCAGTCTGGCCCACGTAGCCGATCACATCGCCCTGACCCACATGTTTCCCCGCGCGAATCCCTGAAGCGATATGAGCAAAATGCGCGGAGCGAGTGACGTAGCCGTTGGGGTGCCGGATCTCCACCAGCTTGCCGTACCCGCTGCGCCACCCGGCATAACTGATCCGCCCCTGGCCGATGGCCACTACCGGCGTCCCCGCCGGCGCCGCGTAATCGATGGCCAGATGGGGACGCAGCATCCGGAATATCGGATGTCTTCGATTCAAGCTGTAGCGAGAAGAAATTCTCCTGTAACTCAGCGGCGCTCTGAGAAAAGCCCGCTTGATGGCCAGCCCATCCAAATCATAGTACGAGCCTTCACCTTCCTTGCCGGGGTAGTAAATGGCATGAAAGGGATTTCCCCCCGCGCTGATCTCGGCGGCGAGCACGCGTCCCGGCGTGCGACGCCCGTCCGCGTAGCCAATCTCCTCAAAGGCCACCGAGAAGGTGTCGCCCTTTTGGAAGTCGGAGAAGAAGTCGATGTCGTACTCAAAGATCGCCGCCAAGTTAAGGATCTGCAACGGTTTAAGACCGGCTTCAATACCGGTCTCGTAAAGACTCTCGTTCACGCTCCCATGAACTGCCCTTGCCTTCCGGACAAATGGGGTTTCTTTCAGTTCGGCTGACCACCCTTCCGTGGTCGATATCACCCGCAGCAGGGCGTTGTTCAGAATGTACTCGAGCCCCTGCACCGTCTGCTCGTGGGGATCCAGGAGGAGCCGGAGGTTTTGCCCTGCTCGCAGATCTCTCGGACTGAAAAAGGGTCGAACGGCTTCACTCACCGCATGCGCGGAAGCGCGGGCAAGACCGAAATGAGTCAGAACCGAGAGCAAAGTATCGCCGCGCCGAAGCGTCACTTCCACGGCGCGCAGCGGATCGGTCGAAGCCTCGTCATCATTCGTGCCTGCGGGGCGCGCCGTCTTCTCGGGGTTGGTAGGATGGGTCAAAAGGCCCGGCGTCAAAACAGTGGCGATCGGAAGGATAACCACCACCGACCAGCGTCCACCACAGCTAAGGAGCCTTTTCCATAGGGTCGGATGATCGAGCAATGGTTGTCGCATCAGAAATACCCTTTTGACGCCCTTTGTACAATAATTTCTGCATTTGGTCAAAAAAAATTGCTAGTGCATGGACACAGGCGCGCTAGAGGAGCTCGCCCTCGGGGGGTGCGACGAGCCCGGAAATTTGCGGGAACCGCCTGAGCATCTCTTCGGGGAGCCTAGCCCCCACCGGAACTCCCATCTCATGGCACAGCATGATCGCGTTTACGACCGCCTGGCCCCTGGCATGATTGTTGAAGAAGACAAACGCCTTGCCCGAGCGCTCCGCATAAGCGCGCGCCACGGACTTGAGC
>Ga0209640_10001370_pt1 | contig 20559 bp, 16 predicted proteins | sample RifCSP10_1_FD_184018 | JGI IMG/M metagenome (GOLD analysis project Ga0209640, IMG submission 184018) | Soil microbial communities from Rifle, Colorado - Rifle CSP2_sed 10_1 (SPAdes) (version 2) | ecosystem: Environmental > Terrestrial > Deep subsurface > Rock core/Sediment | place: Rifle...
TGTCACAGCCCGCACGGTTCGGCGGTGGAATTCGATCTGCGCCGCAACTCGCTCAACGAAACCTGCTATGCCTGCCATGCGGAAAAGCGCGGCCCGTACCTCTGGGAGCACGCGCCGGTCACTGAAAACTGCTCGAACTGCCACGTGCCACACGGCTCGAGTCAGCCCGCCTTGCTGCGCGTGCGCGCCCCGCTGCTCTGCCAGCAATGCCATTCACAGGCCGGGCACCCGACCTTTGCCTACGGGCCCGACAACCTGCCCGGAGGATCGCAGCCGAGCTCGTATCTGGCTGCCGGGAGTTGCCTCAATTGCCATTCGCAGGTGCATGGCTCGAACCACCCGTCTGGCAGCAGGCTCACCCGGTGAGGAGGCGGTCGTCATGAAAAAGCAACGCTTCACTCGAGCGACAAGCAGAATCGCCGGGCGCTGGATCGTTCTCATTGCGCCGCTGCTGACCGCTGCCTCTCCGGTCGATACCTCGCAGTGGCGCTGCGAGTTCTGTCCATTCGAGGACGGCGAACTCGTCGCCGACGTCGAAGCGGGTAGTATCTACGTCGACGATTCGGCGGCGAAATTCGGCGAATACGACGGCCTGAACGAGGAAGGAAGCTATCTCGCGCTCGGCGGTAGTGCCGGACAGCGAAAGGGCAACGGCCTTTATTGGCGCGCGGTTGCGCAGGATCTCGGTCTCGACTCGCGCAGTGCCGCCGTATCAGCTGGCCACGAAGGCGCCTGGCAGGTCGATCTTGGCTATGTCGCCTCGCCCCACAATGTATTCGACACGACGCTGACTCCCTTCAGCGTTGGCGCGAGTGAGTCGTTGACGCTCCCATCCGGCTGGGTACGCGCCGGCAACACGCAGGGTATGACCGCCCTCGATTCGTCATTACGCGGTTACGATCTCGAGGCCGAGCGCGAGCGCTTGTCGCTGGGCGGACGACTCGATTCCAGCTCGCGCTGGCATACGCAGCTCAACTACATCCACGAAACGCGCGATGGCCAGCGCCTGCTCGGTTCCAACTTCATCACCACCAGCAGCCAGCTGCCGGGTCCGGTCGAATTCGTGACCGACCAGCTCGACTGGTCCGCGCGTTACGACAGCGCGCATGGCTCGATCGGGATCAGCTACTTTGGCTCGTTTTTTTCCGATCGGCGCTGGGATTTCATCTGGGCGAATCCATTCACCGCGATCGCCCCGGGCGCCGATCAGGGCCGGGCTGCTCTGGCCCCCGACAACAACTTCAACCAGCTGGGGGTCAGTTTCAACCAACAGCTCGGCGAGGCCTGGTACCTCCGCGTGAATGGCTCACTCGGGCGAGCCCGGCAGAACGACAGCTTTCTGCCCTACACGATGAATGCCCTGATTCCGACCACGCCGCTGCCGCGGACATCGCTCGACGGCGAAGTCGACATCAGCCATTTCGACCTGCAGCTGAGCGGGAACCTGGGGAAGTTGCTGCCGGTGCTGCAAGGCTTGCGGGGAAAGCTCACTTATCGCTACCACGAGCGCGACAACAGTACGCCACAGGCCGACTACACCTATGTGGAGAGCGACACTTTTCCTGGCGGCGTCGCGACCAACTTGCCTTACGGATATGAGCGCCAGAACTTCTCGCTGCTCGGCGAATACGACCTCGGGCCCCTGCTGCGCCTCGACCCCGGCCGCTTCGCGCGGCTGTCGGGCGGCTGGGACCGCGAGGAATGGGATCGCACGTTGCAGGAGTCCGCAAGCTCCACGGAGGACCGCGGCTGGGTGCGCGTGCAGGTGCGTCCCCTCTCCTGGCTGACGTTCGATGCCCGCTACGGCGCCGCGAATCGCGATACCGACCCCTACATCACCACCGCAATCGCCGGCGCACCTCAGAATCCGCTGCTACGAAAATTCAATCTCGCCAATCGCGAGCGCGACTTCTGGGACTTTGGAGCGCAGCTGTCCCTGCCGGGAGATGTTGCGCTGGCACTGGATGGTTTCCACCGCGAGGATGATTACATCGATTCCGCCGTCGGGCTGACCGGCAGCCGAGACGTCGGGGGTTCGGCTGATTTGTCGTGGAGCATCACCGAACGAATCGCGGCTTTCGCGTTCTATTCCCGCCAGGAGATCACCAGCGAGCAAGGCGGGAGCCAGTCTTTCAGCGTACCCGACTGGCGCGCCGAGTCCCGCGATCGGATCGAGTCGGCGTCGCTCGGATTGCGACTCAGCGAACTGGGTGAACGCTGGAACGTGCAGTTCGACTACTTCCTGATGGACAGCCAGGGCGAAATCGAGATGCTGACCGGTCTCAGCGCAGCGGCGTTTCCGCCGCTGAACATCCGGTCTCACGGACCCCGGCTTAACGTGGTCTTCCGCGCGACTCCGGCTCTCGAGATCATCGGCAATCTGCAATACGAGCATTTCGACGCGGATGATTGGGCGCTCGACGGCGTCGAGCCCGATACATTGCCGTCGATTCTGGCAAGTGGCGCCGACGCCTACGACTACGACGTCAACCTCGTTGGACTGTCGTTCCGCTACCGCTTCGGCGGCACTGCTGGCGGGGAATCCGCGGCCGAGGACGAGGAGCCCTAGCTCGTTGAGGCCGGTTGACCGGCGCGCGCGCGCCGCCGTGCCTCTTCGATCGCGCGGCGGTGGCTGCGGCCCGCGGCAATCACGTTGCCGATCAGCACGATGAGCGTCACGGCATAAGCGGGCCAGACGAATGCTGCGTACCCGCCCATGGCCAGAAACTGACTGAAGCTCACGCGAGCACCTCTCTGATCCACTCGGCGTTGCGCTCCCGCCGCAGCACTTCACCGCGGACCCGCACCAGCAACATGGCCACGAAGCAGAGTGTGAATCCCAGGATCATCATCAGCAGCGGCACCAGCATTGCGAGTGAAATCGACGGCGCCGCCATTTTCGTCACCGAGGGTGCCTGGTGCAGTGTGTTCCACCAGACCACTGAATAATGGATGACCGGAACATTGATCACACCGACAATCGCCAGCACCGCGCTGGCACGGTCCGCGCGTTGCGGGTCATCGATCGCCGAGCGCAGTGCGATGTATCCCAGGTACAGGAACAGCAGGATCAGCTCTGAGGTCAGCCGGGCATCCCAGACCCACCACGTCCCCCACATCGGCTGGCCCCACAGTGCTCCCGTGGCGAGCGCCGCGAATGTGAATGAGGCCCCGATGGGAGCGCAGCTCGCAGCGACGGCGTGCGCGAGCTTCATGCGCCAGACGAGCCCGATCGCCGCGCTCACCGCCATCGTCACGTACACCATGAGAGACATCCACGCGCTGGGCGCGTGAACGTAGATGATGCGGAAGGCATCACCCTGCTGATAGTCAGGTGGCGCAAGCACCAGGCCGCCGTACAGCCCGGCAACGATCAACAGCGTCGCTGGCCAGGCGAACCATGGCATCAGTTTGCCGGCCATGCGATAGAAGTGCGGCGGCGAAGCCAGTTTGTGCAACCATTGCCACATGTAACTCGATCTCCGTTCACTCGATGCTGATGCGCACCGCTGCCGCTGCTGTCAGCGGCGCGAGCGTCAGCGTCAACACCAGCATCGCGGCCAGCAGATACAGGGGCCCCGCCGCTGTTTCACCGTCGATCGCGAGCTCCACCGCACGCGCCCCGAAGATCAGCAAGGGCATGACGAGCGGCAATACGAGCAACGCCAGCAGGAGACTGCCGCGGCGCAGGCCGATCGTCAGCGCCGCGCCAATCGCTCCAGTCAGGCTCAAAGTGAGCGTGCCGAGCACGAGGCTTGCCATGACAACACCGAGCGCCGCAGTCGGTACGCCGAGAGCCGCCGCCACCAGCGGCGCAATCAGCACCAATGGCAGCCCGCTCAGGATCCAGTGAGCCACTGTCTTGGCGAGCAGCAGCACTGTGAGCGGCTGTCCGGACAGGACGTACTGCTCGAGAGTTCCGTCCTGTGCATCGGATCGTAGCAACGAGTCCGACGCGAGCAATGAGGATAGCAGCGCCGCCACCCACAGAACACCGGGCGCCACCTCTCTCAACCGTGACAACTCCGGACTCAACGCCAGCGGAAAGAGCGTGGTCACCATCAAGAAAAACACCAGCGGATCGGTCACCTGATCCCAGCGTCGCATCGCGAGACGCAAGTCACGCTGAAACAGCAGTCTCCCGGCAGCCATCGACCCGATCGTGTTCACGAGAGCTCCAGACGCTTGACGTTGCCGCTGCGCAGGGTCAATCCCTGATGGGCGGCGATCAGCGCCAGCCCGCCATCCGCCAGGTGTCGAGCGAGCGTGTCGGAGATCTGCGCCGTGCTCGCGTCATCAAGATTCGTGAAGGGTTCATCCAGCACCCACAGTCGCGCTGCGGATAGCAGGACGCGGCCAAGCGCGACGCGTCGGCGCTGGCCTGCGGACAGAACGCGGCAGGGAAGATCAGCACAGTCCGCCACTCCAAGTTCGACGAGGATGGCCGCAATCTGCTTGGGACCGACGTTGCGTTTGAGACCGACGCTGAAGTGAAGGTTCTCGCTCGCGGTGAGATCGCCCTTGAGGGCGGTGTCGTGGGCGAGATAGGCGAGCGCCTCGAGGTATTCGGAGTTGGCGTCACTGGTCGACGCGCCATCCCAGAGAACTTCGCCCTCCTCCGGCTGCAACAGCCCGCAGACGACGCGCAGTAAGCTCGTCTTGCCCACGCCGTTGGGACCTGTGACGTGCAACGCTTCGCCCGCCCCGATCGCGAACGACACGCCCCGCAACACGTGGCGCTCGCCGCGCCACAAGTGGAGATTCGTCGCCGCGAGGAGAGGCATCGGGGTCACAGCGTCTGTGGGCAATTCATAGACTAATTAAGTGTCTCTTATTCATAGACTTAAAGCCACTACCTCGACGATAGCCTGAAGCCCATATCGAGCGCTGTCGGGCGCGCAGTGTACCGGAGGCTCGCTTGACTCGAAGTGTAGAATCCCGCCGCGCACTCGAATGCCCGGGTGGCGAAATTGGTAGACGCAAGGGACTTGAGTAATTGAGCACCTGGATCGGAAACGGCCAGGCGAATGGGGTCAAAGTCGGTGGAACAGCAGCACGTCACGGTGGCTGCAATACCGAGCTAAGCGCCTAGTGCATCGCACCCGCGGCACGCGGCGAAAGTGTAGAGACTTGACGGCCCCTGCCTAAATCGTAGTCCGGCACTTACCGGTGACGACAGGGCAAAGGTAAAGTCCAGACCCCAAATGTGCTCACTTTGAGCACAGCAGCGAAAGCTGTAGCGGGTACGAAAATCCCTTGGGGGCAACCCCATGCCGGTTCGACTCCGGCCCCGGGCACCAATCGAATCACTCTTCAGAAGCGGGCCTTGGTCTCCACGAGGAATTGCACGCCGGAGATCGAGCCGTCGCCGTCGAGCGGCCGCGCAACGTCGATGTGCAGCACATTGCCCGAAGCGGAGCGGCTGTTGCCAAGTCGCAAACCGACACCGACGTCCTTCAGTAGCCCGAGCGAGGGCGTGCCCGTCCGGTTATCACCCCACGTGCGGCCCATGTCGAAGAACGCCGCCGCGCCTACGTTGAACAGGCGGAACGGATACCAGTTGGAGAACCAGCGCTGCTCGGCGGTGAAGAGGAAGCGTCCCTCCCCTGCCTGGTAGCGCAACGGATAGCCGCGCAGGCCGTTGTCCCCGCCGAGGAGAATCTGACGCTCGGGGTCGAGCCGGCTCGTCGCATCGACTTCGAACGTCGTGAAAAGGAGTCTCCGGTCGGACTGGTGGAAGTAATAGCGGGCCGAGGCGCTCGCGAGGCCGTTCACAAGATCGGACTGCTCGATGCGTCCCGACAATGCCCCTCCGAGCATCAGCGACTGACGCGGCGTGAGATCCAGTCCCTTGGAGAGACTCGCGCTCGTGATCAAGGCGCTGCGGTCCGAGCCGAACGCGCGATCGGCCCAACCGAGCTCGGCCGCGAAGCGCCAGCCGACGCAGAAATCCTCAGTGCGCTCGATCTGATCTCGGTTGCGCGTCGTGACGTACGCGTCCTGCAGGCGCTCGTAGCCTATGAAAGGATAGGCGAGCTTGCGGTCCGGCGGCGCGGCGAAACCGGTCGGCGCATCCGGCAGCGCCGAGAAGTTGCTCGCGTCGTAGCGCAGCCCCGCGCGCCAGCGCTGCGTCCAACCATTAAGCAATCCCGCCGACCATCCGCCGTAAACGGCGGCGAGCTTCTGCTGTGTGCGGAACTGCCTGACGACCTTGCCGAGGTCATACAGCGGGTCGACGCGATCGTCGTCCTCGATGACAACGCCACCTGCGCGGCGAGCGTCGAGCGCGTAGAACGGCTGCTCGAGGGCGAGCGCCCGGTCGTGCCCATCGCTGTTCTCGGCAAGCTCTGCAGAGAGGCCCCACCACGATCCGAAGAGCTGGCGGTCGCGGTAGATCAGAGTCTTCGAGTCGCGGTCGACGCCGGACATTGCGGCGATGCTGAGCTCGCTGCCGAGACCCAGCAGGTTTAATTCCTCGAGCTCGAATCCCACCGTGTTGCGGCCACCGCTGCGTCCAAAGGAGAAGCCCGGCGTCAGCGTCCAGACGTCGCGGCTGCGAACCTCGATGTCGACCACGCCGTCGTGGTAGGCCACAGGGCGGATGTGAGCATCGTACAGGTAGCGCGAGGAGCGCAGGATGCGTTCCGACTCTGCGAGCGTATGCCCCGAATAGCGCGAGCCGGGCGCGAAGAGCAGCTGCGACTCGATCGTGTGGGGCAGTGTACTGACGTGCAGGCGATTCGCTAGCCGGAAAAGTGTCGAGTCGTCCATCGGGTCGCTCGAATCGAACACGTCCTGCGCCTCGAGCGCGATCTTGCCGATGATCGCACCGGCCTCTTCGAGCTCGATATCGGTCGGCAGGCCCGGCGGCCGTGGCAGCGCGCGATACACGGCGCGTGAGCGCACGCTCGGGAGCACCCCACCCAAATCATCGGCGTGGAGCGGTGCGGTGGCGAAAAGGAACAGGGCCAGTCCTGCCCACGCAATCAGTACCGAAGCTCTGCAAGATGTCCTCGGCCGCCCTGTGGCGACCCAGCTGTCGAAGTCCATGAGCGTCTCCGCCAAGCTACTCCGTGGATTGCGATTCGGTTCACCACCGGCTGCGGCAGGAAGCGATCAGGTCGCGCTCCCGGCGATAGGCGCCGCTGCGCAGGCCGAGCGCGCCAAGCACGGTGTGGTAGAGATCGTCATGGCTCGCCGGTTGCGCGGCACGCGCGTGCAGGCACGCCGCATCAGTCCGAGCCCGCGCGCGGTAGCCGTCCGACATCCACATGACGAGCGGCACGTGTGTCTGCACCTCTGGCGCCATGAAGTAGGGTGCCGCGTGCAGGTAGATGCCGTTCTCACCGAGCGACTCGCCGTGGTCCGAGACATAGAGCAGCAAGCTGTCGAACTCGCCCGCCAGCGACTTGAGCAGCTCGATCTGCTGCGCCAGAACGTGATCGGTGTGCAGGATCGTATTGTCATAGGCGTTGACGACCGCTTCGCGCTCGCAGTGCCCGAGTTCGGGCGAGCGGCAGACGGGGGCAAAAGCCTGGAATGCCCGCGGATAGCGCGCGTAGTACGCGGGCCCGTGACTGCCCGTTTGATGGAAAACGATGAGCGTGTCCTTGCGCGCCGCGGTCAGCTGCTCGCGCAGCCCCTCGAGCATCACTTCGTCGAAGCAGTACTCGCCGACGCACTGGCCCTCATGTGGACGGCCGCGGTAGTCGACGCCGCGCACGCGCTCGCAAACGTGCTTGCAGCCCGTATTGTTCTCGCGCCACTCAACGTCGACCCCACCACGTGCAACCGCATCGAGCAGATTCGACTGTGCGCGCGCGGCGTCAAGGTCGAACGCGTTGCGCCCCAGGTGCGAGAACATGCAGGGCACCGCAACCGCCGTCGAAGTGCCGCAGGAGCTCACGTCGCTGAAATACAGCACTCCGCCGGTCCGCCGCAGATTGGGATTCGTCGGTCGCGCGTAGCCGCCGAGCTCGAAATTCGCCGCGCGCGCTGTCTCGCCGACGACGAGGAAGACAAGCATCGGTTTGTCACCCTGCGCGCCCGCGATCCGCTCGACGGGCCCTTCGATGTCCACGAGCGGGTGCGTGCTCTTGCCAGCCCCGAGTGCGTAGCTGACCACCCCGTAAATCACGTTCGCGGGGTTGATCAGGAATCGCAGCGGCTTGTGCTCGCGCAGGTACGAGGCGAGATGGCCCGAGAAGCTCAATGCAAGCACGGCGATGAGCGCGAGCCCGCTGCCCATCGCTGCTGAGCAGACGCCCATCCGCCTGCGCCAGGATTCCGCGGGGAGCACGACCCGCCCGACGACACTCGCGGGCAGCGCGCCGAGCAGACCTAGATACAGAAAGAACCTGCCACTCAGGAGGTCGCGCGTCTCGGCGGGATTGGTGTCGAACATATTGCGCAGCATGACGCTGTCGAAGTACACGCCGAAGGTGTTGCCGAAGTAGGCGACGACGGCGGCGACCACGAACAAGGCTGCAGCAACGAGAGGAGCCGTCCGACGCCCCAGCAACATCAGCAGCAGCATCGCGTGAACCGTGATCAGGATCACGCCGAGCGCGACGAGGAACGGAAAGTCCTCGCGCGTCAGGCCACCGAGTGCGCCGAGGGACTCGCGCCAGAACTGTACGTTGTAGAGGAGGATCAGGACCGATGAGGCAACGAGCACAAAGCGCAGTCGGGAAGCGCCAAGCCAAGCCCGCACGCGCCGGTCGATTCCCGATCGGGCCCGTCTGGGTTTCTGGTCGGACGCTTGGGCTTGCTGCTCACAGAATTGCGTAAGGTCCGCAGAGCCGCGCGCCCACGGCGTAAGGGAATCATGCAGACATGGGTGGCTTGGCTTGACCGTATCCAACACTCGTTGGACGGGTCAACAGCCCAGAATCGGTCGCAAGTTGGCGCAAGAACCAGGCCGGGACATGGCCGCGACACGCACGTGTCTGCGAACAACCTGCCGGTGTCGCAGCCGCACCCGAAGTTGCGAGTCTTGCGCGGAAGGATTGCCTGCACAATTGCAGCGGTATTGCGAGTATTTGGAGGCGTCGAGAGGAATCGAAAAGGCCGCTCGTATAGCCTCTTTTCAAGCCTTCTCGCCCTGCCCTTCCTTCCCTTACCCCCAGAGTCACCCCAAGCGTGCTCCGGCCGCCGTGAGTGACGGTTGGGGCCTCCTCGCTTCTAGGCGCCACTATTCTTGGTTGTCTCCAACATCACGTCACGCGCGTAACCGTACGCCGCGTGCAGAGCACTTAGTTCCGGCGAAACTTCACCAGCCGTATGGTGAGCGATCCCCTCGCGCGCCCATTCGAAGCAGATGGCGAGCTGCTTCTGTGCGTCCGGGGGCAACAAGTCTCGGAGCGGCGCGACCGATCGGTAGACCGCCTCCGCACGCTCATGACCGCTCGCCTGGCCGTTTTCGGTTAACGCGTTGCGCACGCCGGATGATTCGAGATCCTCTCGAATCATGCGGAGGACTGCCGTGGTGTCGAGTTCTGCCGTAGCGTCGAATTCATCGGTGTTCATCTCGGCCCCCGTGATTGTGGTCGTCAGTCGGTAATAAGTGGAGTCTTCGAATTTCGAAAATGTCGCAGCAGTTGGCCGCAAGCCGCCTGCGTGAGCTACGCAAGACACCACCAGAACGGCCTGCGCGTGGGCACAGGCCGAGGACCGAGTACCAACAGATCGATGAATTGCCGGAGACCCCCCGGCAGAACTGGCGCGAAAGAGAGGACGCTTCGCGTACGATGTTCCGCACTGGCAACCCCGCTGTCGTAGGCTAGGCCATTAGACCGGTGGCTTTGCGCCCCCACCTTTCGGTGGGTTTGCCCTTATCAGCGCTTTGCGTATAGCACGCCTTGTGGATCGATTTCAAAATGTCGCAATTTGCCTACGGAGGGGAATCGCAGACGTTTCGCTAAATTGCCCCGGTGGTTCGCGCATACATCGTGGACCGCGCGAGTTGCTGGACCAAATATTCGCCAGGGATGTCCTGGTTGCGACGCTGCGGAAGGCGAGCGGCGGAAGCTGATAGGAAGGCCCCCACTTCTTGTGGAGGCGTGGAGCGGAATCGAACCGCTGTACGCGGCTTTGCAGGCCGCTGCATGACCACTCTGCCACCACGCCGTGCCCTCACCCCGGCCCTCTCCCGCAAGCGGGAGATGGAGAAGAAAAAACCCCGGGGCTGGCCCGGGGTCTTCCTCGTAAAGCTGGAGCGGGAAACGAGGCTCGAACTCGCGACCTCAACCTTGGCAAGGTTGCGCTCTACCAACTGAGCTATTCCCGCGTTCTCGTCGACATCTCTCGAATGCTCGAGCCGGGCGATTCGAGACGGGCCGTCATTGTAAGGGGCACCCCGGGGGTGTCAAGGAATACAAAGAATTCAATCACCTGCGGTCAATTCAGGCCAGGCCGCGCGCAGATACTGGACCATTGACCACAGCGTCAGGACTGCCGCGATCACCGTGAGGGCGAGCCCCAGCTCGTAGATCGGAATGCCCAACAGGTTCCATCGAAACAGCATCATCGAGAGCCCGACGATCTGCAGGATCGTCTTGAATTTGCCCAGCCCCGACACGGCGACCTTCCTGCGCGCACCGATCTCGGCCATCCATTCACGCAACGCCGAGATGGCGATTTCGCGCCCGATGATCACCGCCGCCGACAGGACAGTAAGAACTGCCACCCAGCGGGGCTCATCCCTGGCGGCGAAGACGATCAGCACCAGCGCCGTGGCGACGATCAGCTTGTCGGCGACGGGATCGAGAAACTCACCGAGTCGTGATGTCTGCCCCCACTTGCGTGCGAGATAGCCATCGAACGAATCAGTGATGCCGGCCAGCGCGAACAGGATGCCCGCCGCCTGATCCGACCAGTGATACGGCATGTAGAACAGCAGAATGATCAGCGGGATCGCGACGATGCGTCCCCAGGTCAATGCGATTGGAAGCGTCAGATGGGCCGCCACGCTCAGGCTCCGGGATGCAGGTGCTCGTAGATTAACTCGGCAAGTGGTCGGCCGATGCCGCGAACCTGCGCCAGATCATCGACTCCGGCTCGCAGTATGCCTTGCAGTCCACCGAACTGCTTCAGGAGCTCGCGGCGGCGTGCCGGGCCCAGCCCCGGAACGGCTTCGAGCGTTGACTCATTGTGACGCCGCGCACGACGGCGACGATGGCCGGTGATTGCGAAGCGATGGGCTTCGTCGCGCACGCGCTGAATGAGATGCAGAACCGGCGATTCGGACGGCAGCATCAGCGCTTCGGATCGACCGGGCGTGAACAGCCTTTCCTGCCCAGGCCGTCGATCAGCGCCCTTGGCGATGCCGGCGACGGGCAATCCGTTGATCTTAAGTTCCTTCAGCACCTCGAGGGCCTGCGTCAGCTGTCCCTTGCCACCGTCGATCAACAACAGGTCCGGCATGGGAAAGTCGCCAGACTTTATGCGCTGGTAACGCCGCGTGAGCGCCTGGCGCAGCGCCGCGTAATCGTCGCCGGGCTCGATGCCGGTGATGTTGAAACGCCGGTAGTCGGTTTTGATCGGTCCTTCGGGCCCGAACACAACGCACGCGGCAACCGTGCCCTCGCCGCGCGTGTGACTGATATCGAAACACTCGATGCGTTGCGGAGCCTCGGGCATCTGCAGGAGCTCACCCAGCCCTTCGAGGTTGAGCTCGACGCCGGCCCGGTTCGCGAGCCGCATTCTGAGCGCCTGGGAAGCGTTCGTCTGGGCCATCGCGATCCAGCGCGCATTGAGCCCGCGTGCCGCGCGCCGGATCGACACCTTGTGGCCGGCCCGATCGGACAGCGTCTCGCCGAGGGCCGCGTCGTCCTCAATCGACACATTGAGAAGAATCTCGCTCGGCACATCATGGGCGAAGTAATACTGCATCAGGAAGGCGCTCATCAGCTCGCCGCTCTCCCCCAGCGGTGCGCGCGGGAAGAACTGCGTGCTGCCAAGATTGCGGCCGCCACGGACAAACATGACGGCGATGCAATGCTCGCCGCTCTCGCTCGCAAGTGCCACGAGGTCGACGTCGCGCCGGCGTCGCGTGCTGACGCTCTGTTGCTGCTGGATCTGCTTGAGGCTCGCCAGCTGATCGCGCAGCCGCGCAGCGCTCTCAAACTCTAGTGATGCCGCTGCGGCTTCCATGGCTGCCGCGAGCTCCTCATTGACTTCGTGGGTCTTGCCCTCGAGAACCTTGACCGCCGCGGCGACGTCCCGGGCGTAATCCTGTGCAGAGATCAACCCAACGCACGGCGCGGAGCAGCGCTCGATCTGGTGCTGCAGACAAGGTCGGCTGCGATTCTCAAAGAACGTGTCTTCGCAGTTGCGGAGCTTGAACAACTTTTGCAACTGCAAGAGCGTCTCGCGGACTGCTCCGGCGCTCGGATACGGACCGAACATTCGCCCGGTTCGAGTGCGCGGGCCGCGGTAGAAGATCAGGCGTGGGAACTTCGCCTCAGTGGTGACGTAGACGTAAGGAAAGCTCTTGTCATCCCGCAACACCACGTTGTATCGCGGCCGATGCTCCTTGATGAGGTTGTACTCGAGCAGCAGTGCTTCAGTGTCTGAATGGGTGACAGTGACTTCGATTCCCTGCACCTGACCGGCGAGCGCCTGCACCTTGGGGCTGACGTTGCGCGCGTGAAAGTAGCTCGCGACTCGATGCTTCAGGTTGCGTGCTTTGCCGACATAGAGGAGCTCGCCATTCGCGCCGAGCATCCGGTAGACGCCTGGCCGGCGCGGCAGGGTTGCGATGTAGGCCTTGGCGTCGAACGCTTCACTCATTTATCCAGAGCGCTTGCGCGGCTTGAACTGCGCTTCTTCCGTCGAGCCCGTGAGGGCCGTGATCGACGACTGACCGGCAGTGACGGCCTGCGTCACGGCGTCGAAGTAGCCGGCACCGACTTCGCGCTGATGCTTGGTCGCTGTGTAGCCCGCCTGCTCCGCAGCGAACTCGGCCTGTTGGAGCGCAACGTAGGCGCTCATCTGTCTCTCACGGTAATTTCGCGCCAGCTCGAACATGCTGTAGTTCAATGCATGGAATCCGGCCAGCGTGACGAACTGGAACTTGTAGCCCATGGCTCCCAGCTCGCCCTGGAACTTTGCGATGGTCTTGTCGTCGAGCGTCCCTTTCCAGTTGAAAGAAGGCGAGCAGTTGTACGCCAGAAGCTTTCCCGGGAAGTGCTGGTGAACACCCTCGGCAAAGGCTTTGGCCTCATGCAGATCGGGGACCGCAGTCTCGCACCACACCAGGTCGGCAAATGGCGCATAAGCGACGGCACGCGCCACCGCTGCCTCGATGCCTGGCTTGACGCGGAAGAACCCTTCGGAGGTGCGCTCGCGGCTGGCGATGAAGGCACCGTCGCGCTCGTCGATATCCGAGGTCAGGAGATTGGCGCCCTCGGCATCCGTGCGCGCGACCAGTAGCGTCGGCACATTGCTGATGTCGGCCGCGAGGCGTGCCGCGACCAGCTTGTTGATCGCTTCCGAGATCGGGACCAGCACCTTGCCGCCCATGTGGCCGCACTTCTTCGCTGATGACAGCTGATCCTCGAAGTGCACTCCCGCTGCGCCTGCTTCGATCATCGCCTTCATCAGCTCGAATGCATTCAGCACCCCGCCAAACCCGGCTTCCGCATCGGCAACGATCGGCTTCATCCAGTCGATGCTGTGGTCACCCTCGGCATGGCTGATCTGGTCGGCGCGCTGCAGCGTGTTGTTGATCCGCTTCACGACCGCCGGAACCGAATCGGCGGGGTACAGCGACTGGTCCGGATACATCTGCGCGGCGAGATTGGCATCGCCAGCGACCTGCCAGCCCGACAGATAGATCGCGTCGAGACCCGCCCTCACCTGCTGCATCGCCTGGTTGCCGGTGAGCGCACCCAGAGCACTGACGAACGGCTTGTCATGCAATGACTTCCAGAGCTTCTCGGCCCCCAGGCGCGCGAGGCTGTGCTCGACGCTTACCGTGCCGCGAAGGCGGACGACGTCCTTGGCCGAGTACGGGCGCTTGGTTCCGCGCCAGCGCGAATCGGATTCCCAGGTCTTGCGAAGGTCTTCAGCTGTCGGGGCGGTCATCAAGAGCTCCGGAGAAGTGATCAGTGAGCAGTGAGTGGTGAGGACTCAATCGATTTCGCGATATGCAAGCAGTGTCAAGAAGGGCGCGAATTGCGGGTCGGCGGTCAGGTGCTCGAGCAGCTCCGCGGCGGATTCGAAGTGGCCGCCGCGAAACGCGGCATCGCCCTGCTCGGCTCGCACGCGCGTCAGCTCGCGCGCCAACACCTCGCGCACGAGCTCGAGCGTGATGCGACGGCCGTCCGCCAGGACCGCCGCGGGGTGGTGAGCCCATTGCCACAACTGGGCGCGCGAGATTTCCGCGGTCGCCGCATCCTCCATCAAGTTGTTGATCGGTACACAACCCAGTCCACCGAGCCACGCGGCGAGATACTGCAGTCCGACGCTCACGTTGTTGACGACGCCCGCCTCGGTGATGGTCCCTTTCGGCACTGCAAGCAGGTCGGCTGCCTTGACCTGCACATCCTCGCGCAGTCGCTCGAGCTGATTGGGTCCCTTCATGTGCCGGTCGAAGATTTCCGTCGCGAGGGCCACTAGGCCGGGATGGGCGACCCAGGTTCCATCGTGACCGTCACCCGCCTCGCGCTCCTTATCGGCGCGCACCTTGGCGAGCGCCGCCTCGCTGGCGACCGGGTCATTGCGGATCGGAATCTGCGCCGCCATGCCACCCATGGCGAACGCCCCGCGCCGGTGACAGGTCTTGATGAGCAACTGCGAGTAGGAGCGCAGGAAGTGCGTAGTCATCGTGACCTGGCCGCGATCGGGCAGCAGGAAGTCGGGGCGCCGCGCGAATTTCTTGATGAAGCTGAAGATGTAGTCCCAGCGGCCGCAATTGAGCCCGACGATGTGATCCTTGAGCTCGTAGAGAATCTCGTCCATCTCGAACGCGGCGACGATGGTCTCGATGAGCACCGTCGCCTTGATCGTGCCGCGCGGGAGCGCGAGCTGTTCCTCGGCGTGTACGCATACCTCGGACCACAGGCGCGCTTCCAGATGACTCTCGAGCTTGGGCAGGTAGAAATACGGCCCCGTGCCCTTGGCTCGCAGCGCACGGGCGTTGTGGAACAGGTACAGGCCGAAATCGACGAAAGCGCCCGGGACCTGCTCGCCGTCGATGAGCAGGTGTTTCTCGAACAGGTGCCAGCCGCGCGGGCGCAGCTGCAATACGGCGACCTGCGGGTTGAGGCGATAACGCTTCCCCTCGGGTGCGGCGTACTCGATGGTGCCGTTGATGGCGTCGCGCAGATTGATCTGCCCGCGGATGATGTTGTCCCAGGTCGGTGTGAGAGAGTCTTCGCAATCCGCCATGAACACCTTCGCGCCCGAATTGAGCGCGTTGATGACCATCTTGCGATCGGTCGGGCCGGTGATTTCCACGCGGCGATCGAGGAGATCGGCGGGAATGGCGCCGACGCGCCATTCCGAATCGCGAACGTGACGGGTCTCAGGCAGGAAGTCGGGCAAAGTTCCAGCGTCGATCTCCTGCTGGCGGCGTTCGCGCGCTGCGAGGAGCTGGTGGACCCTGGGTGTGAATCGACGCGCCAGCGTGGCGACAAAAGCGAGCGCGTCGGGCGTCAGAACCGTGGCGAATTCCGCTGGCATCGCGCCTCGAATCTCGCAGCCTGGATACGCAGTTCGATTGCCTGGGGAACTCAATCGGCCTCCTCCCGACCTTGGGTTGCCATTCGACTCCAACCCTAACCCGACGGGCGGGATCGACTGCACGGATTGGTGCAGTGCAGACTAAGACAGCGCCCGGCCATCCGGCAAGCACGAGTCGATGATGCGCCTTCGATGCGGTCTCTTCTATTCAACAAACCTTTCCGCGTCCTCAGTCGATTCACTGACAGTGAAGGCCGTTCGACGCTCGCCGACTACATCAAGGTTGTCGGCGTATATCCCGCGGGCCGTCTCGACTATGACAGTGAAGGGTTGATGTTTCTGACCGATGACGGCGCCCTCCAGCGGCGTGTCAGCGATCCGCGCGCGCACCTCGAGAAGGGCTATTGGGCCCAGGTCGAGGGCCCGGTGAGACCGGACGCAGTCAAGCAGCTCCTGGCCGGCGTGCACCTGAGCGATGGAGCCGCACGTGCCGTCGGCGCGTCCGTGATCGAACAGCCGTACGGGCTCTGGCCGCGAGATCCACCCATCAGGTTTCGCGCGCAGATCCCCACGCATTGGCTCGAGGTCCGGCTCACCGAAGGGCGCAATCGGCAGGTCCGCCGTATGACGGCCGCCATCGGCCTGCCGACACTGCGGCTCATCCGCCATTCGATCGGACCGTGGACGATTGGAGGTTTGAAGCCCGGAGAGTCTCGCGATGTTTCCGTCGATGAGCTCCGGCGTGCCCTACCCCCGCTCCCGCGCCGTGGAAGAGGGTCGGGGTGAGGGCGCTGCTCCCTCTCCCGTTCACGGGAGAGGGTTGGGGTGAGGGCAACTACCGCGATGGCTTCCTTCGCGCGATGAGCATCGCGAGCTCGAGGGCCTGCTCGTAGTTCAACCGCGGATCGACCTGTGAGCGATAGGTGCGCTTCAGGTCCGCCTCCGTCAATCCTCGAGCGCCGCCGATGCACTCCGTGACGTCTTCGCCGGTCAGCTCGAAATGCACGCCGCCGAGATACGAGCCGGCCTCTTCGTGCACACGCAGCGCGCCCTCGAATTCCGCCAGGATGTTCTCGAAGCGGCGGGTCTTGACGCCCGTGGCCGTGCTCTCGGTGTTGCCATGCATCGGATCGCACACCCACAGCACCGTCTGTCCAGTCGCTCGCACGGCCTGAATCAGCGGGGGCAGATCGCGCTCGATGTTCTTGACGCCGAAGCGATGGATCAGCGTCAGCCGCCCAGGCTCGTTTTGCGGGTTGAGGATGCCGATCAGCGCCTGCAGCCATTCGGCGTTCATTCCCGGGCCGATTTTCACGCCGATGGGATTCGAGATCCCGCGGAAGAACTCCACGTGCGCGCTGTCCGGCTGCGCGGTGCGCATGCCGATCCACGGCATGTGAGTCGAAAGGTTGTACCAGCGTTGTTGTCGCTGGATGAAGCGCGTCTGCGCCTGCTCGTATGAGAGGTGCAGGCCTTCGTGGCTGGCGTAGAACTCAACGCGGTTGGTCTCGTGCACCGGCCGGCCGCTGATCGATTCGAAGAAGTCGAGCGAATCGCCGATCGACTGCACGATGCGTTCGTAGGCGTCCTTGAGCGGAGAATGGCGCACGAAACCCAGGTTCCAGTACTCCGGGTGGTGCAGGTCAGCGAACCCGCCGTCGACCAGCGCGCGGACGAAGTTGAGAGTGAGCGCGGCGCGTTCGTAGCCTCGAAGCAACAACTCCGGGTCCGGCTCGCGGTCGGCGGCAGTGAACGCGGCACGATTGACGATGTCGCCGCGAAAACTGGGAAGCGTCACGCCGTCCCGCGTTTCGGTATCGGCGGAGCGCGGTTTGGCGTACTGCCCCGCCATGCGCCCGACGCGGATGATCGGTTTCTTGAGGCCGTGCAACAGCACCAGGCTCATCTGCAACAGGATCTTGAGCTTCTGGGCGATCTTGTCCGATTCGCAGTCCTCGAACGACTCGGCGCAGTCACCGCCCTGAAGCAGAAAACGCTCGCCACGCTGCGCGGAAGCCAGGTGCTTGCGCAGCGCCTCGACCTCCCAGGACACGACGATTGGCGGCAGTCGGCTCAATGCCGCCACTGCGCGCTCCACGGCACGGGCATCGGCGTACACCGGCTGCTGCTGCGCCCGCAGTGCCTGCCAGCTCGCCGGGTGCCATGGATTCAAGGTCGGAGTGCGCGTCATAGCCCGATCCTACAAGGCGCGCCCGCAGCCCACCACTCGCTCATCCTGGCGACATCAGAATCGAATCGAGCTACGGGGGAGACCGTTGGTTCTTCCTATACTCCTGGGTACCGTCGCTGCCCTGATATTGCTTGCTGCGTTGGTATTCCGGCACCCGCAGGCACGGCAAGCTTATCGCCGCATGAGCGCTTGATCAGGGGTTGTCTGCCGGGCAGGATGCGGCATTCGCTCAATAATTGCGGAATGTTCTCGATGCTTCGACGCAATCTGCGCAGCGGCGCCTTGTTCTGCGCCATCGCCCTCGTGGCCGTGGCGGCCGGGACAGTCGCGGCCGCCGAAACATACTGGCCTCCGATCGCCGATCCGCCCACCCAGCAGAAACACCCCGGCCGGTGGGTCTGGGCGGAGTTGCTGACCCGTGACGTGGGCACGGCCGCCGACTTCTACGGAAAGGTCTTCGATTGGAAGTTCGAGACCTTCGGGCCCGAGGACGATGCGAGGACCTATACCCTCGTCGTTGCGAACGGCACCCCGATCGCCGGGATGGTTTTCGCGAACCCGCGCGACCGGTCGATGAAGCGCGATGCCCGCTGGGTCGGCTTGGTGTCCGTCCCGGACGTTGAAGCGGCCGCCGGACGCGTGACGGGCGGCGGTGGCAAGGTGTTGATGGCCCCCAGGACGCTTGGCCAGCGAGGCAAGGCCGCACTGTTCAGCGATCCCGAGGGGGCCATGTTCGGGGTCATCGACTCCGCAACAGGCGACCCCGAGGACTATGCCGGCGACGACAACCAGTGGCTGTGGGTGGAACTGTGGGCGGACGATCCGCCGAAGATGGCGGACTTCTACAAGCGCCTCGCTGGTTACGAAGTGCTGGACGGCGCAATCCCGGGCGAATCATCCGGCTTTCATCTCGCGTCCGGCGGATACGCCCGTGCCGGCATTCTGGCGAAGCCTGCCAAGGTCCCAACGACGTGGGTTCCCTACATCCGCGTGAAGAGCGTAGCCGACACGGTCGACAAGGCGCGCGCTGCCGGTGGCGCCGTTGTCATTGAGCCAACCGCCGCGCACGGCACCTCCGTGGCTCTGTTGCTCGACCCCACGGGTGCGCCGGTGGCCGTCGCCGAGTGGACCGCACCGCGCAAGGAGGCGAGATGAACGGCGCCCTTCGACTGCTGTGCAGCGGAGTCCTCGGGATGGGCCTGGCTAGCGTCGCCGGATGCGAATCGGCCAGCTATGGCGTCGGAGTCAGCTACGGCAGCGGGTACTACCCGGGCTACTATCCAGGCTATCCCGGGTACTGGTACGACGACAATCGGCCGATCGTGATCGCGCCGCCGGAGAATCGTCCGGAGCGCCCGACGACTCTCCCGGCATCGGTGCCGTCGACGCGGCCTTCAATTCCCTCATCGCGCCCACCCGCGAGCACGCGACCGGCGCCAACCATGTCGCGTCCCCCGCCGCGTCCGATGCCGCAACGTCGCCGCTAATCGCCCCTGGTCGCAGCCGGCACTGGCCTAGTCCTGACGTTTTTGCTCAGGCAGAATGCGCGCCACTTTCCGGGCGGCGCACCTCGCCAATGCGACCCGCCCCCGCGGTCAATACCGCGCCAAGGAGCTTAAGTCGATGCATCGTGTCCTCATTCTCGGCGCCGGGAAAATCGGCGCGTTGATTTCGGGTCTGCTGGCGGAATCGAGTGCTTATCGGGTTCAGCTGGCCGACGTCAACGGCAAGGTCGCCGATGCCGTCGCGCGTGCACACGGCCATGCCGATCTCCAGGGCTTCGAGCTCGACGCTTCGAACACGAGCGCGCTCAAGGAGCACCTGAAATCCCATCCCGCGGATGCAGTGATCTCCGGCCTGCCCTACTACTGCAACGTAGCCGTGGCCGAAGCGGCCCGGTACGCCGGCATGCATTACTTCGACCTGACCGAAGACGTCGAGGTGACGAAGGCGGTGCGCGCCATCGCGGCGGGGGCGACGACCGCATTCGTGCCTCAATGCGGGCTCGCACCCGGCTTCATCAGCATCGCGGCAAATGAGCTGATCACTCATTTCGACGAGCCACGCACCGTCAAGCTGCGCGTCGGCGCGTTGCCCCAGCACCCGAGCAACGTCCTCAAGTACTCCCTCACCTGGTCCACCGATGGACTGATCAACGAATACGGCAATTCGTGCCAGGCGATCGTTGATGGGCGCATGGTCGACGCCGCACCGCTCGAGGGTCTGGAGGAGATCGAGATCGACGGCACGCTCTACGAGGCTTTCAACACCTCGGGTGGTCTGGGCTCATTGGGCGAGACTTACGGCTCGCGCGTCGAAAGCATGAATTACAAGACCATCCGTTATCCCGGTCATTGCGCACAGATGCGCCTGCTGATGAATGACCTCAAGCTCAATCGCGATCGTGGAACGTTGAAGCGCGTGCTCGAGAACGCCGTGCCGCAGACGCTGCAGGACGTCGTCATCGTCTACGCAGCGGTGAGCGGTCTGCAGGACGGCGAGTTGCGCGAAGAGAACTACGTCAACAAGATCTACCCGCAGCTGATCGCGGGGCGCCTGTGGTCGGCAATCCAGGTCACGACGGCCGCCGGAATCACGGCGGTGGCGGATCTCACGCTGGCCTCACCAGGCAAGTACCGTGGCTTCGTGGCACAGGAGGGATTCCGCCTGCCCGAGATCCT
>Ga0209640_10001371_pt1 | contig 20555 bp, 14 predicted proteins | sample RifCSP10_1_FD_184018 | JGI IMG/M metagenome (GOLD analysis project Ga0209640, IMG submission 184018) | Soil microbial communities from Rifle, Colorado - Rifle CSP2_sed 10_1 (SPAdes) (version 2) | ecosystem: Environmental > Terrestrial > Deep subsurface > Rock core/Sediment | place: Rifle...
CCCGCCGTAGGGACGCCAGCTCCTCCCCCGTGACGTCTTCAAGCCGACGCCCCGCGAACTGCTCGGGCCGCTCGAGCGGCGTGCCGTTCTCGTAGGTGTTGGTGTAGGTACCCTGGAGGTCCGGGTCGCCCCACGGCGTCCTCGGCATAGCGCCCTGCGCGGTCAACTGCACCGCAGCAGTGGCACAAACACACACGGCCACAACGGCCGCAGACATAAACATCATCGGTGTGCGGGCTCTCACGGTCACACTCCTCAAATCACGATCGACACTACTCGCGCGCAAGGCCTTCTGTCAGCTCGATGGAGGTTCCCCACGGGTCGGTCAGGCGCGCAGTCGAAACGCCCGTGCGGTCGTCCGTCGCGTACCGGGTTTCAAAGACGACACCCAGAGCCTCGAGCCGCTTGGAGAGCGCCTCGAGCCCCTTCACCTCGAACCCGATGTGATCCAGCATCCTGCCCTTGGTGGGCACGACCGGCCGTGGCGCCTCGCTGAAGTTCAGGTTGACGCCCGGTAGGTCCACCGCGTCGTAGTTCGATCGTTTCCCAGGGACGCCGCCGAACATCTTGGTGTACCACGCCTTGGCCGCTCCCACCTGGCCGGCGGGAAGATACAGGTGCACGTGATGGAACGCCACCGGCACAGAGAGCGGCCGGTTGTGGCGCTGGGCCACCGGGTCCTGATAGCCCGGATCCTGCGTGAAGGTCAGGTTCAGCGCCGCATTCTCGAACAGCTCGATCCGTTCGCCTTCGGGCGAGGTGACAGAGGCCACGCCTGGGAAGCGCTCCAGACGAGCCACCGCCAGGCCGGCCGCCTCAACCGTCGACAGAGACGGCACACGGAAGGCCACGTGGTTGACCACCGAGCCCTCCGTGCCACCGGACGACTCGCCCTTTGTGAGCACGACGATCACGCCCGGGAACCGCAGCGCCACCCAGTCGCCAACCGCGGCCGGCTGTCCCCCGAGCGCCATCCAGAACCGCTTGTTCGCTTCGATGTCACGTACGCGGTAGTGCAGGTGTCCCATCGAGACACCGGCCATATTGGGAGAGGCGATCTGTGCCGACGAGGGTGCCGCCGCGAGTAGAGCGGACACGACCGCAGCAACCCGGACCCAGCGGTCAACTCCCAACTGCCAACCTCTGACGCTTATCCAACTCCCAAAGGCGCGCCCGACTCGTTGGGCGTTGGGAGTTGGTCGAGCGAGAGCCGTTGGGGGTTCACAGGCGATGCTCATGACGCGGGCACTGCGAAGGCGACGATCGTGTTGCCTGACGGCAGCAGGACCAGTTGCCGGCCGTCGAGCATGACCGTCGTGGGCGCCGCGCCCCAGATGAGCGATCCCATCCGGTAGGACCAGAGACGTTTGCCGGTGCGCGAATCGAGCGCGTTGAAGAAGCCCTCATTGTCCCCGGCGAACACGAGCCCCGAGGCCGTTGACATCACGCCCGCCAACGAGGGTGTCGCCAGCTTGAACTCCCATGTGATCGCGCCGGTCTTCACATCGATCGCGCGTACGGCGCTGTAGTCGGGCTCCGGGAGCTTCCGCACACCGCCGCTCGTGAACGAGCGGCCCAGCACGAGCTCCTGCTTGAAGGGCGTGTAGATCGCACAGGTCTCCCGCGCCATCACGAAGAACAGCTGCAGCGCCGGGTCGTAGGACGGCGGGTTGAAATTGGTGCCACCGCGCAGGTCGGGCACACACTGCGGCTCCTTCGTGTCGCCCGGCATCATCGCGCCGGTATTCAAGACGATGGGCTTACCGTCTGGTCCGAGCTCCCGGGCCCACTGCGTTCCTGTGAACGGCTTGCCCAGGACGAGCTGTCCGTTGGTGCGGTCGAGCACGTAGAAGAAGCCGTTACGGTTGGCCACCATGACGACCTTGCGCGCCCGACCGCCGACCGTGAGGTCGGCGAGCACGGGCACATGGTTCGAGTCCCAGTCGTGCAGGTCGTGCGGCGTGAACTGAAAGTACCAACGTAGCGCGCCGGTGTCCGCATCGACCGCAACGAGGGAGGCGGTGTAGAGGTTGGCGCCCTGCCGGTCGAGGCCGTAGTAGTCCGGATTCGGGTTGCCCGTACCCCAGTAGATCAGGTTCAGCTCGGGGTCGTAGCTGCCTGTCATCCACGTTGCGCCGCCGCCGCGCGGGAGGACGTCGGGATCCGACCATGTCTCACTTCCTGGCTCGCCAGCGGCGGGGACCGTGTAGAAGCGCCACGCGAGCTTCCCGGTCGCGGCGTCAAAGGCCGCCAGAAAACCCCTGGTCGGCAGGTCCCCGCCGGAGTTGCCGACGATGACCTTGTCTTTGACCACGAGGGGCGCCTCGGTGACCGCATGTCCGGCCTTGAAATCGTCGATTGGCACGTCCCACAGGACCTCGCCCGTGTTCCTGTCGAGTGCGACGAGATGCGCGTCGAGCGTGCCCATGAACAATCGATCGCCGAGCGCGGCGAACCCGCGGTTGGCCGGGTTCGCGCCGCCGTAGGTCAACCCTGCGGGAAGCTGACGCCGGTAGCGCCAGATCTGACGACCGGAGCGCATGTCGAACGCCCACGCGTAATTGTTGCTCCCGGTGACATACATGACGCCGTCCACGATGAGGGGCGTCGTCTCGAAGCCTCGCCCGATCGCCATGCCCTCGGCCTGAAAGGTCCATGCCGCTGCCAGCCGACCGACATTGGCAGGCGTGACCTGCTTCAGTGGGCTATGGCGCTGTCCCGAGTAGTCGCCGGAGAACGTCAGCCAGCGTGATGGATTCTTGAACCCATCCACCAGGTCCTGTGAGGTGACCAGTGGCAGCGTCGGGGGCGGCAGCGGCGGAAGTCGCGAATCCACGACAGGCACCTGCCCGGTAACACCGGGAGCCGTAACGGCCAGGGCCAGCACCGCGGCCACAACGAACGTGAGCATTCTCCGCACTGGTATCTCCTTGGGTGATGTCAGTTTTGTAAGGGGGTCGGGAGTCTTTGGTGACTGCCGTCGTCCTCACCAAAGACTCCCGACCCCCTTACAAAACTGACATCTTGTTATCGCCCGGTAAACAGTATCTGCTTGAGGGCCGCCGGCTCCAGCGGCAGCTCGCCGGCTCCGGTGGGGTTGCCGTTGACGCTGAGCAGGTAGCCGACGATGTCCACGTAGGCGGGTGTGCCGAGGCTGTCGGGAGCCTCCTGCGGCATCGACCGGCGAATGGTCGTCATCAGGTCGTCCAGGGTGGATCCCAACCACCGATTGGCAAAGTCAGGCCCGGCGAGCGGAGGCGCGGCCGATTCCCCGAGCAGGTCTCCCTTGTGGCAGGCGGCACACGACTTCGCGTAGTGGTCGCGCCCTCGCGCGGCCTGCGCCTGGGTGAACACCCCGTCCCAAATCGTTCGCGCGGCCGCGGGCTCGGTCGCCTGAGCTGCAGGACCTCTGTCGGGGCTGTGAGTGGCTTCGGGAATCGGCAATCCCTGCGCCCGCATGGCCTTCCGCAGCAGCGCCGCCGCCTCGGGATATCGCTTCAGCACGTTCGGCGTGTAATCAACACCGTCAGCCGCCGTCAGCGGGATCCATCCTTTGCGGTTGCGCACGTCGAGCTTGGCGCCCTTGTCGATGAGTAACTGGATCACCGGGATATTGCCCCCACGGTAAACCGCGCCGTGCAGCGCCGTCTCGCCGTCCATGTCGACATCGTTGACGCCGCCACCGCCGGCTTCAAGCGCCAGCTTCACCGCGGCAAGCGCTTCCTCGGGCGTGCCGGGGTTCTCCCCGGGTGCCCAGATACCCACACCCGCCGCCACCATCAGCGCGGTGGTGCCGCGGTCGGTCGTGAGCGACGGATTGGCACCCACCTCGAGCAGCGTCTTCATCATCGACACGTCGTCACTTTTGGCCGCCATCAGGAACGGCGTGGAGCCGATGCGGTTCAGCATGTTGCGGTTGCCGTCCTTCGGCTCCTTGGTCATACGGGCGTTGACGTTCGCGCCGCGCTGCACGAGCTTTCGAACCAGCTCGAGACTGTCGAGGCCGCCGGTAAACACCGGGCCGGGAAGATTGAAGCCGGCGTTGTGGCGCCGCGACCAGGCGATCTGGTGCAGGGCCGTCCACCCCTGGGCGTCGGCATTGGGATTGGCCCCCCGGTCCAGCAGGAACCCGGCGAGCTCGTAGTGGGCGTTCATCGCGGCGACGACCAGCGCGCTCGTGCCATCCGTGAGCGCCTGATTGACATCGACTCCGGCGTCGACGAGCGCACGGGAGGCCTCGATGTGTCCGCCACGCACGGCAAAGAGCAACGGAGTGAACGACCCGCCCGTCGAGCGCGCGTTCGGGTCGGCGCCCGCCTCAATGAGCGCCGTCACGGCTCCGGCGTTGTTCTCCGCCGCCGCCCACATCAGGGCGTCTTGTCCCTTTCGTCGCTCGCGGGCGCGAACATCGACGCCACGAGCGACGAGCGCCTTGATCGTGGCGACATCACCAGTCCGCGCCGCCGTCATCAGGACCGTCTCACCGTCGGCAAGCGTGGCGTGGGGATCCGCGCCCGCTGCGAGAAGCCGCTCCACCATCGCGACGTTGCCGTTGATGCAGGCCAGCGAGAGCGGTGTGATGCCGTAGCGGTTGGTCGCCCCCACCTTGGCGCCGGCCCGCAGCAGCAGCTCCACCGTGGGCAGGTCCCCGCGCCGCACGGCCCAGTGCAGGGCCGTGGTGCCATCTGGCTCGGCACTGTTGCCGTCGGCCTTGGCCTGCAGCAAGGTCCGAACCGCCGCGGCGTCCCCGCGCTTGACCGCGTCGACGAGCGCTGCGTCGGCGCCCACACCGACGCTGATCGCGAGCATCAGTGCGATGGCAAGTCCCAACGCGGGGGCTGAAGCGCGAATCGACGCGGGGGCTAAAGCCCCCGCTCTACGGGAGGGGTTCGTAGCTTGTAGAGCGCGGGCTTCAGCCCGCGCGGCCGGCCCGGGTGCGGCACGTAGAGCGCGGGCTTCAGCCCGCGCGGCACGCGCGAGTCCCGAGTCCCGAGTCCCGAATCCCGTCTTCATACCCCCGACAGCGGCTCTTGCAGACGCCCCGTGCTGTCCCCGAGCGTCTCGGTGTGGGCACCGACTTTGTCGAGGAGGCTGAGGAGCAGGTTGGTCATCGGCGTCTCGTTCTTGAAAACGAGGTGCCGCCCGCCTTGAAGCTGCCCGGATCCGCCTCCGAGGACCGTGATGGGCAAGTCGTAGTGCGCGTGCAGGTTCGGATTGCTGAGACCGGCGCCGTATAGCAAGAGCGAATGGTCGAGCAGCGTACCATCCCCATCCTGCGTGCTCTGGAGCTTGTCCAGGAACCAGGCAAAGAGCTCCGTCTGGTAGGTGTTGAGCTTGGCGTACTTCGCCAGCTGAGTCGGGTTGTCCGAATGGTGCGACAGCCCGTGGTGACCTTCAGTGATGCCGATCTCGGGGTAGGTGCGGAAGTTCAACTCGCGACCCAGCATGAAGGTCACCACCCGCGTGGTGTCGGAGCGAAACGCCAGCCACTGGAGTTCGTACATCAGCTTGACGTGCTCATCGAACCGGTCCGGCACTCCGGCGGGCCGTTCCAGCGTCGGCAACTCGGTCGCGTCATGCGCCTCAACGGCCTGGATGCGGCGCTCCACTTCGCGCACCGCATCGAGATACTCAGTCACCGCCGTCCGGTCCCGCGGACCGAGCGACGCTTGCAGACGCGACAAATCGACCATCACCGAATCGAGGATGCTCTGGTTCCGCTTGGCTTGCGCAACCCGTTGCTCCCTGGTGCCCCCATCCCCGAACAACCGCTCGAACACGATTCGCGGGTTGTTTTCGGTCGGGAGCGGGGTCCTGGCCGAACTCCACGCCAGCGTATTGAGGTACGCGCAGCTGTAGCTGTTCTCGCACTGCCCGCCCAGGAAGTTGAGGTCGATGGCCAGCTCGAGCGACGGTAGCGCGGTGTCCTTGCCGAGGTGACGGGCCGCAATCTGGTCCGCCGAGATCCCGTTGCGCACATCGGCGCCCTCGGTGCGCTTGCAGTGCACGCCGGTCAGCCAGGAACTCGTCCCCCGCGTGTGGTCCCCGTTGGCGCCATCGTCGAACGCGTCTGCCTGATGGTGCGCCAGGCCGCTCACGACGAGCAGGCGATTCCGGAAGGGCGCGAGCGGACCGAGAATCGGCGACAGCTCGAAGCCCGTCCCTTCCCCGGTCGGCGTCCAGTAATTGATGCCGGTGAAGTTTCTCGCCACGCCGTTCGGCAAGTAGATGAACCCAAGACGACGAACCGGATTGGCCGGAGTCTGCGCCAGTGCGGATAGCGCCGGCACCATGGCATCGACGAGCGGCAGCCCGAGCGTCGCACCGACACCGCGCAGGAACGTCCTCCGTGGCAACGACTTCTTCGTGATGAACATTAGGAGCCTCGCTACAACCCTTGCTCGGTGTAATTCAGAATGCAGAAGTCAGAATGCAGACACTGCATTTCGGGGTCCGGCTTTCTGCATTCTGCATTTTGAATTCTGCATTCATTCCGCCCTTCTCATCCGAAACGGCGTGCTCTGCGCCACGCCGGCGATGATCGCAGAGAAGCGGTAGTCGTCCCGCGCCGCCTCCCGCAGGATCGCGCGGATGGCCGGCGCGTCGTAATACTCGAGCCCACGGCCGAGCGCGTAGGTCAGGAGCTTCTCCGTCAAGGTGGCCGTGAACCGGTCCGACTTCAGCAGCGCGTCCCTCAGCCCCGTAGGGCCCTCGAACCGTGCGCCGTCGGGGGTCATCCCCGTCGCATCGATAGCCGTCGAGGACTCCCCGAGCGTCCGCCACCGCCCGATCGCATCGAAGTTCTCGAGCGAGAAGCCCAGCGGATCCATCATCGCGTGGCACGACGCGCACACGGGGTTGGCGCGGTGTCGTTCCATGCGCTGGCGCATCGAGAGCACCGCCCCTTCGGTGTTCGTGGCCCTGAGGGGCGGCACGTTCGGGAGCGGGGGCGGCGGCGGCGTGCCGAGCAGGTTCTCCAGAATCCACTTGCCCCGCACAACCGGTGAGGTCCGGTCCGGGTAGGACGTGACGGTCAGGATGCTGCCGTGCCCGAGCAAGCCGCGACGTCTACCGTCTGCTCCAAGCGTGACGCGCCTGAAGTGGCTGCCCTTCACGTTGGGAATGCCGTAGTGTGCGGCCAGCCGTTCGTTGACAAACGTGTAGTCGGCTCGCAGCAGATCGAGGGCGCTGCGATCCTCCCGTACGATGCTGTCGAAGAACAGTTCCGTCTCACGGCGAAACGCCTGGCGCAGGGCATCGTCGAAGTCCGGAAAAATGCTCTGCACCGGCACGACGGCGTCGAGGTTGCGGAGGAACAGCCACTGTCCCGCGAAGTTGCGCACGAAGGCGTCCGCCCGCGGGTCCGCCATCATGCGACGCACCTGCGGGGCCAGCACCGATGGATCGCTCAACCGCCCCGCCGCGGCCAGATTCAGCAGCTCATCGTCTGGGATGCTGCTCCAGAGGAAGAAGGACAACCGCGAGGCCAATTCCACGTCGGTGATGCGGTACACCGCGCCCGGCGCGGCGTCGACCGGGTCCCGTTCGATCCGAAAGAGGAACTCAGGGCTCGTGAGCAACCGTCGAAGCGCGTGCTCGATTCCGGCGTCGAATCCGCCCTGTGCGCGACCGTCGTGGTAGAACGCCATGAGCGGCTCGACATCCTCGTTCTTCACCGGCCGCCGATAGGCCCGCCGCGTCAAGGTCGACAGTATGGTCCTGGCGCACGCGTCGGCCTCGGCTGGGAGCGCACCTGAAGCCGGAGCGCACGTGAAGATGCGCTGGCGACTGGGTCCGCTGCCTGGGCCCGTCGCGTCGTGCGGTCCGCTGATCTCCACGCTCCGCAGATACACGCCCTGCCGGGTCTCAGGAATATTCACACCAGCCGGGTACGGACGCTCGAACGGGAGCCGCGGCGTCTCGTCGAGCGCCGACACGCGGTTGAGGAATGTGACGACAACGTCGCGCGCACCCGCCTTGACGGGCACGCGCAGATTCCACGACTCGTCCGCTCGATTACGAGCCGCCCGTTCGCGCGCCGTGGCCCGGACCGTTTGCTGGATCTGCGAGATCGGAGGCCGCGCGACCTGGCCCTGACCATTCGCCTGGGCGGGAGCGCTGGCGGGTGGGGCAGGCGCTGGAGGGTCGTCCGGGCTCGCAACCTGTGGCGCGTTCCCCCCTCCCCCAACGCCCGGCAGCATGAAGGTGCCGACGCGCTCGCCATCGATGCTGACCTCAACGTGCTGGTCTTCGGTGTAGAGCGGCACGCTCTCGTTCAGGTCGCGCGTCAGCCGCGGGCGGATCTCGTAGACGCCGTCCATGGGGAACGTGTAGTGGATCCGCGTTCCGCCCCGCGTGCCGAGCGGCAGCTCCCCCAGATGCTCGTCCTGCGACAGATCGTCAGCGACACGGAAGTAGTCGATATTCGGCGCCGGGAGCGGGGTCCCGACCGCGAGCCGGCTGACCTTCTGCGACGCCGTCAGATACCGCTCCATCAGCGTCGGCGACATCTTCAGGACGCCTGCAATGTTGTCGAACCCGTAGCTCACATCGTCGGCCGGAAGCAGTGACGCGACGTCCACGTCGAGGTCGAGCAGATCGCGGACGGCGTTGCGATACTCCACCCGGTTCAAACGATGGAAGGCCTCGGTGCGACCCGGGTTGAGGTTGGCGGCCGAGGCGCGATCCAACTCTCCCTCAAGCCAGTTCGTCAACGCGTCGTGGGCCGCCTTGTCTGGGCGCGGCGCGCCGGACGGTGGCATCAATCCCGCGCGCAGCTTGAGGACAACCCGTTCCCACATCTTCGCGTCGGCAGCCACGCGGGTCAGGTCCAGCGTGTCGAGCGCAACGGGGACCGTGCCGCGTTCCTTGAGCCTCTGGGTGTGGCAGCTCAGGCAGTAGCGCTCAACGGTGGCGCGCTGCACCGCCACCGGTGAACTCGACGCACCATCCTGCAGGGGCTCGGCCCTGGTCAGCCGGCTCGCTGGGATCGCAGCGACCCACAGGACCAGGAAGCCGAAAACAGCCAGTCTCCCGAAAAGGGGGGTCGCGACGGGGTGGTTTCGGTCGTGCATCATGCCGCGGTTCTGGCCAATCCTAACGCGTTTTGGGCCGCCCGAGCAGCACCAAGAACCAGGGAGGTTCTCGGGTGCACGGGTGCACGGGTGCGCAGGTGCTCGGGTGCGGGTTCTCGGGTTCTTAGGTGCTCGGGTGCACGGGTGCGGGCCAGGGCCGAGGGTTTATCCCGGCGTCCTGAGGTATAAGCTGGAGGCAATCGCCCACAAGGAGTTGCGATGAGCGTTCGAGCGGGTCGCCACGCGCGCGCAACGGGCTACCGCTGGACGCCCGTATCTTTCATCGACTCGAGCTTGCCGAGATCGAGGTCCGACACCGCGGCCCTGAGCGCGTCCACCTCCAGGCCACGGCCGCGAGCACTGACCATGAAGCGTTGGCCGATGACGACGGCAAACTCGTTGTCGCCGCTGCGGGAGCTCTTCTCGTGTGTCGTGCGACCGTTCACCGTCCGCGTTCGCTCGTAACCGTCGTCGGTTTCCCGGTCTTGCTGGACGCCCATCCAGCTGGCAAGCCCCATCAAGCCGCTCACGCCGCCCGTGTCGGTGATCTCCAGCGTCGCCCGCTTTTCCGCTCCATCGTTGTAAGTGGCCTCAGCCTTCGAGACCGTGATGATGCCCAGGCCGGTCTTCTCGGCGTTGCTGCTCGTGCGTCGCAGGCCGGCGAACGTCTCCGGGACGAGCGGCTTCAGGAGATCGATATCGAGCGGGTCGACGCGTGCGCCGCCGCCCAGAATCGCCCCAAGACCTTCGAGGGCGGCTGCGGCTTGACCAGCCTGGTCACCGGCTTGCTCCGCGACCTCGGCCTTCCTGGCACTCTCCTCGATCGCTTGTCCAATTTGCCCCAGCCGGCCCAGGGCGCTATCGGGATCGACTTGTGCGCTCGTTCCGGAGGCGCCGCCGATTGCTCCTGACAGCCCGCCGGCGCCGAACATGCTCCGCCCGAAGATCGTGGCCGACACGGCGCCAAGCACCAGGCTGACCACGATGGCGCTGATCACGACCACGACCGTGTAGCCAACGGCTTTCTCCTGGGGGCATTTCATCAGCGGAGGCAGCCCGAGATACAAAAGGTAGAGGCCGTACAGGGCACCGAGCACTGCGAGGATACCAAGCGCGGGCAGGATCTGAAACACACCCGCGACCCAGACTGGCGTGAACGAATAGACCGCCACCTTGAGCGCCTGCGCGCTGTTCTTCTCGGCACCGAATGTTGGCGCGAGCGCGTTGATGATCGCCGAGATCACGAAGACCCCGATCACGGCGGTGCATACCGCGAACACCGCGATCCCGAGTCCGGCGGTCAACGAAGTGCGGTAGGTGCCGAGGAAGGGCACTGTCTGACCCACCAGTGAGCCGCCGATCAACCCGGCAACGGCGCCGACCGCCGCGAGCGGCAGCACGTACCCGGTGATCAAGCCAGCGGCCGGCGTATTCTCCGCGGAGATCACGGACCATTCCGTCTGCGGCGTAAGACAGATCTTCTTGGCGCGCTCGATGATGTCCATTGCGTGACTCCCGTGCGGCTGAACCGCGATGTCGGCGCTGGTATACGCAGGCGTCGAGGCCCAGAGTCTACATCTCGGCGCTCGGAAACGCTCCTGGAGACTGCGAGCCAAGGCACCCACGGACACGGAAGGGTGCTCGGGCACCTGAGCACCTGAGCACGCGAGCACCTGAGAACCCGTTCAGCGTACGGCTATGGGATTGCCTGGCGACCCTGTCGCGCCTTTCAGACGGAGCGGCGCGAACATGTACACGAATTCGTAGACGCCGTCGCGCGCCAGGTCGGCGGTGATCAGGTTCTCGTGCAAGTAGATGCCGTTGCGCGCGAGGAGCAGTTGATGCACCGGCGCCGACAGCGAGCTATCCGGATTCGGATTCACCTCGACGCCCCACGTGTCGGCGCCCACGATAACCACTTCAGCATCGGCGAGCAACTGTGCCGCCGCGACACCGATACCAGGCGCGCTGCCCGTGTAGCGCGCGTTGTCCTTCATCCACAGCAATCCCCACCCGGTGTGGACGACCACCACGTCGCCGGATCGTATCTGCACCTGTTGACGTGCAAGCGCGGCCGTCACATCCGCCGCCGTAATCTCGTATCCGCCCTGAAGTTGGTCGACGCCCTTGAACCGGGCGACGTCGACGAGCACGCCGCGCGTCACAATCGGTCCCACGTGCTCGATGCCCAGCTTGGTCAGCCCCTCCGCCTGCGCGAACTCCGAGCGGCGATTGCCGTTGTAGAACAGGTCGCCGATGCCCAGATGCCCGAGGCCGTCGAACTGCGTGCCGATCTGGCCCAGCTCGCCGCTGACGAGGTCGTCGTGGTAGACCGCGTCGTTGCGGCCGGCCATCTTGAACGCCTGTGGGATACGCAGACTGTAGTGCCGCGTGCCGAACATCGGCATGCCTGGTTCGTACACGTGCCCGAGCTGATAGACGCTGCCCTTGGTGATGAGATCTTTAGTCTCGAGTACCTTCGCCGGCGTGAGGCGATTGGCGGCGCCCCGCTGGTCGTCCGCACCCCAGCGTGACGGATACCAGCGATCAGGTTGCCCGACTGCGCTGGAGCACGCGAGCACCACCGCACCCACCGCGACAAGGGTTGCTGTGATCAACCTACGTCTGCTGCCGAACATGTGAACCTCCAAGAACCAAGAACCTGTGCTTGAGCCTTGAGCCCTGAGCCCTGAGCCTTGGGCCTTGAGCCGTGAGCCCAGAGCCGAGAGCCTACTTCGAGTCCACCTGCGCGAACACTTCCTTCGCCGCACGGAACGAGTCCACGCCGGCCGGCACGCCCGCGTAGATGGCCACCTGCATGAACACCTCCCGAATCTCTTCGCGCGTGACGCCGTTCTTCAGGGCGCCGGCGATGTGCAGCCGCAGCTCGTGCGGACGGTTCAGGCAGCTGATCATCGCCAGGTTGAGCAGGCTCCGCGTCCTGCGGTCCAACCCCTCGCGTCCCCACACCGCGCCCCAGCAGTATTCCGTCACCAGTTCCTGCATCGGCATGCTGAAGTCGTCGGCCGCCTTGAATGCCGCGTCCACGAATTCCTTTCCCAGCACGGCGCTTCGAATCTCCCGCCCCTTGTCGAACGTCGCTTTGTCCATCGTGTCTCCAGAAGCGCGGGGGCTGAAGCCCCCGCTCTACGGATACTTCGAACTTACTTCTTCACTTCGAACTTCGCACTTCCAACTTTTCACGCTCACCTGATCTCCACCCCCGCCCACTCTTCCACCACCCGGGCGATTGACGTGAAATCAGAATCCGCACCGAACTTCGCCTGGGTGATCGCCAGCATCTGCCGCACGGCCGCGCCGGCAATCATCGGCACGCCGAGCGCCTCGGCCTCGTCCAGACAGAGCCGCACGTCCTTGTACGACAACCCCGTCGCAAAGCCGAAGTCGAAGGTGCGCGTCAGGACGGCTTTCGGGAACTTGTCCTCGGTCGCGCTGTTGCGCCCGCTGCCGGCGTTGATGATGTCGATGAGCGTCTTGGCGTCGAGGCCGGCCTTCACGCCCATCACGACAGCCTCCGACGACAGGACAATCGCGGCGGCGGCCAGGAGGTTGTTCGCCAGTTTCGCAATCTGCGCGAGCCCGGGCTTCTCGCCCACGTAGAACGTCTTGCCGAACGTCTTCAACACCGGATCGACCAGGGGGAACGTCTCCCTGCCGCACGACACCATCACCGCCAGCGTCCCCTTGGTGGCTCCCGCCACGCCACCACTCACCGGTGAATCCACCCAGGCCACGCCACGCTCGGCCGCGGCTGTGGCCACCACACCCGCAACCGTCGGCCCGGTCGTGGACAGATCGATCAGGGTCCTCACGCGCGTCCCCTTGAGCACACCACGATCGCCCGTGCAGACCGCCTGGACGATGGGCGGCGTCGGCAGGCTGATGAACACCATGTCAGCCGATGACGCGACGTCCTCGGCCGAGGCGGCAACCTTCGCTCCGCGCGCCGCCAGCCCCTTCACGGCCTCCGCATTCGTGTCGAAGACCGAGAGCGCGTGACCCGCGTCAAGGAGCCGCCCCGCCATCGGCCCGCCCATGCGCCCCACCCCCACAAACCCCAAGACTTGTCCCATGTCCCCTCTCAACTGCCGCGGGGGCTGAAGCCCCCGCTCTACGCCGCCTACTGCTTACTGCCCTCTGCCTACTGCTTACCGCCTACTGCCCACTGCCAACTACCTCTGCACGAACGGATTCGGCACTTCCTTCGCCGTCGAGATCCACACGCTCTTGACCTGCAGATACTCCTTGATCATCTCCTGTCCGCTCTCCCGCCCGATGCCGGAACGCTTGTACCCACCAAACGGCGACAGGTAGCTCACCGCCCGGTAGGTGTTGATCCAGACCGTGCCCGCCTGAAGCTTCTCGGCCATCGTCAGCGCCCGCCGCATGTTCTGCGTCCAGACCCCGGCCGCAAGACCATACACCACGTCGTTGCCGACCGCGATCGCCTCGTCTTCATCTTTGAACGGGATCACCGACAGCACCGGACCGAACACTTCCTCCTGCGCGATGCGCATGCGGTTGGTCACGCCTTCGAAAATCGTCGGCTCAACGAACCACCCGCTCCCACACTCGGGCCGCGTGGCGCGGTCTCCCCCGAGCACGGCTCGAGCGCCCTCAGCCTTGGCGATGTCGATGTAACTCAGGATCTTGTCGAACTGCGGTTTGTTGGTGATCGGCCCGATCTGCGTGCCCGGGTTCATCGGGTTCCCCATCCTCGCCGTGCGGGCAAACGCGATGACCTTTTCCACAAACCGATCGTGGATACTCTGCTGCACAAGCAGACGCGACCCGGCAATGCACGTCTGGCCCGTCGCCGCGAAGATGCCTGAGATGACTCCCTTCACCGCGTTGTCAATCTCGGCATCGTCGAACACGATGTTCGGCGACTTCCCGCCGAGCTCCATCGTGACGCGCTTCATGCCGCGGGCTGCGGCCTCGTAGATGCGCTGGCCGGTGGCGTCCGATCCGGTGAAGGCCACCTTCGCCACAAGCGGATGTTCGACGAGCGGCGCGCCGACGTCCTGGCCGAACCCGGTGACAACGTTGACCACTCCTGGAGGAAAGCCGGCCTCCTCGACGAGTTTCATGAACTCGAGCACCGAGGCCGAGGTGAACTCTGACGGCTTGATGACCACCGTGTTGCCCGCTGCGAGTGCCGGCGCCAGCTTCCAGGCCGTCAGCAGGAGGGGCGAGTTCCAAGGGACGATGGCCGCGACAACGCCGAGCGGCTCGTAGCGGGTGTAGTTGAGGGTGTCCGGCTTGTCGATTGGCAGCACCGCGCCTTCGACCTTGTCCGCCAGGCCACCGTAGTAGTGGTACCACTGCGCCGTGTACGCCGTGTGCATGCTCATCTCGGCGTACAGCTTGCCGTTGTCGCGCACCTCGATTTCGGCGAGCGCTTTCGAGCGCTCCGTGGTCAGATCGCCCAGTCTGCGGAGCAGCGCGCCGCGGCGAGAGGCAGTGAGCCTGGGCCACTCTCCAGCGGTGAAGGCCTTGTGCGCGGCACGCACGGCGCGATCGACGTCCGCCGCGGTCCCGCGTGGGATGAGCGCCCACGGGCTGGCCGTGAACGGATCGTCGCTCTCGAAGTGGTCGCTCGATGCGGCATCGACAAACTGGCCGTCGATGTACATCTGGTATCTGGCGAGCGTTGCTGTGGTCACGGGACGTGCCTCGACATCACGAGTCCTGGAACGATGGGCTCGGCGATCTTACCTCCGCGCCCGAAAAGCAGGTCGCGATTCCAGCCCGCGAACCCGAACGTGAACACGAACGGAGAAGCGAGAAGGCAGAAGGGCGAATAACCCCATCGCAATCCTAGAACCGGACCAGGCGGTTGATCTTGACGATCAGGGAGCGATTGACGAGACCGGGGAACCCGGCTGCGAGCGTGTCGCGTTCCTCGTTGAGCACCACGAACAGCTCGCTGCCTGGGCGGTACTCCCACCGCAGCCGCACATTCGCCATCACGGCGTTCACGCCGGTGTTGTACTGCAGCAAGGCGCTCGTGAACATCGACGGTGTCATCGTGTAGGTGATGCGCGAACCGACCAGGTGCGTCGTGGACTGGCCTTCGAGTAGATCCACCCAGTTGCCCTGGTAGGTTGGCTCGAACGAGAGCTGTCTGGTCGGGTTGATGCGCCCCTGGCTGACGGCGATCGTGGTCTTGTGGCCGCTGTAGAACTCGCCGTGCTCCACCGACGCGGTTCCCGAGATCCTGCGCTGGCGGCCGAAGTTGAATGATGCCCGCGTCGTCGCATAGTCGTAGCCGCCCACCGGGATGACGAGGCCCACGATCCGCGACGGGATGGGCAGCAACTCGTACGTGTCGCCGTAGCTGAGGGTGAACTGGTCGCTGTTCTGGAACTCGATCCCGAATTCGCCGCGCCAGTCCCGGGTGTCCAGGCGGCCCTCGCCGTTCTCCGTGTAGGAGAAGGCACCGGTCCACGACAGCTTGCGAATCAGGCGAGACGACTTCGGCCGCGGGCTGAACCGCAGCTGGCCTGACGACCGGCGGATGTCAGTGCGCCGCACGAAGCCGATCTGAGGCGTGAACTGCGCGCCCACGACCAGACGCTCGGCGAGGACGCCGTAGCGGTCCCCTTCGAAGTTGAGCTGCGCGCGGTAGCTCGTGTCGTCACCTGAGACGCCGTCCGTTCGGGTGCGCGCCCAGTAGGAATTGATGGTCAGGTTGTCGAAGAAGGCGAAGGTGCCATCCGCGCCGTAGGTCTGGTTGGTGCCCTCGGCGCCGAGCACGTCCGAGCGACGCGTGAACATGAGGCCGACGCTGCTGCGCCGCAGCACGTCCCGCTTGACACGCATCACGGAGAAGTTCGTCCGGGGCGAGCTTCCCGCCGGGCCCTCGTCCGACTGGATGTCGAGCAGTCCAAGGCTGAATCGCCCCATGCGGCCCGTGACACGGCCGCCCACCTCGATCGGGACCGCGCGCCCGGCGTCGAATCCGATCCGCCGGCTGTGAAACAGGATCGGTATGTCCCCCGGACCGCCGGACACGCCGCTGCCGCTCCTCGCGTTGGTCCCCGCGCCGCCAAAGGCAAACAGCCCCTGGTTCTCGAGGAAGAACTCGCGCTTCTCGGGAAAGAAAAGGCTGAAGCGCGTGAGGTTGACCTGCTGCTCGTCGGCCTCCACCTGCGCGAAGTCGGTGTTGTAGGTGAAGTCGGCGATGAGGCCCTCGGTGAGGCCGTACTTCACGTCGAGGCCGATGTCGCCGGACGGATCGTTGGAGACAGCGGGTGTCGCGGTCCTGTCGCTCGTGAGGCTCGAGATCGCGTACGGCTTGATCTCCAGATTGCGTGACGCCGGCGGCGCCTCGAGTCCCGTCACCGTGGCCGCGAGCGACGCCTGGAACAGCGCCATCTGCCCGAGCGCGCGTGGTGCGCGCGTGAGGAACGACACCTCGTTCTTCGTCCGGTTCACGCGGCGCGCGTTGAAGCCCCAGATCTGCGCGCGCCCGGGTCGGTACCGCACCGACTTGAACGGAATGGCCGCCTCCACCGTCCAGCCCTTGTCGAAGCGACCCACGGCCACGTCCCACACCGGGTTCCAATCGGCGTTGAACTGGCTTTCGTTCGTGATCTGCCCGTCCCAGCGCCCGCCGATGGGGTTCACCACGAACTCCATCCCGTTGCGCCGGTCGTAGAAGCTGTCAATGAGAAAGGCGATGTGGTCGTTCTGGAAGATGCCGTTGTTGTCGCGCCGCATCTCGTTGGCCACGAGTCGTTCCATCTGACTCTCGAACAGGCGGAAGACGACGTAGAAGGTGTCCTCGTCGAAGAGCAGCCAGGCCTCGGTCCGCTCCGTGGCCGGCACACCCTCGACGGGCTCCTGCTGAATGAAGTCGGACATCGAAGGCGTGTTCTGAAAGACCGCCTCGTCCAGCCGGCCATCGATCTGCAGTGGCTGCGTCAGGCGCACGGCGCGGACCGTGGCTCGACCCTGGCTGTCCCGGTTGATCACCTCGGGCGCCACCGGGACCGGCGGACCGTCGAAGGCAAACGGCAGCGGCATGGTGCCTGGTGGCGGCGCGGCGACCGCGGACTGCCCGGCGTGTGCAACGGCGCTGGAAAGGATGAGAAGGAGGACCGGCACGGCGGTCCGGACGGGGCTCGACACTTCTACCAGTTTACCGTGGACTCAAACGCCTGGACTGAAGGTGTGCGGACACGTACCCATTCAGTCCTCGGCCTCCAACCGAAGTTGAAGAAACCCCACATCCATGCGATCGGACGGCCTGACCGTGTCTTTCATCCGAATCAGCAGCCGCTTGCCAGCCACGGGTATGGTCACTTCATCGACTTGGCGACGCTCGATGTCCAGGCGGATCGCCTCGTCGTACGTCACGCCGCACGCCGACGCCATCAGGTCCACGACGATCTCGTCGGCCACCCGGACGACCGTGTACCGACGCACGTCGGCGCTGTCGATCTGCGAAGCGGCGTTGTCAGGCAACAACGTGAGCGCTCGCTTGATCGCCTCGACGTTCTCATCGGATGGGTCGACGAGCAGGTCGATGTCCTTCGTCGTGCGAACGAAGCCATGGAGGATGACGGCGAAGCCGCCAATCAGGAGATAACGGACGCCTTCGCGGTTCAGGGCGCGGCAGAGGGCGAGGAGGTCTTCGAGTTCAGGCGCGCGGCTGAGCGCACCATCTGAGCCATCATCCATGCGTCGGCCTCCTCGAACGACGAGAAGCGGTACAGGCCACGGGAAACCAGACCCACACCGCGAAGCCGGTTGAGCGTCCGCTGCAACCGGGCCACGTCATCGAGCAGCGTAGCCGCCCCCTCCGCCGATCGGCGTCCCACGGTGCGCACATCGGCATTATCGCATCGATCCGGATCGCGCGAGGGCGAACCCAGCGGCGAGTGCCAAGAGCCCAAAGCCAGCCCAGAGCCCCCGAGAGCCCAGAGCCTCTATCGATTGTCCTTCTCTGTGAACGTGAAGTCCCTGAACTGGGTGCTGCCCTCTTCGGTCTTGTACACGGCGTTGTTCTGGTTCTCTCCGCAGTCCCAGTAGCGGATCCGCAGAAGCTTGTCGTCGTTGCTGACCTTGGAGTACCGCTGCCGCACGAACCACGGCTCGACGAGCGCCGGCGGATCGTAGACCCACACATCGACCTCGATCGTCTTGTCATCCACCTTCTGCCAGATCTCGACGGTCTCCACCTGATCGGTGTACTCAGGGTTGCCGCGCTGATAGATCCCGGCCCTGAGCTGGTTGGTGTGGATCGTAAGCGCGTGGTTGTTCCAGAAGCCGATCGAATCGCCATAGTAGAGGGGATAGCGATCCACTTCCGGGATGTGGCCGCGCCCGTCGGTGTAGATGCGACGGACGTTGTTGACGGTCTCACTCGTCAGCCAGGTCTCATCGGGGGTGACGATGTGCTCGCGGAGGAAGGGGATGGCGAGCCATCGCGGAAAGCCAGGCGGGGCGCACGAGCTGATGGGATCGTATTCGACGCCCTTGGCGATTCGAGCGACTTCCTCTTTGAGTCTCCGCTCGTACTCGGGTGTGAGTTTCGCCGTCGTTAACACATCGGCGGGCGTGTCGGGATCGAACTTGAAGCCACCGCGCGTGTTCCAGACCCACAAGCCGGTCCAGTCCGGCAGATTGTTCCAGGTGAGCGACGTGCCCCCGTTGGCCTCGGCTCGCAGTGCCTGATAGAACTCTTCGGCCGTCTTGTGCTGCAGGCCTAGCTCGCGCAGCGCCTGGTTGTCGCGCCGAGGCGCCTGCTCGACGACAGCGCTGGGCGCACACGCGGAGGAGGCGAGCAGCACGAAACAGACGCACGCGGTCGCTCGGCTGTGTCTCATCGGCACGTGAGGCGAGAAGCCATTTCCGCAAAGGATACCCCGTGCGCTGTGCGAACCGGGCCGTGTTCCATTCTGAAACATCGGTACAGTGACGCCGCAATCGGCATCAACCCCAACCCTGATAACGTCTTGAGCGTCGTGTGCCCCTGCGGGCGTGTTCAGGAACGGAGCACGGTCGGGACGCGGCCCGGCGAGCCACCGCAGTCATGCGCCGGGCATAAGGGTTTTCATGTCAGTCATTTACGGGAGAAGCTCGTGACAGATCTCCCCGTGGTGCGGCCCTTGCTCCCTCTGGTGTCACGAACCGGAGGGGGAACATGCTACGAACTTTCTTAGGTGTCACGGCGCTCGCTGCTCTGCTCGGGCTGTACTGGCTGAATCCCCAGGCCGCATGGGTGACGCTGTTTTCGGTGTTCACGCTGGGCGTCGCGAGATACATTCGCCGGCGTGACGATGAGGCTGAAAGAGCGATGCAGGCCGTCGATCGGTAACGCCTCTCAGCGTCCACAACAGTTCCCCCCCAAGTCGGCCCGGCGCACGTTGCCGGGCCGGCTCCCCCTGTCGCGCGCATCCTCGTCGAAACGAATGAATCGGGCAACGCGAGTCCCGGGTATCCTCGTCTCACTCGTCAGGCCATGAACGAGACTGGGGTACAGGGATGGACACCACACTTCGCGCGCTGAACCGATTCGGGCTCGGGGCCCGACGCGGCGAGCGCCAGGGTATACGCGACGCGCGGGGCTGGCTGCGCGCTCAGCTCGACGGCGGCGCCCCAACGCTTGCCGCCCCGGACGGAGCCTCCCCCGGCGCGATCGGCGATGCCCTTCGCAGCGTGCGGGTGCAGGCTCAGAGCACCGAGCGGGAACGTCGCGACGCCCGTCGGCGTCTGGTCGAATTGGGCGCCACGGAAGTCCGCGCGGCGATCGCGGCGCGCGTCGCCGCCGATCGCCCGTTCGTCGAGCGCCTCGTGGCCTTCTGGTCGAACCACCTCTGCGTTTCCACCGGCGCGAAGATCCTGGTCGCGCCACTCGCCGGCAGCTACGAGCGCGACGTCATCCGGCCCCACGTGCTGGGACGGTTCGAAGACATGGTCCTGGCATCGGCCAAGCACCCGGCGATGCTGGTGTATCTCGACAACTTCCAGTCGATCGGCCCCTCATCTCCCGGCGTGCGCGCTGGTCAGCGGGCAAACGGCCCTCCGCGCGGGCTGAACGAAAACTACGCGCGCGAACTCCTGGAGCTGCACACGCTCGGCGCTCGCGGCGGCTACACCCAGCAGGACGTGCAGGAACTGGCGCGCATTCTGACAGGGTGGACCGTCGACGGCCTCGGAGGCGCCAGAGGGCGCAACCCTCAGCGCGGCGGCCGCTTCGCTCGACGCGACGGCACGAGTGGGACTCCCCTCGGCTTCGCGTTTCAACCACGGCTGCACGAGCCGGGGAACAAGACGTTGCTGAAGGAGCGCTACGACGAGGCGGGGGTTGCCGAGGGCGAGCGCGCGATCCGCGCGCTGTGCCGCCACCCGTCCACCGCGCAGTTTGTGGCCACCAAGCTTGTGACGCACTCTGTCGCCGACGAGCCGCCGGCCGCCGGGGTCGAACGCGTGGCGCGCGCGTTTCGCTCG
>Ga0209640_10001372_pt1 | contig 20554 bp, 20 predicted proteins | sample RifCSP10_1_FD_184018 | JGI IMG/M metagenome (GOLD analysis project Ga0209640, IMG submission 184018) | Soil microbial communities from Rifle, Colorado - Rifle CSP2_sed 10_1 (SPAdes) (version 2) | ecosystem: Environmental > Terrestrial > Deep subsurface > Rock core/Sediment | place: Rifle...
CCGTAATACCCGCCGGCCGAGACGGACAGGCTGACGTCCATCGTCGCGGGAGAGAGCACGTCCGCGTCGCCGTTGGAATCCGTGCTGTTGAATGCGGAGTACATGAAGCCCCAGGAGAGGCTCACGAACGCTCCGGAGATGGGCAGGCCGGTGAGGGCATCCGTGACGTGGGCCCGCACCGTCGCGTTGAGCGGGTAGATCGTCACGTTCACCCAGACGACGTCTCCCGGCGAGGCGCTCGTGAATGTCTGGCCGCCCGCGTAGCCGCTGCCGGCCGGGACGAGGACGAGGAGGAGGGAGCTTTCAACGACGCCGAGCGCATAGAAGCCGGCGCCGTCCGCCGACGTGGAGTTGGAGAATCCGGAGAAGAAGTCGACGACGGCGACGGTCATATCCGGGACGTTGGCCCCGCTGGAGGCGTCGACGACATACCCCTGGACCGTCGCGACGATCGGCGGGATCGGGACCATCGAGAAGTTCCACCAGAGGACTTCACCCTCGCTCACAGAAAAGCCCGCAAAGTAGGGGAAGTACCCGGAGGCGGACCCTTCAAGATCGAAGAACCCCTCCGGCACGGGAATTTCGTAATACCCGGTGCCATCCGTAACGCTGTGGTCGTAAAATGCGTCGAAATCCGATGCGCTCACCGTTGCGTTCGGGAGGGGAAGACCCGTGTCGATGTCCGAGACATATCCCTGAATGAATCCAAGAATTGGCCGCAGGTAGAGGTCGAGGCTGTAACTCGTCATCGGCGACACGAAGACAATCTCCGTATCCGGGCCGTAGCCGAGGGCGTTGCCGGTGACGGTGGCGATGCCCGCGGCGACCGGGATTGTGTAGCCTCCCGTGGCATTCGTGGTGACATTCGGGAGGAAGAGGTCATCGACGTCGACGGAGACCGTCGCGCCGACGATCGGCGTCAACGTGCTGAGGTCGTACACGGTCCCGGTGATGCTGGAATCCGAGGGATTGGGATCAAGACTGATGTTGAGCCAGGAGACCTCGCCATCGGCAAGGGAAACGGACGCGCCGAACCCGAAGTAGCCCGGGATGCTATCGGTGAACAGGTTGTAGTCGCCCGGGACCAAGCCGATCTCGTAGTATCCCGTGGAAGCGTCGAGGTAGCTCAGGTTGATGTACTCGAACGGCGGACTGAGAGGGACCGCCACGACGCGGCCGACGGTGACGGGGCCGCTCGTTGCACTATCTGTGACGTATCCCTTCAGGGCAGCCGTCCTCGGCGAGGCGGCGGCGAGGGAGGCGTTCACCCACGTGGTCTGGAGGGAGCCGACGCCGACTTCAACTTGGAAGGGCTGGTGGAAGCTCTCGAGGATGATGACGTTGTACTTCTGCGGCACCGCGGAAACCTCGAAATATCCGCCTGCATCCGTGGTCAGCTCGTACGCCCAAGGGAGGGCGTTCGGCTCGACGCGCACGAACGCTCCAGGAAGCGGCATTCCCGTGGACGCATCCGTCACGTAACCTTTGACCCAGCCATTCGGCCCGGAGGCCGTGACAGGCACCCCGATTTGCATCAACAAGATCCATGCGAGGAGGGCGGACAACGCGCTCACGATGAACTTGCTAGGTCTCGCACTAGAACGCGGGGAAGCGAACATGTGGGCACCTCTCCGCTGGTCGGGACCGACCGTCGGAGTCGCGCGGCATCAATCCCGCCTTTAGATAAGCCTTGGGTTAGAACTAACCTTGTGGCCGGCAGCCCCGAAGAGACGCCCGACCCGACTGTGGAGCGCATCGACGGCTGCCGAAGGTTTCGACAACTGACGTGATAATGTACGGCAAAGGCTATAAACGCGGGCACGGGTGGTCGTGGGCTCCGAGGAACCCAAATGGACGCTTCGACGCCTCGTACTCCGTTCGTTCGGCGGACGACCCTCGAGCGGCGATACGAACCCGACGCATCGTACGCGAGGGATCTGCTCGCTCTCGAACGGTTCCTGTCCGCCCGAAACGTCGGCATGGCGGATTCCATCGCCCTCTCTAACCTCGTGAGTCGCTATCCGCGCGAGGCCGATGCGATCGCCCATGATCTGGGCGTCCGACCGTTCATTCCCCTCGAGGACGAGCGCGTATCGGCCCTCGTCGACGAACGGCTCCGTCTCGCGGAGAGCCGCCACCCGCTTCGCCGGCTGCGCTCCGAAGAGCCGCCCGGACTGTTCGAATTCTGATTCGGCGCGTCACTCGTTCCGCCCGCGCCATCGGCGGGCGACGGCCCTTAGCCGTTCGGGCATCCGTGGGATGTTTACGACGGCCAGGGGTTCGTCCGATCCGATGGGCTCCGACGGCAGCAGGCCTTCGTCCCGCGCGATCGAGAGGAGACGTGCCGTGCCGCGATCCGGCTCCTCGGCCAGCTGGACGAGCGCTGACTTTAGGGTAATCGGAATCGAAGGCTCCTTCAGCGATCGACGGAATTCCGAGTGGGCTTCCTGCTCCGGCACGGAGGCGAGATGCATCGCCGCGTAGAACGCGCGCAGGCCTTCGTTCACCGCCGCGTGGTCCAGGATTCGACCGAGGACGAAGGCCCGGATCGGCCGATCGACGCGCATCGCGAGACCGCGGTCGAGGAAGAGCGCGTACACGAGATGGAGGACGTGGAGGACGCTCAGCCGGTCGACCCGGGCGAGGAACGCGGCCGCGGCGAGGAGCCGAGACGGCGCCCGCGACTCGACCACAATCACGTCGCCCTCCCCGCGCGGAAGCGGGAGGAGGTCGAACACGCGCTCGGCGAGCATGGTCCGGAGTGCGGCGGAGAGATGCGAGTCGTCCAGGAGCGGCACCGCGAACTCCCCGAAGACGCGCGGATCGCGAAGACGCACGACGAGGTCCTCGTCCGAATCTTCCGCGCTCTCGACGATGCGAGGCACGCAGTCGCGGGCGAGGGACGCGATCGTCGCGGCATCCGATTCCCCGCAACGCAGATCGATGAGGAGGGATTCCTCCAAGGCGCCCGCCATCGCCCGTCGGGAGCGGACGCGTCCGTTTAGCCCTTCCGCCGGACGCGTGGAAACCTTATTACTTCCCGGCGGGTAGGCATGTCCATGCCGTTCCAGAAGGCCATCAAGGCGGCGGAAGTGCCCGAGGGGAGCGTCGCGAAGGCGGTCGTCGGCACGAGGGAACTCGCGATCACTAACCAGGGCGGCACGTTCTACGCGCTCGACGGAATCTGCACGCACGAGGCAGGACCGCTGGGCGAAGGCACTCTCGATGGCGAGGAGCTCGTGTGCCCGTGGCATGAGGGGCGATACCGCATCGACACGGGCGAGGCGAACCCGGAGACGGACTGGATTACGGACGTGAAGGCCTTCCCGGTGAAGGTCGAAGACGGCTACGTCTGGGTCGACCTGTGAGCGGCCATGGGTGACGTGACCCTGGTCCTCCGCGACGTGCGGGAGGAGGCTCAAGACACGAAGTCCTTCGTGTTCGACGCGGAGGGTCTTGCCGGAGCGACTGCAGGCCAGTATCTAATAGTGAAGCTCGACGCACCGACAGACCCGCGCCGCGGGAACCGCTCGTTCACGATGGCAAACGCCCCGACGGAGGACCGCGTGACGATCACAACCCGCATGCGGATCACCAGCCCGTTCAAGGGGAAGCTCGCGTCCTTGGCTCCCGGAGACCGGCTTGCTGCCAAAGGGCCATTCGGCAAGTTCGTGCTCCATGACGGGGACGCGCCTGCTTTGTTCCTCGCGGGAGGGATTGGGGTGACGCCGTTCCGATCGATGATTCGACATGCGATCGACACGGGCCAGACGTTGGACATGACGCTCCTCACGTCGGACCGGGTTCCCGAGGCGATCCCGTTCCGGGAGGAGCTGGAGAAGCTGGCCGAGGAGCGTCGGTGGTTCCGCCTCGGTCGGACGGTGACGCGGCCGGACCGATCTGAGGCACCCTGGTCCGGGCGGATTGCGCGCATCGACGGCCCGTGGATCGAGGAGCACATCCGCGATGCGGCGAGGGTGGTCGCCTACATCTGCGGGCCTCCCGCGTTCGTCGAGGCCATGCAGACGCACGTCCAGTCCATCGGCGTGTCGAACGACCGGATCCGAGTCGAGCCGTTCATCGGGTACTGATCCCCGCCGCAAGGGGCGCGAAAATTCACGGTCTCGCGTAGACATTATTAAGTATCTGCGAGACAAATGCGGCCGCGGGTTGCGGCGGCTCATCCTGGCGGAGAAGCACAGTGCCGCCCTGCGCTTGGCCCAAATCCTGTCAGAAGGGATGGCGGAGAAGGTCCGGGCAGACGGCGTAAGCTACTTTCGGTTCTCCTCCGGAGAGGACGAATCGATCGTTTTCCCCCTGCGGGGACACATCCTCGAGATCGACTATCCGGATGCGCACACGGACTGGGGAACGACGGATTTCGAGGCGTTGGTCGATTCGGAGCCGATCCAACGGGAGTCGCCTCCTGCTATCCACGAGGCCCTGCGCCGACTCGCGGATTCACTCGATGGAGTGATTGTCGCGACGGACTACGACCGGGAGGGCGAGCTAATCGGCGTGGAGGCCCTCGCGACAGTGCGTCGCGGACGCACGGATCTCCCGGCGAAGCGGGCGCGGTTCAGCGCGATGACAGCGGCGGAAATCCGGCGGGCGTTCCGCGAGCTCACGGAACCGGATTGGCGTCTTGCCGAGGCCGCCGCGGCGCGCCAACGAATCGATCTCATGTGGGGCGCGGTCCTCACGCGGTTCCTGACCGTGCAATGCGGCTCCGGACGGCAGGTCTTCTCCGCCGGACGAGTACAGACCCCGACTCTGGCCCTCGTTGCGGGCCGGGAGCGGGAGCGGGCGGACTTCGTCCCCCGACCGTTCTGGAACGTCGTGCTCACAGCGGGGGACCCTCCCATCGAGGCCACCTCGTCCGGTGGACCCTTCTGGGACGAGGGTGGCGCGAAGGCAATCGTGGCCATCGCATCTCTCGCGGACGAGGCCATCGTGGAACGCGTCGACCAACGTGAGGAGCGAGAGCCGGCACCGGCGCCGTTCAACACGACGTCCTTCCTGGCCCAGGCGTCCAAGGAAGGGATGTCCGCGTCCCGGGCCATGGCGGCCGCGCAGAGTCTCTACATTCGCGGGGAGATCAGCTATCCCCGGACGGACAACACGGTCTATCCGTCCTCCCTCAACGTCCGAGACATCCTCGGGCGACTGCGGTCTTCGCCATATGGCGAGATAGCGGAACGCCTCCTCCGGGAGCCGTCGCTCGCACCGAGCCGCGGACCGATCCAGAGCACCGACCATCCGCCGATCCATCCGACGGCTGCGCCCGCGAAGCGACGTGCTGGCGTGCGGGCCAAGGTGTACGACCTCATCACACGCCGATTCCTCGCGACGCTTTCCTCGCCGAGCGTGTGGGAGGTTACGGAACTCCGCCTGCGGGTCGCGGACACGGAGTTCCGTGCGGTCGGACGCCGGCTCCTCGCCGCCGGATGGAGGGACGTCCTCCCGGACCGGGAGCCGGCCGTTCCCCTCCCGATGGTTCGCACCGGGGCCGTCCTGCCTGTCCGGGGATTGCGCCTCGAGGAAGGCCGCACCCGACCTCCGCCGCTGCACAGTCAAGGATCCCTCCTTCTCGCGATGGAGCGACTCGGCCTCGGCACGAAGTCCACGCGCCACGAGATCCTCGACCTCCTGTTCCGTCGGCAGTTCGTGAGCGGTCGCTCGATGCGGACGACCGCCGCGGGGCGCGCTCTCATCGAGGCGCTCGAGACCTATGCCCCCGCAGTGACCCGCCCGGAGACAACGCGTGACCTCGAGGAACGGATGACCGCCGTCGCGGAGAACCGCGCGACCCTCGCCGACGTCGTCGCGAAATCCCGGAAAGACCTCCGCGCGGCTCTGCAGGAACTCCGGCTGAACGAGCGGTCCCTGGGACGCTGGCTCCGAGATGCGACGTTCCTGGAGAGCGATTTCGGACCGTGCGACGCATGCGGTCAAGGCCGACTCGTCCGCCGACGTGCGTCGAACGGATGGACGTTCCTCGGCTGCTCGACGTTCCCCGCCTGCCGACGCCGCTTGCGCCTCGGTCCATCGGGCCAGCGGATGCCGTGGGAGATCGAGACGGAAATCGTCCGGGACAAGCTCGCGGAACGGGCGCCGGCGTGAGCCCGCGGTACAGGCCGGAGCGATCCAGAGCCCCGTCGCCGCCGGCCACATCCGGCCCAAGGCTTGAAGTCCCTTCTCCATATCCCCTGCTGGATTTCGATGGTCTTTGTCCGTGACATGATGAGTCGCGACGTGGTCGTCGTCGATCCGGACCGGACAATCCTCGAGGCCGCGAAGCGCATGGCCACGAAGAGGATCGGCGGCCTCATCGTCGTCGAGTACGGTCGACCGATCGGCCTCGTCACCGACCGAGATATCCTCTGGAAGGTCACCGCGAAGGGAAAGAATCCGGGCAAGGTGACCGTCCGCGAGGTCATGACGTCTCCCGTGTTCACCGTCAGCCCGCTCACGACCCTGCGCGCGGCCGCGCGCGTGATGCTCGAAAAGAAGACGCGCTTGCTCGTCGTCACGCGCCTCGAGAATGTCCAGGGCATCATCACCGCGAGCGATCTCACGCAGGGATTCTTGGAGACGTTCGCCCGGGCTTCGAAGCGCGGCGCGTTCCCGAAGTGACGTCCATCACTAAGGCAGGAGCCACAGGAAGATGAACGCCCGCGCGACGCCGCCGATGAAGTTCGCGAGGACGAATTGCCAGCGCGTGACCGCGTGGCCCTCTTCGTTGAGGAGGGAGTAGAAGTAGTTCACGGCCGTGTCGCTCATGAACGGGATCGCGAGGAGGACCGTGAGGCCGACCCAGCCCGTGCGCCGCACGAAGGTCTCGAGCGCCTTGAGGATCCTCGCGCCGATCGGGTGGCGGCTCATCCACCGCTCGATGTACGGATTCACCTTGTTCCCGACGTAGAAGACGACGACCGCACCGACGGCCTTGCCGAGCCCGAGGACGACCGCCTTGACGGCCACAGGAATCTCCGGGTAGATCGGAGGAAGAAGAAGGAGCTCGACCGGGATCGGGAGGACGACGGCCGCCGCGATCGCGTATAGGAAGAGACCGAGGAGGAAGAGCGCCGGGCCCGCCGCCTCAAGACCGAGCTGGAGGGCGGTCCAATCCGCGGCTACGATACGAGATCCCCTTTCCTTGGGCGGAGGATGGGGGCCCGCGCCTAAAGCCTTCCGGGGGACTGCCCTCGGACCTCACTCCGGCGTCGGGATGCGCTGGCGCTTCGCGCGGGAGAGGAGGTCCCGCCACACGAACTCGGCGAGGCGCGCGGTCTCGCGCAGCGAGAGGGTGTTGTACCGCAGACGGCGCACGGCCCGATCGACCTCGCCATGGCCTCGCAACTCGATGAACGCACGCCGTCCGGTCTGCAACACGCGGCCGTCGAGGTCATGGAGGACCCCCATCGCTCCCCCGCTAAACCAGACGGCCATCTCGCGGGCCTCGGATCGATCCCGCGCGGAAATCGCGTTTCGCAGCTTGCCCAAGTCCTCGTAGGTCTCGAGGAGCGCCCGACGGGTCGCTTCCCGGAACTGGGAGCTCGGCGGACGCATCGCACGCCGTCTGAGATCGGCCAAGAGGCCGCTCGGGTCGTAGAGCGGGCGGAGCGAGCGCCAACCGCCGAGGGCGTCGTTCATGTCTGCGCGACCCTCCGTCACTTCGTCGCGCGCCTGGGCCGGGGTCTCCTGGAGCATCGTCACCAGGTTCCCATTGCGAACGTGATGGCGAATCGACCGCCGCGGACGCCGGACGACGACAAGCACGTCGATGTCCGAGTGCTCCCGCTCCTCGCCGCGGGCGACGGAGCCGTAGACGCCCACAGCGATCAGGTTACGGCCCTCGCGCTCCTGGAGCTCCTCCGCGAGCGCCTTCGCGGTCGCAAGTCGCCGGCTCCTGGCCATTCATGAGCCGCATGTCTGCGGACCGGATGAGACTTGCCTCGCCGCTGCCTTTATCGGAACGCAATGGCTGCCCTCCCGCATGATCCGCCTCGCTACGATCGCCCTCGTCGTCAAGGACGCGAAGAAGTCCGCCAAGTGGTACCAGGACAAGCTGGACTTCGAGATCCGCGACCACCAGGGACATTGGATTACCGTCGCGCCGAAGAAGGAGAACGTCGCATTCCATCTGTGCGAGGGATTCTATGATCTCGAGCCGGGCAACACGGGGATCGCCTTCACGACGAAGGACGTCAAGAAGGAGGAGCAGGCCCTGAGGAAGACGGGCGTCGAGTTCACGGAACCCACGACGAAGGAGGACTGGGGGACCTACGCGGTGTTCAAGGACCCCGACGGGAACGAATTCTGGCTCATCGAGGAGTGAGCCGGCTCAGACGAAGAGGTGGCCGAAGCTCGCTTCGACGGCGTGGTTCCGACCCTCGAGGATCGGCCGGATTTCCCGGTCGAGGCACTCCCGCGCGAAGTCCCGCAGCGGCGGCCGGTCGGGGGAGGCGACCTGCGGGAGCCTGCGGAACGAGAGTGCGTAGTCTTCGAGCCAGGCGATGACCTCCGCGCGGTACTCGCCGCGCGTCGGGTTAGACCACCGCATGCACATCCGTGTGTGGGGGATCGCGAAGCATTCCACGAGGTTGTGGATCACTTCCTCCATGTGGCGATACGTTTCTTGGATCTCTCCGATCTCGGCCTGCATGATGCTCCCCAAGGTTCCTCGGAGCCGAAATAGGCACGGAACTTTCTCTACCCGTGGCGCTGCTTCTGCGCGACCAGTAATACCGGCCGTAGTCGCTCCTGTTGGCTCAGGAGAAGTCCGAGGATCGCCTCGCTCATCACGCGGCAGGCGGCGGCGATTCTCGGGTCCGCGAGTCGGTAGTAGACGTGGTTCCCGTCCTTCCGCGCGTCGACGACGCCCGCCTTTCGCATCACAGCAAGGTGCTGGGACGTGGTCGCCTGCGGGAGGGAGAGGGCCACGGCGAGCTCCGACACGGATCGTTCGCGGTCCGCAAGAAGGTCCACGATCTGGAGCCGCTTCGGATTCGACAGGATGGCAATCGTCCGCGCCTTGATCTCGTAGAAGGACTCGTCTTCGGACTCCATGGTGGACATATGACGCGCGCTGGTCTATATGCGGCCTCCCGCATATTCGAATATTCTTGTATATTCACTCCTTGCGGCAGGGCCTAGTCGCCTCGGGTCGACGTCACGGCAGGTGGTACGAAATGCCGAACCGGATGTCGATGGTGGTGTTCAGCGGCACCGTGGACAAGCTGTACCCCGCCGCGATCATGGCCTCGGGGGCCGTCGCGATGGGGATGGACGTCGAGATCTTCTTGACGTTCTACGGCCTGGACGCGTTCCGCATGGGAATGCCGCAAACGAACCAGAAGATGGACGTGAACTACGCGGAGCTCGCACCGAGGCTCGCGCAGCTGATGAAGGAGAAGAACGTGCCCTCGTGGTATGACATGCTCCTCAAGGCGAAGGAAATGGGGAACGTCAGGGTGCACGCCTGCGCGATGACCCTGGACCTCATGGGCCTGAAGAAGGAGCACCTCGACCCGATCATCGACGACGTCGTCGGCGTGGGCGAGTTCGTCAGCAACGCGAAAGACGGCGAGATCACGCTGTTCCTGTGAGGGGGCCGAACGAGATGGCCGTGAGCGCGGAACAGCGGATAATCCTCGACGCTCGAGGGTCCTTCTGCCCGGGTCCGCTGATGGAACTCATCCGCGGGATCAAGCAGTCGAAGGTCGGCGAGGTGCTCGAGGTCTGGTCCTCCGACCAGGGGTCTCGGAAGGATATCCCCTTCTGGATCCAGAAAGCGGGTCACCAGCTCGTCGAGGTCGTCGAGGAGCCGGGATACTCTCGGTTCATCGTCAAGAAACTCCGGTGAGGGCGAGGACCATGAAGAAGGTCGTAATCCTAGGTGGCGGGGTCGGCGGCACGATCGTCGCGAACCTGCTCGCGAAGAAGCTTCGGCGCGACGAAGCAGAGATTATCCTCGTCGACAAGACGGGCAAGCATGTGTACCAGCCCGGCTTCGTCTACGTGGCCTTCGAGAAGCTTCGATCCGCGAAGCTCGTGCGGGAGGAACGGAAACTCCTGCGCAAGCGGGTGAAGCTCGTCGTCGGCGAGGCGGCCCGAATCGACCCGGAAGGGCGGAAGGTCCACCTTGCCGATGGCAGCGTCCTGGATTACGACCGGCTCGTCGTGGCGCTCGGCGCGCGCCTGACGCCCGACGAGCTCCCGGGATATGTGGAAGCAGCCCACCATTTCTACTCGGCAGAGGCCGCGGAAAAGTTGCGGACCGCCTTGGAGACGTTCCCGGGCGGAAAGGTGGTCGTCGGCGTGGCCAGCGTGCCGTACAAGTGCCCCCCGGCGCCCGCGGAGGCAGCATGCCAGCTCGACTACTACTTCACACGGAAGGGGATGCGGAACAAGGTGGACATCCACTTCCTTTCGCCCCTTTCGCGCGTGTTTCCCCTGGAGAACGTGAACGGCGCCGTCGAGGGGACCTTCAAAGCTCACGGGATCCGCTCGACGATCTTCTTCAACGTCGAATCAATCGATGCGGTAGCGAAAACGGTCACGTCGATTGAGGGCGAGACGGTCCCGTACGACCTCCTGATCATGGTGCCGCCCCACCGCGGCGCGAAGGCCGTCGAGGACTCCGGCCTGGGTGACCGCGGGGGCTGGCTCCCGACGGACAAGCATAGCCTGCGCACGAAGGCCCACGAGGACATCTTCGCCCTCGGGGACTGCACGGACGTGCCCGTCTCGAAGAGCGGGGCCGCCGCGCACTTCCAGGCGAAGGTTGTCGCAGAGTCCGTCGTCGCGGACCTAAGGGGGCAGCCTTCCACGGCGACCTACGACGGACACGTGATGTGCTACTGCGATGCGGGGTACCACAAGGGCATCTCGATGTCCTTCGACTACGAGCATCCGCCCGTCCCCCCGAAGCTGAATCTGAAGGACTGGCTCGGCAAGCGGTTCCTGAACCGCGCTTACTGGGTTCTCGTGCCCGCAGGTCGAGTCTGAACCCGCCAAGTTTCATGCCGCAGCTCCGGTTACGCTCGGTCGTGCGGGACTCCGCCAACTCGCCCACGCTCAAGTACGATCGCATCGTCCCTGAGTTTCACGAACCGCGGATGGGCTTGCGCCGTCGCCTCGGGACGGCCCTCGTGATTGCCGCCGGTGCCGCTCTCCTAGAGATCGTCGGCAGTAGGATTTCCGGGTCGCTCGCGCTCCTGAGCGATGCCGGCCATGTCGGGACGGACGCCGCGGCCCTTGCGCTCAGCCTGTGGGCCGTGCGGGCTTCCGAACGACCTCACACCCCGGCAATGTCCTTCGGGTATCATCGTACGGAAGTCCTCGCGGCGCTCGCGAACGGACTTCTCCTCCTCGGGATCGCTGTCTACCTCTTGACTGAGGCGTACGGCCGCTACTTCAGTCCGCCCGCCGCCGTGGAGGGCGGCGTCATGTTCGTGATTGGCCTCGCCGGGCTCGCTGCGAACGTCACGATGCTCGCACTCCTCCGCTCCCCGGCCCGTGGGAACATCAACATCCGCGGGGCGTTCCTTCATGCCTACGGAGACACCCTCGGCTCCGTAGGCGTCGTGACGGCGGCCGTACTCATTCAGACGACCGGGCTTGTCGTTCTCGACCTCGTCGTCGCGGTGTTCATCGTCGGCTTGATCCTAGTCAGCGCCGGACGGCTGCTACGGGAGGGGATTCGGATCGTGCTGGAAGCGTCCCCGGCGGGCCTCCGGCCGGAACAGGTCGCACAGATGATCGTCTCGGTCCCGGGCGTCCGCGCCGTGCACGATCTCCACATCTGGACCGTCACCTCGGGACTCCACTGGCTGACCGGCCACATCCTTGTCGCAGGGGACATGACCGTCAAAGAGGCGGGGGAGCTCGTGGATCGAATCCAAGCTCGTCTCCGCAACGAATTTGGAATTGCGCACGCAACGCTCCAGGCGGACAGCGTCCAGGAGGAGATGATCTCGCCGACGGACGTCGCGAAGGCTCCTCCGCCTTGAAGGACACAAGGTTATTCTGCGCCGGATCCTTGCGGCGCGGGATGGCCGAACGGGCCGAGGCCGTGATCGTGGGCGGCGGCGTCATCGGGACAAGCGTCGCGTTCCACCTCGCGAAGCTCGGTCTGACGGACGTCGTGGTCCTCGAGCGAAGTCACCTCGCCGCAGGGTCCACGGGCCGGAGTGTCGGGATCGTCGAGACGACATATTCGACGGACGTGAACGTGGGCCTCGCGAAGCTCGGTTGGGAGGAACTCCGCCGCTTCCCCGACGTCACGAATCACACGGCGGACTTCCATGCACGACCGTACCTGGAAACGGTCACGTCGCCGAGGCACCGCGCACACATCGAGGACGCCGCGGAAATCGGCCGCCGGCACGGCCTCCATCCGAAGGTCATCGGACCCGACGAGATCCACAACGTCTTTCCCGAAATGCGGGTGGACGACATCGTGGTCGGCCTACTGAGCGAGGAGGCCGGCTTCTGCGATCCGCATTCCGTGGCGAAGGGGTACGCGGAGGCCGCGGCGCGTCACGGCGTGAGGATCCGGACGAGGACCGCGGCGGAGCGCATACTGGTCGAGCGGGGCGAGGTGGTCGGCGTGTGGACGGCGGACGGGGAGATTCGCACGCCCGTCGTCGTGAATGCGGCGGGACCCTGGTGCAACGAGTTGAACCGGCCGCTCGGATTCGAGCTCCCGGTGGACATCTGGCAGCGACAGATCTTCGTGACGACCCCCCATCCGGAGATTCCGCCGAATCGGCCGATGTACGTCGACGTGACGGGGCGTTTCTACTTCCGCCAGGAGCTCGACGGGGGCTTCGTCCTTGGACTCGTGGAGGACACAGCCGCGCGCGACCTCGCGGAACCGCAGACGGACTGGGCCTTCAAGGTGAAGGCCGTCGAGGCGGCGGTCCATCGCGTCCCAAAGCTCGCGGAGACGGGAATTGCGAACGGCTGGTCGGGCATCGTGACCTTCACCCCGGACCAGCTTCCGGTCCTCGGCCCGGTCCGGGAGGCAAAGGGGCTCTACCTCGCGAACGGGATGTCCGGCTACGGCGTCATGATTAGCCCCGCGGTCGGCATCCTCCTCGCGGAGATGATCGTCCGCGGAGAGGCGACGAGCCTCGATGTTCACGCTCTGAGCTACGACCGCTTCCGGGGGAAGGAGACGGTTCGGCGAGCGGGCCTCTGGCTGACGGAGACCTAGCGGACCGACGACAGTCGCTCGTGGATGAAGCCCGCCGTGCGGATCGCGAGGGCGATGATCGTGATCATCGGATTCACGCCCGGCGCCGTGGGGAGGACGCTCCCGTCCCCGATCCAGAGGTTCCGGACCTCGTGGCATTCGCCCCGCGGGTTCGCGGTGCTCGTACGGGGGTCCCGACCCGCCCGCGCGGAGCCCATGGGATGCGCGGAGAACAGCGCGAGCCCGTTCTCCCGCACACCGAGTCGCTCAATCCGCGCGAGGAACGCGTCGAACTCGTGGACGGGGATCGGAGACGCGCCATCGCCGACGGCGCATTCCTGCAGGTGGAGCGTCGCGATCCGACGGGCCCCGGCCGCACGATGGATCCGGGCCACTTCCTGGAGGCCGCGGACCAAGTTCCGCCGGTCGCGCGGCGAGAGACGATACTCGAGGACCGGCTCGCCCCGGGCGTCCGTCCGCACGCGGCCTTCCGCGACGTCCCGGACCAAGACGATCGACGCGGCCGCGCGGGCGATGCGGAGCATGGAGTCCTTGTGCGCCCGGCCGCCGTACCATGGCAACGCGAGCGCCGCGAGGCCCGGATGGCCGGGAGCACCTTCCATCCAGGGACCATGGTGGCCCGCGTCGGAATCCTGGAAGCGCTTCACGATGATCGTCTGCATCGGTCCCTTCCACATGCGGATCGGGCCGGGATATTCTGCGAGTAACGCCGTCGTGGGATCGAGGCGCAGTCCAAGGCCGACGCCGCGGAACCGGACGCCGGACCGGAGGAGCAACGCAGGCGTCTGGACCGCGCTGCCGGCGACGACGACCGTCCGGGACCGAACATGGACCGGAATCTCGCGACCCCCGGAGCGGTATCTCGCCTCGACGCCACGCGCCTCTCCCCCTTCGATCATGACGTGCTCGGCCCACGTGTCAAAGAGGAAGCGGGCGCCAGCGCGATTCGCGTCGAGGAGATGCGTCACGAGCGGCGATTGCTTCGCATTGTACACGCACCCGAAGAAACAGAAGTCGCAACGGGCGGCGCAACCGCGCGCGTTCCGCGGGATCACATCGTAGTCCTGTCCGGGACGGTAGCCTAGAGCTTCGCATCCCCGTCGCAGGGCATCGTTCGATGGGTTGACGACGCTCTCCGCCGTGTTCACGTTCAACCGAGTCCACACCTCGTCGAGGATCGCGTCGAACGCGGGACCCGCCACGCCCGCCATGCCGTGCTCCCGCTCCCACTCCTGTCGGGCCCACATCGGCGGCCGCAGGGACGTCATCCAGTTGATCGTCGCGCTTCCGCCCGCCGTCCGTCCCGCGAGGACGCCGATGGCGAGGTCTCGCGTGGTGAGCACCCCGTGACCTTGGAACATCGTATCGTACGTGTCCGCCTCCAGCTGCGAGAAATCGTCCGCGGTCCGGTAGGATCCTGCTTCCAGGACGACGACCCTCCACCCCGCCTGCGCGAGCTTGGCGGCGATTGCCGCACCGCCGGAGCCGCTCCCGACGACACAGACGTCGGCATCGAGGGTCGTCTCGCGCTCCGGGAGGATCGGCACGATCCGAAGGTCGTCGGATTTTCGGTCAGGTTTCCGTTCGGCCGATGGGGCGTCGTACCCGATCGCCGACCAGTTCGGGTTCCGTCCGCTGGGCGAGGTCTTCGCGTAGTTCAGGAAGAGGATGAGCCGCTTGATCGCGTGGAACCCCCGGCGCTTCACGGCGAGGCGGCTGTGCGCCCAGCCACGGAGGTATCCTTCCCGTTCCGCCGAACCCATGGCCGCGAACGCCCGTGGACGTCCACTCAGCAAAAGATTGAGCGCCGGACTCTCGATCGTCCGAAGTAAACGTCGGAAATCTGCGCGGTCCTTCGGCGACACGTAAGATTCGATGATCCGCGCGACGTCTTCGTCAACTTCGAAGTCCGTGGCCTTGCGAGCGAAGAAGCCATCCGGGTCGTCGGGGACATCGAGCGAGGGCACGAGGGCATCGGCGAGGAGGCGGAGACTCGCTCGCTCCGAGGGGGCGAGCCGCGCCTCCGCAACACCGGCCATCCTGGGTCCCCTCGCCCGAGAAGGATGCGTGCCCCCTTAGGTGCTTCGTCCGTATGTGGCGCATCTATTTATCCGAGCGTAGACTACGCGCGGCCCGGGATGCCCATGTCGGAATTCGAGGCCCTCGCAAAGAACGTCGTCCGCCGGACGCTCCGCGTCCGACCGAAGGAAAACGTAATTGTCGAGTGTTGGAATCACGGACTCGATGCAGCGAGGGAGATCGTCTATCAGCTCCGGTCCATCGGCGCGCGGTCGACGCTTCTGTTCGAGGACGAGGACACGTATTGGCGGGGCGTGGAGACCCTGCCGACGGGAAAGCTGGGGCAGGTTTCCTCCTCGGAATGGGCGGCCCTCGCGAAGGCCGATGCCTACATCTTCCTCCCGGGACCCGCGGACATTGCGCGGTACCGAAAGAACCTCCCCAAGTCCCAGGCGGCGACCGCGTACAACTCCGAGTGGTACCGCCGGGCGAAGAAGGCGGGACTGCGTGGTGCGCGTGTCCTGCTCGGGTACGTGACGCGCGAGCGTGCCGCGTCGTACGGCTTCGAATTCGACCCGTGGCGGGCCATGCTCGTCCGCGCGACCTCGGCAGACTTCGGGCCGATCGCGCGGAAGGGTAAGAAACTCGCGACCCTGCTCTCGAAGGAGGCGGAGGTCGAGATCACCGGGCCGAACGGGACGCGGCTCACGCTCGAACTCTCCGGTCGCAAGGCGCGCACGGACGACGGGATCGTGGACGCGCAGGACCTCAAGGCGGGGCATTTCATGACGAACGTCCCGCCGGGGTACGCGATCGTGTCCCCGGACGAATCGACGGGAGAAGGGACCTTCCGGGCCGATAGACCCGCACCTTACCTCGGATCCGGCGTCATGGACGTCGCATTCGAGTTCCACGACGGGCACGCCGAGTGGACGGCGTCCGCGAATTCCGAACTCGTGCGCTCGCAATACGAGCGAGCGAAGGGCGCGAAGGACCGGGTCGGAACCCTCTCCATCGGCATCAATCCGGAGGCCAGCTACGGCTATCTCCAGGACGACCTCGTTGCGGGATGCGTCGAGGTCTCCATCGGTGACAACTCGGAGGAGGACGGGCGCAACCGCTCCGACTTCGGCCTCGGCGGCCGGCTCAGCCGGGCAACGGTCCGTGTCGGCAAGAGGGTCATCGTCGACGGAGGACGCCTCGTCGTGTGACGGGGCTGTGACTGCTCTCGAGCCGGTGGGGAGATGCGCCGGTCATCCGAGGAAGGCTACGCGATCTTCCGATGGATAGCGGGCCTCGTCACGAGGCGCTACCGGCTCTTCGTGATCGTGTGGATCCTCGTGTTCCTCGGCGCCCTCGCCGCAAACCAGGTGTGGCGCGTCGGCGACGTGGTCTCCTTCTCGCAGTCCTCCACACTCCCCGAGGACACGGAGTCCGCGCGGGCGCAGCGCATCGTGGACGAGCAATTCCCCGGGCGCCTCGCGAACAGCAGCGCCACGATCGTCCTCGTGGCCCCGAACGTCACGACGTCGGACTATCGACGGTTCGTCGTGGATCTCCATCAGGCGATCGTGAGTTCGTCGACCCTCGGCGGTGGAGAGGCGCAGACCCTCATGCTCCAGAACGGCGCGACGCTGACGATCGACCGCCCGATCGAGTTCCTGCTGGATCCCTCGAGTGCCACGATCTACGCGATCTACGAGGCGTACGCGTATGAACTTGCGGTGCAGTTCGCCGCCCCGGTCCACGACCAGGTCGGATTCACGCAGACCGCCGTCGCGATCTATTGGGGACTGCCCGCGTGCTTTGTGCCCGCGTGGGAGGCCACGCCGCAAGATCGGAACGACACGGGTTACACGGCCGCACGCGCGTGCCTGAACCAGATGCCATACTCCGTCTTCCCATGGGGGAGCGGGTACCTCGGGGGGTTCTACCAGAACTGGCAGGCCTCCTTCGGCAACACGTCCCTCGAAGGCGTGCCCGCGTCCGTCCGGGCGGATCTCGTGATCGCACAGACGCTCCCGGGGTTCCTCGCGTCGCCTTTCGCGGAGGCGGCCTTCACGCTGGAGCAGCGCGCCTTCCAACTCGGCATGCTCTCCGTGTTCTCTCTTGCGAACTTCTCCGACTCCCAGCTCCAGGTCGCGTACGGACTTTCGGCGTTCTCCCAGGTCCCCGTGGCTGGCCTTCCGTTCTTCGAGGACCTCTATCCGTCCGTGAATGCATCGGCGACCGAGGCGGAACTCCGGGCTTTCGCGCGTCGGGAAGTCCTTCGGTACGACCTGGACACGACGCCGCTCGTCCTGCCCGTCGACGTCTCCCGATTCTACATCAGCGGCGACCGGACAATCCTCCTCGCGAGCTACGAGTTCGAGAAGGAGCCGGGATACATCGACGCGTCCCGGCGTCAACCGATCACGGAGGACGTCATCGCAATCCGCGACCTCGTCGCCCGGATGAGGCAAGCGTATGGCATCACGCCGTCCGTCTACGTGACGGGCAGCGCGCCGTCGAGCCTGGACCAGGAAGAAACGATCGGCGGGGGCGCGGAGTTCATCGCGACAATCGTCCTGGCCATCGTCCTCATCGGACTGTACTTCCGCTCGACCGTCTCCCCGGCGTTCCCGATCCTCACGATCGCAATCGCCCTGATGATCGCGAACCTCTTCGTGTACGTCGTCGCCATCTACCTGTTCAGCGTCGATTTCACCGTGACCGCGGTCCTCCAGACGATCCTGCTGGCCACGGGCACGGACTATAGCATCTTCCTCGTCTCGAGGTATCGCGACGAACGTCAGGACGGCCGCGAGAAGAAGGAGGCCGTGAGGAACGCCGTCATCTGGGCGGGCGAGAGCGTGACCACGAGCGGAGGCGCCGTGTTGATTTCATTCGCGGCCCTGTCCCTCGGCTCCTTTCCGATCCTGAAGACGATGGGACTGACGATCGGCTTCGCGGTCACGGTGGCCCTCGGCCTCGCCCTCACCTTCACGCCCGCGATCCTCATGCTGCTCGGGAACCGGGTGTTCTGGCCGTCCGGACACACGGTTGCCCGGCCGCGGCCGAAAACGGAGCTGACAACTACGGAGCGGTACTTCCGGCGGGCCGCCGAGTTCTCGATGAAGCGCGCGAAGGTGGTCCTGCTCGTGGCGGTTCTCATCACGATCCCCTCGACGTACATTGTCCTGACGGACGAGCCCACGTTCGACTTCTCCGCGGGCCTCCCGCCGACGGAATCGAGCGAGGGACTGAGCGCGATCAGTCAGTCATTCGGTTACGGTTTCATCTTCCCGTCCTACCTCATTGTGCGGTTCCCCGGCGACGTGCTCCTGCCGGATGGCAACGTTTCCGTCGCGAGACTCGATTCGCTGGACAACCTGTCGTCTCGCGTGCTGGCCCGGGGCGCCGGCGTCAAGAGCATCGAGGGCCCCACGAACCCGCAGGGGAGCGACGTGGACTACCGCAATCTGTCCTCCATGCAAGAGGCCCAGCGCCAGGCGATCCTGGCGGCGATGGCCTCCTACATCGGGAAGGACAACCGCACGGTCCGCCTGAGCGTCGTCCTCAGCGACGATCCGTTCTCCCGCGAGGCGATCGCCACGGTCGACCGCCTGGCCATCCTGCTGCCGGAGATTCAGCGATCCGAGCCGGAACTCGCCGCCGCGGGTCTCTACCTCGGCGGCGTGAGCGCAATCCTGAACGATGTCCGGGACAACACGAACCAGGACCTGAAAATCATGGCGATCGTCGTGATCATCGGCCTCTTCATCGTGCTCCTCTTCGTCCTCGGATCCGTCCTGATCCCCGTGCGGGCGATCCTGACGATCCTCCTGAGCATCTCGTGGACCCTCGCCCTGACGATCGTGCTCTTCCACGTCTGGAAGGGCCTCGATGTCGTGTTCATCCTGCCCCTCGCGCTGTTCGTCATGGCGATGGGGCTCGGGATGGACTACGACATCTTCATCATCACGCGCGTGCGCGAAGAGGTCGCTCGTGGAAGGTCGGATCGCGAGGCGATCGCCGAGGCGACGACTCGGACAGGCGGGATCATCAGCGCGTGCGGCATTATCATGGCGGGCGCCTTCGCGACCCTCATGCTCAGTGCCTCGCCGTTCCTCCAGGAAATCGGGTTCGCCCTGGCGTTCGCGATCCTCTTGGACTCGATGGTCGTGCGGATCTACCTCGTTCCCGCGGTGATGGTCCTCGCGGGGAAGTACAACTGGTGGGCTCCCGGCCCACTCCAGCGCGTCCGTCGGGAACCGGCGCCCCAGCTCTCCGACATCGATGAACTGTGACGACAGGCAGCGTCCGCACGGAATCGGCTCGAGGTACGTTGGCGGCGATCGATGCACGGGACCTCCCGGGGGCGCCGTCGTGCTGGCTTCGTTATCAGCCGGGACTTTCACGACGCGTAGGCTTAAGCCGAACCGCCGTCGTGAGGGCGCCACCATGGTCCCGACGACCGCGGATCCGTCCGCGCGGGAGTCCATCGATGACCTTCGGGAACACGACCGCGAGGTCCTCGAGTTCCTGTCGCAGGATCCTTCGTCACACGTGGCGTTCCAAGGACTCCGACGCCGCCTCGGCATCCATCCGGAGAAGCTTTCTCGCGCGTTGCACCGTCTCGCGGAGGACGATCTCGTCGAGCGCACGGAACTCGGATATCGCGCGACGCCACGGGCGATGGCGGTCGTGAGCCCCTCAGCCCTGCGGTCCGAGGACGCCGGGATCACAATCCTCCAGACGTACTTGCCGGCGAACGTCGACCTGCGCGGCCTCGTGCAGGCGCTGCGTGGCACATGGATCGGCCCATTGCGGTGGTACGGTCTCTCGGAATTCCCAGACGGAATGCGCCTCGCCTGGGCCCTCGAGGATGATTCGATTCGCCTCGAGACGTTCGTCCGTCCAGGGCAGCTGACGGTCGTCGCGAAGGTCGCGACGCCGGACCGGTTGGACGACGCGACCCGGCTCGGTCATCAGCTCTTCCAACATGTAGCACGAGGAGCTTCCCACGAGTCGTACCCCGGAATTAGCGGTTGACACGAAGGCGCTCGACTGCGTCCGCCGACGACCGGTGTGGAATGCGATTCAAGACGTCTGTCGCCCCCCTCGACTCGCCTGTCTCCGGCGGAGAGTGGACCCGCCCGCGCGGGAAGGGTGGGGAAGAGCCGACCTGGTCAAGGAAATTGGAGGGCGCGCATCCTCGGCCTCGGGGGCGGCCGGCCCCGCCCGCCCGGACCCTCCGCGAGTCCTCCGAGCACGTGGAGCCGGCCGCGGAGCGTGACCTCGCTCACACCGCTGACCCTCGCGATCTCG
>Ga0209640_10001374_pt1 | contig 20546 bp, 21 predicted proteins | sample RifCSP10_1_FD_184018 | JGI IMG/M metagenome (GOLD analysis project Ga0209640, IMG submission 184018) | Soil microbial communities from Rifle, Colorado - Rifle CSP2_sed 10_1 (SPAdes) (version 2) | ecosystem: Environmental > Terrestrial > Deep subsurface > Rock core/Sediment | place: Rifle...
TGCGCCGAAGCCGGGGCCGCAGCAAAAAGCACCGCAGCCAGCAGCGCTAATTTCACGAACCTCTTCTTCATTTTGCCTCCTTTGCCTCCCGAAATTTAATACATACACGGTTGGTACTACTTTCGCCGGTTTTTAGCCTAACAGCGACAACCTGTCAAGCCAAAAGTTGTATTCTAAGCAAATCTCCCTACGCCCATAACTACTAAATTAGGCCGGAAATGGCCTCTTTTAGCCAAATCGTGGCAAATTGTCAAGCCTAAAGTAGTAGATCCATGCGACTAGAAAAGGATACGCTTTCACCCAAAAACGACCATTTGTTGACGCTTAGCCGCGCAACTGTACTGTTTGGCCCAAATTGCGCTCAAAGCTCTCCGTCCCTCCGGTCGTCGGACGGCAAGTTATGAGGACGAAAAGAAAAATCCTGAGTAATCGGGGTCGACTTCTTGGGACCCCAAGCGTTGTGATCGCGACAGCGCTTAAGTAAACTCTGCTACATCGATGTTAGCCAAGCGAATCATTCCATGCCTTGATGTTAAGGCCGGACGAGTGGTCAAGGGAGTCAACTTTCTCGATTTGCGCGATGCCGGAGACCCGGTTGAGATCGCGCGCGCGTATGACCATGAAGGCGCCGATGAGCTCTGTTTTCTCGACATCACTGCGTCGCACGAAAACCGCGCTATTATTCTCGACGTCGTGGCGCGTACTGCCGAGCAAGTTTTTATGCCCCTAACCGTCGGCGGAGGGATCAACAACACGGACGATATTCGCCGCCTGCTCAGAGCCGGTGCCGACAAAGTTTCGATCAATACTGGCGCGGTGAATCGACCGGAGTTCGTCCGCCAAGCGGCCGAAATGTTCGGCAGCCAGTGCATCGTAGTGGCGATCGACGCCAAGCGCGTCGGCGATCACTGGGAAGTGTTTACTCATGGCGGACGAAACCCAACTGAGATCGAAGCCGGTGAGTGGGCTGTGCGCATGGAACGGTTCGGCGCCGGTGAGATTCTTCTCACCAGTATGGACCGGGACGGCACGAAGGCCGGTTACGATTTGGAGCTAACTCGAAGGATCTCAGATGGCGTCAGCATACCCGTGATCGCCTCCGGCGGCGTCGGCAACCTTGAACATATCTACGAAGGATTAACTCGAGGGGGGGCGAGCGCCGCGCTGGCGGCGTCGATCTTTCATTTCCGCGAGTATTCGATTGCCGAGTGCAAGGCTTACCTCGAGAGTCGCGGCGTCACCGTCCGCCCCGCGCGCTGACGTTTGTCCGCAAGCGTGACTGGCGTGGTGTTTTCCGAAATCCGTTGAATAATTCGACCGTCATTCCGGGCAAAAAGTAGGGGCGGGTTTCAAACCCGCCCCTACCCATACCCGCGGCCGGCGACTTATTTTGCGGACTTTGGTTCCCGGAGACTGGCAGACGGTTCGATGAGCGCGCGTTTTCGCGGCGGATCGAAGAACGGCAGCGTGACAATCTTGGCGCCGGCGGTTTTCCGCCTATTGTCCACCATCACTTCCATTTCAACCCGGGTTTCAGGCGGAGTGTAATCTTTTTCCACCATTGCCAACGCGATGTATTTTTTTAACACCGGCGACCAGGCCCCGGTCGTGGCGTGGCCCACTTGGCGATCGTCTTTATAGAGCGGCAGACTGCCGCGCCAAGCCGCGGTCGGAAACCGGGGCGGCAAACCGACCCGTGTGAATAGATACTCGTAATCGTTCAGATCGATCTCAAGGCCGACGATTTGCCGCGACGGACCGCTTTCATGAATTTTTTTTAGCGCCTCGGCACCGACGAAATGGGCCTTCTTTAAATCTACGGTCCAGCCCAAACCGATTTCATAGGGCGAATACCTTTGCGATGGGATCAAAGCCCTTTCGGCGCCGGTATAATCGACCTCGAGCAGGATAAAGCCGGCTTCGAGGCGTGCCACGTCGAGTGCCAGCAGTCCCGCGGGCTTGATGCCGAAACTCGCACCGTGATTCATGAAAACATCCCAAATGCGCTCTGCATGCTCGGCACCGAGCCAAATCTCGTAGCCCAAATCGCCGGTGTAACCCGTGCGCGAAACGATGACCGGCACGTCGTGAATCTTACCCGACGCAAAGCGAAAAAATTTTAAGCGGCTGAGCTCAAGATCGACGAGCGAAGCAAGAATGTTAGCCGCATTCGGTCCCTGAAGCGCCAACGCGGCAATTTTTTCCGAGACGTCTTCGATCGAGACATCCAGAGCTAACGCGTTGAGCTTAAGCCAGCGAAGAGCAGGGTCGGCCAGATGAAATCGAAAATAATCCTCCGCGATTCGAAACACCGTGCCGTCCTGGAGCACCGCGCCGTCATCTTCACAAAGACAGGCGTAGAGCGCCTGGCCGACGGCGCACCTCGCCGCATCGCGGGTGATCACCCGGTTAACCAGCGCTGCGGCGTCTTTGCCGCGAACATCGTATTTGTAAAGCGGCGAGACATCGATGAGGCCGGCGCTGTTGCGGATCGCGTGATACTCGTAGTCGTGCACCACTTCGTAGGAGCTTGCGACAAAATACCCCGACCAGGTGCGCCAGTTTTGACTGATACACAAGGCCGCGGTGCGCGAGTGAAAAGGAGTTCCGAACGGCATGTTCTATTTGGGAGTTTTGAAACTTCGACAGGCTCAGTACAGGTTTTGTATTTTGGAATCGATCAAAAGCCGCTGTTCACGTTGACTTGCTCGACAAAATTACCAAATATGCCCTTTTAAGCAAATTAAGACCATGAACAACTATGACGCGATCATTATCGGCGGCGGCCACAACGGCCTCACCAGCGCCGCGTATCTGGCCAAGGCCGGGAAAAAAGTTTTGGTCCTGGAACGGCGACATGTGTTGGGCGGCGCGGCGGTGACCGAAGAGATCTACCCAGGATTTAAATACTCCGTTTGCTCCTACGTCGTGAGTCTTCTCCGCCCGGAAGTGATTCGGGAATTGGAACTGCCGAAATACGATCTCGAAATCATCCCACTCGACAGCACCTTCACGCCTTTGCCTAACGGCGATCACTTGTTCCGCTCCGGCGACCACGCCCAGACGCGCCGCGAGATTGCGAGACACTCCACAACCGACGCGGAAGCCTACGAGCAATACGGTCAGTTGATGGTGCAAATGGCAATGGCGGTAAAGCCGCTGCTCGGCATGATCCCGCCGGAACCGACCACGTGGAATCCCAAGGATCTCTTGGGGCTTGCCCGGGTGGGCAATCATTTTCGTGGCCTTGAGGGAAAACTCCTCTACGATCTGACCAAGCTCATGACCGCGAGCTCGGCAGATTTTCTCGACGAGTGGTTTGAGACCGATGCGCTCAAAGCCACCATGTCGGCAAGCGGCATCATCGGCACTTTTATGGGACCGCGCTCGCCGGGAACGGCCTACGTGCTGCTGCATCACTACATGGGCGAGCTGGACGGCGCGTTTCGCTCCTGGGGTTTTGCCCGCGGCGGCATGGGCACGATTAGTCGGGTGATCGCCGATGCGGCGCGCCACTACGGCGCCGAGATCAGGACCCAAGCGTCGGTTGACCGGGTATTGGTTAGAAACGGCCGCGCTTACGGCGTCGCACTCCAATCCGGTGAGGAGTTCGAGGCCAAAGTCATTGTCTCCGGCGTCGACCCTAAACGAACCTTTCTTAAAATGGTCGGCACCAGCCATCTCGCTGCCGAGTTTATTAAGCAAGTAAGTGACTACAAGATTCGCGGCTCATCAGCCAAGGTCAACCTGGCGCTCGATGCGCTACCGAACTTCACCAGCATGCCCGGCAAGGGACCGCACCTGGCCGGGGCCATATCGATCAGCCCGAGCCTTGACTACATCGAGCAAGCTTATGATGACGCCAAGTACGGCAATTTTTCGCGCCGGCCGTACATGGACATCATCCTGCCATCGATGCTCGATCCGTCCATGGCGCCGCCGGGTAAACATGTCATGTCGATCTTCGTCCAGTACGCACCTTATCACCTAAAAAGCGGCACCTGGGCGGAGAAACGGGAGGTTTTCGGCGATACTGTTGTCGAAACGATCAGCGAATACGCGCCGAATCTAAAAGACATCATTCTTCACCGCCAAATCGTGACGCCCTGGGACCTCGAGCAGGAATTCGGCCTTACCGAAGGCAATATTTTTCAAGGTGAGCTGACTCTCGACCAGCTTTTCTTTCTCCGGCCGGTGCCGGGCTGGGCGAAATATCGCACTCCAATTAAGAACCTTTATATGTGCGGCGCCTGCACCCATCCCGGCGGCGGCGTGATGGCGGCTTCGGGACGACTGGCGGCGTTGGAAATCCTCAAAGACATGAACCGGACACTGCTATAACTCGCGATGCAAAGTTACGACGCCATCGTCATCGGCGCTGGACATAACGGACTCGTGACCGCGGCTTACCTGGCAAAAGCGGGGAAAAAAATTTTAGTTGTCGAGCGTCGCCCGGTAGTGGGCGGCATCGCCGCTACGGAAGAAATATTTTCAGGCTTTAAGTATTCGTCCTGCGCTCATCTCGCCGGTTCATTTTCCACCCAAGTCATCGAAGATCTGGAACTCAAAAGGCACGGCTTGGAGCTACTGCCCTTGAATCCGCTGCTTTTTGCACCCGCTCTCGACGGAAACTCGCTGACGATTACCCGGGACATGAGCGGCGCAGCTGAACAGATCGGGCGTCATTCGAAGGCGGATGCCGGCAAATTTTCCTCGTTCTGCTCGCGTTTAAAAGCGCTATCGGGGTTTCTAGCGACGATCTATGGCTTGCCGCTTCCCAGCAAAGCCGAGCCGGGAAGTTTTAATCCCGCCGCGCTCGTCAAAGTCGGCTGGAAATTTCACCGCCTCGGCAAGAAAGAAATGTATGAATTCTTGCGCGTTCTGCCGATGAGCGCGGCGGACCTGGTCAATGAATGGTTTGAGAACGAGCTTCTCAAAGCCGCGCTGGCGGGCGGCGGCATGCTCGGGTCCTTCGTCGGTCCGCGGCAGCAGGGAACTGCTTTCAACCTGCTTCACCACCAGCTCGGCGAATCAAACGGCGCGCTGCGGACGGCAGGCTTCGTGCGCGGCGGGATCGGCAACCTCTCTCAAGCGCTCGCCCGCGCCGCCCAACAATTCGGCGCGCAGATCCGAACCAACGCGGAAATCACAAAGGTCGTCACAAAAAACCGCGCTGCGACGGGAGTTGTTTTGCAGAATGGCGAGGAAATCAACGCGAGCAGCGTGATTTCGAACGCCGACGTTAAGCGGACCTTCCTCAAACTCGTCGAACCAACCTACCTCGACCCGCACTTCCTGTTACAAGTCGGAAACATCCGTTCGCGCGGCACGGTGGCCAAGATCAACCTAGCGCTCGACACATTGCCGACCTTCAAAAACTCAAACCATCAGGCGGCCGCGCTGGGCGGAATCATTCACATTGGGCCGAGCTTGGATTACCTCGAGCGGGCCGCCGATGACGCAAAATACGGGCGTTCTTCCGAGCAGCCATTCCTAGAAATCACACTTCCTTCGATTGCCGACTCATCGATCGCGCCCACGGGAAAGCACGTGATGTCCGTGTGGATGCAATCGGCGCCTTACAATCTGCGGGAAAGAAATTGGCACGACCAGCGGGACGCGTTGGGGGATGCGGTCATGGCAGTCATCGAAGACTACGCGCCAGGCTTTAAAAATTCCGTCCTTCACCGCCAGGTTTTGACGCCTTTAGACCTGGAAGAATCCTATAGTCTCACTGGCGGCCACCTCTACCATTCTGAAATGGCCCTCGATCAGATCTTTTTCCTGCGCCCGGTTCCTGGTTGGTCACGCTACCATACGCCTATCGATAATTTCTTCCTCTGCGGCTCCGGAACTCATCCGGGCGGCGGGATAACCGGTCTTCCCGGCTACTATGCAGCCAAGACAATCATCAAGAGCCGCACGCAAAACAGGTAACTCCCTTTGCATCTTGCCCCGTCCATGGTAGACAAAAAAAGATCGTTTTCTTCAGCATCTTTAAGGCTATTCCATGAAAATCTATCTCGGCCTTCTGGAATCCTCGCTGCCGGATCAGACAAGAATTTTTGGCGAAATAGACGGGAACCTCGTCGACTTAAATCTCGCACACGCGTCTTACCTTGCCCAAGCAGGCGATTGTGTTATCGCCTACGAACGCGCGGCCTTCTACTTTCCTGAAACCATCGCTGAATTTCTCGAACGCGGCGAACAGTCCTTAAAAGCATTGGAAGAGATCGTTTCATACGCTTGTAAAAACGGCGCGCGCGATCTATGCGGCCCGGCCGGCGAGAGATCTGTTTACAAACCGTCGGAAGTCCGGATCTTGCCGCCTTTGAAGAATCCGGAAAAAAGCGTGATCATTGGCTTTTCCGACCGGGCGCGTATCGAGACCATCGCCAAAGCGGAAATCCCGACCGGCTTCTACAAACTGCCGCAGACCTTCGTCACGAACGGCAACCCCATTATCTGGCCGAAATTCTCCGAAGAGCTCGACGCCGATGGCTGTCTTGCGTTGGTCATCGGTAAAGCCGGGAAAAGGATCGATCCGGCTCAAGCCTTCGATCATATTGCCGGGGTTACCCTGCTCATCGACGTCAGCGCACGTGATATCAATCGGCGCGAGGGGCTTACCGCCAACAACTTGCTCGGCAAAAATTTCCCTTCGAGCACTTGCCTCGGCCCATGCGTGCTGCTGAAGCCGACCCGAGCAGAGTTGGAAGCCTTGGAAGTGGAGCTCACAATTGACGGCAGCATCAAACAGCAGTTCGCGCTTCGCGAGTGCGTCTTTACAGTCGAGGAGATCATCGCGCGCTGGTCGATGCTCGGCCTCAAGCCGGGCGATTTTTTCGCTATCGGCGCGAGCATGGCGCTCAAGGGTGACCGGCTGCAGAATCCCGTGCCGCTTAGGATCGGCTCGAAGATACACTGCTCGTCACCGGTCATCGGTGAGCTGTCGCATCAAGTCGTCGCCGCCGGAGGATTGCGCCGATGAAACTCGTTACCTATCTCTATCAAGAGCAAGAGCGCATCGGAGCGACTGAGGGCGCAGGTCGCGTGGTCGATTTACACAAAGCCTATGCGTCATATCTGCGTGGCGCCGAGTCTAATCCTGCCAGCGATGATTTGGCCCAAGTTACTCTGGGTCGCGATATGGTGGACTTTCTCAGACGAGGCGAACAAGCTCTGGACGCAGCAAGAAAGGCTTTAGCCCACGCGACCGGCAATCCAAGCTCAGCGGCCGATGCGATCGTCGATCCAAAACAAGTCCGTTTGATGTCGCCCGTGCCGCGGCCGGGCGCGCTCGTCTCCGCGGGCAAGAACTTCTCCGACCATGTCGCGGAGATGGCATCGAAAAAGGGCCCAAGCTCGCCGGTGGCTTTTCTCAAACTACCCGGCACGGTGATCGGTCCCGAAGACGACATCCCGCACCCGCCGGAAGTGAAAAACCTCGACTACGAAGTCGAACTCGCGATCGTTATTGGCAAGGCTTGCGTCGATGTAAGCGAGAATCAAGCACTGGATTATGTCGCCGGCTACGCTGCTTTCAACGACATCAGCGCCCGCGATATCATTCGCGGAGAGAACAAGACCGGCATTCATCTGATGGGCAAGAGCTTCCCCGGTTTTGCGCCCATGGGGCCCTATCTGGTCACGGCAGACGAGATCCCGGATCCGCAAAACTTGAAATTGAACCTGTCCGTCAACGGAGAAACGCGCCAGGACTCCAACTTGAGCTACATGATTTTCAAGATCCGCGACATGATCGCCTACTGGTCGCAGATGGGGCTCAACCCGGGCGATGTGCTGACGACCGGCACGCCGCGCGGCGTCGCGGCCGGACGAAAGCCGGACCAGCCGCCCTGGTGGCTAAAACCGGGCGACGTGGTCGAAGCCGAAGTCGAAAAAGTGGGGCGCCTGCGCAATCGCATCGTCGCGGAATGATCGATCGTGCAACTTGCTCGAAAGGAGAACCACCATGTCAGCCGCAGTGAACTCGGTGATTCAACCCACCGGCCTCATTTACGGCCACAGCGAGTGTCGCTATCTCGATGAGTCCTTGCCGGTTTTGACGGCCGTCTTGGCTTTGGATCTCATCGAGCGTCACGATGATCAAGCCATACTGAAGCACCCAAACACAGGCTGGAAGCTCATCCTTCATGAAGGCGGCGCCGAGGTTAAAGACAAACCGGAACGCAACCACTACGGCGTGCGCGTCTCGAACAATCAGGAAGTCGACAATGCTTATCAATATTTGCTCGGCAACAAGGAGAAACTTGGCCTTAAAAAAGTCGTCAAGCGCAAAGAGCGCGACGGCTCCTATTCGATGTTCTTCGTCGAACCGGGTGGCAATTATTGGGAGATCGAATCGTACGAAAACCGCCACAAAGCCGGTTTACCCCGACACATCGCCTACCCGTGGAAGACCCAGCTCACAGAAGAAAAACTTCCCGGCTGCGGCTACATCCCCCAGGCCATGACCCACGGCACGATGGAGTGCACCAATCTGGCGGCGTCGGTCAAGTTCTACAAAGAAGGCCTGGGACTCGACGTGATCACCCATGTGCCGACGGTCAGACCTCACGACGTCAAACATCCCTCCTTTCCATGGTACGTCGTAAGTTTGGAAGTGCCGCCGAAAAACAAACATTATCTGACACCGCTCCAGCGCTACACGGTTGGTGTCCAGTCGCCGGCGGCTCTCGCCGCAGCGCACCACGGAATGAACGAGCGGAGCGAGGAGTTCGGCACTACCTCCATCAAGCCCATCAGAGATATCCCCGGAGGCCAATCTTTTTTGATCTGCGACCTCGACCGTAATTGGTGGGAAATCGCCTGCATCGAAAGTTAGGCGGGCCTCGTTCACCAAGCCCTTGGCAAGAATTGAGCGCGGAGGTTTCATGTCTGGTTCAGCAAAGCCCGCTGTCGAATCGCTCGGCATCGTCAAAGGCCATTACGAATGTCATTTCTTGGATGAATCCCTGCCGGTTTTATCGGACCTCCTCGCGCTCGAAGTGATCGAACGGCGGGACACAGAAGCGACTCTGAAACATCCGAACACCGATTGGCTGCTCGTGGTCCATGAAAGCGGACCGGACGTGGAAGATAAGCCTTTTCGCAATCATTACGGCGTGCGCGTGACAAACAACCAAGAGGTTGATCGGGCTTACCAGTACCTGATGGCCCAGAAAGCTGAGCTGGGCTTAAAAAAAGTCGTCGTGCGCAATGAGCGCTCGGGCTCTTACTCGGTTTTCTTTGTCGAGCCCGGCGGCAACTACTGGGAGATCGAATCATACCAGCACCGACACGAAGCCGGGTTGCCCTATGAGGTTTCCTATCCCTGGGCCGCGCCGCTTAGCGAAGAAAGATTTCCGGGCAAAGGCTACATCCCGCAGGCGTTCACGCACGGCACGATTGAATGCAACAACTGGCAATCATCGGTGAAGTTCTACACGGAAGGTTTGGGCATGGAGATGATCACACACGTGACGACGCCCAAACCGCACAACATCAAACATCCGGCCAAGCCCTGGTACGTGGTCAGCCTGGAGGTCCCGGAGCGAAGTCGCAAGTATCTCGGGGTGTTGCAACGCTTTACAATCGCCGTCCAATCGCCGGCAAAGCTCGCTGAAGCTCGCGCTGGTCTCGAAGCTCGTCGCGGCGAATTCGGCATTAGCGACCTTAGCGGAATTCAGTCGAGCTCCGCCGGTCAGTCGTTTCTGCTATGCGATCTCAACCGCAACTGGTGGGAGATCGAATGCGCGAGGGAGTAGAGAATGGTACGATCAGCACTCCACTGCTCCATCGGACCAACATTGTACATCGAGAACGGAAGATCGATCCTCTATGAAAACGGAAGATTGACCCATGAACGTCAACAATCTCAGTGTCAGGAAAGCCGGTCTCCTCTTCTTCGACCTCTTAAACGTCTACTACCATGGCGCGCCGGACGCGACCAAGAAGAGAATGAAACCGGCCGTCGACAATGCCGTGCGCCTGATGAATACCGCGCGGGAGGTGTCGATGCCCATTTTCTACGCGCTGGCCAACCATCGGTCCGATGGCGAAAGCCGGAGCATGACCATCACCGACACCGACATGCGGCTTCGCCCCTGGCCGAAAGGCGAGTGCAATCCGGCGATCCACGGCGCCACCGAGGGCTCTTGGGAGCAAGAAGTAATCGAAGAAATCGCGCCGCGCCCGCAAGATTACGTGATTCCCAAATATCGCTGGAGCACCTTTCATGGGACCTATTTCGATTTGGCGCTGCGCTCGCGCGGTCTCGACACGATCATTATTTCCGGCGGAGCCGTCGACGTCGGAGTAGCGTCAACGGTCTATTCGGCGCGCGACCACGATTACAACGTCATTGTCGTCCGCGACGCCTGCAGTAACTCCTACGAAGACTCTATGGCGGCATTTATGAATACGGTGTTTCCGCGCATGGCCAGGGTTCGAACCACCGATCAAGTTATCGGGATGATTCGTCGCGCATCCAAATAAAAACCGTTTAAAGCGAACCCCAAACTGCCTGGAAAGTACGGTTTTTCCCTGTTAATTTAAATATCAGGCCTCCGAATGTCACATCAAAAACTCAGGAACCTGGTTTGTTTATTGGTTTTGCTCCTCGGCTGGTCGATTCCGCGAGCTGAGACCGCACTTGAATCTGAAAAGCAGAAGATCGAAGCACTCATCAACCGGGTGAGCGACCTCAAAGATGCCAAGTTTATCCGCAACGGCACGGAATACAATGTAGCCACAGCGGTCCGTTTCCTGCGCGGAAAGTGGAAGGCCAACGACGGTGACGTGAAAACCGCCCGGGACTTTATCGACAGGGTCGCAAGCGCTTCAGGCACATCGGGTAAACCGTATCACATCCGCTTCAAAGACGGCCAAGAAATCCCCAGCCGCGACTTTCTCCTCACCGAGCTCAGAAAACTCGAAACGTGAGCGATTCAATCCTCCTATCGCCGCCCAATGCGTAGCCGCTGGCGTGCCTTGTTATCCGCGATGGTATACCATTGTGGCCGCGGTCTTAACCGATCCGCGCATCACTTTTAGAGAGGTAAACATAAACATGCCGGTCGTCGTGAGAACCACCCTCCTTCTGGTGGCGTCCAACGTCTTCATGACCTTTGCGTGGTACGCGCATCTAAAAAATCTCAACGATCGTAAATGGTACATTGCCGCGTTCGCAAGTTGGGGTATCGCGCTGTTTGAGTACCTGCTGCAAGTGCCCGCAAACCGCATCGGCCATACGGAACTAAGCGTCTCGCAACTAAAGATCATGCAGGAGGTGATTACCCTGTCGGTCTTCGCGCCGTTTGCCGTGATTTACATGAACGAGCCACTCAAGCTCGACTATCTTTGGGCCGGCTTGTGCTTGCTCGGCGCGGTGTACTTCATGTTTCGCGCATGACAATTGGATAAAGAGGACGCTAGCGGTGATGGGCGCAGACTGTTGGAATCGGTCTGCTGCAATTGAGCGAGCCGAACCCAGCTAAGCCTTCTGGCTCTCCAAATACCTCTCAGCGTCGATGGCGGCCATGCAACCGGTGCCAGCGGCGGTGACCGCTTGCCGGTAGACGTGGTCTTGCACGTCGCCGCAGGCAAATATACCGGGGATATTCGTCTTCGTGCCTTCCCGGGTGATGATGTAGCCGTTGGCGTCCATGTCCAACTGTCCGACGAAAAGCTTTGAATTGGGCTCATGCCCGATGGCGATAAAGAGCCCATCGCTCCTGAAGTTTTCGGTCATGCCGGTCTTGACGTTTTTGAGACGGACGCCGGTCACTCCGCCCGCTTTCGCGTCGCCGTAGACTTCATCGACAATGGTATCCCAGATAAAAAAGATTTTCGGGTTTTTTTCGGCCCGCTCTTGCATGATTTTCGAAGCGCGCAATTTATCGCGCCGGTGAACGACCGTCACTTTGTTGGCGAATTTTGTCAGAAACGTCGCTTCCTCCATCGCCGTATCACCGCCGCCAACGACGACCAGCTCTTTGTCCCTGAAGAAAAACCCGTCGCAGGTGGCGCACGCCGATACGCCGTGGCCCATGAGCTTCATTTCCGATTCCAGCCCTAAGAGCTTAGCCGTCGCTCCGGTGGCGACGATAACCGCATCGCACGAGTAGGTTTCTTTTCCCACGACGATTTGAAACGGCCTCTCTTGGAGATTCACCGATGTGACTTCGCCAAATAGAGTTTCCGTGCCAAAACGAACCGCCTGCTTCTTAAATTCATTCATCAGGTCCGGTCCCATAATGCCGCTCGGAAAACCGGGGTAGTTTTCGACGTCGGTCGTGATGGTCAGCTGGCCGCCCGGCTGAGAGCCTTCGATGACGAGCGGGTTGAGATTGGCCCGAGCGCCATATATCGCAGCAGTTAGACCCGCCGCGCCCGAGCCTAGAATGATAACCTGATAGCGGCTTTTCTTATTCATGGGGTTTCTGTAACATAAAAAAAATAACCCAGAAAGTAAGCCCACACATGGCCGACCTAGGACGTCAGCCGCTGAGTTTCGTTATTAAGTGATGTGTATGCCGGCAAAGTGAACAATCGCGGCAGGTCGAGCCCAAATGAAAGCAGGTAGTCATGGCAGAACTCAGTCATTTGGATGAGCAGGGGCGGGCGCGCATGGTTGACGTAAGCGCGAAAGACGTGACCAGTCGAAGCGCGATGGCGCGCGCCACGATTCATATGCGTGCGGAAACCCTGGCGTTGATATTGGACAATAAAATCGCCAAGGGTGATGTTTTTTCGGTCGCTCGCGTAGCCGCAATCATGGCGGCAAAGAGGACTTCCGAGCTTATTCCCATGTGTCATCCGCTTAACATCACATCGGTGGAAATCGAGCTGACGGCGCAAGACAATCCCGCCCGCGTCGAAATCGAAGCCGTGGTCCGGGTGAGCGGCAAGACCGGCGTGGAAATGGAAGCGATGACCGCCGTATCGGTGGCCGGCCTGACCATTTACGACATGTGCAAAGCGGTCGACCGTGAAATGACGATCGGCGAAATTCGCCTGGTTAAAAAAAGCGGCGGCAAGAGCGGCACATTTATCAGGAATGAATGACTTTCGATTTTGGACGCAAGATGGATTGAGCATTGCCTGAGCAAAGTCAACATTCCAGTTCTTTCAAGCTCGCCCAGCGGTCTCATGTCAGAAGTTCATCTCAAAAAGGATCGAGAGCTGCCGGTCCTGCGCGGCCATCCTTGGATCTTTTCCGGCGCCATCGAACGCAGCCACGGCAATGAACAAGCCGGACTCGCCGACGTTTTTGACTCCAAAGGGAATTGGCTCGCCCGGGGTCTTTACAATCCAAAATCGCAAATACGCGTTCGCGTGCTCACTTGGCAAAAAGATACCATCGACGGCGATTTCTTCGCCCGTCGGCTGCGCCAAGCCTACGACTTTAGACGGCGACATCTGTCCACCGTGACATCGGCCTACCGGATTGTTAACGGCGAGGGCGATTTTTTGCCGGGGCTGATTGTCGATCGCTACGGCGGCTTTCTTGTCTGCCAATTCTTCTCCTCCGGCATGGCGCTTTTTCGGAATGTGATCCTGGAAGCCTTGCACGATCTCGATCGGATCGAAGGAATCTTTGAGCGCAGCGAGGGACGAGTCGGAGACGAGGAAGGGCTTTTGTCCTCGGTCGGCGTAGTGCGCGGCACGGCGCCGCCCCCGGCCATTGAAGTCATGGAAAACGGCAACAAATTCCTGGTTGATGTAAGACAGGGACAAAAAACCGGCTTTTTCTTAGACCAGCGCGACAATCGCACGTTGGTAAGCGCGCTCGCCCGCGACCGCTCGGTCCTCAATTGCTTCGCTTATAGCGGAGCGTTTTCCGTGTATGCTCTCGCCGGCGGTGCCAAGGAGGTCGTCACCTTCGACTCCTCGCAAGCGGCGCTCGAGCTTGCCGAGCGTAATCTCGAGCTCAACGGGTTTGCCGACGCGGCCGGAGAGCTGCTCAAAGGCGATGCCTTTGCGTATCTTAAAGAAATCGACAAAAAATTCGATCTGATCGTCTTAGATCCGCCTTCCTTGGCGCACAAGAGAAGCGACGTGAACGCCGCCGCGGGCGGTTACAAGTTTCTGAATCTACACGCTCTCAAGCACCTTAATCCCGGCGGCTTGCTTTTCAGTTTTTCCTGCTCGCAGCATCTTTCCATCGAGCTGTTTCAGAAGATCGTGTTCGGCGCGGCGGTCGATGCACGGCGCAAGATCGCCGTCATCAAACGATTGAGCCAACCGATTGATCACCCCGTCAGCCTGCACCATCCGGAAGGCGAATATCTGAAGGGTCTTGCGCTCCGCGCGTTGGACTAACCCGCACTCACTGTGCTAGACCCTTCGGCAACCTGGATCGGCGGTTTAGCGTGGTCAACGTCACACATCGCGAGGGCGCATGGCTTCATACCAGACCATAAAAGATTGGCCCAAGGAAGATCGTCCTAGGGAAAAGCTCCTTTCAAAAGGTGCGCACGCGCTGAGCGAAACAGAACTGCTCGCGATCATTTTGCGCAACGGCAACGCCAGTACCGGACAGAGCGCCGTCGATCACGCCCGCGTGTTGTTAAATCAATTCGGCGGACTGAAAGGCATCGAAGATGCCTCGGCGAGCGAGCTCGCGACCGTGAAAGGCATCGGCTCGGCCAAAATCGCCCAAATTAAGGCGTGCCTGGAGATCGCCAGGCGTACCGCCGGCGTGAAATGGGAAACCGGCCAGCCGCTGCGTTCCTCAGAAGAGGTTTATCAGCACTTTCGCGAGAATCTCGGCAGAGAAAGGCGCGAACTCTTCTATGTCGTCTTGCTCAACAACAAGAACCGCAAGATCCGTGAAGTCAAAATATCGGAAGGCTCGCTCACCGCGTCACTGGTCCACCCGCGTGAGGTTTACAATCCGGTCATCCGCGACTCGGCCGCCGCCGTGATTTTCGTACACAACCACCCGAGCGGCGACCCCGCGCCCAGCCCTGAGGACGTCGACATCACGCGCCGGCTCAAAGAAGTCGGCGAGGTGATGGGCGTGCGCGTGCTCGACCACGTGGTGATCGGTCACGACCGCTTCTTTAGTTTCAATGACAAAGGCATGCTTTAGCGCCGCTCTACTGCGGCAAACCGCGCAGACTTCGCAAAAAACACACAGCAGCGGCAAACTTTTATTGACTTCGCCAGCGCCGCCGTTTATCCTTCGGCCGTAAGCTATTCCACATTTGCATCCTTACCCATTTCAATCATGAGCGCACTCGAGTTCGGTCGACCCAAAAAACGCTTTGTTCCGGGCCGCGGCTTTTTTTTGATTTTGCTCCTGATCGTGTTCGTCGGCGGCGGCATTTGGTTGCTGCCGCGCTTCGAATGGCATAAACCGCAAATCAGGGTCAGCCCGGATACCGATATCATCGGCCTCGGCGCGCTCGAGATCGAAGCCAGCGATCGGGGCAGCGGCTTAAAATCGTTCAGCGTGAGCCTAAAATCAGCCGGCGCCGACTTCCCGCTCTTCTCGGAGCAGTACGACCGGCCGGTGATGCAGAAGAAATTCACCCTGGCTCTCTCCTCCAAACTCACCGGGCTCAAAGAAGGCCCAGCCGTGCTCAGCGTGAGCGCGCGCGATCGCTCGCTCTGGAGTTTTTTCCGCGGTAACGAAACCGCCCTGCAAAAAAACGTCACTATCGATATCACCGCACCGACCCTCGAGCTTATCGCCGACGATCGTTACGTGAACTTCGGCGGCGTCGGCGTGATTGCTTATAAACCTTCATCCGATACGGTGAGCACCGGCGTGAAAATCGGGAATTATTTCTTCCCGGGTTACAAAGGGCAAATCAAGAAGCATCCGGATCATTTCATCGCCTTCTTTGCTCACCCGTATGATGTGGCGGAGGATCAAAGGGCGATCCTGGTGGCCAGCGACAAAGCCGGCAACACCAGAGAAATGAGGCTCGTCTACGAGCTTAAAAACGTGAAATACAAGAAGAGCACGATTGCGATTTCCGATGAGTTTATCGCAGCCAAGGTCGCACCTCTGGTGAACGACGTGGGCGCGCGGCAAGGAAGCTCGAAGGACATTTTCATCAACGTCAACCGTCACCTGAGAAAAGAAAACGAGGACAAAATCAGACAGACGACTCTTAAATCGACGCCGTCAATGCTCTGGAATGTCGCATTCCGCCAGCTCAGCAATTCCCAGGTCGAAGCCAATTTCGCCGATGCCCGGACCTACACCTATAAAGATGAAGTCATCGATAAAGCCTATCATCTTGGCTACGATCTCTCGGTCACCAAGCACTACCCCGCCGAGGCCGCGAACAGCGGCGTGGTCGCCTTCGTCGGAGATCTCGGCATTTACGGCAACACCGTGATCATCGATCATGGCCTGGGGCTTTTTACCTTGTACTCACATTTGAGCTCGATGGACGTCAAAGCCGGCGACCAGATCAAGCAAGGACAGCCGATCGGCAAGACCGGCGAGACGGGCCTGGCGGCGGGAGATCATCTTCATTTCGGTATCTATCTTCACGGCGTGCCGGTTTTGCCGGTCGAGTGGTGGGACCAGAAATGGATTAATGATAACGTGCGACCAAAGCTAACCGGCTCTATCGCTGACGAAGAAAAGATCTCCAAACCGCTGACAAAACCTACCCGCAAACGCCGTCGATAAATACTCTTTGACAGGCGAGTGCGGCTTTTCTCAGAGTCTGCGCTCAACTGCCGAGCATGCCAGACATTGAGAAGCAGGAAGCAACCAATCGCAACGTCGATTGGCTCTAGTGCGATTGCGGCTCTTGTTGGCGGGACGGTTTGACGAGTACAAAACAAATCAACGCCGCGAGCAGTGGAAACACGGCGAGCGATGCCAGTGCATTAGGCAAACCATAGAAATCTGCTACCACACCAGCCATCAGCGGCGCTAGGAACGAGACACCCATATTGGCACCGTAGATAAATGCCACGATGCTGCCGGACAGATGCTGCGGCGCCGACGACATGGCGGCTGAAACGATGACCGGTCTAAGCGCCCAAAGCAGAGCGCCGAGAGCACCCATAGCCGTAGCCAACAAAAATCCCGATCCCAGGTAAGATATAAAGACGATCGCGATCACGCTTGCGGAGGAAAACGCCATAATTAACGGCTTATGTCCGAAACGATCGGAGATCCAGCCGACAAAGGCCGGCGCCACACCGGCGAATAGAAATAGCACGGACATGTAAGCCCCGACCGCGCCCGCCGATAAATTTAAATGCAACGACAGGTAAAGCGGCAGGAACGCCGCCAGAGCGGTCTGCCCCATGGCACGGAGCGTTGAGACCGCAACTAAGGCGAATACGGTCTTGTTCTTGACCACATCTTCCCATACCGCGCGCCGGTAATCGCGCGGCCGCGGCGCAGTTGTTTCTCCTTCCGCTCCGAAAAATGCATACAACACTCCGATCAATAAACCGGGGATCGCCCAGATTTGCAAAGTCGTGCGCCAATCGAAAAACGCCAGCAAAAAACCGATCGCAAGCGGACCGATCACCTCGCCGAGATTGGCGCTGCTGTCGTGAACGCCCAGAGCAAAGGCTTTCTTTTCACGGTATTTCGCGGACAATATTGCCAATGACTGCGGGTGAAACCATCCGCCGCCGAATCCGGCCAGGCCCATAAAGAGAAGCAGCGATGGAAACGTCATCGCCGCACTGAGTCCGAGACAACCCAGGCCGATCATGCCGATGCAAAGCCCGAGCAAAATATTACGCCGGCTTGCCAGGTCTGCCAAAAAACCCGAAGGAAAGCTCGCCACTCCCGCCATTAAGGTGCGCGCGGAAACCAAAGCGCCCGCTTGCGCCAGACTTAAGCCTAGCGACGTGGTCATCAGCGGCAAGATCACAGCGATCACGCCGTTGAATAGATGCTCGGTCATGTGCGCCGTGGAGTTGGCCGCCAAGCGCCCCCAGGCCGCAAACGGCGTTGCTACTGATTGAAAATTATCAATCTTCGACAACTGAGTCCCCTCTGATCGGGATTAAACTAAATCCTTATGCGGATTTTCTGCGCTTCGCAAACTACCGCGCAGCAATCGCTCGTTTTGGTGAGAGATTAACCCACTTCTATGAGCTTGTGCCGGGAGTGATGACCGCGCACGATCTTGATCGTCGATTTGGCGATACCCAAATGATCCGCGAGCAATTCAATCAGCGCCCGGTTCGCCTTGCCGTCCTGCGACGGCGCGCGCACGGCCACGCGAAATTCGCTCTCGGTCAATTGAGTCACCGACGGCGATTTTGAATTGGGCTTGACCGTGACTGAAATCCTCCGCCCCATGGATAACACTATACACGCGCATGCCGGAACGGCGATCTGCCAACGGTGAATTTTTTGCGCCCGGGGATGTTTAGCGAGCCTGCCGTCGCACCATCTCAAGAAGCTGCTGATAAGACTTCAGAAGATCGGTCGAGGTGACGATGCCGCACACCGTACCGTCATCCTCGACGACCGGCAGGCAATTGATACGCTTGGCGATGAGCTTCGAAACAGCCTCGACGATCGGTGTATTGCGTCTAACGGTGATGGGGTTGCGTGTCATGATTTGGTCAAGCGATTTGGAGCGCGAATTGGGATTTCGCGCCAACGCCCTGAAAATGTCTCGGTCGGAAATAACGCCCACAGCGTTACGATAATTATCAACGACGACGCAGTGGCGAAAATGGCGGTCGTTCATCAAGTTGGCGGCGTCATCAAACGTGTGATGCGGGCTTAGGGTGACCACTTTGCCAGTCATGACATCGGCCACTTCGGTCGGACCGATGACTACGGAGATCTCATGTGACGCCGTCTCGTTGCGCGAAGTCTTGTCGCTAAGATTCTCGAACATCTGTTTTCTCCCGGATTTTGAAGTTGGCGCGTCGGCCTGAATGTCCGGAGGAAACACAAAGCAATTCTTACACCAGCTATGGTTGGAAAACCCGCGCATTCGACGCCGCTTATCGATCTCACGAGAAGGATAAGAAGTCGCTGATCGCTCCCTGGTCTTCCCTAAAAATGACTCCCGCTACTGTGCAAGCAAACGCGAAACTTGTCCGGCCGCGGCTAATTCTGTCAAATGTCGCTTACCGGTCGTGACACGGAGAGGAAATCCTCAGCGCCGACACTCATCCTGGCAATGGGCCTTCGCGGCTGCGTGCTTAAGTCTTTCTTTCTCGGTGCTTTCGGCTCTGCCGCTCCGAGACTCATGGTAGATTCGCTTGTTCGTTCTTAGTTGCGGTTCTGCCGCTCTGTGTTACAAAAGAATGCAAAACGTTACGACTGGAGAATCATTAATGACCCTCGTTTTGAGCAACGACGACGTTCGGAGAGCCTTGAACATTAAGGAATGCCTGGACGTTATGGAGGAATCCTACCTCGAGCAGGCCGCCAGCCGTGCGGTTAATCGCCCGACCTGTCATTCGTATCTACCTCATTCTCTGCCGAACTCCACTTACAGCTTTAAGTCCGTCGACGGCGGCATCGGCAAGTACGGCGTGCTTGCCCTGCGCGTCACGTCCGACGTTGTTCAAGAGCAACAGATTCGCGGCACCGTCCGGTTGGAAAAGCTGCCGCTCGCGGGCAAGGGGATGTTTGTCGGCCTGGTGCAACTTTTTAGCGCGGAAACCGGAGAGCTATTGGCGATCATGCCCGACGGTCTGATTCAACAGACCCGCGTCGGCGTGACCAGCGCGCTTGGAATGAAAGTCATGGCGAGGAAAAATTCCCAGGTGCTGGGGCTCATCGGCTCGGGTGGTCAGGCCAAAGCTCACTACCGTTTTATGACCGCGATCATGCCGCTCAAGAAAGTCAAAGTGTTCAGCCCCAACCCACAGCATCGAAAAACGTTCGTTGAAGAAATGGCCGGAGAAACCGCAGTTCCCGGAGAGCCGGTCGAAAGCGCAGAACAAGCCACCCGGGAATGCGATATCGTGTGCAGCGCCACCAACTCCTCGGAACCGGTGGTCAAACTCGACTGGCTCGAGCCCGGCATGCACTACAATTCGATTCGGGAATTCGAGACCGACCTTGCTGTCCTAGAGAAATGCGATGTGATCGCCATTCACACGAATTTCGGGGGTATCCAGCATTACCAGCCGCCGGGCATCATTGACGACATGCCCGGCGTGCGGCGCGAAAAACCGCGCGACTGGTCCAAGTATCCCGAGATTTGCGATTTGATCGCCGGCAAAATCCCCGGCCGCGCCAACGACAGGCAGATAACTTTCTTTTTGAACAACGTCGGCACAGGCGTCCAGTTCGCCGCCATGGGCTACTGCGCCTACAAAGGCGCCAAAGAACAAGGCCTCGGCCGCGAGCTACCGAGCGAATGGTTCATGCAGGATATCAAGCCGTAAGCCGGAAATTTCAGCCAGGCCGGTTCTACTTTCCCATCAAGTTCTTAAGCTGATCGATGACGCCCTTCGGCTGAGTCATGACTTCTTTAGCGATCGCCTCGACCTCTTCGCCAGTCGTCGGATTGATATCGAGCCGTTTCTTTTTCGCCTCCGCCAAAAAGTCGGGGTCTTTCATCGTCTTGTTA